>Ga0102946_1000758_pt1 | contig 11265 bp, 7 predicted proteins | sample SalPon2A_A_D1_MG_FD_78209 | JGI IMG/M metagenome (GOLD analysis project Ga0102946, IMG submission 78209) | Soil microbial communities from South San Francisco under conditions of wetland restoration - Salt Pond MetaG R2A_A_D1_MG | ecosystem: Environmental > Terrestrial > Soil > Wetlands | place... | reverse complement strand
CACGGCTTTTGTTTCAAATGAATCGCCTCCATGTGTCTGAACAGTAAAACCAACTTCATTCTTGGTCAATTTTGTAACTTCGTCTTGCTGATAGGCAAAATCCAGGTATTCAAGTTCTCGTTTAAATTTAGTGACTATTTCAAGCCCTTTGATCACCTGGTAATCTTCCGCCCAGGGAATGTGTAACTTCAAGCCCGTTTTACCACCGAGGTCTTTTGCAATGGTAAGCACGTTCAACCGTTTTCGGATTGCATAAATTGAAGCTGTCAGGCCTGCGGGGCCGCCACCGATTATGATCAGATCATACATTTTGATTATCCTCTCTATACAGGTGCCTGAGGAATGAAATCTTCCTCCATCATTATTTTTGTTAGGTCACGAGAACGTTTGATCATGTGATATGCGTTTTGATACAGCTCGTCGTAGCTTTTTTCAAGTCGGGCCACGCCAAGCTCTTGCGCTTTCATGCCGACTGCTGCTGCTTCTTTGGCATACACTTCCCAATCTTTCATTGAGGGAAGAATGGGTTCTTCGTCAATCTCGGTGATATGGTTTGCCAAGGCTTCAGCTGCAGCGAAACACATCTCGTCGGTGATGGTTGTGACACGTACATCCAATGCGCCCCGAAAGACTGCCGGGAAGATCAGGGAGTTGTTCACCTGGTTGGGGAAGTCAGAGCGTCCCGTTGCAACAACGGCTGCGCCGGCTTCTTTAGCTTCCCAGGGCCAAATTTCAGGGACTGGGTTGGCGCCCGCAAAGATGATCGGATCGCTTTTCATCGTCTTTATCCATTCTGGTTTTACGGTACCAGGGCCGGGCTTTGAGAAGCAAATCGCCACATCATGGTCTTTTAGTGCATCTGGAATTGAGCCTTCTCTCCCTTCCTCATTGGTGATCTGACACAATCGCCATTGGGCTGTATAGGTTGATTTTTGCCGTTCATAATCTGTGCGGTGTTTTCCCAATACACCGTCGATATCCACCATGGTACATTTTGCAGGGTCTACCCCCCACGCAAACACCAGGCGAGCGACAGCTACATTGGCAGAACCGCAGCCAATAAACGCGATCCGAATATCTCCTTTTTTCTTACCGACAATCTTCAAGGCATTGATCAGGCCTGCCAATACAACGGTGGCAGTGCCTTGTTGGTCATCATGCCAGATCGGAATTTCGGCTTTTTCACGGAGCGTATCCAATATGCGAAAACATTTGGGCTGGGAAAAATCTTCCAGATTTACGCCGCCCAGACCGGGCTGCAGCATCAATACCGTCTCGATGATCTTGTCCGGATCTTTCGAATCCAGCATAATTGGGTACGCGTCCACTCCGCCAAAATATTTGAACAGGAGAGCTTTTCCCTCCATAACAGGCAGGCCGGCTTTTGGACCAATATCGCCCAAGCCTAAGACGCGCGTTCCATCGCTGATTACAGCGACGGAATTCCATTTGTTGGTGTGCTCGTAGACCATTTCAGGGTTTTGTGCAATGTCACGGCATGGAGCTGCAACTCCAGGTGTATACCAGATTGCAAAATCGTTGAAATCCCTTACGGCACATTTTAGTGCGGTTTCTACTTTTCCTCGGTAGAAGGGGTGAAGAATCATTGCATCTTCAGCGGGTTTTTTGGCTTTAGCAAGCAATGCTTCTACATCAACTTCTTTTTTCGGAATAACCATATGTTTTTTCCTTTTCTGGTCAATTGGTGTGTTGTCAAACTGTGAGCTTATATTCAACAAACCTTTGTCAGAAATTGGTAATATGTTATTGCTCTAAATAAGAATCCGCATAGATTACCTGGTTCATAAGAATCTGGACTGTCTTCCAAATTGCTTGTTGTTCAGGGTCATTCAGGTCGAACATGTCAATTGTGATTTCTTCCATATTGGCAACTTTATCGCTAATCGACAGGTAGGCTTTGCTAATATCGGTGCTTTCGTCTCTTTCTTCAATGATACGTACAACTTCCATCAGGTCCTTGTCCAGTGGGTCAGCGATCATCATCTTGAGCCCTACCCCCATCAGCATGGCACAATAAACCTGGTTGATTAGCGGACGTTTCTCATGCGGAACTGCATTGGATACATTCGACAGCCCGACCGAAATGTCGGGAGATGGATCCCACACATATTGCAGGGTCCGAATTGCTTCAGTCAGTTCTGGGCAATATTCCTGGCAGCCGGACACGGTCAATACCAATGGATCAATGATGAGGTCAGAGACTGGATAATCAATCTCGAGCATGCGCGGGATCAGCTGTTCCACGGCAATGCTCACGCGTTCGTCCGCGGTCACCGGAATCATTCCTTTTCCCATTGTAAGTGCAATCAGCCTGGCGTTATATTCCTTCGCAACCAGCGGCACCTTTTCCAAGCGCTCTGGGTCGGCTGATGTTGAGTTGATGATCGGCTGTGCTTTGGTAATCTTCTTCAGTCCTGCTTCAATTGCTGCAAGATTTGTGGTGTCAAAGCTAAGCGGGACATCTACAACAGCTTCCACAACATCGATCAACCAGGGGAAGATCTCCTCACCATCTTTCTTCCGCGGACCGAGATTCAGATCCAGGGCTTGCGCCCCAGCCTCCACTTGCTTGACGGCAATTTCCTGGAAAAACTTTGCATCCTTTTCAGCTAAAGCATCCTTTACTTTTTTAGAAATAATGTGAATATTTTCTCCGATTATGTACATACTTTTTCTCCTTATTGACTTGCTTTCTGTTTGGCGACCGACGGGAACAATGTGAGGTCAGTGTGAGGTAGAAATAACGCAGACATGAATGCGTCATAAAATTTGTTGTCCGCAGAGAGTTCAATGTAGGTCATTTGGTTGGCAATTTGATTGATTTTTTCATTTACTTGCCAATTGAGGAGCGCTTCATAGGCCCCAAGTACAGCTGTATTTCCGAGGAACTGGAAGTTTTCCCATGGCATATCGGGCAATAGACCAATTTCGATGGCTTTTTCAACGTTGATATACTGTCCGAATGATCCTCCAATTAAAAATTGTTCAATAGACGATAGTGAGACACCTACACTTTCTGCCAGAACCATATAGCCGGCAAAAATCGCTGCCTTTGCTCGCAAGAGGTTATCAATGTCGACATGCGTGATGACAATATCTTTGCCGTGAGAGGTCTCATCTGCCCAGGCGAGCACATATTCTCCTTCATGGTCGCCACTGCGTACGCGTGACGTATCCAGATTGGTGTTGACGTTGCCAGACTTGTCGACAACCCCTGCTGTGAACATCTCTCCAAGCAGTGAGATCAAACCGCTGCCGCAGATTCCTCTTGGCTTACCGCCTCCTATCACGCGGATAGAAGGTTCATGTGTTTGACTGTTGATCCAGACTTCTTCAATTGCCCCTTTTGTGGCACGCATTCCGTCAAGCACTCCCGCACCCTCAAAGGCAGGGCCTGCCGAGCAAGCACAGGTGACCATCCAGTCTTTACTTCCGAGAACCATCTCACCGTTGGTGCCCACATCCATGAATAATGTGGTCTTGTCCGTTAAGGCAATCCCGGAAGAATAGGCTCCAGCCGTGATGTCCGCCCCAACATAACTGGCAACACTCGGGAGAATAACCACAGATGCTTCAGGGTGCAGTCTTAGACCCATCGCAGCTGCCTTGAATTTTGGGAGATGGTTGATGGTCGTGATGAACGGGCTTAGCCGGATATTGGCGGCTGGGATATTCAACAGCAAATGGATCATGGTGCTGTTCCCCGCTACAGTCGCTTTGTAGATCTCTTCTGGTTTGGCTTTCGCACGTAGGCAGGCTTTCTCCACCAGGTTGTTGATGGTCTCAAGTACGAGGTTTTGCAGGATCCCATGGTTGTGGTCTTTGCTGTCGTAAATGATTCGGGAGATCACATCCTCCCCGTGGTGGATCTGCTGGTTGTACTCCGCAGACTGCGCCCGGACTTGTCCGGTGAGCAGGTCGGTCAGCCACACGGTCACTGTAGTGGTGCCAATATCGATTGCACATCCCCACAGCGGTTTGTCAGAAGGGAAGTGGATTGGGTACAATGCGATCACACTCGCGGGGTATTCTGAATCGCCCTGGTTGGTGTCAACGATGGCGGTAACTTGCCAGCCTCCTTCCCGCAGGATGGTTCCAATTTGCTGTAGAAGGTGCAGCGAAATTTCAATTCTCTCCAGTCCGGTTTCTTGGCGCAAAGCCCGCTGAAGTCTTGACCAGTCGTCGGTTTGGTCATCCATTGTTGGCGGGTCAATTGAAAGACAATATCTTTGAAGGGTTTGATGAGCTTGGGGGTCATAGCCTTCCGGCACTGTAACTTTCCGCGCAGTGAGATCGGTAACTAAGCGCCGTTGGATTTTCTCCTGCGGCGGCACATAAACTTCGACGTCAGTCTCAACAATCGCTTGGCAGGCTAATGCATAACCATCCTCAACATCTGAATTTGTGAGGCGAAGCGTACTTCGGCGCCGGATTTCCCCAGATTGGATTTTTACGACACATCGTCCACAACGGCCTTGACCGCCACATGGTTGGTTAATGTCAACTCCGCACTGGTGGGCAGCTTCCGTCAAAGTTGAGCCGGTGGGCACCTCAACAGGTGCCCCGGCATCAACAAATGTAACCTTGTGTGTATTGCTCATCTTCGGTTCCCTGAAGAGAATTACACCGCTTCTTTAAGGTAAGCTGGCAAATCAACTGATTCTCTTGGGCCTACCTTGATTTCCCAATCCGGCAATTCTTCTTCCAATTCGCCTGATAGCACGGCAACATGGCCGGGCAAAACCAGGACTTTGCTTGTGGCCTTGCTGGCTACTTCGAAACGTTTGACATCCTTCGCAATTTGTTCAGCGTCAAAGTTCCCTGCAGCCCAGGCTGTTAGCACGGACATTCCTTCTGCGTCTGATACCAGCAGCCACCCCGGTTGGCCGGAGCTTTCCACCTCATTTGCTACGCTGAAATAGGTGATCGAGAAGTTGGTTGTCACTAATACAGGTGTTTCTGGCGTAGGATCGTTGATTTCGTACAATCCGGGTTGGACCTGGATCGGTTTCTGCGGGTCGGTGTAGATATTCTCCCTAAGCACCAGGAGAGGATAGATCGTTTCAGGGGAGAAATTTTCCATCACGATAAACCCGGCATATTTTGCGACAGCCTGAGCGGCCAGCGCGACTTCGGTTTCGGCTTTTTCTGCGTCACACGGGAAGTTGATGATCGGGAACCCAAGCGGGCGGAAGTTTTTTGCCAAAGCCATCCGTCGGATGATCGTGTTTTGCAGTAAGGTTTTGCTGAAGTCCCGGCCGCTGGGTGCCAGCACCAGGTCTTTTGCTCCCTTGTCTTTTAATTTTTGAGTCAGATCCGCCATTTCCTCCAGCGTATCCGCCTTGACAACCAGGCTGGCTTTGTACGTTTTGGCTAATTCAGCCATCGCTTCCCAGTTCTCAGCAGTCGCTGCATAAACCAATGCGGTTTCACCCTCGATGGCTTTCAGGCCAGCTTCAAGAATGGTTGTGTCCGCAGAGATCAAAATCAGCGGCTTTTGGCTTTCAGCACGAACCGCTTTCACAGCTGCAGTAAATTTTGCGCTGTCTCCAGCGGTGTCATTTACAGCAAAACCGTCCACCACCAGGTCAATCCCGACGTAATTCACGGTGTAAGCATCGATTTCTTTAACTTTTGCTTTAATCGTGGCTTCCCCATCGCTGTCCTTCACGCGAAAGAAGAAACCAGGTTTGTTGTAAAAGGTTTTCTCATGCCTGTACAAAACCACTTCATTCCCCACCTCAACTTTGTGTCCGTTTGACTTGAGTGTGACTAATCGGACAGGCGGTTCGGAGGAGGCAGCCAGTTGTGCCTTGGCTTCCTCGCTTACATATGGGCATGCAGAAAGTTCAACCTGTTTCGCTGATAGTTTCAAACCGAAAGCCATACAGGTTGGAAACCCGCATTCTTTGCAGTTGGTTTTTGGTAAAAGTTTGTAGATTTCAATTCCAGATAAGGCCATTTTTTTCTCTCTTTTCTTTGATCCGTGATTATGCTAGTTCCGGTGCTTCCACCAGGTTGTCAATCGCAGCGCGTACCCGCTTCAAGCTTTCTGGGTGGCGGAGGACAACAATATCCGCGCCTGCTTCGATCAATGTGATGGCAGTGATAGTCTCCCAAGTGATGGCGCGTTCTTTCCATTCGCCCCAAGATTCGGGCACATCCTCACCAACTTTGGATTCTTTCGTCTTCCATGTTTCAAAGCCAACTTCAACGACCATCGGGGATTGGGTCATTGCATCCCCTCGCAAGGCGGCCAGCCTCAAACGTTCCATCACGGAAAAACCATACTCAATGCCGTATCCCAGCGCACCTGTGGTCGGGTCCATCAGGATGCGGTCAAAGGGGAGGCCAGTATCTTTCAGTAAGATATTCAACTGTTTGGACAGGTTCACATCCATAGGGGCACGGCCAATCACAAGGTGGTTATTCGCCATGGCTGCGGCTGCTATCGTGCGGTAGTTCTTGTCTTCGCAAATCCCCAGCACAACCCTTTCCCCACGGCAGGCATCCGCAACGGGCACGATCAATTCATTATCAATCTCTGCCTGACCAGGGCCGGAAATCATTAGGGGCAACCCGGTGGCTCCCAGGACTGCTTTGGTGGCGTTTACTGCGGCTTCAGGAGTGTTTGGGGTTCCATCCGGCTGTTCCAGATTCAACCCAAGCAAAAGGAGTTCTGCTCCGGCTTCTTCTGCTGCTTTAGCCCATTGTGCCGGGTCTTCCATTGCATCGCCCCAGGTTTCAAAAAGGATTTCAGACCAGTCATTTGGTTTGGAATCTCGGATCTCAAGCGCTAATACTGGCCGGTGAGGTGTTTCAGCTTCGTAATGGATGAAGGGCATGGTGGATTCTCCACCAACCGTGACAGTGCTTGTGCGTGTGCCCCCATCTTCTGCAGTTGCGCCAATCACAACTTCTTGAACCTTTCCGCTCCATTTATCTTTTGGAAATTCTAAAGTCATATGTCGTCTCCTCAGGTTTATCCTGTTTGTGTGTTTTGTTTTTTATTTGCTTCTCTTTGTTCGATGAATGATTCAGCTGGGGGTTTTCGTTCAGCTTTGATCCCCAAATCCTTGATCTCATCGTTCGTCAGGGATGCAAAATGTTTGATAAAGTGTTTATATGAAATTACGGCTGCGGGATATTCAATACCGCCTGCGTGATGGGTTAGGTAGAACACGCGGATGTTTTGATCTTGCATGATCTGCGCGGCAACAGGGATCGGAATATCCGGCGGAATTTGCGGAATACCTTCTTTCATCACATCTTTTGCGGTTTTAGTTTCGTAGTTCCCCACAGCATAAGCCTGGACTAATTCATCTTGTCCGACAACACCCAGCGCTTGTCCATCAGGATCAAGGACAACCACAGCTTCAATTTCTTTTTCTAAGATAGCTTGAGCGATCTCTCGCACCGGGGTTTCCGGGCTGCATGTCACTACACCAACTGTCATGAGGTCTCTAACAAGTTTTGGTTCTGATTGAATGTCGCTCATTTTGTTACTCTTCGTGCGAGTGTTGCCGGACAAATAGTCTTCTAGAAAATCGGGTCCATGACGAGTGCAGGGTGATTGTGCTCTTCAAGGTGGACCAGCAGCTCTTCAACGGTTGTAGCGACTCGCTCATCTGCAATTCGATCCAGCAGTTCTGGGTCACCTTCCCGTTCTGCAACGGCTCTGAATTCATCGGCCATGGATTCCTTCAGGATGCTGCTCATCCACACCACACGTTTGAATCCACCATCTGCAGAAATGAACTTGGGGCTTGCCAGATAGAACTTCCCGACACCCATAACACCAGGGGTCTGAATCCCGCCGCCAGCCATACCGGCCAGGGTACTGAAGGTCATGCCAACGGGAGTCATGCTTGCGTCCTCGCGGTTGACCACCAGGACACCATTGGCCTCTGGTACCAGCATTACAATACACTCAAAGCAGCCGCAGGCTGTCATTGGGTTTTCCATGATTGAATACATGGCGACTTCTTCTACCACACCGTGAGAGGCCTGTTCAGCATATTCGTTCGTGCCAGACCAATACCCTTTATCAAAGTCGATCATGCTTCCCAGCTTGATTGGCTGGTTTGGCCCTGTTGGGTTGATGTTGTAGGAGGCTTTGCAGTCCAGCCAGTTATACGCGCCGCACAGCCCAAGGCGTTCCGGACTGACTACACACACATGGTCGGGTGCAAAGGATTGGCACAAAGTGCAAGAATAAAATTCATCTACTGCATCATCTGTCAAATCGGCCAATCGCTTATTTCGATAGTCATAGGCTTCGCGGGCTTTATCCAACCATTCCATTAGTTGGTCAGGATCGGTGTACAGCGTAACCTGGACTTTATCGACGATTGCGCCAAAGTCAGAATGGAAGCGAGCGTGTAGAATTTTTCCAAAGTGTTCGAGGTTGAACCCTTTCTCCACGGCATTTTTCGAGATACGGATCCAGGTAATATCTCTTTGACCGATATGCTGGATACCTGATGCGCCATTGATAAAGTAGTGAATTTGGCGTTCCAGGACTGGCTCGAAATCTTCCTGCATTTGCCTGCCGGCTACATCGACCACAATCCCAAGATCAAGATAACCACCATCTTCGATCTCGTCAAAGCTATGACCGACTACCTCAACATGTCCATCCACCACCTCGTCCAGTTCAACCATTCTGAGGTATTCATACGCGCGGGAGTTCTTTCCTCCGAACTCAATCCTCATATCGGCTCGCCGTACCACCTCACCCTCAAATGCTGAGCCATAAGGCACTGGCACGGGCACATCGGCAATTTGAACTTTCACACCGCGCACCTCGATGCATTTTTGCACCAATCGTTCTGCCCGGCCCAGGTCATCCTCGGCTTCAATTTCATTAAAGGGCATACTGACCACATGCTCATACTGGGTCACACCAGTGGGCAGGATTTCAGGGATAACGGTGTCGGCAATTACGGGGAACCCGAAGTTGATTGCTCCAGCCGCTGCCGCATATTTCAAGTCGTCAACTTCACCCAGAGCCAACACAAAGGCAAACACGCGTTCCCGGTTGTACATCAGGATTTCGCGCGCCTGGCCGGGTTTCAACCCGCCAAAGGTCAACGCCGACCGGGTCGCAAAGCCCAGGGCGTAGATGGCGCTTAGTGTGTCTGTGCCGAAGGGAACGGTATAGGTGTCGTACCCTAGCTCCACCCCTTCTTCTTGAAGTTGGTCAATGATGCTGCGTCCGTTCACATTTCCAGAAAGGAAGGTCAGGATGTTTCTTCGCTGCAGCTCCCGGATGATTTGAACAGCAACCTCATTCGATTTTGCAGCCCCAACAATGGCGGCAAATCCAGGCATGCGGCCATCCACAAGCTGGATACCCCAAGACCGCAATTGAATGTCATCAATAGCGCCGTTCAAGTGACCGGTCATGTTGTTCTCACCAGAGCCATTGTTCGAGTAATTTGTCCCGCCGGATAACATAAATCCCGGATACGGCTCTGGTTGTAAATTATAGATATAGCGGATTGCTTCAATAGTTTCTGCGGCAAGCAGGGTTGCCATACCACCGTCCAGTGTTTCTCCCAGGTAAGGGGTCCAACGATTGTCGGCAGGGGTGGGGTGAAGCAATTCACGGGCATGTGCCAGTGCTTGTTTTAGTTGTCCTAAGTTTTCAACAGCGAGCTTGGTCATCCCATAGATAGTAGGTAGATAATAGGCAGTATTCGGGAAGGAAACTGGATAATCTTCGCCTTTTTCTGCCAGGGCTTGCTGAAGCATAGCTTCTGCTTCAGCAACAATTGCGTTTGCACCGCGGAGTGCGCGTGTAGCGATATATTTTGACATTTTTCTCCTCCACTAGTCCGATGCGCCATAGAGTGCGGCGCGACGTTCTTCAATTGACAGTGATTCGAGTTCAAGCATACGAGTATCACCACTTTGTCCAAAGCGATCAGGGTCATACTCTGATAAACCCAAGTCCGCACGTTTTTTATCGATGTGTTCGAGCGTTTTCCGGATCATCTCATCTGGGTCTGGTTCGAATTCCAGTTTCCCACCATACAGTTTTTCCCACCCGTCGATGAGATAATTTGACACAATTACGCTGTCTGATACTCGATCAGCCATACCGCCAATCGGTGAGGAGCCGCCAAAGATCACATAAGCCCCAGATGCCACGCAGTAAGTACCGATAGAGAGGGCTTTCTCGCTCATCCACTCGGGTGCTAAGCCCACAGCCGGGATTTGGTCAATATCGTCACCCAGTCCGCCTTCCTCAACCATTTGAGTGAGCACGGTCAGGATGCGGGTGTTATCCACGCAGGAACCCATGTGTAGGACAGGGGGGATACCGATGGTCTCGCAAATTTCTCGGAGTCCGGGTCCAACCTTATCCAGCCCGGCTTCACCAAGCAGAAGGCCCTTCTTTGCAGATGCAATCGCACCGCAGCCAGTTTCGACCACCAACACATCGTGCTTTAGCAGTTCTTCGGTCACTTTTACGTGGAGATAATCCTGAGAGCTCCGCGGGTTGTTACAACCAACGATCGCAGCCACTCCCCGGATACGACCAGAGATGATCGCATCATTCAGTGGTCGGAAGGAGGAGCGGTAGCTGCCCCCAAGCATATAGTTGATGTATTCATGTGAAAATCCGGGCACAAGGTTTTCTTTATCTTTCGGGATATGAGTATTCCCGCGATTTTTATAGTTGTCAATCGCAGCCTTAAGAATTTCTTTGGCTATGGTCAGGGCTTTGTGTTCGTTAAACTCAATATGCGTTGCGCCTTTGATCTTGACCTTGGGGGATGTTGTGATGACTTTGGTGTGGAAGTTTTCAGCCAGGCCAACCAGGGCTTGCATGATGCACTGTACATCCACTACCATAGCTTCCACAGCGCCCGTGAGGATTGAGAGTTCCTGATGCAAGAAGTTCCCTGCAGCTGGAATGCCCTGCCGCATCAAAATCTCATTCGCCGTGCAGCAAATACCAGTCAGGTTGACCCCATTTGCCCCTGCGGCTTTAGCATATTCGACGATTTCAGGGTCTTGAGAAGCTGTCACAATCATCTCGCTCAGAGTCGGTTCATGACCGTGTACGACAACATTTACCATATCATCCTTTAGCACACCAAGGTTTGCTTGCCCAAGGATTGGGGCGGGAGTGCCAAATAAAATATCTGAGATATCTGTAGCCAGCAAACTGCCGCCCCAGCCATCCCCAAGTGCTGTTCTCACAGCATGGCTTAGAATATGCTCTGCATCTTG
>Ga0102946_1000757_pt1 | contig 11266 bp, 16 predicted proteins | sample SalPon2A_A_D1_MG_FD_78209 | JGI IMG/M metagenome (GOLD analysis project Ga0102946, IMG submission 78209) | Soil microbial communities from South San Francisco under conditions of wetland restoration - Salt Pond MetaG R2A_A_D1_MG | ecosystem: Environmental > Terrestrial > Soil > Wetlands | place... | reverse complement strand
GCGGTGCCGCGCATCCGTGACTTCCGCGGCCTCAACCCGCGCTCCTTCGACGGCCGCGGCAACTACTCGATGGGGGTCAAGGAGCAGCTGATCTTCCCCGAGATCGACTACGACTCGATCGACGAGGTGCGCGGCCTCGACATCACGATCGCGACCTCGGCCGAGACCGACGCGGAGGCCTTCGAGCTGTTGCTCGCGCTGGGCATGCCGTTCGCCAAAGAGGGCAGGCCCGGCGCCGCCGGAGAAGCCGAAGCCCAGGCGCAGGAAGAAGCCGAGGAGGAGCAGCGCAAGGAGGAGGCCCGCCAGCGGGCCGAGGCCGAGCAGGCCGCGCTGAACCAACTTAAAGAGGAGAATCCGGAGGCTTACGAGAAGCCGGAAGAGCCGGAGGCCCCCGACGAGGAGGGCGAGGAGGAGCAGCAGGATGGCTAAGACTTCCATGAAGGTGAAGCAGGGCCGCAAGGCCAAGTTCAAGTCGCGCGAGTACAACCGCTGCCGGCGCTGTGGGCGGCCGCGGGGCTACTACCGCAAGTTCGGCCTCTGCCGGATCTGCCTGCGCGAGGCCGCCCACGAGGGCTACGTGCCCGGCATGACCAAGTCGAGCTGGTAGACGAGATGCTCAACGACCCGATATCCGATTACCTGACCCGGATCCGCAACGCGCTCGGCTCCGGCCACGACGACGTGCAGATCCCCGCCTCGCGGCTCAAGGAGGAGATGACGCGCATCCTCAAGGAGCAGGGCTACATCAGCGACTTCCGGCGCAAACCCGCCAAGGTCGGCGAGGCGATCGAGATCCAGCTCAAGTACACCGAGGACCGCCGACCGGTGATCATCGGGCTGGAGCGGATCTCGCGCCCCGGCCGGCGGCGCTACGTCGATCGCACCGAGGTGCCGCGCGTGCACGGCGGCACCGGCACCGCGATCGTCAGCACCTCGGTCGGCGTGATGACCGGGCACGAGGCGAAGCAGAGGGGCGTGGGCGGCGAGGTCGTCGCCTACGTATGGTGAGCCGGAGAGTCCGATGAGTCGAATTGGCAGAAAACCGATCTCCGTCCCCGAGTCCGTCACGGTCGAGCTCGCCCCCGGGCGGGTCGCCGTCAAGGGCCCGAAGGGCGAGCTGGAGCAGAGCCTCGCGACCGAGATGACGATCGCCCAGGACGACGGTGCGATCACCGTGGCGCGGCCGACCGACCGCGGCGAGCACCGCGCCCTGCACGGGCTGACCCGCAGCCTGATCGCAAACATGGTGGAGGGCGTCGTCGACGGCTTCGAGAAGAAGCTGGAGATCCAGGGCGTCGGCTACAGGGCGGCGCTGAAGGGCAAGACCCTGGAGATGGCGCTCGGCTACTCGCACCCGGTCGCGATCGAGCCGCCCGAGGGGATCGAGTTCGAGGTGCCGCAGCCGACCGAGGTGATCGTGCGCGGGATCGACAAGCAGCTGGTCGGGCAGGTCGCCGCGGACATCCGCAAGCGCCGCCCGCCGGAGCCCTACAAGGGCAAGGGGATCCGCTACCGCGACGAGCACGTCGTGCGCAAGGTCGGGAAGAGGGCCTAGGCGATGACCGTGATGACCAAGCGCCAGCAGCGCCTGCGCCGCCGCCGCCGCGTCCGCGCCCGCATCGTCGGCAGCGCCGAGCGCCCGCGCCTCTCCGTCTACCGCTCCAACCGCGGTGTCTTCGCCCAGCTCGTCGACGACGCGGCCGGCAACACGCTCGCCGCGGTCAACTGGACCGAGCCGGAGCTGCGCAAGCTCAGCGCCGAAGCGCAGGCGAAGCGGGCCGGCGAGCTGCTCGCCGAGCGCGCCAAGGGCGCCGGCGTCGAGGCCTGCGTCTTCGACCGCGCCGGCTACAAGTTCCACGGCCGCGTCAAGGCGCTTGCCGAAGGCGCCCGCGAAGGGGGGTTGCAGTTCTAGTGGCGGCCCCTGCAAACCGGCGCATCTCGCGGTCCTCGGTCGACTCGGGTCGGGTCACGCACTGTTTGTGCGCTCCCCTCCCCTCGCTCCCTGCGTCCCACGACCTGCTTGGTTTTCGGGGCCGTGCGCACTTCACCCGTCCGCTACCGTCTCCCCTCTCATGAAGGGCATGGACATGTCAAATGTGGAGACGGTGGCCCCGAAGGGGCTCGATCTTCAGGAGCGCGTGATCGAGATCAACCGCGTCGCCAAGGTGGTCAAGGGCGGCCGTCGCTTCTCGTTCACCGCGCTGGTCGCCGTCGGCGACGAAGAGGGCGTCGTCGGGATCGGCTACGGCAAGGCGCGCGAGGTGCCGCTGGCGATCCAGAAGGCGGTCGAGAACGCCCGCAAGAGCTTGATTCGCGTGCCCAAATACGGTCAAACCCTCACCCACAAGATCGTCGGCCGCTACGGCGCCGGCCACGTCGTCCTGCGCCCGGCCAGCCCCGGTACCGGCGTGATCGCCGGCGGCGGCGTGCGCGCCGTGCTCGAGCTCGGCGGGGTGCGTGACGTGCTGACCAAGAGCATCGGCACGCAGAACCCGATCAACCTGGTCAAGGCGACGATGGACGGGCTCGTGCGGCTGCGCCGGCCCGAGGAGGTTGCGGAGCTGCGGGGGCTTACGGTTGCCCAGGTGCTGGGTGTGCAGAAGACCAATGGGGCTTCGGCCGCGGGTCCTGTCGCCGGTGAGGGGGTGTCCCCGGCTGCGCTGGGTTCCTCGCCAGGAGAGCCTGCGGGTGAGGCTGCTCAGCCGGGGGGGCTCGGAACGGACGCCGCTTTCGCCGGGGACACCCCCTCACCGGCGCCACCCGCGGACGAGGTGCCTGAGGCACCCGCTGAGGAGCCCAACAAGGCTGAGGAGGCTCCCGTTGAGGAGGCCAAAGCTGAGGGTGAGGCTTCGTGAGCTCGGTGAAGGTCAAGCAGATCAAGTCCGCCAACGGCTCCAATCCGAGCCAGAAAGCCACGCTCTACGCGCTGGGGCTGGGGAAGATCGGGAACTCGGCTGAGAAGAAGGACTCGCCTCAGCTGCAGGGGCAGCTGACCGTGGTCTCTCACCTGGTGGAGGTCGACGGTGGCTGAGAAAGGGACCTCCCGGTCCGAGGAGATCGGGCTGCACAATCTTTCGCCCAAGCCCGGCTCGAAACGACCGCGCAAGCGGCTCGGCCGGGGCGAGGGCTCGGGGCTGGGGAAGACCTCCGGCCGCGGGCACAAAGGCTACGGGTCGCGCTCGGGCTCGAAGCGCAACGCGGCGTATGAGGGCGGGCAGAACCCGATCCACATGCGGATGCGAAAGCTGCGCGGCCCGCACAAAAAGCAGTCGATGCCGTTCGAGAAATTCCGCACCGCGACCCAGCCGGTCAACGTCGGCGACCTCGACGAGCGTTTCGACGCGGGCGCCGAGGTCAGGCCCGAGACGCTGAAGGAGAAGGGCCTCGCGCAGCGCTCCGATCCGGTCAAGATCCTCGCCCGCGGCGAGATCTCGAAGAAGCTCGATGTCCACGCGCACGCCTTCAGCGCGGCCGCCAGGGAGAAGATCGAGGCAGCCGGCGGTTCCTGTCACACGCTGGAGTCGTAATGGTCAGGACTATTGCGAACGCTTTCAGCGTCGCGGACATCCGCAAGAAGCTCGCCTTCACCGCCGCGATGCTGCTGCTCTACCGGCTCGGCGCCTACATCCCGGCGCCCGGCGTCGACGCGGACGCGGTCAAGGAACTCTCACAGAACTTCGCCGGCGGCAACGTGCTCGGCTTCCTCAGCCTCTTCTCCGGCGGCGCGCTGGAACGGCTCTCGCTCTTCGCGCTGGGGATCATGCCCTACATCACGGCCTCGATCATCCTGCAGCTGCTGACCGTGGTCGTGCCCTCGCTGGAGAAGCTGCAGAAAGAGGGTGAGGTCGGGCAGCAGAAAATCACCCAGTACACGCGCTACCTGACCGTCGGCCTCGCCTTCGGCCAGTCCTGGGGCTTCGTCCTGCTCTTCCAGTCCTTCGGCACCCAGGCCGGCGGCGAAAACGAGCTCGCCTCGCTCGGCGGCCCGAAAATCCTCCTGATCGTGATCTGCCTGACCGCGGGCTGCACCCTGCTGATGTGGCTGGGCGAGCTGATCACCCAGCGCGGCATCGGCAACGGCATCTCGCTGATGATCTTCGCCTCGATCGTCTCCGGGCTGCCCGGCGGGATCCAGGCCTGGTGGACCAATCCCGACCAGGTCTTCGTCGTGATGATGCCCTTCGTCGCGCTCGCAGTAATCGTCGCGATCGTCTTCGTCCAGGAGGGCCAGCGGCGGATCCCGGTCCAGTACGCGAAACGGATGGTCGGGCGCAAAATGACCTCGGGCGGCTCGACCTACCTGCCGCTGCGGGTCAACATGGCGGGCGTGATCCCGGTCATCTTCGCCGCCTCGATCATGGCCTTCCCGCCGACGATCGGCCAGCTGCTCAACACCCCGGCCGCACTCGACTTCGCCGCCTTCTTCAGCCCCGACGGCTGGGCCTACGTGGTCGGCGAGGTCTTCTTCATCATCGTCTTCACCTACTTCTACACCGCGGTCACCTTCAACCCGGTCGACCAGGCCGACAACCTGAAGAAATACGGCGGCTTCATACCCGGCGTCCGTCCCGGCCGGCCGACTGCCGAGTACCTCGACCGGATCCTCTCGCGGCTGACCTTCCCCGGCGCCCTCTACCTGGGCGCGGTGGCGGCACTGCCGACGATCCTGATCAGCCAGACCTCGGCCAACTTCTTCTTCGGCGGCACCTCGATCCTGATCGTGATCGGAGTCGCGCTCGACACGGTCAAGCAATTGGAGGCGCAACTCATGATGCGGAACTACGAGGGGTTCCTCAAATAGAGGTCAACCTCGTACTTCTCGGCCCGCCCGGCAGCGGGAAGGGCACGCAGGGCGAGCGGCTGCAGGAGGATCTGCAACTGCCCTACTGGGCGACCGGCGACATCCTGCGCGCCGCCGTGCGCGACGAGACCGAGCTCGGGCGGACGGCGAAGCAGTACATGGACCGGGGCGATCTGGTGCCAGACGAGGTGATCGTCGGCGCGATCGGCGAGCGGATCGACTCCGACGAGGCCGCCGACGGCTTCATCCTCGACGGCTTCCCGCGCACGGTGCCGCAGGCGGAGGCGCTGGCGGCGAAGCTGACCGAGCTCGGCCGCCGGCTGACGGCGGTGCTGCTGATCGACGCCTCCGACGAGAAGGTGATGCGCCGCCTCGGCGGGCGCCGCACCTGCGCCGAGAACGGCCACGTCTTCCACGTCGAGCTCAACCCGCCCGAGCGCGAGGGAGTCTGCGACGTCGACGGCAGCGAGCTGACGGTCCGCGACGACGACAAGCCCGAGGTGATCCGCCACCGGCTCGAGACCTACCACGAGAAGACCGAGCCGCTGATCGAGTTCTACGACCACCAGAGCGTCCTGCGCCGGATCGACGGCAGCGCCGCTCCGGACGCCGTCGCCGACGAGCTGCGGCGCATGCTGGCGACGCTGAAGCTCGAAGCCGACGAGGCGATCTAGAACGGCCCCGTGCGGGGGTCGGCGTGTATCGGATGATCGTTCTCAAGAGCCCAGAGCAGGTCGAGAAGATGGCTGCCGCCGGGCAGATCCTGGTCCGCTGCCTGCGCATGGTCGCGGCCAAGGCGCGCCCCGGGGTCACGACCGAGCAGCTCGACCAAGCGGCGGAGAAGTTCATCCGCTCGCAGGGCGCGGAGCCGGCCTTCAAGGGCTACCGCGGCTTCCCCGGCTCGATCTGCGCCTCGCCCAACTCGATGGTCGTGCACGGCATCCCCGGTCCCTACGAGCTGAGGCGGGGCGATCTGCTCTCGGTCGACGTCGGCGTGATCAAGGACGGCTGGGTCGCCGACGCGGCGATGACGCTGCCGATCGGCACGGTCACGCCGGAGGCACGCAAGCTGCTCGACGTGACCAAGGCGGCGCTCTTCGCCGGGGTCGGGCAGATGCAGCCGGGCAACCACCTCGGCGATGTCTCGGCGGCGATCCAGCGCGCGGTCGAGATCGAGGGCCTCTCGGTCATCCGCACCCTGGTCGGCCACGGGATCGGCCGCGACATGCACGAGGAGCCGCAGGTGCCCAACTTCGGCGAGCCCGGCAAGGGGCCGGAGCTGGAGGAGGGCACGGTGCTGGCGATCGAGCCGATGGTCAACGCCGGCGGCCCCCTGGTCCGCATGGACGAGGACGGCTGGGCCGTCTACTCCCAGGACGGCTCCCTGGCAGCCCACTTCGAGTTCACCGTCGCCGTAACCGCCGACGGCCCCCGAATCCTCACCCCCTGGCACGAGGACGACTGACGCCGCGGGGCAGGTGGCGAGGGACGCGGTGGCGCCGCGGACGGGACCACCCCCGCGTTCGCCTTTTGTCGGCCTCACCGCCACAAACAGCGAACGCGTCGCGCTGAACGGCCAGCGGCAACCCCCGCGTTCGCCTTTTGTCGGCCGACTCGCCGCCTGATGCTCCGCCCCGCCGGGGCCCCAGCCAGCGCGCCTCGGAAGCGCCCCCCTGCTATCTTTCCCGGTCGGCCTTGAGGGCCGTTTGTTCGTGCCTGCTTGCCCGATTCATGGGGTGGGTGGGAATCCTGTAGTCAGACCGACCCACCGGAGCGATGAAGGTCCGAGCTTCCGTAAAGCCGATGTGCGAAAAGTGCAAGGTGATCCGCCGCAATGGGGCGGTCCTCGTCATCTGCCAAAACCCGCGCCATAAGCAGAGGCAGGGTTAAATCTGATGGCACGGATCGCAGGGATCAACATCCCGGTCGGCAAACGGATCGAGATCGGGCTCACGTACATCTTCGGCATCGGCCAGTCGACGGCGCAGGAGATTCTCGCCGAGACCAAGATCGACCCGAACACCCCCGTCAAGGACCTGACCGAGGACGAGGTCGTGAAGCTGCGCGAGGCGGTCGAGCGGCGCGAGGTCGAGGGCGACCTGCGGCGCGAGCGCTCCCAGGACGTCAAACGGCTGATGGAGATCGGCTCCTACCGCGGCCTGCGCCACCGCCGCGGCCTGCCGGTGCGGGGCCAGAGGACGAAGACCAACGCGCGCGGCCGTAAGGGCCCGCGCCGGATGAGCATCGCCGGCAAGCGCAAGGTATAGAGGACGGATCAGCCATGGCAGCAGCGAAAAAACCGAGCAAAGGCCGCACCCGCCGGCGGGTGAAAAAGAACATCGCCTACGGCCAGGCCCACATCAAGACTTCCTTCAACAACACGATCGTCACGCTCACCGACCCCCAGGGCAACGTGATCGCCTGGGAGTCGGCCGGCTCGGCGGGCTTCAAAGGCTCGCGCAAGTCGACCCCGTTCGCTGCCCAAGTCACCGCCGACGCGGCGGCGAAGAAGGGCATGGAGCACGGGCTCGAAAAGGTCGAGGTCTTCGCCAAGGGCGCCGGCTCGGGCCGCGAGACGGCGATCCGCTCGCTACAGGCCGCCGGGCTCGACGTGACCACGGTCAAGGACGTATCGCCGCAGGCCCACAACGGCTGCCGGCCGAAGAAGCGGAGGAGGGTCTAGTGGCCCGCGACACCGGCGCCCAGTGCAAGCAGTGCCGCCGCGAGGGCCAGAAGCTCTTCCTCAAGGGCGAGCGCTGCTTCACCGACAAGTGCGGCGTCGAGCGCCGTTCCTACCCGCCCGGCGACCACGGCCGCGGCCGCATGCGCCAATCCGAGTACCGGGTGCAGCTGCGCGAGAAGCAGAAGACGCGCCGTTACTACCAGGTGCTCGAGGGCCAGTTCCGCGCCTACTACGAGAAGGCCTCGCGCCAGGAGGGCGTCACCGGCGAGAACCTCCTGCGACTGCTCGAGTCCCGCCTCGACAACGTCCTCGTCCGCCTCGGCTTCGCCGCCTCGCGGCGCCAGGCCCGGCAGCTGGTCAGCCACGGCCACTGGATGGTCAACGGCCGCCGCGTCGACATCCCCTCCTACCAAGTCCGTCCCGAGGATGTGATCTCGGTCAAGTCCGGCTCGGCGGCGACGGACACGATTCGCAAGGCGACCGAGCTCGTCTCGACCGTGCCGGCCTGGCTGCAGGCCGACCACGACTCGCTCACCGCCAAGGTCCTGCGCCTCCCCGAGCGCGCGGAGATCTCGGCGCCGGTGCAGGAGCAGCTGATCGTCGAGCTGTACTCCAAGTAGCCCGGATCGATTTCGGAAACACCATAGGCAAGGAACTCATGACCACTGACTTTCAGGTCCCTCGTATCACCGCCGAGAAGGCGGACGACCGCAAAGGCACCTTCACGATCGAGCCGCTCGACAAGGGCTTCGGCTACACCTTCGGCAACGGCCTGCGCCGTGTGCTGCTCTCCTCGCTGGGCGGCGCCGCCGTCACCAGCGTCCGTATCGAGGGCGTCGCGCACGAGTTCTCCAGCGTGCCGGGCGTCAAAGAGGACGTCACCGACATCGTCCTCAACCTGAAGGACCTCGTCGTCCGCATGCACACCGATGCCGACGAGATCGAGGCGCCGCTGGTGGCCACCGGCCCCGGCGAGGTCAAGGCGAAGGACATCGACCTGCCGTCCGGGGTCGAGATCCTCAACCCCGACGCGCCGATCGCGACGCTGGAGAAGAAAACCAAGCTCGAGGTCTACCTGACGATCGGCCGCGGCCGCGGCTACTCGCCGGCCGAAGAGAACAAGTCCGACGACCAGCCGATCGGCGTGATCCCGATCGACTCGATCTTCTCGCCGATCCGGCGCGCCTCCTACGCGGTCTCGACCGCGCGCGTCGGCCAGCGCACCGATTTCGACAAGCTCAATCTGGAGCTCGAGACCGACGGATCGATCGAGCCGTCGGCGGCGCTGCGCGAGGCCTCCGAGATCCTGATCAAGACCCTGGCGATCTTCACCGACGCCGAGCGGGTCGAGGAGCTGACCGCGCGCGAAGCCGCTGTGCCCGCGTTCGCCGACGACGGCGGCGCGATCGGCGACGGCGCCGGCTCGGCGGCCAACGGTCTCGACGAGATCCTGATCGAGGAGCTCGAGCTCGGCGTGCGCTCCTACAACTGCCTCAAGCGCGCCGGCGTGCAGACGGTCGGCGACCTGGTCCGCAAAACGCGCTCGGAGCTGAACGCGATCCCGAACTTCGGCTCGAAGTCGATCGACGAAGTGGTCGAGACCCTGCAGGCCCGCGGCCTCGACCTGAGCCAGGAGTAGGGCGAGCGAGAGCCGCACGAGGAGCCCGGATGCGCCACCGCAAGAAACGCAACAAGCTGAGCCGCACGGCGTCGCACCGGGAGTCGCTCCTCGCCAACCTCTCCAAGCAGCTGATCGAGCACGAGCGGATCGAAACCAGCCAGGCGAAGGCGAAGGCGGTCAAGCCCGAGGTCGAGCAGCTGATCACGCTCGCCAAGCGCGGCGACCTGCACGCCCGCCGCCAGGCGCTCTCGAGCCTGCACAACGACAAGTTCGTCGTGCACAAGCTGTTCGATGAGGTGGCGCCGCGCTACTCGGAGCGCCCCGGTGGGTACACGCGGATTGTCAAGCTCGGGCCGCGGCGGTCGGACTCTACGGAGATGGTCTTTCTTGAGCTGGTGTAGGGGGGGCCGCGGGGTGCCTCCCGGTCTGACAAAACGCGGTCTAATTAGACCGCGTTTTTGAGTATCCGCCAGCCCGGGAGGCACCCCGCGTCCCCGCCTCGGACAGTTGCAGAGCCGCCTTTTCGCCTTTTTACACGCCAGGGGGTGGAAAAACCCGGTTACGCGTAGCTGACCCGCTCGAGGTAGAGGGCGTGGGGTGGGGCGGTGTCGCCGGCTGCGTTGCGGGGGGCGCCTGTTAGTAGCTGCTTGAAGCTTTCTGGGGTTCGGCGACCGTTGGCTGCTTCTAGCATCGTGCCGACCAGGACGCGGACCATGTTGCGCATGAAGGCGTCTGCGGTGATGCGGAAGGTGAGGATGTCGTTCTTTCGCTCCCAGGCGGCGGTGAGGACGTTGCGCTCGAAGTGGACGTGGTCGGTCTGGGTCGGGGTGAAGGCGGTGAAGTCGTGCTTGCCGGCGAGGGCGTCGGCGCATTGCTCCAGGGCGTCGAGGTCGAGGCGGTGCGGCCACCAGAGCGCACGACCGCGCTCCAGTGGGCTGGGGGAGGGGCGGGTCAGGATCCGGTAGAGGTAGCTGCGCGACCTCGCGTCGCCACGGGCGTCGAATCCATCGGCGACCACGCTCGCCGCGGTGACGGCGACATCGTCGGGGCCGACGCCATTGAGCCGCCGCGCCAGGTCCTCGCCGACAGCGGCGCTCGTGGCGAAGCTCGCCACCTGGCCCACCGCGTGCACGCCCGCGTCGGTCCTGCCGGCCACCGTCAGCTGCACCTGCTCGCGCAGGACCGTCGCCAGCGCCGCCTCCAGCTCTGCCTGCACGGTCCGCTGCCCCGGCTGCACTGCCCAGCCCTTGAAGCGGCCGCCGTCGTATTCGATGTCGAGCCGGACCGTGCTCACGCCTCGCGGGCCAGCACGTCGGCGGGGCCGTCGATCCAAACCCGCACGCGATCGCCGGGATGCCATGCCGGGAAGCCGAGACGCCGGGCGCGGACGGTCTGTCCCGACGGGAGCCGCAGCTCGATCAGTTGGTCGTGGCCGTAGAAGCTGCGTGAGAGCACGAGCGCCTGCGCGGCGGGGCGGTCGGGCTGCGCGGTGATGTCGACCGCCAGCGACTCCGGCCGGACCAGCACGTCGACCTCGCCCGCCAGGTCCCAGTCGCCGGAGATAGCGCCGAGGTCGCAGGTCACCGTGCCGCCGCGCGCCACGCCGGGCAGCACCTCGATCTCGCCCAGGAACCCCGCCACCCATCGGTTGGCGGGACGCGAGTAGACCTCCTCCGGCGTCCCCACCTGCTCGACCCTGCCGGCGTTGACGACCGCCACCGTGTCGGCGACGCTGAGCGCCTCCTCCTGGTCGTGGGTGACGAAGATCGAGGTGACCCCCTGTGCGTCGAGGATCTCCCGCACCTCGTTGCGGACCTTCGCCCGCAGGCTCGCGTCGAGGTTGGAGAACGGCTCATCGAGCAGGATCAGGTCGGGCGCGGGGGCCAGTGCCCGGGCCAGCGCCACCCGCTGCTGCTGGCCGCCGGAGAGCTCGTTGACGGAGCGTTCGCCGACAGCGCCGAGGCCGACCAGGTCGAGCACTTCGCGGACCCGGTTGCGATCGGCGCCGCGGCCGAGCCCGTAGGCGACGTTGCCGGCCACGTCGTAATGGGGGAAGAGGGCGTAGTCCTGGAAGACGATGCCGACGTGGCGCTTCTCCGGCGGAACCTGGGACTCCCTCGTGGCGATCATGCGGTCCCCGAGCGCGACGCGGCCCGCGTCG
>Ga0102946_1000756_pt1 | contig 11272 bp, 10 predicted proteins | sample SalPon2A_A_D1_MG_FD_78209 | JGI IMG/M metagenome (GOLD analysis project Ga0102946, IMG submission 78209) | Soil microbial communities from South San Francisco under conditions of wetland restoration - Salt Pond MetaG R2A_A_D1_MG | ecosystem: Environmental > Terrestrial > Soil > Wetlands | place... | reverse complement strand
TGACCGGGATCGATCGGGACGTTGACCGCCACGTCGTGCAACGCAACCAGAGTCGTTTGCTGCAGGTTGTCAAAGAACTACATCCGGTACATGCTGTCGTCACGGAATCCCAGCTCTACGCGAAGGAAGCCGCTGTCGGTATTTTTCGGCCGCAGTCGCACCCAGGTCGTACCTGCTTCGTCGTAGCTGCCCTCATTATCAAATTGCTGCATGGCGTCTTCGGCGCCTCCCAGCAGTAATGCGGGCGTATTTGCCAGCGCTTCCTCTTGTGGCTTGACGGTCACCTGGGCAAGGTCCACGTCATAGCTCCAGATATTGAGTCCGTCAGCGACCAGCTCCTGGGCGTAAGGCTCTGTGTAACTCCAGCGAAACCGGCCAGGCCGCTGGATCTGCAAGGTACCGCTGGTGCGCTCCAGCACCTCGCCTTCAGCATCGACCAGCGATTGTTCGAAGCGTCCTTGCAAGGTCGTCATGTCATTGACAAACGCGGCGACCAGTTCGCTGCCACGATTGTCAACGGATTCGTCGACAGATTCCTCCGCGCATACCAGGCACGGTAACACGAGGCTTACGAATAGAATCGCCCGGCTTCTGACTGTTATTTTCCGGTTCTGCATCAACTATCCTTGGCGGCGGGTGGTACCAGAATTTCCCGGGATCCGTTTGACTGCAGCGGCCCCACCAGGCCAGCCGCCTCCATACTCTCAACCATTCGCGCGGCCCGGTTGTAGCCGATCTTAAGACGCCTCTGAACACCGGATATAGACGCTTTGCGGGTATCCATGACAACTTTCACGGCCTCGTCATAGAGCGGGTCCTGCTCCGCATCCGGATCATTGCCGAGCCCGTCGCTTAGCCCGGTAAGGCCGGGCGTCGCTTCGGATGGGCCTTCAACGATTTCGTCGATGTACTGCGGCGCCCCGCTCTTCTTCAGCTGCTTCACGACAGCGTGAACTTCATGGTCCGCGACGAACGCGCCGTGCACCCGGATCGGCAGCGACGTTCCCGGGGGCAGATACAGCATGTCGCCGTGACCCAGCAGGTTTTCCGCCCCCATCTGGTCAAGTATCGTTCTTGAATCGACTTTCGCCGAGACCTGGAAGGCGATACGTGACGGCACATTTGCCTTGATGAGCCCGGTAATGACGTCGACCGACGGCCGCTGCGTTGCAAGCAGCATGTGGATTCCGGAAGCGCGCGCTTTCTGCGCGAGTCGCGCGATGAGCTCTTCTACTTTTTTGCCGACGATCATCATCATGTCGGCCAATTCGTCGATAACGACAACGATGTATGGCAAAGGCGTCAACGTCGGATGCTCAATAGGCTTGTCCTCATCGAACAGTTCGGGTGGTTTGAACAGCGGGTCGCGGATCGGTTCACCGCTGTCAATCGCATCTTTGACCTTGCGGTTGTAGCCACCAATATTACGGACGCCGAGCGAGGCCATCAGCTTGTAGCGCCGATCCATTTCCGCAACACACCAGCGTAATGAGTTTGCGGCATCCTTCATGTCTGTCACAACCGGAGTCAGCAAGTGCGGAATACCCTCATACACCGACAGCTCCAGCATTTTCGGATCAATCATGATTAACCGCACCTGATCCGCGTGGGCCTTGTAGAGCAGACTCAATATCATCGCGTTGATCGCGACAGACTTGCCAGACCCGGTCGTACCGGCAATCAGCAAATGCGGCATGCGAGCCAGGTCGGCAACCACTGAATGTCCGCCAATATCCTTGCCGAGCGCCAGCGTCAACGGCGAAGACATTTTTTCGTACGCCTGCGACTTGAGAATTTCCCCCAGGGTTACCAGCTCCCTGTTTTCATTCGGTATTTCGAGACCGACAAACGACTTGCCCGGGATGACCTCAACCACACGCACGCTGACGACGGACAGCGACCGCGCAATGTCCTTGGCAAGGTTGACAATTTGGCTCACTTTGACGCCGGGCGCGGGATCCAGCTCAAAACGCGTAATGACCGGGCCCGGGGACACAGATTGCACGACCACGTCGACGCCGAAGTCCTTCAGCTTGATTTCAACGAGCCGCGACATCGCTTCGAGCGATTCTTCGGAATAGCCGGAACGATGCTCGGGCGCGCTGTCCAGAATCGACAATGGCGGCAATTCGCCAGCCGCGGGCGGATCAAACAGCGGTACCTGGCGCTCGCGCTCGGCACGATCGCTTTGCTCCAGCGCCGGCAAAACCGGTTCGATGCGCGGCTTGCTGCGGCCCGCCGTGCGTTTCTTTTCGGTCTCGATCACCGTTTGTCGCGCAGCCAGCTGTTTTCGTCCTTCCGCCTTATCCTGCCACTCGCTGATTTTCAGGCGGGATTTCTCGTATGCACTCAGGCACCAGCGCCCAATCCGATCCATCACGGAAAACCAGGAAATACCGAGAAACAGCGATAGCGACGCGACCCAGATGACGAACAGCAATACGCTCGCGCCCAGCAGCTTCATGACCGACTCAAGCCAGTTACCGACGATATAGCCGACAATTCCGCCGGCTGTCTGATTAAAACCTTCCGACGAGAAGTGCAGCGTTGACAGTGCACAACTTGTTATCAGCGTGAGGACAAAGCCGCCGACCCGCAGCGAATAGTCCATTTTCGTGTACATCTGTTGAGTTTTCTGTTCCCGGTACAACATCCACCCCAGGTAGAACACCATGACGGTGAACAGGTAGGCCGGACGGCCGAAAAAGTCGAACAACAGGCCAGACACCATCGCACCGAGACGGCCGATACCATTGTGGATCTCGGTCGAACTGCTCGCCTGACTAAAGCTCGGGTCAGCCGGATCATAGGTAAACAAGGCATACCATAGAATGAAGGCGAGCACGCCGAACACATAGAGGGCGCTCTCACGCAATGCCGTTGAGACCTGTGCCGAGAGTTGCGACTCAGGCTGCGTGTTCTTTTGGGCTCTTGCCATAGTTAAAGTAGACTTCGGGGTCGCGCGGAATTGCGCCGAATTTAAAGGGACAAATTATACATGAGTGACCAGAAACATTGCCGACTTGTCATCCTGGGCTCCGGTCCGGCGGGCTACTCGGCTGCTGTCTACGCGGCGCGCGCAAATCTCGATCCGGTGATGATTACGGGCGTCGAACAAGGCGGCCAGCTGATGACGACGACGGACGTCGACAACTGGCCCGGGGACGTCGAAGGCTTGCAGGGACCCGAATTGATGGATCGCATGCTCAGGCATGCTCAGCGCTTCGATACGGAAATTGTCAATGATCATATCCACACGGCGGACTTATCCGGCAAGCCCATCAAGCTCACGGGCGATTACGGCACCTATACCTGCGACGCGTTGATCATTGCGACTGGTGCAACGGCGATGTACCTCGGACTGCCGTCCGAAGAAGCTTACAAAGGCCGCGGCGTTTCGGCTTGCGCGACCTGCGATGGCTTTTTTTATCGGGGCAAGGATGTGGCTGTTATCGGTGGTGGAAATACCGCTGCGGAAGAAGCGCTTTACCTGAGTAATATCGCATCGAAGGTTACGCTGGTACACCGGCGGGATGCATTGCGCTCAGAGAAAATCCTCCAGGATCAGCTGTTCGAGAAGGAAAAATCCGGCAATCTCGATATCCAATGGGACCATGTCGTCGATGAGGTTCTTGGCGACGACGCGGGCGTCACCGGTCTGCGGATCCGCAGCACCAAGGACGACACAAAGACCCGGGACATTGATCTTGCGGGCGTGTTCATCGCCATCGGGCACAAGCCAAATACCGGGTTGTTTGCTGGCCAATTGGACATGAGTAACGGCTACATCATCGTGAAATCCGGATTGTCCGGCGATGCGACTGCAACCAGTGTGCCGGGTGTGTTTGCCGCGGGTGACGTAGCGGACCAGGTCTATCGGCAGGCGGTCACTTCGGCCGGGGCCGGCTGTATGGCCGCCCTGGACGCAGAAAAGTACCTGGACGCACAGGAATAGCACCCGTTTATTGAGCGAAGTACGTTGTTCTGATCAAGGTTACTGTAAACGACGCGATTGAAGATATTTCCAGTTCCGACTGGAATGCACTGCTGGGTTCGAAATTTCCTTTCTTACGCCATGAATTCCTGCTTGCAGCCGAGAAAAGCGGTTCCGTCGCTGCGGAAACAGGCTGGATTCCACGCCACCTGACCTTGCTCGAGAACGGTGAATTACGCGCGGCAATGCCACTCTACGAGAAAAATCACTCATGGGGCGAGTTCGTCTTTGACTGGGCCTGGGCGCAGGCCTACGACCGCGCCGGACTTTCGTATTATCCAAAACTGGTCGCGGCGGTACCCTTTACGCCGGCGCCGAGCAGCCGGTTCCTGCTGCGTGACCCGAAGGATGAACAAGCTGCGCAGGCCTTGCTGGATGCAGCGATTCAGCTGGCAGAAGATACGGACTGCTCATCCCTGCACGTGCAATTTCCCACCCCGGAGGAACTGCCAATCTGTACTACGGGCAAGTTGAAAATTCGCAAGGACTGCCAATTTCACTGGCACAACCAGGAGTATGCTGATTTTGATGACTTTCTTGGCGCATTCAGCTCGCGCAAACGCAAGAAAGTTCGCCAGGACCGCCGGCGGGTTGTTGACGCGGGCATCACGTTCCGCCACTTGCACGGCGCAGACCTTGACCGATCAACCTGGCGGACTGTTTATCAACTCATTAGCAGCACCTTCATGCGCCGCGGCTCCTTGCCTTACTTCAACCTGGCTTTCTTCGAGCAGCTTGGCGTCGCCCTGCCTGACAATCTGCTGGTTATTCTCGCAGAACAGGACAATCAGGCTATTGCGGCCGCAATCTTCTATGTAAGCCCCGATGTTTTGTACGGACGCTATTGGGGCAGCGACGGCCACTACGATGCGCTGCATTTTGAGACCTGCTACTACCAGGGAATCGAGTATTGCATCGCCCACGGCCAGCGCAGTTTCGAACCCGGCACACAAGGTGAGCACAAGATTTCTCGCGGCTTCACTCCCGTTCAGACGTATTCGGCCCATTGGCTGGAACATCCACAGTTTTTCGACGCCATTGGCGACTACCTGACTGAAGAAGCGCGTCATATCGACCGTTACATGCAGGCCATCGGCGAGCACAGCCCCTATCGTGAATAACGCCCGCATTGCCTGGCTGGGCCCCGACGATTCGGCAGAGGCCTTTCCGAACGTGGAAACCGCGCTCAGGCAGCCGGATGGTCTGTTGGCAGCCGGCGGCGACTTGAGTCAGGCAAGATTATTGGCAGCCTACGCCGCAGGCATATTTCCCTGGTATGAAGACGGCCAACCGATACTCTGGTGGAGTCCTGACCCGCGCTGCGTTTTGGCACCCGAAGATTTCCATGTTTCTCGCCGGTTGGCGCGTTATGTGCGCAACACGTCGTTCACACTGAGTTGCAATCGCGCCTTCGACAAGGTGATCCACGCCTGTGCGGGAGCGCGAAAATTCCAGCACGGCACGTGGATAACGCAGGCAGTTCGCGAGGCTTTCACCAATTTGCACGCGGCGGGTTGGGCGCATTCGGTCGAGGTCTGGGACAGTCGCCAGCTGGTTGGTGGTATTTACGGATTGAGTATTGGCCGCGTGTTCTTCGGCGAGTCGATGTTCAGTCACCGCGACAATGCGTCAAAATTTGCGATGCTCGGCCTGTGCTCGATTCTGGCGCAAAATGACTTTAAGTTGCTGGACTGCCAGGTGCTTTCGCAGCACCTGGTGTCCCTCGGCGCCCGCGCTATCCCGCGTCAGGATTTCACAGCTATCCTGCAAGAATATTGCCGAGACGGGAAACAATTCGCTAACTGGCCCTCGAAACCGGTCCGGATTGCTGCATTCACGCCCGATAAACGGCTCGATACATTGCAATAGTCCCGCCGTTTCTGCACAATTCGCGAGCCTTTTTTACAGAGAGAAACAATACCTTGGCGAAAGAAGAAGCCATACAGATGGAAGGTGTCGTCAGCGAGACGCTTCCAAATACCACGTTTCGAGTTGAACTCGAAAACGGTCATATCGTCACGGCGCATATTTCCGGAAAGATGCGCAAGAACTACATTCGGATATTGACCGGCGACAGCGTCACCGTCGAACTGACACCTTACGATCTTTCGAAGGGCAGAATCGTTTATCGCGGCAAATAGGCTGAGCCCTCAGCTGCCGCCGCCCTACTCGGGCATGTGTTCCAACTCTTTGACCACCGGTTCAGCGTGCAGCTGCAGTGTATCGTCGGGGCCGACTGTTATGCGCACGTGCCCGCCGTCGGACAAATTGCCGAACAGTAATTCTTCGGCGAGTGGCCGTTTAATATGCTCCTGGATCACGCGACTCATGGGCCGGGCGCCCATCTTGGCATCGTAGCCCCGGTCGGCAATCCACCGCCGGGCCTCATCATCAAGTTCGAGAGTGACGTTGTTGTTGCCGAGCTTGGCTTCCAGTTCGACGACCAGTTTGTCGACCACACGTTTGACTGATTCACTGTCCAGCTGCGCGAATTGAATGATCGCGTCGATACGATTGCGAAATTCCGGCGTAAATGACTTGCGAATCGCCGCCATACCGTCGGAACTGTGGTCTTGCTGGGTGAAGCCGATTGAGGCACGCGACATCTCTTGTGCGCCCGCATTGGTCGTCATGACCAGGATGACGTTACGAAAGTCTGCCTGGCGACCATTGTTATCGGTCAATGTGCCATGGTCCATGACCTGCAGCAATAGATTGAAAACCTCGGGATGGGCTTTCTCAACCTCATCGAGCAATACCACCGCATGCGGGTTCTTGGTGACCGCCTCAGTCAATAGTCCGCCCTGGTCAAAACCCACATAACCGGGGGGCGCACCGATCAGGCGCGACACAGTGTGGCGTTCCATGTATTCGGACATATCGAATCGAATCAACTCGACACCAAGGCACATCGCGAGTTGCCGGGTCACTTCTGTCTTGCCGACGCCCGTTGGACCGGCCAACAGGAACGAGCCGATGGGTTTTTCCTCCTCACGCAATCCCGAGCGAGCCATCTTGATCGCGGCACTCAGCGATTCCACGGCCTGGTCCTGGCCAAAGATCGTAAGCTTCAAATCGCGTTCGAGCGTGCGCAGCGTATCCCGGTCTGAAGCAGAAACACTCTTCGCGGGAATCCTTGCCATTTTGGCAACGATGTCTTCGACCATTTCTACAGTGACCACCCCGCCACGCGACTTTTCAGGCTGCAGGCGCAGATTGGCACCGGCTTCGTCAATAACATCGATGGCCTTGTCTGGTAGTCGTCGGTCATTGATGTGCCGATATGAGAGCTGCGCGGCAGCTTCCAGCGCCTCGGCATCATATTTCACGCCATGATGCTCCTCGAACCGGGTCTTCAGGCCGTGCAGGATAGCGATCGTCTCGTCCAGAGTGGGTTCAGGGACGTCGATTTTCTGAAACCGGCGAGCCAGGGCGTGGTCTTTCTCGAAGATGCCGCGATACTCCGCATAGGTCGTCGAACCGATGCAGCGCATATCGCCATTCGCCAGTACCGGCTTGATCAGATTGCTGGCATCCATGACACCTCCGGACGCCGCGCCCGCACCGATTACCGTATGGATTTCGTCAATAAACAGAATTGCACCCGGATCTTCCTTGATCTCGGCAATGACGCCTTTCAGCCGTTTTTCGAAATCGCCTCGATACTTTGTGCCGGCAATCAGCGTGCCCATATCCAGGGCATAAATGGTCGCATCCTTCAGGACGTCCGGCACATTCTCCTCAGTGATCAGGCGAGCCAGACCTTCTGCAAGGGCGGTCTTGCCCACGCCGGCCTCACCGACATACAGAGGATTGTTCTTACGCCGGCGGCAGAGTATCTGCACGGTACGCTCAATCTCAATGTCCCGGCCGATCAATGGATCAATTTTGCCGTCCATTGCCATCTGATTCAGATTGACAGCGTAGAGATCCAGGGGCGAGGAATCCGCTTCAGCCTCCTGCTCAAAAGATTCTGACTGCCCTCCTTCGTTAGCCGTGTTACTTACCTGCGGCATGCCGTGGGATATATAATTGACCACATCCAGCCGCGTAACATCCTGCAGGCTCAGCAAGTAAACAGCTTGTGATTGTTTTTCGCTGAATATTGCGACCAGCACATTGACGCTGCTGACTTCCTTTTTGCCACTAGACTGCACATGAAACACTGCGCGTTGCAAAACGCGCTGGAAGCCCAGTGTCGGCTGAACTTCAGTCTCGTCATCGAACTCAAGCAGCGGCGTCTGCTCGTCAATGAATTCAATTAGCTGCCGGCGCAACTCCGGAATATTTGCGCCACAGGCTTTCAATATTTCATGGACTTTCGGTATGTCCATCAGCGCCAGGAGCAGATGTTCAACCGTCATGAATTCATGACGCTCGTCCCGCGCTTTTTGAAACGCCTCATTCAGGCAAAATTCGAGTTCACTGCTCAACATTTCCTAGCCACCAATACGTGCCAAAATCAGGATTCTTCCATCGTACACAACAACGGGTGCTGATGCTGTTGTGCAAGCGCAGTGACCTGCGCGACTTTTGTTTCGGCGATCTCAAAATTGAATACGCCGCACACGCCTTTACCCTTCGTATGCACCTCTAACATGACTTGCGTGGCGCGCGTCCGTTCCATCGAAAAAATCGTTTCGAGAACGTCAACGACAAACTCCATCGGCGTGTAATCGTCATTGATCAGCACCACGCGATACAGCGGTGGCTCCTTGACCTTCGGCTGTTCTTCCTCAACAGCCAGATCGTGCCCGTCATCGTGACTAATCTGGTCTTTCCGATCGCTCATTATTTGGTAAATCTCTTCAGGCTTATCTGATAAATACAGCACAGTATGCTGCGCTGCAGGTTATTATATATGGGCATGTAAATGTATTCTCCAAGCCCGCTTGACATATTTCCTCAGAAAACGCGCTATATCATTGCTTAATATGGTTTTTTTCCAAAATTCGGGCTTGTTTGCATAGCGCTGCAACCCGTATCATCAATATCGCGCGTTAATACAAGAGACAAACATCATCAAAAGATCTCACGCATGATTGCCAGCCAGGCCAAGTGGTCAGATTTTGCCAGCATGGACGGCCAGAAAATGGCTGCCGCCGCCAGCCAGCTATTGCCCGGCTGGGTCAGCCTGTTATTGGTCGTTCTTATCGGCTGGCAACTGGCACAGCTGGCCTGGATGTTGGTACCGGCGCCGGCCGCCGGCGATGCGGTCGCTACACCGCCACGAATCGCCACAACTACGGACTCCGGGGACGCCAGCGTCAATGCGATCTCCGCGGCTCACATTTTTGGAATCGCCAACCCCACCGACGAAGCGCCAGCTCCTCCGCCCGAGGAAATCGAGGACCTGGCGGATACGCGCCTGTCCAATTTGTCGCTAAAAGGGACTATCGCTGCAGATCCACCGGAAACGGCGGTCGCGATCATCTCGGATGGGGGCAACAAGGAACAGATATACACGATAGGCAGTTCCGTGAGCAACAATGCGAAACTGCATGCAGTTTACGCCGACCGAGTCGTGCTTGACGAAAACGGCGTCCTGACCAACCTGAAGCTGCCCAAGGAATATCCGGAGGGCTCGCCGCAGGTGAATCGGCGGGACAGGACCGAAGTGATGCGACCAACAGTGAGCCAGGAATCGCAGTCCATTCAAGCCGTCGTCGCGCAGAATGTGTCCCAGCTCTCGGACGTTATTCGGCCGACGCCGTATTTTGTCGACGGTCAGCAACAAGGATACCGGGTGTACCCGGGGCGCAATCGAGCCCAATTTACGGCCCTGGGATTGCGGCCCGGCGACCTGGTCAAAGACATCGATGGCCAGGCATTGACTGATCCGACCCAGGCCATGGAGATATTTCAAACGCTCGGCAGCGCCAGCGAGGTATCGGTAACCGTTGAACGCAACGGCCAACCGGAAGTTATTGTCTTGCGCACCGATCAACTCGACATCGCGGACGAGACAGAAAAATGACGCAAAACTTTAATAAGAACTGGCGATCTGTAGTGCTGGCGGCCATTGCCGTCATCAGCATGACAAGCGCCCCATTTGTCTGGTCGCAGCAAGCCACGATCACCCCCAACTACAAGGATGCTGATATCCGCCAGATTATCGAGGCGGTTGGCGAAGTGACGGGGAAGAACTTCATCATCGACACTCGCGTCAATGCTCGCGTCACGATGTTGTCTTCGACACCCATGACGCCGGATGCGTTTTATGAAGCCTTTCTGTCAATCCTCGCCGTGCACGGCTATGTCGCCATCAAGACCGGCGACATCATCAAGATCGTACCGGACGCAACGGCACGACAGTTCGCCGGTCCAATCGGCACGAGCTCGGCAGACGGCGACGACGATATCGTGACGCAGGTGATCCTGGTGCAAAACGTGGGTGCCGCGCAATTGGTGCCTATTCTGCGCCCACTGATTCCGCAATATGGCCATCTCGCCGCGCATCCCGGATCCAATATGCTGATCATTTCGGATCGCGCGTCCAATGTTAATCGCATGATCAACATTATCCGTCGCATAGATCAATCGAACGACGATGACATCGAAGTGATTCGGCTCGAACATGCATCGGCGGCCGAAATCGTGCGCATCATGACGTCGCTTACGCAGCAGCCGCGCGCTGATGGCGTCCCGGTTAATACCAGCCTCGTTGCCGATGCCCGTACCAATAGCGTTCTGATCGGCGGCGACAAGGCCGAACGGTTGCGCCTGCGCGCCCTGATCGCGCATCTCGATTCGCCGCTGGAGGCCGGCGGTGATACCCAGGTCCGATACTTGCGCTATGCAGATTCGGAAGAACTTGCTGCCAAGTTGCAAACGCATTTCACCGCAGAATTACAGTCGAGCGCAGACGGGGGCGGTACGAGTCCTGCAAACACCGACGGTATCAACGTTTGGGCAGATACTCAGACTAATGCGCTGGTGATCAATGCGCCGCCCAAGACAATGCGCTCGCTGATGCAAATCGTCGATCGCCTCGACATCCGCCGGGCCCAGGTTCTGGTTGAAGCGATTATTGTTGAAGTAATCGCGGATAAGACGGCAGAACTGGGCATCACCTGGGCGGTTGAAGGAACCGGCTCGAATACGCCGCTGGGCGTCACGAATTTCCCGGATTTCGGTTCGGGCGTGGTGCAACTGGGCGCGGCCGCAGGTAGCGGCGGCGACATCGATCCGACCGGGTTGATCGGCGAAGGCATCACGTTTGGACTGGGCCGCATCTCCGACAGCGGTGTCAGTTTTGCCGCCGTGCTGCGCGCGCTG
>Ga0102946_1000755_pt1 | contig 11276 bp, 11 predicted proteins | sample SalPon2A_A_D1_MG_FD_78209 | JGI IMG/M metagenome (GOLD analysis project Ga0102946, IMG submission 78209) | Soil microbial communities from South San Francisco under conditions of wetland restoration - Salt Pond MetaG R2A_A_D1_MG | ecosystem: Environmental > Terrestrial > Soil > Wetlands | place... | reverse complement strand
GCTCCTATTATTAATATTTTAGATGACATGCATTTTTAATTAAAATTTATTAAAATTATAGTTTTTAAATTTCACTCTTCAAAATTAGCCAAAAAAGATCAATAGTAAGCTGTGTTATAATTTAACTGATTTTTTAATTAACAATTTTTCAAACCAAGTATATTTGCATATAAGAATTGTTCTTCATGCATTATTCAAACAAGACTTTTTTTTTGTTTAGCTGTGCTTTTTTACTCATTAGTAATGGTTGCAAGAAAAGTGAGCCTCAGAAACAAACAACAGAAATTTCACAAGAAATTACAGTAATTACAGCAAGCGACATTGAAGCGCTGGAGTATACAGAATATGTTTTAAGTGATCTCTCAAAGGAGGCCATACGTGATTGGATGAAATTTCAAGACCTACAGGTTCAAATAAATCAGTTAAAAAGTGGAAACATTACTTTTTTTGAAAATGATAAAGATATTTTAAAAGAATTATTAAACGAACTAAAAACCAGTTTGCCCGAACAACTTAATGACCCTTCTATCTTTTCACGCATTGTTGCATTAGAAACATCAGCATACAAATTACACGATGAGGCAGTTTTTAATAAAAACGATAAGACCAGATTATTAAACTCTCTAAAAGAAGTTTTAAAAGCTTATTCAAGTCTCATTTTTCAACTCAATAAGAAGTTTGAAAAACAAATTCATAATATCCAAAAGCCCTCTTAATCCAGCCTTTTGGTTTTAATTAATTATTTAAGAAACAATTTCAAGTAACCCTTTGTATTTTAATTTATTCTATTAATTTTAAACTCTAAAATTAAGCTAAATGAAGAAATTATTACTACTAACTGCCTTATGTGCAGTATATTTTGCTACCGCTCAAATAAATCCGCATGCTCCGTGGATGCAAGATTTTAATATTGAAAACAGATCAACACCACTCAAATTTCAGGATATTGTTGATGCTGCCAACATTTATTGGGCCACTCATGATAAAGACGTTAAAGGAAGTGGATATAAACCATACAAGCGTTGGGAATATTTTTGGAAGGATTTTGTAGATGAGGATGGTTATCTGCCAACAAACTCAGAGCTTTGGAATATTTGGTTGGCTAAAGAATCACGTAATGCCACAAGAGATGCACAAGCAGATAATAGCAATTGGGTATCTTTAGGACCAACAGACTTTGTAAACAGGCCCACTTCTACCGCCAATATCGGTCGGGTTAATGTCATTATAAAAGACCCTAATAACGCCAATATTTATTATGCTGGTGCTCCTGCCGGGGGTATATGGAAATCAACTGACGCTGGCCTTAGTTGGACAGCATTGGGAGATAATCTTCCGCAAATAGGTGTTTCGGGCATAGCAGTAGATAATAACAATTCAGATATCATTTATATTGCCACTGGTGACGATGATCACTCAGATACAGTGAGTGCAGGAGTCTTTAAGTCCACCGATGGCGGTGCCACATGGCAACAAACAGGATTAAACCCAAACAATGCTCCTAATTTAATGAATGATATTTATATCCACCCTACTGATAGTGATATATTGTGGGTAGCTACAAGTAGTGGTGTTTTTAAGTCTACAAATGCTGGAAATACTTGGACCAACACACGTTCAGGTAACATTCGTGATATAAAAATTAAACCCGGCAACCCAAGTACTGTTTATGCTGTTAGCTCTACGACATTTTATAGATCAACAAATGGCGGCGATAGCTTTAATGTAGTCACTTCAGGGCTACCAACATCTTCAGGAAGATTAGTAATAGATGTAACTCCTGCCAACTCAAATTTGGTTTATGTAGTGAGTGCTAGGACCGATAACACTTATCAGGGATTGTATAAATCTACAAACAGTGGGCAGAGTTTTACACGCACAGCAAATAATACCAATATTTTTGAAAGCCCACAAGCATGGTACGATCTGGCATTGGCTGTTTCAGATACTGATGAAAATGAGGTTTATGTTGGTGTTCTTAATATCTGGAAGACTACCAATGGAGGAGATTCCTTTAGCAAGATAAACGAGTGGTATATTCATAATGCATCTTACACACATGCCGACATTCACTTCTTGCGCTTTTACGACAATGAGCTTTACGCTGGGACGGATGGCGGATTCTTTAAATCTGATAATGGCGGTACTACTTTTACAGATTTGACAGAAGGTATGGAAATCAGTCAGTTTTACAGAATAGATGTTTCACAACAAACATCCAATAAAATAGCTGGTGGCACACAAGATAATGGTGGTTTTGGATATTTTAACCAATGGAACAATTATCATGGCGGTGATGGGATGGAAGGCGTTATAGACCCGAACAATGATAATAAATATTACGGGTTTATGCAGTTTGGCCAAAATTTATTCGTATCTAATAATTCAGGACAGGGTGGCTCTGTTGCTTATAGCGGGCCGGAAAACGGAAATTGGGTAACTCCATTAGTAGTTAATAACGAAAGTGATGTTTTTGGTGGCTATTCCAGCTTATACAAATTTACTGGCTCTGGCTGGTCAGCTGTTTCACCTTCATTCGGCACTCCAATTGATGTTTTGGAAATTGACCCGAACAACCCGAATACCGTATATGTAGCTATTAATAATTCCTTGCGTAAAAGCAATGATGGAGGCGCTTCATTTTCAGTAGTAGAGACATTTACTAGAAATATTTCCTCTATAGAAGTGAACCATAATGATAGTTCAATTGTTTATGTAACAACAACCTCATTCAGTGGTGGTGTTTATAGGTCTGTTAATGGTGGTGATACTTTTGCCAATATCACGGGATCCTTACCAACGCTGGTAAAATATGTTGTTAAGCATAGACCTAACGATCTTTTAAATTCGCTTTATCTTGGCACCCATCTGGGGGTATATTACTATAATGATACTCTTGGCGATTGGGAGGCTTTTGATAACAATTTGCCTAACGGACCTGTGTATGATTTGGCTATTAACTATATTGATGAAGATATTGTTGCTGGTACTTTCGGTAGAGGCATCTGGATAAGCCCAATGGGCGATGCTCAGGTGGCTACCGATGATGTGAAAATTGTTAGCATAAATAACCCAACCTCCGAAAGTATTTTTTGTGGTGATATAGATCCTCAAATTACGGTGAAAAATAATGGTTTGAATAATATTGACACTATCACAATTAGTTATACTATTGATGGAGGTAGTAATTCAAATATCGACTGGAACGGAACGTTGGCCCCAGAAGAATCAGTTGCCATTGATTTACCAACCATAATTCTTTCATCAGGTGATCATAGCCTGTACGTTGAAGTAAATATTAATGATGATGCCTTTGAAAGCAATAATTCTTATTCTCGAGATTTCAAAATAAATGGTACTGGTAGTGGGCAAGTCGTGAATACCTTTGAATCTGAGGCTGAAGAATTGATTACTTTTAATGAAGGTAGTACAACATCTTTATGGGAACGCGGGGTACCAACTGGCATTTTACTAAATACTGCCCAATCTGGAACACAAGTTTACGGCACCAATTTAGATGGCAACCATACAGATATGACTAAATCTTATTTGGTTTCAGAATGCTACGATCTGAGTGCCATATCAAGTCCAGTATTGAAATTCCATATGGCTTTTGATATTGAATTTGACTGGGATCTTGTCTATGTACAATATACGTTAAATCAAGGTGATTCTTGGTCTTTGTTAGGTTCTGCTGCTGACCCAAATTGGTATAACAGCAGTCGTATTGCTGGTGATGGTGTTGCTAATAATTGCTTTAACTGTGTGGGCGGTCAATGGACAGGAACCGATGCTACTTTAAAAGAATATAGTTACGCTTTAGATGCATTAACCGATGAAAGTTCGGTTATTTTTAGAGTGGTATTCCATTCTGATCAGGCTGTAAACGAAGAGGGTGTTATCATTGACGACTTCATTATAGATGGCACTTTAAGTACAAATGATTATACCTTAGATGGTATCAGTGTGTATCCGAATCCTTCAAATGGTATCTTTACGATCAATATCAGTAACATAACGTCATATGACTATCAGGTAACCGATGTTACAGGAAAAGTTATCTTGTCAAAGTCTAAACTGAGCCAAAATAACTATCCACTGAATATGGAAGCTTTTTCAAGTGGGATTTATTTCTTGAAAATAACTTCTGAAGGTAGCTCAGCTATTAAAAAATTGATTGTTAAATAAAGAATATTAACATATAAAAAAAGTTGCGGTATTTTAAACACCGCAACTTTTTTCAATTTTATTAATCTTAGTTTTCTTTCTTAGGTGTGTTCTTTTGAGCATTTATGGCATCCTTACTCAAAGCTGCCAAATTAAAATTAGGTGCTAATTTTAGAGCCTCGTCCAAAGTAGCTAAAGCGCTAGCACTATTAACCTCAGGATTTTCTTTATATTTCACCAACGCTTTTAAATACAAAAAAGCTGCTTTCGCCGGTACACGATAAGGCTGTTGCATTTCATAGAACGTTCTCATAACGTTTTCTCCAGAGTTGGCAATACCATAAGAAATATTAACATTGGCTCCTGTCAAATCACCAGTTTGGGCTTTTAGATCTGCCAGCTCATAAGCAATTAACACATTTGGTGAGCGCTTAAATAATTCTTCATAATTTTCGATAGAACGCTTAGGCTGATTTAAGGCCTGGAGGCATACCGCCTTTACTTCAACAGCCATATCTGAGTCCTCAGAGTTCCGCTCAACGACTCCTAAGGTATTCAATGCTTGAACATGTCTACCTTCGTTCATGTAAAGTACAGCCAAAGTATCTCTTCTAGCTATGCTAGGATCTAATATATTTAGATGCGTCAAAGCATCGACAACACCCTGAACATCACCTTGTGCTTTCATCTGCTCATAAAACTTTTCATAATGTTTAAGCAATTCTGTATTAGATTGTGCATTCATTTGAAATGCCATCACTACCAGTAATAATCCTACAATTTTTTTCATTTTCCTGAATTTTAAGGGTTCAAAACTAATCAATTCAGTGAAAACAATAGTGATGCCAAACAATAAATTTAGTTAAGAACAATCGTCTTTTTTAAAATAACCGCATCGTTAAGAACAAATGGTTTTGGTATCATTGCTTCTGATCTTTGATTTAAGGAGAATGAAGAATTTGTTAAAAGGTCATTTGAAGATTCGTATAAAATCAATTCTGTACGTTGCCCTTTAGGAATGACAATTTTAATGTCTAATGGATCATTATCTGAAACAAAATAACTAAGCAAACGATTACTTCTTCTATTGGTAAACACATTAGCATTCGTATCAGTTTTATAGGCACTTACACCATTAATTATAAATTCATGGAAAACATTTTGGGTATCAGAAAACAGCTCCATGCGCTGAACATCGCGCTTTGCAGCAATGTAGACAGACAACTTTCTTCTATTATTAATAACAGTATCACGATACACCTCCACCTCTGGAAATATAAACGCTTTGAGGTCCGCCTTTTTTGAATACGTAAAGCCAGAATTATATTTACTCCCTACGAGATTTGTTTTAACATCTGATGCATTATCTGGATCGTCGCCTAAGGCTTGTTTCGTATAATCATCTAAAACGTGATCATAGGTTGCCCATTGTGCTTCGTTTTTGTCAATGTCTAAAAGATAGACAAGGCTATTGGGTCTTGGTCTTTCATTATTAAAATTTGATTTGAACTGTGCTGACAGCATAAACGAAAAACCAATTAGGAACATCAAGTAGGCCCAGCGCCTCTTATGTCTAAAAAAGCCGAATATTGAAATAAGCAATCCGAACATCATGACAACCAATAGTATTGAAACGAGTTTTACCGAAATATTAGCAAAACCAATATCCATAAAAAACCCCAAGCCTACAGGAAACATTTTAATAAATGGGCTCATGATCACAATCAAAGGAAAATTTAATAACGCCATCAAGGCTAGATTGGGTTTTCGTTGCCTAATCAGAACAAACAAGCTTAGCAAACCAAAATACACCGGGATAATAAAAAAGCTAGCGCCTTTTAAAAAGATAGCCATAATAAAAGAAAAGACTATCCAAAGAACCAATGGCCCTACCATAATACTTGCCGTATTACCGGGCTTATAATACCGACTATAAATCCATAAACATATACCAATACTCACACAAACAAAAGCGGCAATGTAGGTATTTCCATTATAGGTAAAACCATGAAGCATCTCACGGTAATTTGGATTGATCCATTTAATGAATTCCCATAACATATAACCAGTAATCAAACTCACAACAATAGATAAGAGCAACGGAATAAATCCTTTGGCTACATCTAACTTGGCAAAACGTCTTTTTTTAAATCCAAGAAATACCAGAGCTCCAAATATAATTAAAGCCAAAATCAACATAGGCCAGATATAGTCGTAGGAATAAGTTACCGTTTTAAATAAGGGAACATTAAAATACACCTTATCATTAAACGATTTTAAATTATTAAGGTTAGTATCTGCAAAATAATGTAATAATGCCATCAAATAGGTGCCTTGATGTTCTAAAGTGTTTCTATCTAATCGTTCGTAGGTGTCATTGGCAGTATGATAGTCATAATGATCCTCAATGAACGCAAAATTAAATCCGTCTATATCTCCATCTTCCCTAAAACGGGTTAAATCAGTATCGTTGGGCAACATTTTATAAATACTATATGCCAACGAATTGCCAACCGGATGCGAGGGATTTGCCTCTACAAACGCATCAATAAGGTTTGCATTTCCATTATTCGTCTCTAGTAACATCACTCCAGGCCCACCACTGCCTCTAGCTTCAAAATTTAATACCAGCCCAACGTCTTTGGCCCATTCATGCTTATTAACAAACAAATCAGCGCCATTTAAACCAAGTTCCTCTGCGTCGGTAATTAAGATAATAATATCATTCTTTGGTATTTTTCCTTCGGCCAAATATGCACGTAGTCCTTCAAGTATAGTCACCACACCAGAACCTGCATCACTTGCACCAAAGGAAGAATGTGGTGCACTATCATAATGAGAGAGTAACATCAATGCTTTTCCCGATCCACTACCTTTTATACGCGCTAGAATATTTTTGGGTTTGGCAAAATTACCCCATTTACTTATGGTATATCCTTCTTGAATCTGTGTGGTCAATCCTAAACCCTCTAACTGAGATACAATATAGGTTCTCACATCAGCATGTGCCATACTGCCGACAGCATGTGGTTCTTGAGATATCTGCTTTAAGTGAATCAAAGCTCTCTCGGTAGAAAAGTGTTTTTTTTCGGCGTCTAAATCAGAAATTTTAGTTGGTAGAAGTGCAAGAAAACTCCAGTAAATGGCGGCTATAACAAGAAAAACAGCAATAATCTTTTTAATCATACTACAGCTTAGTTAGTTTGATTATAAAGTTATGAAATTTAATGTTTAGGCAATGTCATTAAAAATAATTATATTAAGTCTTTCAAAAAAAAATAAACAATTGCATTATGGGTATTAAAAGTTTTCAGGGATCCAGGAAGTCACAAAATAAAATTGCTGACAATTCACCTATACGTGTCAAGGATTTCATGACCAAGGACCTCATAACATTTAAGCCCAATCAGACTGTTGAAGAGGTGATTCAGGCACTTATTAAGTATAAAATTTCGGGTGGCCCAGTGGTAAACGATAAAAACGAATTGGTTGGCATTATCTCTGAAGGAGACTGCCTGAAACAAATTAGCGAAAGCAGATACTACAATATGCCTATGGAAAAGCATACAGTAGAAAACCGTATGATTAAAAATGTGGATACCCTAGATGGTGAAATGAATGTTTTTGATGCTGCCAATGTGTTTTTAGAATCGAAGCACAGGCGTTTTCCTATTATTGAAAACGGCAAATTGGTTGGACAGATTAGTCAGAAGGACATTTTAAAGGCCGCTCTCAAATTGAAAGGTCAGAATTGGAAGTAGCTTAACTTTCACGCTTTACCAAGGCATAATAGTCGTTATCTAGCGGTAAATATCCTTGATCGTATACAAAATAATATACTTTTCCGACTTTGGTGGTATAGATGCTTGTAACATAATTAAAGTCGAACCCTTTTTCTATTAATCGAGCTCGAGAGGTTTTGGTTTTTTGATTCGGATTTAGTTCTTCTAATATCCTATAGTTCTTTCTTAGACGGTTATTGGTGTTACGAATTAAATTTTTACTGTCTTTATTTATTCTGTTGTTATACGAATTTCTACAAGCATCACTACAGAACTTTTTATCTATACGACCTATGATTTTGGCACTACACTCAGGACATGTTCTTTTCATAATTAATTCTTTTTAATTCATACCAACTTGCTAATTCACCATGAACCATAAAATCTTCAATATATTCAAGGCCAATTTTCTGTAAGACTTTAATTGAGGCGATGTTTTCTATCAGGGCGATTCCGGTAATAGTATCGTACTTTTTTTCCTTAAAACCATAATCTAAAGCCACTAATGATGACTCTGTGGCATATCCTTTTCCCCAGTAACGCGGTATAAAGCGATAGCCAATATCAATAAAATTGACTTTTCCATTTAATGGTTCTTTTTCATCGTTTAATTTTAATCCTGACCAACCGATAAAATCACCTGATGATTTTTCAATGGCCGCCCAGCGCCCTATGCCTCTTTCTTCATATTGTTGCCTAATAAAACTAATAACCTCACGTATCTGATCACGACTTTTTACTGGATTATTATCTATGTATTTATGGACTATAGGATCTGAATCCAGTTCAAACATGCCTTCTTCATCAGCTGGCATTAGTTCACGTAATATCAAACGTTCAGTTTCGGCGTATACTTTCATTAATTCAACATTTTTGAGGCTAATTCCTTAAATGTTTTATAAGCAACCATAGCAGTAGCATTATTGATATCGCGATTGGGGTTCAATTCTACAATATCGGCACCAACTATTGGTGTTTTTATCTGATGTATAATACTGAAGGCCTCTCTGGTCGTCATTCCACCCGGTTCGTGATGTGAAATTCCTGGTGCAAATGCCGGATCAAGTACATCTATATCGAAGGAGATATAAAGCGGTTCTTGCAATGCATGGATAAAATCCATGTTAAAATCCCTCATTTCAATGATCTTAATATTATACCTCTCAGCTTGTTCTTTCTGATGAGTATTTAATGTTCTAATACCAACTTGAGTGAGTGAACTTAACAATCCTTTTTCTGATAGGCGCGCAAAAGGTGAAGCGTGAGAAAATGGGTTACCATCAAAATTATGGTATAAATCTCCATGAGCATCAAGATGCAAAACATTCAGCTTGGGATACATTTGAGCATGTGCTTCAATGACAGGAAATGAAATACTGTGGTCTCCGCCTAGACAAATCAATTTATCTCCATTTCCAATTGCTTTTAATACTGTTTTCTTAATTTGATTATAGGCGACTTCAGCGCTGCAATCGTTAAAACTTATATCGCCTAAATCTTGATAGTTATGGCCTTCCATTATTTCAATACCATGTTCACAAAAACGATTGGCTGAGCCTTCGGTATCCATTAACCTAATCCGTTCCGGAGCCAGTGCAGGTCCTTGCAAAAAGGAAGAATTATTATCGTAAGGTATCCCTAAAAGTTTAAGCATTTGTCTTTTCAAAAATTAAATTGTTTTTTACGTTCTCATCGTAACGGTCTGCATTCAGTACAAAACCTAATCGCCTAATTAGTTTCTGTGATATTAAATTTTCCTTATGCGTAAAAGCTTCAATCATTTTCAATTTCAATTCATTAAAGGCATAATTGCACACCTCAGCTATAGCTTCACTCATTAAACCTTGATTTTGGAAATTGGGATGTAACTCATAACCTATTTCTGCAACCGTATGTTCAGCGTTAAAATTCCAAAGAGATATTGTTCCAATCAATGTCGGATTTATTTGTAAGCATATGGCCCAAAACACCAATTTGTCGGCTTCAAAATCGTTATTGCGGTCTACAATAAACTCTTTTATTTCTTGATTGTTTCTTGGTATGTTTCTATTGATAAATGTATTGATTTGAACATTACTTCTAAGGTTGAACAACGATTGTGCATCCTGTTTTTTTAACTGCCTTAGTAGTAAGCGCTTTGTCTGCAGTTCTGGGAATGATTTATTTAGCATACTATTTATTTATGATTGAAAGATATGTTACCCACGGACCGACCTCAGCTTTATATTGTTTAGCCATCACGCGTGCAATTTGGGCAATATGCCCTAAATCATGAGCTACCCACGTTGCCAATAAATTCTTTAGAGATACTTCTCCTAGATCAGGATGAATACCTTTGCGTTCAAAATCTGAATTAGAGATGTTCAAGGATTCTAAGTCATCTAAATTGTTTTGCCTTAATTGGGCAAATGCTATCAACAGTTCATCAAGACTTTTATCTTTAGAATCCTCAAACTGTGCGAATCTATCAAACGGTTCAAAGGTTTTCTTCTCTGAATTATTCTTAATCATTTTAAGGCGAATCATCCAATCGGTTTTCTCGCCATGTATCAGGTGTCCAACTACATCGTAAGGACTCCAAGTATTCTCGCCTTCATTGCATTGTGTCCAGTCTACTGATAACCCTTTCAAAAAGGAGTTTAGAATTCGTGGCGTTCGTTCTAAAATTTCAGTTGCTTTTTCAATACTATATTGCATGTCTATAAAGATACAATCTTATTCGTTTACAAACGTTTACTAAACCTTGTTATTTAATTAAACCAAACTGCATAGCGCTGCCTACGTAACTCCTTAGCCAGGGTTTCTTCCATTTTGAGTGCTTCCGTACGAGTTGCAAGCGGATTGATATGATTATACAAACTCGGTCTTAAGTAAGTACCATATTTGTGTACAATATTTGATGCTAAGTTATGACCCTTAGCATTCCGAAATCTTGTTTTATGCTGAACAAACCGCTCTTTAGGTGTTTTGCTCGTCATGCCCACATATAAGCATTCTAGTACACCATTAAACTGTGGATTGGCTTCACGAAAGCGTCTGTTTTCAGTATATACTTTTTTAGAAAGCTCTATAACGTAAACGTAATATTGGGTTTTGGGCATTTTGCTCTATTTAAACCTTTATCAATTTCATGTATTAGATCGGCAAATTGCTTTGCCCAATACGGTGTATGAGGGTTGAGAATTATCGCATTTATAATAGTAATAGCTTCAACAATTCAACCAATAAGTGATTGTATACAAAGTTAAAATCTTTTAATTACCTTTATTATTATAAACAAAATTTTATGAAACACTTGGGCATCAGTGGTGGAGGCACAAAAATTGC
>Ga0102946_1000754_pt1 | contig 11278 bp, 8 predicted proteins | sample SalPon2A_A_D1_MG_FD_78209 | JGI IMG/M metagenome (GOLD analysis project Ga0102946, IMG submission 78209) | Soil microbial communities from South San Francisco under conditions of wetland restoration - Salt Pond MetaG R2A_A_D1_MG | ecosystem: Environmental > Terrestrial > Soil > Wetlands | place... | reverse complement strand
CGTCGCAATTATGACCTCCTGGGTGCCGCTGGCCACTGAACTGCTGGAAGGCAGCAGCACCTCAATCGTAGCCTCGGTCAGCTTTCCTCTGGGAAGCAACCCGACCGCCTCAAAAGTGACCGAAACCCGTTGGGCAGTCAAACATGGCCGGGATGACCTGGAAGTCGATATGGTCATGAACATCCCCTGGCTGAAGTCCCGCAATTATCAAAAGGTGGAAGAAGATGTCCGCTCCGTGGTTGATGCCGCAGAAGGGCATACGACGAAGGTCATCATCGAGACCCCCCTGCTGACCCCAGACGAGATTGTGATCGCCTGCCTGCTGGCCCAGAAAGCCGGCATCAATTTCATCAAAACCTCTACCGGCTTCAAAGCCTTTCCCGGCATTCAAGCCTCCACTGTCGAGCATGTAAAATTGATCCGTAAAACAGTCGGCGATGCCATCCGGATCAAGATCGCTGGCGGTGTCTTCACCACCGAGAAAGCCATTCAGGCCATCGAAGCTGGGGTTACTCGCATCGGCACGATCGCTGGTATTCCGATTGTCGAGGGACTAAAAAAGATCAGAACATCTTGAATAATTGGCGCCCAATAATCACCAAAGCTGAAATAGTCGCCAGGATCAGCACACCTTTCCGGGTGTGCTCCTTTTTTATGTACGGCAAAAGCCGTGAGGAAAGCAAATACCCGACCGCGATGCCGGGCAACAATGCCACCGCCAACCAAACCTCTCGCCACCCCACTTGTCCCATAAAGAACAACGTAACGGCTGTGAACAAGCCGCCGAATATAAAATAACCGGAAAGCGTGGAACGAAGGGTCGGGCTTTCAGAGTCCTGGTACACAATTGCCATTGGAGGCCCCCCAATCGTCGCAATCGTCCCCATGATGCCGGACAGAAACCCTGCCCCCAGCAAATTACCACGTACTGGTGGAAACTTCTTCCCAACCGCTGAAATCAACACAGCAAAAAGCACAAATACCCCAAACACCAGCACCATAATATCTTTTGGAGCAACCACTAGAAGCCATCCTGCCAGAAACGTGCCGGGGATTCGCCCAATCACTGCCCATTGAATACCTTTCAGGTCAATCGCCCGACGCTCACGGAGTACGATGGAAACGCTCAACCACAACGAGGCAAGCATATACGGCACAGGGATAAAACCAGGGTCAATCATTATCAAGATTGGGCTGGCAACCAATGCCATCCCAAAACCAATCGAGCCTTGTAGGGCGGCTCCAGCACCTATGGCTAAAGAAGCGATTAAAAATTGGGAAATTGAAATCATTTATACCTTTTCAGAATATTTGGCTGGATAATACCAGAATCGCTGACAAAGCGGACACAACCAAAACCGCAATTCGAGTATATCCTCGATCCAAAAAATCTTTTACATAAGAAGATAAGAAAAAACCAACAAACATTGGCGGAATCAGATATAACGACAACCGTAATTCTCTCAGCCCCATCCGGCCTGCAGGAATTAGGTTAATAAACGCCAGAATAATACTCATTACAAAGTATCCAGAAATTGTTGCTCTTAGCTTTGGACCGGATGACCGCTGGAACACCAAAGCGATTGCCGGACCGGACATATTGGACAAAATCCCCATCAACCCGGAAATAAACCCAGCAATAAACAACACGCCTGAGCTGGGCTCTACATTTATCTTTGTCAGACTAAGGCCAACTGCCACTAAAATTAACACTGCAAACACCATAACAAAATTATCAACCGGCATTCGTGTAAGGAGATATGTGCCCAAAAGCATCCCCGGCGCTGCACCAATAATTGCCCAACGCAGCCCCCAGAAATCCAGTGCATCCCGTTCCCGAAAAATCACCAAAAACACAAGGATCGTGGCTGGAATGGTCATTGCCCCCGGTATGAAATATGGTTCGATCATTACCAGAAACGGGCTGACCACCATAGCCAGGCCATACCCCACCGCTCCTTGCAGGGTAGAACCAATTGTCATGATGATGAAAATAAAAATAATTTGTGCTATAGAAATTTCTGTCATATAAAATTCACGTGGTCATCCCCAAAGAGATGGGCACAGTTTTGACTGTGCCCATCTAAAGAGAAGTAAAGGATTTACCCTAAATATTCAATCAATCGTCATTTATAAACGGCACCAACCAATTCGAGCCATGCTCGTACATCCAATGCTCAAACTTGATTGATTCATCCATCGGACGCAAATCGGTCACATCCGTTTCTGGCAGACTGGAAAGGCCAATATCAAAGACCCAACCCAGGTCGTTCGCCCCCACCTCGGTCACGATCCTACGCATGGCAGCAGCTGCCTTCGCCAGTTGGTCCGGCAACCCCCTCCCGCCCAACGGAAAGACTTCCAGCAAACCATCTTCAAAAACTTCTACCCTCTCAAAGGGGACCCGCCGTTCGGCATCCCCGTCCAGGATGGTATCACTGGCAAGATAGATCTTGCCGCCGCGAGCGGTAAAATCAGCCAGCACAGAAAGCAGCTCATCGGAGGCAAATTCCAGCGCAGGCACCAGCAGCACCTTGACTATCGCTGGAATACCCGAAGCAACCGCCTTTGTCTCCAGAATAAAGTTGGTGAAAATTTTTTCTTCTGCACAAGCCGAAAAAGCCGAGTATATGCGCCGCCACTCCTGCCGGTGCATCAACGCGCCCATTTTGGGCACTAAAATGGCAACCTCCGCATCCGGCGGGATAAAGCGTTTATGCGTGGCTGCCATCGAGATGGCTTCCAGCGAGGCTTCCCAACGCTTTTCCGGCCAGGTATTGGGTTCCGGGTTGGCCGGCATCGGACCATCGTAAGGAGCGCTCATATCCATCGGATAATCCCTTGGCCACTTATAAAAGCCCCCTGCCCCATGCCGGATGGCCTGGTTGTACCACTCGCGGATCAAATGCTCATCCGGCACAAAGCGGCAGCCCGCCGCCGAAAGATTCACGCGCAGGCTAACGATTGGTGCTTTCCCAGTTAGGTCATGAAAAACCTGCACCCAATAGGCATTGTAGTGCTTCAAAATCACAACATCTTCAAGCAGCAAAGGGCGGGTTGCCACAGCAGGATAATCATAGACACTGCCGAAATAGTCCATATCAAAGTAAGGCAGCTCATGATAGTTGCCCAGGACCAAAAATTCCTCAATCTCAGCGCCTAGCACCGACCGAATTACTTCCGCCATGATCTGTAAAATCCGACCGTGCTTGGTCCGGATATACCCCCAGAACTTATTCTGCACCAGACGCTCTTTGGGGGTCTTTGGTGAGACCGGAGGCATTTCTTGTCCAATGGCAGCCATCAGCTCGGCTCTTACACCTTCAGGGTCGCGCTCCAGCGCGTTTGCGAAAAGTGTCAGAGGAGTATGACGGCTGATAATTACAGCCAACCCCTTAGGTCGTTTCAACAGGTCTGAATCGTAAACACAGCTCATTTCCTGCACTCTGGCCTTCATCCGCTCTACGGCCACTGTATAATCCTGCTGGAACTTTTCATATTCCTTATCCAGGAAAGGCATATCATAGCCAAAGGTTGGTGATTCAAACACATTATTCAGACCAAATTTTCGGTTGATCAGCAGAGATTCATAATGCCCCATCCCCAAACCATCATTCCACACGAATTTCATCTCGCGGAATTTTTGGCCAATCTCATTCGGCCCGAACAAATGCACCCGGCGAAAACCACCGATCCGGGCAAGGTAGGGCTGATTGACAAACTGTGCATCAGCAGGGGCTGGTTTTTCCACCGGGGGCATACCGTTCAATTGGCGCACCGTAGCCGGCGGCACTTCCCGTCGGGGTACGCGGTCGTAACCGGCCACATCATATTGAGCGATCTTGCCGCCTTGAAAACCAATTGTCCCACAGGCATCCAGTGCCATTTGGTCCAATTCTTCATAAGTCAATGTTTTCATTCTCCATCTGCCTTTCTCCGTAAAGTAATGTTCCTTGCAGGTAAATGCGGGTTGACCTTGCTCCACTCCTGCAAGAGCGATTGATTATGTTCAGCCGCGCCGGGCATATTGAAGCTGGCCGTGATCGGCAGCGGTTCCCCCGCTTCGTGCAGGCAAAAAACCGCCTCAGTCAGCAGACAATTCCAGACAGTAGCGCCAGTAATTGTGGAACTGGCCGCCACGCGCCAACCAGTGCTCTCAACCTCTACCAGCGCATCACCGGGAACTCCGTGATTGTCGATTGCATAATCAACCACGTCAAACAATTTTTTCCCAATCACCGTTTCCGGTGCAATTTCTGCATACTTGAATGACCCTACGCCCACGACGATCACGCCGCGCCGACGGGCTTCGATCGCTATCTGCACGGGCAGTTCATTCGAGCCAGAATCAGCATAAACGAACAACATCTCGCCCGGCTGGGGGTCATACTCGTCCAGGATGGGGAAAGCCAGTTCTGGCATTCGCTCCAGCATGCTACTCAAACGTGCGCTCTCATGAAGCTGTAAGATCATTGGCTGGAACAGCGGCACCGTACATAACACCCCACCCGCCCGGTAATAGGCTTCCTCACACAGCATATGTGAATGTCCCGTCCCGAACAGGAAGATCCGGGCTTTTCGGCGGATAATCTCGGCCATTTTTACGGCAACTTCCGTCAAAAGCTCTTTCTGGCTTTCGACCACAACCTGCTGCAGTCTGGTCACCTCATCAAAATAACGCTGGATGCCATCACCTGGCTGATATTTCATCTTTATTTCTCCTACCCGCGTTCCTGGATCATCTTGCCGTGCAGCCCGACAAACACCTTATATGGCTGGGGAATGACCTCATTTAATATCGCCAAGATTTGGTCATCATCAATTTCGGTCAGTTTACGGGCAATGATCTGCTGCTCGACTGCATATTCAATTTGCTTTTCCATATGGAAAGGCACCACTCGCAGCAGCGTATAGTACATTTTCTGGGCTGTTCCAGCCCACTGTACATCCTGTGAACCTACCCTATCCTTTGGAGAAAATTCACGCCCCAGGGCCAGGTGTTCGTCGGTGACCTTTCTGTCCTTGGGCAGCCCTAAACGAATATACTGGTCATCCGGGGCGTCATTCTTCTGCATCAACGCCAGCATCAACCCGATCATCCGCCTCTCGATTACTGCATCCTGGATCGGTTTTTCCTGATCTGGGTCGATTTCCAGATCAAATAATAGGCTACCCCACAAAAATGGATTGATTGAACCAATTGAACCCAATCCTTCGATCTTCATCAGTGAAACCCCCTTAGTGAAATCGAATGGCAGCACCAATTCAATATCCTGAAGCTCTTCCACAGCAAACAGGCTTTTGATGTGGGTCGGCATTAGAGTATATTCAAATAATGGGCGGTTCTCTGGGTTTTGCGGCCCGCGCATATACACATACCGCCCATCTGTCACACAAACATGGCAGCCGTGATAGCCAAATAGCGCTGCCTCCCGCACTGGCGCGTCCGTCCGGACAACCTCCCCCAATGGGCGCCCTTCCATATCAGGCGGCTGCGGTACGCCGAATAATTCCAGCAGGGTGGCTGGCAGATCAATCATCTGCACCAGACTCTCCCGCCGTTCCCCGGCAACCTTGCTGCGCGGGTCCCAGATAAAAAGAGGGGTATTAGCAATTTGCTGATAGAGAGGCTGGTAATTCTTGCCCCAGAAACCATGTTCACTCAACAAGTAGCCGTGGTCGGTATTCACGATCAACATCGTGTCCTCCCACAAATTCAGCTCATCCATCAAATCCAGCACACACCCCAAATAATGGTCACACATGCTCACCAGGGCGGCATACTCATAGCGGACATGTGCTACCTGGTCAGGTGATTCCGTCACTGCAGCGTAGTCCGGCCAATCGTAATGGGGACCATCGTAATCATGGGGGTACAACTGCTTGAAACCTTCCTGGGTAAAGAAAGGTTCGTGCGGGTCAAAGGTCTCGATTTGAAGGAACCAATTGTCATCAGAGGCATTCGTACGAATAAATTCCAACCCATTTTCAAACGTCTTTGCCTGGGGCATATCCGCTTCCGCCTGGATGTATTGGCGGTTGACCCAATCTTGCCGCCAGGTGGCTGCCTTGCGCTTGCGGATATTCTCCGGGATATCTGGGTCCCGCACTTCGCCCTTCCAGCAGTCCCCTTCCTGACCGCGTGCAAACTCCCAGGAATTGTAGCGATGATGGTAGGTACAGCCACCGTCCTCAAAATAATGCTGATGGTCGGTGACCAGATGAGTGTACACACCGTTCTTCTTCAGCATCTCCGGCATCGAATCGTCAAACGGTTCAATCGGTCCCCAACTGCGGTGCAGGAAATTATAGCGTCCGGTATGCAGTTCGCGCCGAGCGGGAATACAGGGCATACTGCCAATATAAGCCCGGTCGAAAGTGACCGAGCGGGCTGCCAGCCGAGAAAAGTTCGGCGCTTTGACCCATTCACTGCCGTAAGGGGGCAACATATGACGATTCAGCGAATCGAACATCACCATGATTGCTTTCATCTTTGTGAATCTCTCCTGAAGAACATCAAATCACGCCTCGATTGTGCCAATCGCTGTGTGCGTCTTGGTCTAAACCGGCTTGCTTACGCAGATGAGATAAACAGGGATGCACCGGCCGCCCAACCACCAATTGACCATCCTGTACAAAACCTTCCTCCCGACCTGCCAGTTCTGCTATCATTCGGGAACGCCAAAGTGTGATTCGCTCCCCTCCGTCACCAGTCAGTACCAGATCATTCAACTCATCCGGGTCATCGTCCAGGTTGAAAAGCTGCTCCACGCCGCTGCTGGACATCCAGACATATTTCTCGTGCCCATCCGTCAGCCACTGTATGGATTGCCCCCAAAGGATATGCTCGCCGTGCAAATACTCGCGCCAATCTTGCGCCTCACCTCCCTCAGCATACGGCAGGAAACTGCGCCCCTCCACGCTTTCCGGGATCGGCAGCCCGGCACAGTCCAGCAGTGTGGGCATAATGTCCCGCAGTTCGATAACCGGGCTGTGCTGCTGGTTAGCGGCAATCTCGCTGCCCTTCGGCCCAACCAAGATCAACGGCACACGCGCTGATCCCTCATACGGGAAGCCCTTACGGAACATATTGTGGTCACCCATCATCTCGCCGTGATCGGAGACAAAGCAAATGTAGGTATTGTCCAGTAAACCATATTCTTTCAATGTCCAGACCACGCGGTTGATCTGTTGGTCAATGTGACTCATATGCCCATAGTAACCCGCCCTGGCACGTTTATGCAGATAAGCAGGAAGTTCGCCCACCGGGCAGTCGTGCGACTTGGGGTTGGCATAGGCCTCCCAATGCTTCGTCCAGTTCCCCACTGGCACATCGGGCATATCCATATCCATATACTCGTCAAAGGCCCATTCCGGCGGGTCGTAGGGAGGGTGCGGTCGATGGAAGGATAAATACAAAAAGAACGGTTTGCGTGTATCCCGTTTTTTGATAAACCCCACTGCTTGCTCGGCAATAAAATTGGTCGGATGCAGGTCTTCGGGTTTGTCCCACGGTCGAGCGACGATAGAGTTACAGTGCACGCCGTGACCGAAGAAATCCGTATCGGCCCGGTAGCGTTCCCGCAGCCAGGGGATGTAATCATCGATCAGATCATAATTATGGTGATAGGCGCGAGGGTGGTTGATAAAACCATCGTGCAGGATCACGTTTTGGAACCCTATCTGCGAACGCTCCGGGTAAACATGCATTTTGCCGATAGCCTGGGTTTGGTAGCCGTGGCGGGTAAACTCCCCGGCCATTGTCACCGGGTAATCCCAGGGCACCCCATCCAGATAGCCCACCCGCCCGTGAGTGGTTTGCTTCGTGCCGGTGTATAGAGCGGCGCGGGCTGGAATGCAGGTCGGTGTTGCTGTATAGGCTCGGTCGAAGCGCGCTCCTTGCAAAGCCAATGTATCCAAATAAGGCGTATGCACTACCGGGTGGTCATCAATGCTCAGGCAATCCCCTCGCCATTGATCGACCATGATCAATAAGACATTTGGTCTCTCGCCCATCGGATCCTTTCTTAAACGCCTGGGTCGGTTTCGTCTTGCATCATCAAGTGCACACCGGCTGTGCGGAACGTTTTCGGCAAAGCCAAGACCTTGGGGTTCGCGCCAGTGTATCGTTCGGCGTCTTTCATAGCTTCAGCAAATGTGGCACGAGTTTTCATGCCCATCGCACGGGCATAGCCAGGCTCATACCCGCCAACAATGTAAGTGGCAGACGTTTCCATTTCCACAATGTGGCCACAGGAAACCATCGAAAAAGCATGATAAGGGTGATACCCATAGTTGAAACGGTACTTATCGATGTATTCCTGCTTATTGGAGAAATACTCGCCATACTTCTCCACATCCGGCAGAGTATTATGATAATCTTTCTGGAAAATCTCATATAATTCACGGTAAGACGGAAATTCCTCGTCGTGGAAATAGCCGTTACAGATCGAAGCGCAGATCACCACACAATTATCCTTCATCACACGTTTATGGCGGATGATATTGGCCGAAATCGCCTGCATCATCAAGATCGGGTTAGTGCCATGACCGTTTCCATAATGAAAGTTCTGCGGCATCCCGAACATCATAATGTCATACTTCTCCTTGGCGAAAGGAATGTAGGTGCGCTCGTTGGCGACCTCAAAGGTCAGCGGCTGCATCTCTTTGCCGTATCCAGCAAAGACGGCAATCTGGCGCTGTTTGGAGTCCAACACCGCATCAACCATGAAGAATTTACGCCCCATCTTCTCCTCCATGAACATACCAATCGAGTCAAAACGGTTGCGCATCCCGCTGTGGTGGGAGACTTTGATGAAGTCCGGCTGATGCATTACACCGGGGATATGGTGAGAAGCAATCGATTTCCAATGGGTGATGCCGGTCGAGGCCATCTTGTAACCGCCAGAATACCCACCATACGGGTTCCCCAACACATGTCCGATCAGAATAGCCAGGTCAGATTCAAACACCTGTTTGTTTAAAATCACGGCATTGCCCATATCGTCGTACCCTAAGTCAACCAAATTATCCCAATCTTCCGAGTCGTGGTTGATGATCTGGTGGCTGGGGCTGAACTGGTGATAGACTTTGTCGCCCAAGATCATACGGATCTCTTCTTCGGTGTTTTTGCGGTGCAAGCCATTTGAGCAGATTAGCAGAATGTCTTCTTTATTCACGCCCGCTTTGAGGCATTCCTCGATCAACATCGGAATGGCGGTCTTGCGGTGTGAATTGTCTTGGAAGCCGCCCTTGACGCGGTCGGGAAAACTGATGGTCACTTTCGAGCCTGCACCAACCAACTCAGAAATGGGCGGCGTTCCAATCGGGGTCAAGATTGCTTCGCGAGTGGCGGTTTCAACATCTTCTAAATAGGGAGGGTCGGGGACCGTTTCACCGGGGATGAACACATCCGCGTTGTCCGGCAGTTCAGCTGCCATGTAGCCCTGTCCATATTCAAATTGTACAGTCTTCATCAAAAAAATCCTTTCGAACCAACTACTATTCCAAATACTTATCAACAATGCCCTTCAGGCCGGGCACATCAAAACCTATCTCACCGGTAAAGCGGGTCAACGCGACCAAACCACCATCTATGGTTTCAATCCCGGCAATCATTTTTGCATTTTCTTCTTTCAGGCCGCCCCCGTACACCACCGGAATCTCAAAACCGAAATGCTCTCGCACGACATCTTTGATAAAAGCGGAGACAAAGCTGATGTACGCCTCACCAGGCGGGGTTCTGCCGGGGCCAATTGCCCAGATCGGCTCGTAGCCAATCACAATCTTCTGGCTGCCGACATAGTCGTTCACGCCGTCCAAATTCACCAGCAATTGCTCTTTCAATACAGCTTCAATGCGCGGCTTTTGTTCCTCAAACGCGCCTTCACCGCGTTCTTCAGCAGATTCACCCACACACAGCAGCACATTCAGGCCGGTCTCTAAAGCCCGCTGCACCTCAGACTGCACCAGCGCATCCACCGCCCCGGCAGCCTTTTTCATTTTTCCCATCTCTGTATCAATCGCAGGGTCATAAGTTCGCATCACCTGCCCTTTGAAGCGCCGCTCCTCGGAATGGCCGATGATGGCCCAGGTGCAGCCCAGATTTTTTGCCGACGTTGCCGGGAGCGCAGACGTGAATGCGCCAAAATTACCACCAACGGAGATGTTGTCCCAATGCACGCCCTGGCAGCCCACCCCAAGCATCTTGCCCATTTCGTCTGGGGCTGCAGCCAACGCTGCGCTGGCCGCGGGGATCAAACTCTCAGGTAAAAGATAGACCAGTCTCAAGGCCTCATTCCCGCCCAACCCAATCTCAATGCTATCGGTAATTACCGAATCAATCCATTTCACCGGATCGTCCATCGGACACAAACCACCTGAAGACCTTGGAACTTCAAATCGTTTCAAGTTCACATAAATTTCTTTCATTTCTTTGCTCCTCAAATCAATATATAAAAAACGTTATTCTGGCAGCGGTTCGCCAATCCAGCCAACACGCCTGGATGCTTCAACCATGGCATCCACATGTTCGGGAGGGGTGCCGGCCATCAAGCCAAAACCTTCCCCTAAAATGTACCCGCCGCGCCTACCAACCGTCCGAATGTAGGTTTCACACTCGGTAATAATCTTATCCACAGGTCCATCAAAAACATGCACGGGGTGCAGCCCCCCCCACAAACGCACCCGGCCAGCCATTGAGTCTGCCAGTTTGTGCATATCCGTTGGGAAGCCGAACCCGCTGAGATAATCAATCGCCAGGTCATCTCGTACAAGGTCTAATAAGTGGTTCATCTTCCCGCACATGTGGTAAATTCGTTCCCCCGTATATCTTTCCCACAATTTGTTGTAATACGGAACCCCAAACTCTTTGAATTGCACTGGCCCCATCAACTCACCGGTGTCCGCTCCCGCCCAAATCGGGTGATCGCCGCTGACGCCTTTGACCTCATCTATGTAAGCGATGCAATTCAGATGAGATTCGGTTACAATTTCCATCAAGCGGTGCATCCGATCAGGGTCCATCATCATCCACAAGAACAGGTTTGAGCCGCAGAGCGCAAACGCTGATGGGATCGGACCGCCGGGGTGGTTGATATCAACCTCAACTTCAAGTGATTCACCATTCAGACGCACATCAAAATCTTCCAACTGAGCATTCATCTCTCGATACCAGTCGATCCGCATTTTGTTATGGTTGCTGTACGGGTCAGGAATGGTCAGATTATCGATATCTTTTAAATCGTGCAAGATATGCTGGGATTTCGGCTGGTCGTCG
>Ga0102946_1000753_pt1 | contig 11280 bp, 9 predicted proteins | sample SalPon2A_A_D1_MG_FD_78209 | JGI IMG/M metagenome (GOLD analysis project Ga0102946, IMG submission 78209) | Soil microbial communities from South San Francisco under conditions of wetland restoration - Salt Pond MetaG R2A_A_D1_MG | ecosystem: Environmental > Terrestrial > Soil > Wetlands | place... | reverse complement strand
TGCTGTCCAGCCATTCCTGGGCGGTTGCAATATCGGTGACGAGCAGCTGATTTGCACCCGCGTTGTCACCGTCCGGGAACGTGGCGATAAGTTTTCCCCGGCGCGCTTTGCCGTCGGTGAGTATCGCGAACTGGTCGCCGACCGCGATTCCCAGTTCGTCTGCCGTCTGCTGCGATGTCGCGACTGCTCCCGGCGTTGCCAGGAAGCCTGTGAACAGCGCGCTCGCGTCTGACTCTTCAGTTTCTCCCGTGCGTGCCTCGCTCGTAAGATTACGAAACTCTCGTTCAGCGAACAGATCGACGCCGAGTACAGCCAAGCGCGTATCACCCAGCAAAACCGTACCTTCGACTATCGGCGCAATCACATTGATACCGTGATCGACGCGCAAGGTTGTATAGACGTCTTCGCTGACGCCGCGCGGTCCGCCGATGACCTGGTGTGTGGCCTGCCCGGTGATGGTGTCCATCGACAACAGGAAGGCCTTGCGGGCGCTGGCATTGGCAATGTCCACCGCGACAATCACAGCCACACCGACGCTGATACCGAGCAGGGCGAGCCCGAGTTGCCACGGGTGTCGCAGCAGGTAGAAAAGGCTTGCGCGGTAAGTAGCCGGCAGCATCAGGCTGCGACCGGTGTCAGCCGCCCGTTATGCAACTCGAGCACCCGATCGCAATACGAGGCTACCTGCGTACTGTGCGTTGCAATAAGCATGGTGTGGCCGCTGGCGCGAACCAGCTTGTCGAGCAATGCCAGGACAACCGTCGCGGACGCTTCGTCCAGGTTGCCCGTCGGCTCGTCAGCCAGCAACACGCTGGGTTCGTGACAGAGCGCGCGGGCAATCGCGACACGCTGTTGTTCACCGCCGGACAGCACGTCCGGAAAGCTGTCGGCACGGTTGCCCAATCCGACGGCCTCAAGTAGTTCGTTGATTCTTGGCCCGATAGTTGCGCCAGGCACTTTGTTCAGCTCAAGCACGAGCCGCACATTGTCGGCAACATTCAGTGTCGGGACGAGATTGAAAGCCTGGTAAACAAAGCCGATGTGCTTGCGTCGAAACAGGGTCCGCTCACGTTCGGTGAGACGCGTGAGCTCGATGCCGGCAACAGTAACCGTGCCGGCGTCCGGTGCGTCGATGCCGCCAATCAGGTTGAGAAGCGTCGACTTGCCCGAACCGCTGCGACCGCGCAGCGCGACGGTTTCGCCCCGGCATATGTCGAGATCGACGCCGTCGAGCACCACGTGCTCGTGCTCGCCTTCGCGAAAACGTCGGGAGAGACCATGGGTCTGGATGGCGATAGGGTCAGTTGACACCCGCCTACTGTGAAGTATCTGCGCTGCGCCGGCAACGGCTATGGCCAGGTGCACCAGTACTGCAGGACCTCATCAACAAGCATGGACTCGGCTTCCGGCCCGCGCAGCCTCGCCAGCGTGCAGAGCATGCCCGCCTGCACACAGGTGTCGGCAGCGACGGTGATCGATGCCGGCGCGCCGGCCACCGGCCAACCCGTCGTGGGGTCGAGAATGTGGCCGTAACGAATGCCGTCTTTGAGAAGATAGCGGCGGGTGTCGCCACTGGTTGCGAGTGCTCCGGCTTGCAGCTGAATCAGGCTACTTGGCGATGCGGAGGGACCCTGCAATGCTTCGCGACCGATCTGCCAGCTGGCTTGTTGTTCGGGCGGCCCGGTCACAGCCAGGTCGCCGCCAAAATTTACCAGGCAGGCGACCGAGGTTTGTTCGCGAAGCAGGCCGGTTACTTTATCGACGGCGTATTCCTTGCCGATACCTCCCAGGTCGATCTGCATATCCTTAGGCATTTTTAACACTGGCCTGGTCCAGCTGACCCGGTCCCAGCCGACATGGCGCATGATCGACAGGATTTCGCTTTCGCTAGGTACCCGGTTGCTGCCGTCGAATGTCCAGACTTTTCGGAGCACGCCGGAGGTGATATCGAAACGCCCGTCCGACATTTCGTAAAGCAGGTTGGCAAACTCGATCAGGCCTGCGGTCTCCGCGTCGACTTTGATATCGGCACCCGCTGCAGAGTTGATTCGATCAACGATATTGCCACTAATGTAGCGGCTGAATTTGTCCTCGATGCGCCAGGCTTCGTTTATGACAATCCTGGCCAGCATCTGTGCATCCGCTTTGCTGTCAGTTTCGCACAACAGCTCACAGGGACTGCCCATTGCCATGAACGAGGCGCGCCAGAAATGGCCATGTGGCTCCAGTTCCCAAGCGCGGGCACCCTTGTCGAGACGAGGCAGCGACTCAGAACCGGTAGGCAAATTGGGCGATAACTGCATCGAGATCCGGATAACTGACTGTGCCGGCCTGGTTGCCGATTAGCAGATTCGCGGGAATATCCCCGCGTTGCTGATACAGCTCCAGCCGAATACTGAAGTCGTGATTATTGCGGGTTTTCCAGCCGTATTTCACACCCGCGGTAATGCCGTCGAAGTTGCCAAGGCGGTAGTCGCTGGACGCATACGCCGGCAGTACCTGGCCATCAACGATGCCCACGGTGTAAAAGTCGGCTTCGGTTTGAGTGTAGTACCGCAGATGTGGCTCGAGGTAACGTTCGCTGCCGAGCGGCCAGCGCAGGCGCAGGTCGAGTGTGTGCGATTCGATGTCCCAGTCATCAGTCATATACCGGTACGACGCATCCAGCACCTTGCCGCTCATGTAATGTTTTACCTGGCCATAAAAGCTTTGCTTGACGCGCTCGTCAGGGCGGCCTTCGAACAGGAATTGATGAGAGGGACCGTCGACGCCCGGCGTGGGTGGCCGGGGCACGATATCGCCAGTAATGCCGTCGACGACGCTGACTATTTTATAGGGATCTGTCAGATACCCTGACGCATCGCTGTACGAGTAATTGAATTGCGCGACCGTATTGCGACCGAAAACCTGGGTCACTCCAAGCACGACGTCGAAAACGTCCTTCGACTCCGAGTCCATACGATTGCTGAGGACGCCGACGTCAAGCATCGGCGACAGCGGCGTTGGTGCGCCGCCCACGGCGTCGATGTCGTCCATGGCCAGTGCAATACCGGCCGAGAGCGTCGTATTGCGGTTATTAAAATCCCTGGCCAGTCGCGCATTGAACCCGACGTGGGTGTAGTCGTATTCTTTTGACGCGCTCGCGCCAACATTGAATGAGTACATTCGTCCAAGCGGTTGCTGCCAGTTTGCCGTCAACGCAACGCGGGTATCGCGAAAGGTGTCATCCAGCGGCAGTTCATTCGCTGGCGTAGTGTAGACGCTCTTGCCCGAGGGACGCGTGAACGTCTGCGCAACGGGTTGTGTGTTGGCTCCGCTCGGCGTCGCGCCCGTCAAGGCATCCACCGTCAACCCCAGCGACAGAGAGCGGTCGTCGAGAAAATCGCGTGTTGCAAGCAAGCCGATGCTCGCATCCTGTACGCGACTATTGTCTTCACCGTAATACAGCAACGACGTGTCGAAGTCCCAACGGTCGATTTCCTGTGCGCAAACCGGCGCTGCAGGCGCTGTGCCGAGCAACGCACACGTCGCCGTGGCTAGCGTTGCAGAAATACTGGCATTCTTCTTCCTGGTCATGGACTCGTCCTAGTTACAGCCACAGCCGCCGCCGCCAAAACCGCGGCCACCACTGGAAGCTTCCTTGCTGAAATAGATATGGTCGTCGGTCGCTGCCTCCATGGGATCAGTGACCAGCTGCATTTCGTCTTTGGCAAGTATGTCCCGATCCCAGGGCTCCACACCCAGCGACGAACAGCCGGTCGAACAGACGACGGCTACCAGCGCAGCAACACGCAAAATCATCTTTTGCATCTAATTCTCCAGATCGAGCGCGGCACGAATCGCCGACTCGTATTCGTCTTGTTTCAATACTTTGAAGCCCATATGTTTCTTCACCACCTGGCCGTCACGTCCGATGAGGAAGGAACTCGGCATCGCGACAACTTCATACTGACGAGCGAGTGATTTATCGTCGTCGAAGTGCACCTGAAATTTGGCAGGAAAATCGTTCAGAAATCGGTTCGCATCGGCCAGGTCGTTATCAACATTGACCGCCACGATTACCAGTCCAGCGTCGCTGTACTTCGTTTGCATCGCATTCATCCAGGGAAAAGACTGCCGACAAGGCCCGCACCACGACGCCCAGAAGTCGATAAGTACGACCTTCCCGGCGTAATCATCAAGCGTAAACTCAGTTGCTGCCCGAGCCAGACTGACCTGCAAAAGCCCGGCAAACATAACGATTGCACCCAGCCATACGTAGCCTGTGCGTCGGTGTTTGGTCTGATTGGAAACATCATTTAAAGAGCGTGTCATCATGGCACCCATAGTCGTCCGTTCGGCTTTTGTCGCCGTGCTCGCGTATTAGAGAACCAGCGGAGAAAAATCCTTCGCCATCGGCAAAATTCTTTTAAGAAACTGGCACGTTGGCAAACCGTGTATTAATCAGAAAGTGCACCCAGATGCTCAGGGCATAGCCCAGTGCGATCGCCGGCGTCCACCGTAAGTGACTGAAAAATGTATAGATACCGCGGGCTTGCCCCATCAGTGCGACACCGGCAGCCGAGCCTATACTGAACAGGCTACCGCCCACGCCGGCAGTTAAAGTGATCAGTAGCCACTGCTGCAAATCCATGGCCGGATTCATTTCCAGGACGGCGACCATGATCGGAATATTGTCGATTAGTGCCGAGAGGACGCCGACAGAGATGTTGGCCACTGTCGGGCCGAGTTCGCCGTACAGGTATGCAGATACATGTTCGAGGTAGCCGATGAAACCCAGGCCGCCGACACACATGATGACGCCAAAGAAGAACAGCAGGGTGTCCCACTCGACCCGAGCGATTTCTTTAAATACATCAAACGGTGGAATGTCACCGACAGCGCCATAATCATTGTCGTTGAAGGGCGTAGGAGTATGTGTCCGGCGCAAGTAGTAGCCAAACAACTGCAGGTAGGCCAGCCCGGTCATCATTCCCAGGAACGGTGGCAGATGCAGATAATTGTGAAACGACACCGCCGTGATAATCGTCGCGATAAACAGCACGACCACACGCTTTGCACCACGCTGCAAGAACACCCTGTTCGGGTCTGCAGGCGCCACCTCCTGAGGGACGGCAAATGACATCAACGCGGCAGGCACCAGGAAGTTGACCACGGACGGCACGAATAGCGCAAAGAACGTTCCAAAATCGACAAGTCCGCGCTGCCAGACCATCAGGGTCGTAATGTCGCCAAATGGGCTGAATGCCCCGCCTGCATTTGCGGCGACGACAATATTGATGCATGCCACTGCGACAAACCGGGGCTGTCCTTCGCCAATCGTCAGGACCACTGCGCACATGACCAACGCGGTAGTCAGGTTGTCGATCAGCGGTGACAGGAAAAAGCTCAATACGCCGGTAATCCAGAATATGGTTCGAAAATTGAAGCCGCGAGCGACGAGCCAGCCGCGCAATGCAGCGAAGACATTGCGTTCCGTCATGGCGTTGACGTAGGTCATTGCCGTCAGCAAGAACAGAAACAGTTGCGAAAACTCGACGAGAAAGTGCTCAACGGCTTGCTCGACGAGATGTGACGACTCGGTATCGGCATAGGCAACAGCCAGGAGAGCCCAGATCAGGCCTGCCGCCAGGACGACCGGCTTGGATTTCCTGAGATGTGTAAACTCCTCGGCGATGACCAGCAAGTACGCCAGGACAAACAGGAACAGCGCTGCCAGTCCTGTCCAGTGCGTCGTAAGATCTTGTGTCATCGTAATATCGAGCCTCGGTTTTTGAGCGGGACTATTATCAAGCCGGAGCAAAAACGCCAAAATAGGTGATTACCGGGGACTGATCAGCGAAGGATTATTGGCCAAACTTCCTCTAACGTGTGGTTTCCCCCGACCGAGGCTGTAACTTGACCGACAATGTGTCGCAAATAGAGCTGGACCGATCGCTTGCCCGCCAGGTGGCGGGCGGCGATCAGGAGGCCTTTGACGCCTTTTTTCGTGAGTATTTTCCGCGACTGTTTCGCTTCACCTTGCTGCGCGTTGATAACGATGGCGAACTGGCCGAAGAGATCGTGCAGCGAACGATGTGCATTGTGGTTCGCAAGATGGGCACGTTTCGGGGCGAGGCGCTGTTATTCACATGGCTTTGCCAGATTTGCAGAAATGAGCTGAATGCCGTTTTTCGTGAAAGGGGAGCCGAGCGGCGTGCAGATATACCGATTGATGACCATCCGGCCGTGCAGGCAGCCCTCGAAACGGTCGCTGCTGACGACTTCCGGCCGGAATCGGCCCGGCGCCGTGATGAAATTGCGCATTTCGTTCGGGTAACTCTGGAACACCTGCCCGCGCGCTATGCAACGGCGCTGGAGATGAAATATGCCAATGGCAACAGCGTGGCCGAGATCGCGCAGCGCCTGGAGCTCAGTGAAAAGGCCGCCGAATCAGTGCTGACTCGCGCCCGAAAGGCATTCAAGGAGCGATTCAAAGCGCTATGGGATTTCGAACCCGGCTTTGCAGTGGATTGACAGAAAAGTTGAGAGAAGACAACCGCACTATGTGCAAGAAGAACCGATGAGCGACAGGAAGAACAAAGACGAAGACTTCGATCGTGATGACGAGGCGATGGCAAGGCTGTTGCGCATGGCCGGCACTCGCTCGCCGATTCCCGATGATGTAGAGGCGCGTGTCTACGCGCGTGTGCAGAGTGAGTGGCGCGCCAGTTCGGAACAGCCAGAAAGTGCTCGTGTTTACGCGAAGGTTCATCGCCAGTGGAAAAAGGAAAAGCCCCGATCCTGGCCGCGACGTCTGGCCATGCCGGTTGCACTCGCCGCAACCATGCTTATTGCGATTACGGTGGTTTTACAACCGTCCCCGCCTGTTTCGGCGGATATCCATGTCGGCACGGTAGCGCGGGTCATCGGTGATAGCGGTGGCGACGTGTTACCGGCGGTTGGCGACACAGTCAATGCTGGTGAACGGTTGTCGACGGGTCCCGGGCAGCGGATGAGTCTGGTTCTGGACAACGCGGCATCACTGCGCATCGATGAACAGACAGTCTTGCTGGTCGAGGCGAAAGATGAGTTTCGGCTGGTACAAGGCCGGGTGTATGCCGATACGGGTGATTTCATGTACCGGGACCACCATCTCATCATTAATACGTCGATGGGCACGGTCACGGATGTTGGCACCCAGTTCGCAGTGGCCCTCGCAGACGATCTGATCGACGTGGCCGTGCGAGAAGGCCGGGTAGACGTCAATAGAAACACTGAACAATTTGTCGCCGTTGCCGGTGAGCGTCTGCAGGTTCACCGTGACGATGGCGCGACCGTCGACTTGCTGCCGGCGCACGATGCTTCATGGAGCTGGGCAACATCGGTGGCACCCGGGTTCGATATCGAAAACAAGTCGCTGTTGGACTTTCTTCGCTGGGCAGCGCGCGAGACAGGGCGGGAACTGGTTTTTGATTCCAATGAGTTGCGCATGTCGGCTATGCGCACGGATTTGCATGGCTCTGTTTATGACTTCGATCCTCTGGAGGCGGTCGAGTCCGTCCTGCTGACCACAAATTTCAAATACCGGATCGAGGTCGACAAGATCGTCATCGAGGCGAATACACCGAGCGGCAGATAGCAGCACTGATTTGCGCTCATGCGACGTTGCTCTAAGATCGCAGCATGCGATACCTGTTGCTGTGTCTTGTTGCCTCGGTGTGCGTTTGCGCTGCGCTGCCGGTTACTGCGGCCGATGGTGATACGACCGGCATATCGCTAGCCGACTATCTCGATGCGCTGAACGATGGCGCGCAAACCATTATATATAGCAGCGATCTCGTGTCCGGCGATATGCGCCTGGAGAGCGAGCCCGCAACGACCCCCACAACAGGCGAGTTGCAGGCAATATTGCGGCCCTTTGGACTGGCTGTAACGGCGGGACCCGCAAACAGTCTCCTGGTGGTGCGCTCAAACGAGGCAATCAAGAAGGAGCAACCCAGGCCCGAGGAGCCAGCGCACGCGCCCATCCCGGAAATCGTCGTAACCACGAGCCTGCATCGTCTCAATTACACGCGCCCGGACACGCACACCTACCTGGATCGAGAGTTGGTCACGCGCATTCCAACAACGGCCGATGAAGCCGTGCGCATAACCCATCGTTTGCCGGGAACGGCGAGTGGTGGAGTCTCTGCGCAGAGTCATGTCCGGGGCGGCGATGCAAATGAAGTCCTGTTCCTGTTGGACGGCCTCCGGCTGTACGAGCCTTACCACCTCAAGGACTTCCAGGCGATCACCACGATTATCAATGCTAATGCTATCGGTGGTATGGACTTCTATACCGGCGCCTATCCCGCGCACTTTGGCGACCGCATGAGTGGCGTACTGAGCATCGAGCTGCGGGAACCGGAGAAGCCCATTGAGACCGAGCTGGCGCTCAGCTTTTTCAATGCTTCATTGCTGTCGGTTGGCATGTTTGGTGACAACGATGAAGGTGACTGGCTGGTCTCGGCCCGCCGGGGCAACCTGGACCTGATTGTTGACGTTATCGATCCGGAGTTTGGCAGCCCGGACTACCAGGACTACCTGGTGCACGTCGGCTGGGATTTCGGCCCAAGAGCTCGCTTGAGCGCAAACTTTCTGGCATCGGACGACAAGCTCCTCCTTATCGATGCGGATCGGGGTGAGCGGGCTGAAGCGGCATATACGAACAAGGTCGGCTGGCTGAAATGGCAGGCGGAGTGGTCCGAGACGCTGACGAGCGATTCGATCCTGGCGATCAGCGATATCGGTAACCGCCGTTCCGGCACGCTGGAGTTGCCTGGAATCGTTGCCGGAAATCTCAAAGACGTTCGCGAGTTCACTGCGCTGGAGATTCGCCAGGATTGGCGTTGGGTGATGTCAGACACCTGGATGTTGCGCTATGGATTCAACCTCAAGGACCTCGATGGGAATTACCGGTTCGATTCCGAGCAAATGATCGAGCCACCGTTCGACACTATTCTGGACAACCAATTGTCCACGGTCCGGGACTTCGAACTTGCACCATCTGGCGTGCAATATGCGGCCTATGGCGAACTCCGTTCGCAACCGTTGAAGAACTGGACATTTGAAGTCGGGCTGCGCTGGGATCAGCAGAACTACACAACGGCCCGGAACGACAGGCAATACAGCCCGCGGGCCAGCATCTTGTACCAGCCGACTGACGCAACCGAGCTGCGACTTGGCTGGGGCCAGCATTACCAGGCGCAGGAAATCAACGAGCTGCAAATCAGCGACGGCCTAACGGATTTCTTGCCGGCGCAGCAAGCCGAACATTTCGTATTCAACGTGCAGCACCTGTTCGCTGGAGGAATTGATGCGAACTTGTCCGTTTACAGAAAGCGCTTTCGCCGACTGCGGCCGCGATTCGAAAACAGCTTCAACGATTTGACGCTGTTGCCCGAGATCCAGTTCGATCGGGTCATGGTGGACCCATCGGGGGCCGAAGCGCTCGGTGCCGAGATACTGTTGAATCGAGGTGCAGCAGAAGAGGACTTTCTGTGGTGGCTCGGTTATTCCTGGTCCGAGATCGAAGATGTCACAACGAATGGCGATATCGTCCGCGGCTGGGACCAGACGCACACATTCAAGGGCGGACTTAGCTGGCGATGGGGAAACTGGGACTTCAGCGCCGCGGCCGAAGTGCATACGGGCTGGCCGCGTACGTTGCTGATGGGCGAGTTGCTAATGCAACCTGACGGCACGCAGGATCTTGCGCTTGAGGTCACAGATCGCAATGCATCCCGCTATGCGACGTTTCATACGCTGGATGCACGAGTGAGCCGCGACTTTGACCTCGCGCGTAGCGACCTGACCGTGTTCCTGGACGTTACCAATGTCTATGATCGCGCGAATCCATGCTGTGTTGAGTACTCGCTCGACGCTGACGGATCCCTGGCCAGCAGGAGCAAGCACTGGCTGCCGCTCGTACCATCACTGGGTGTCATCTGGCGATTCTGATTCGGCATTTACTTTATACTTGCACGGTCGGTAGTTGACCGACGTCTACCAACCGGAAATCCGTGGCCGAGAACTTCAAGTACAAGGCTTTCATCAGTTATAGCCATAGCGATGAAAAATGGGCTTCATGGCTGCACAAGGCCCTGGAGTCTTATCGCCCGCCCAAGGCACTTGTCGGGCGGGAGACCCCATTCGGTCCGGTGCCAGAACGGTTTGCGCCAGTGTTTCGCGATCGGGAAGAGCTTGCGACATCCAATAATCTTGGCGATACGTTAACCGAAGCATTACGAGCATCTGCGTGCCAGGTTGTCATCTGTTCTCCCCGCGCTGCGAAGTCGCGATGGACGAACGAAGAGATCCTTGCATTCAAGCGGCTCGGTAAAACGGACCGGATCTTTGCGCTGATCGTCGACGGCGAACCGGGTGCGTCGGGAGATCCCGAGACCGCCGATCAGGAGTCCTTCCCGCCCGCGCTGATCCATGAGCTGGGCGAGGACAATGAGCTCAGTGATGTCCGCAGCGAGCCCATCGCTGCCGATGCACGACCGGGCAAAGACCCCAGGAATGCGGCGAAACTGAAGTTGCTGGCTGGCATGCTCGGTGTCGGCTATGACGAACTCGCACAGCGCGAAGCGCACCGCCGGCATCGCCGGATGATCGCGATCACGGCCGCCGCTTCCGTCGGCATGGTCGTAGCCAGCGCCCTTGCCGGCTATGCCATCATTCAGAAGAACGAAGCGGATCGGCAGCGGGTCATCGCCGAGGATCAGGCTGAAACCGCCTCGCAAACGGCGCAATTCATGGTTGACCTGTTCAAGGTTTCGGATCCCAGCGAGGCCCGTGGCAATACGATTACAGCGCGGGAAATTCTCGACAAGGGTGCGGAGCGGATCGAAACCGAACTCATCGAGCAACCCGAAGTCCAGGCAACGTTGATGGATACCATTGGCAGCGTCTATGAAAGCCTCGGGTTGTATCCGGAGGCCGGGGACCTGCTGGAGCAGGCGCTGGCGAAACGCCTTGAGGAACTTGGCGAACAGCACGAGGATGTTGCCCAGACCATGGCGCATCTTGCAGAGGTGCTGAGCCTGCAGGCGGAGTACCAGGATGCAGAGCCCATGTATCGGGCGGCGCTGGCAACGCAGCGACAACTGCTCGGCGAGAATGCACCGGCCGTGGCGGACACGCTGATCGGCCTGGCCGACCTGATGACGATGGATGGGCGTTACGAAGAGGCGGAACCGTTGTTTCGAGAGTCACTCGCCATTCGGCGTGCCGTGCATGGCGAGAAGCACCTGG
>Ga0102946_1000752_pt1 | contig 11285 bp, 10 predicted proteins | sample SalPon2A_A_D1_MG_FD_78209 | JGI IMG/M metagenome (GOLD analysis project Ga0102946, IMG submission 78209) | Soil microbial communities from South San Francisco under conditions of wetland restoration - Salt Pond MetaG R2A_A_D1_MG | ecosystem: Environmental > Terrestrial > Soil > Wetlands | place... | reverse complement strand
TTGGTTTAGCAAGCGGGGCAAGGCGTAGCCACGCCAGCCGATCTCCTCACCGAGAGCGGTAAAGATAAAGATATAGCCGTAAACTATGAAGACCAATGGCCATTGTTTGAGTGAGGTGACGATGTGGTTGCTGTCAATGAAACGAGGCAAAGCGCCACCTAATGCAATGTGTAAGCCAAGGGCTGCCAGCATTACCAGTGGCGTTCCAAATATACTGATCAAGTACCAGCGCGGCTGGATCCGCCAGTGAAGTTTGAACCTTGTACCGAGGTTTCTCCAGCCTTCCCTAAGCAAAACAAGTGTCAGGGCAGAGAGGGTTGGGCCAAAACCAGCAACCCAGAACCATGCTTGGCTCTGGGTTTTACATGTGATCATCAGGATCCAAATCCCCCAGGAGATAAGGAAAGTCAGTCCAAAGAAGGATAAGAGGTCAAATTTTGCGCCGAGTTGCTTATAAATGTGCATGCTTTTTCCCGTAGATTGTTTTTTATTATATTTCCAATCATAAAAGAGAACCTCCCCAATCACATCGGCAGACTGGGGAGATTTGAAACTGGTCTTGAGTTGGTATTGTTCCCTGGTCAGGTGTCCAGGGAGGACTAATCGTGCTGTTTCTTTTGCTAAAACTCTTTCTGCTCGAATTTCCTGATTGCAACAAAAATAAACCCAATGCTCAGGATGGCACTTGAGATAATTGGACTGATGCCAATTGCCCCTGGGACAGGCTGTCCGGATGAGGTCATAAACCCAATTTTCGGGAGCATCCAGGGAGTGACATATAAAAGCTGTTTGATAAAACCACCGATGATTCCGCCACCCAATACCGACCCTAAAGTGATTCCCAGAATTGGTCCGCGGTTGTTGAAGAAGGTTCCCAGCATCAGTGTAAGGGATAGATAGAAAAGCGTGTGAATGGTCATAATGCCAACCGCTGCGATGTAGTCCCCGGCAGGATAGAGCACCGCTCCTCTGATGGACAGCATGGTATACACAGCTGCAGATGGAAGGCCAACCAGAAAAATCAGGATAGGAAACACGTTGGCAGTTGTTTTTGCCAGGATGTAGGCCTGACGGTTGACCGGCTTAGAAAGCAGCCACTCCGCAACACCATTTTGGTTTTCACCGAGGATTGCATCCTGGGTGAGAATGATCGTCCCAATTGCCAGCATTGGTATGCCAAATTCGAAAAAGACACTTTGCCCGACCTCGAGGGTGTATTCCAGGAGCCCCCCAGCCTGAGCAATTTCATCCCCGGTTGCTTCCATTACTTCTGAATTGGAGAGGAATAGCATAATAGCCGTGAACCCACCGAGGAAACCAGTCCAAAGAATAGCATTGATCCACCAACGCCTGCTGCGCCACCAGGCCCGGCTCTCTTTTTTGAACAGGTTGGAAAAACCGCGCAGCCTTTCCAATTCATTTACTCTTTGCAGTTCCAGATTAGTTGACATTTTTGTCTCCTTTTACAATATCCATAAACACTTCTTCCAGTTCAAATTTCTTGCGCTTGAATTCGGCGACGGTCAGAGTGGGGTCAGCAAGCACAAACCGCAGCAGGTTTTTCTCGGCTTCAAGTTCATCGCTGACACTGATCTGCCAGATGTTGGTTCCTTTTTGTTGTAAGGATGATGTTTTTGTCACCCAGGACAGCGTTGACAAGCGCTCATCTAATTTTTCTGCCTTCCCTCTAATTGCCAGGCTGTAGACGACACCATCTCTGCCATTCAGGATTTGTTCAATTGGGCCGGCGGTAATCAGTCTCCCGTTGTTTAGAATCGCGACAGTGTCACTGACCCTCTGGACATCATCCAGAATATGAGTGGAATAAAAGATGGTTGTGTACTTTCGTAAACGTTCCATGATATCTAATACCGCCTGGCGTCCCAACGGATCTAACGCTGAGGCTGGCTCGTCTAAAATCAGAAGATCGGGATAGTTGACCTGCGCCAGGGCGATTCCCAGACGCTGTTTTTCGCCTCCTGAAAAGCCCTTGATAGAGCGGTCGGCTTTATCGATCAACCCCACAAGATCAAGCATCTCATCGCAGCGCTCATTAATTTTTTGGGCTGGACCGTTGAAAAAGAATTTAGCTGTAAAGAGCAAATTTTCTCGGGCTGTCATCTCTTCGATGAAGCGGGGATGCTGAGGCAGATATCCGATCCGTTCCCGGATGGCTATGCTGTCTTTTACGATGTCGCAGCCAAATATTTTTCCGGTTCCGGCAGTCGGCCGTGCCAAGCCAATCAAAAGCTTCATCAGGGTTGTCTTACCGGCTCCATTTGGCCCAAGAAAGCCAAAGATCGAATGCTGCGGAACCTTCAGGTTTACGTCCTTGAGTGCCTGGACGTCCCCAAAAGATTTGCTTAGCCCGGTTGTTTCTATCACATAGTCGTCAATTAGGTTCATTGTTTTCTCCTTCTTTATTGTTATTGAGATAATAATGGATTAGCAGGTTCCTTACATCAGGCGAGTGGAGAAATATTGCACTGGCCTTATGTTTGGAATCGCTCCTGGTCATGTGGGTAGTTCAAGAGAATCTCCATCACGTCATTATTTGATTTTCGAAAAATTAACTTGACCAATTAGTTAAACTTGAAATCTATCCAGTGGCCCAAAATTATCACTTACTTCATTACCATTAGAAACATGATCGCGATGGACAGGTCCATCAGTACGTGGATGATGGCAATATAGGGCATCAGACGCGGACGGGCGTGCATCACCAAGGCCACCAACACAGCGAAGGGGAGGAACATCACCAGCCGGTAAATAATGAAACGGGTGTCTGGGATGAAAGGCGCAAAGATGTGCTGAGCTGACAGAAAAAAACTTGCCAGTGCCATCGAAGCCCAGGGACGCACCCCCTGGGCTTCGATGCGCGGCATAGCATAAAGCATATAGGTGGGAATCTCAACCAGTCCCTGCAATAGTGGAAAAAGGGCGAAACTGGTAATCGCTGCCCAGGCTGGTAATGGGCGTACCAGTAAATCCAGGGCGATCTGTGGGTCGGCGAACAGCCACTGGGCACAAACGACATTAGGCAGGTAGCCCAATGGTCCGGCGATTAGAAGGAAACCAAGCACGAACCGCAAATCCTGTTTGACGAACTGGCGTTCGATCCTGAAGATCTCCCAGAAGCGTTTCCCCTCCTGCTTATAGAAAGAGATCAACATAGTCAGGCAGATCAGGTTGGTAAATATCACTGTTGCTGGCCACCAAGCTTCCGAGTCTTTCCAGGCTGTGCCGGAACGGTTGGATAGAAGGATTGTTGCGATCAGAGCCTGGAATGCCAGAAAAAACAGGGGGCGGGCAATGAGCATCAGCCATGGACGTTGAGATTCGCGAGTAAATATCATTTTTTTATAGATTTCGGAACGCTGAACAAAGCAACCAGGATGCCGGTATAGGCCAATTCATCGGCCAGGATCTCCAGGCTGTGAACCACCCGGAGCGTAGTGGGCATCCAGTATGCCTGCAGCATGTTCAATCCGCCGACCAGCAGGAAGAGCGTTGGGCCTAACACCAAGAAAAGGCGACGAGGTGACCCGGTCCATAAAATTAACACTGGCAGACAGGCGATCATAAAGAGTAAACTGCGCATAAATATAACTGGCAAGATTTGATCCCAGCCTGGCAGCGAGAGGCCAAATAAGCCTTGCTCATAATATGGCGTCACAATGGGAGCGATCATCCGTCCGAAGGCTAAGTAAATTAGTGGGAACGCGAGAATGGCTGCCAAGATGCGCCAGGCCCACGAACCTGGTGTGAAGCGCTCAAAGAAGGCTTTTGTCTGGGTGATAAAATCAGCGCCTTGTGACCTGGGCGGGAAAAGCCAGGCTACAGCCGCACCACACAATAGGCTGGCGAAAACATACAGCACAACTGTAAAGAGTGAGGCAGCGTCCATGGATGTGAAGATAGAACCTTCTAAAATATTGCCCACCCCGTAGCCAATCCAAACCAGGAAAGCAATTGTCAGCCAGCGGGCAGCGAAGTGCCCCGGCAAATTTCTGGCAAGGATAGCCAAGCCTGCAGCCAGGATCAGGCTGGTCAGGAGCATATATTGGCCGAGGATCATTTGGTCTGTGCCTGCGGGCATTTCGGGCGTCGGGAGCCCAATTGCGGATGCGACTATGCCTCCGAGCATTGTACCCCCGTAAAAGGCAATTGCGCACAGTGGTATTTTCCATAAAAGTGCAAGAATTTGTTTAAACATTAGAACTCCTTTTATTTGAGTGGAAGCAAAATTACAACAGCCTTAAATACCCGGGGTGTCCGAAATATTTTTTCCTGAACAAAGTTCAGTTCAGATTCAAAAATTATGTGTCCCACTTCCCCCCTGGGCGAGCAAAGTATCCAGTTTGCTGATAAATTCTTCAGGAGAAAGCTGTTTAGAGAGAAATCCTGCCAGTTCCCAGCCCTTATAGGCTTGTTCATCCTCTGGTTTGACACTCATGACAATAATCCGCATTTCAGGAGAATGCCCTTTCAACGCCCGGATGAGTCTTGGGTGATGAATCCCCGCCAGGTTCCAATCCAGCAACAGCGCGTCTGGGGGAGTAGCAACAACCTGCACCAGCAAACCTTCTGAATGGTCTGCTTCTCCAGCCACCTGGATGCCGGGCTGATTTTCAATCATCAGGCGCAGCGCTTCACGGACATGAGTTTCACTTTCTGCTATAAATATTTTTTTCATAAAATTGTCCTTTGTAATTGCCTGAAGTTTAAAACCAAAGCTCTCCGCGTGCATCAGCAAGGCGGAGAGCTTTTAGGCTGTTCAATGGTCTACATTACTATCTGGTCACCTGACCAGGCCGGTTTGCAGCTGTGCCCGTCCATTGATTCCATGCCAAAGTCCCCAGAAATGCGTGAAAAGCTGAAAAGACACCCTGGGCAATCACCAGCAGCTACCACAAGAAGCAGCAAAACGCTATTAGAATTCCAGACACAAATCAATAGTATTAAGCACTTGTATGCTGCCAAAAGATTTGTTCAGATGATTGGTTTCAATCACAAATGGTTTGTCAAATTCATTGGATCAAGACTCCTTGTATACACTTATTGGAAAGCTGGACTTATCTACGGTGGGAAAGGGCAATCAAAGAATGAGATTCACCCTCACCAGATTTCTAATGCTATATTACTGGAAAGGCATTCAGGAACCCAATTTTGGATTTCCTCCCAATCACGGTTGTCGGCTTCCTCCACCTTCACCATTTTAGCAATTTCCCGGTCCAGGAACGATAAGTGGGAGAAATCCATGTTCCCCTCAAAATACACTTCTTCGGGGTCATTTAGCAGGGGGCGAACTTTATCTAAATAAGCCCGCCGATTGGCCCGGCTGATCTCATCATCGCCGGTGTTCAGCATATGAACGGAAAACAAGGCAACCGGCATATTGCAAAGAGTTTCCTGGTTGTTCTGGACGAACTCAACGGCCTCGGGAAGCCAGCTTCCCATCCGAATAGCGCTCCCCATAATTACGGAATCGTAACTATCCAGAGAAGGTTTTTCTTTAACGGTATTCACATCCACCGACCATCCCTGCTCGCACAGCGATTTGCCAATAACTGCTGCAATCTCCAGGGTGGAGCCAGCGCGGGTTGCATAGGTTATCAGAATTTGGTTGTTCAAGGTTTCATCCTTTCCATAATTAATTTGTGGGGTTTCAATTTCTGGTCTGCGCGTTGCTGCAAACCCAATACCAGTGCAGGCCAGGGTCCCAGCAGCCAATGTCAGACCAGAGGCTTTTAAAAAGGCCCTGCGGGATAATTTATTCGTCTCCATTTGATCTCCTCGTCCTTTTATTTTCTTAATCAAACACCCTCAGGATAAAAGAAAAACTCCCCAGCCACATCAGGTGACCGGGGAGTTCTAAAGCTGATCGAACCGAGGGGTTATGTCCTGGTCATTTGACCAGTTTGTTTTGCAGTGCTACGGCAACTGCCTCCGTACGGCTGGTGACCCCCAGTTTGGAGAGAATACTGCTGACATGGAATTTGGCAGTAGAAATGCTGATAACCAATTCTTCGGCTATCAGATTATTATTCATACCAGTCACCAACAATGCCAGTACCTCTAATTCCCGGTCTGTAAGATCGAACCCGATCTGATCGGCGGGGGCGCGGGTGGATTGGATCAGCACCTGCGCTGCCTCGGATGAGAGTGTTGGTTTGCCGGCAGCGGCTGATCGGATAGCTTTTACCAGCTCATCTGCGGAAACATCTTTAAGTAGATACCCGATGGCACCAGCTTTCAGAGCACCTTCGACCAGTTCCTTTTCTTTGAAGCTGGTCAGGGCAATCACCTGGGTGTTGGGGCATTTTTCCCGGATCAGACCGGTTGCAGTAGCGCCGTCCATCTCGGGCATGACCAGGTCCATCAAGACCACATCTGGTAAGAGTCGCTGGCAATCTTGAATTGCTTTTTCTCCGTTGGATGCCTCACCGACTAACTCAAGCTCATCATAGGCCATCAGAAAGGCACTTAGACCGCTGCGGACGACAGCATGGTCATCAACCAACATCACTCGGATTGGTTTATCAGATTCATTCATTGTGTTCACTCCTCGGCAATTCCCATATAAGTTTTAATGTTGTTCCCCGGTTATGTTGGCTTTCTAAAGTTAATTTTGCATCGATACTGCTGGCGCGCTCCTGCATGATCCGCAGACCAAGATGTTCGGCGGACACTTTTTGGGGATTAAATCCGCAGCCGTTATCCTCAACCATCAGACTGGCATAGTCCTGTTTAATCGTAAGATCAATTTTGACAGATGAAGCTTCAGCATGCTTGGTAATGTTATTAAGTGCTTCTTGAGCCACCCGATAGAAGACTTCTTTCACCTCTGGAGACAGGCTGCCAACAATCCCCTTATTATAATCTACCATCAAGCGGGTTCTTGCCACGAAGGCGTTTACCTGGTGGCCGATCAATTCTTCAAGACTCGTGTCAATCATGGCTGCCGGCCGCAATTCAAGCAGCAAAGTGCGCATTTCTGAAAGCGCACCCTTGGTCAATTGGCGCAATTCTTCCAGGCGATATTGACCTTCCTCGATGTTGCGCTCCCATATCTTTGGCAGTACATCAGCAATCAAACTGGCCGAAAACAGGGTTTGTGTGACAGCATCATGTAGATCGCGTGCCAGCCGGTTGCGTTCAGCTGCCACCGCCGCATCCTCCGCCCGTTCTAACAACCGGGCATTTTCGATCGCCAGGACGGCTTGATTTGCCAAAGCCATGCCCAATTCGATCTCCTCATCAGAAAAATCCTCTGTCTCCTGAAAATATAAGCCCAGGCTGCCATAGACCTCATTATCGATTATTAAGGGCATACCCAGATAGGCGCTGTAGTTCTGATTGATGATCTCTAACCATTTGTGTAGTGTCTCTTGATTGCCGGAAATATTTTTACCTAATTTTTCGATATGAGATTGAATATCGCGGATCATATAGGGCTGTTTATTGAACATGTTTCCAATCGCCCCGCCTTCATATAGGGGAATTGGTCCCAGAGCGCTAAATGCCTCAGGAACCCGGCAACCTCCCTGAATGATCAATTCCCGAGATTCGGGGTGAATATGAAAAACAATTGCACTGTATGCCCCCATAAGCCTCACGGCCTGTGCTGCAATATGATTCAGAATTACTTCCAAGGGCTGCTTTGAATTTAACACAGCTACAGTCTCTCGCAAGCCTTCAGCAACCTGCCGCCGGTCCTGTTCTGCGTGATAGAGACGAGCATTTTCCAGGCTGATGACCACGTTTGCAGCCAGCTTCTTGAGCAGTTCTTCATCCTCAGCTCTGAAACCACCTGGCGTACGGTTCGCAACTGTAATTGTCCCTACCGGTCCCCGGCCGGATAAAAGTGGGACGATCAATAAAGACCGTGCGCCAACCTGGTCGGATGCCGCTCGGTCGACGCGATCATCTGTGAACGTATCCGGGACCCGGATTACTTCCTGATTAGCAATTACCCTACCAGCAATGGACCCATTCACTGCCAATCGGTATCCAATAATGTTTTCGGGTACATCTCCGGAGACATAGGCAATTTCCAATTCGTCCCCCTCGAGCAAGTACACGGCACTGATATCGGAATTGGTCAGACGCCTGGCTTCATCTGCGATCATTTGCAGTACTTTACCCATTTCAAGGTGGCTGGTAATGGCTTGCTGGACAGAAAATAAAGCTTCGCTTTCCTTAGCTTTGCGTTCAGTTTCCTGATAAAGGCGCGCATTTTCAATTGCTACAGCAGCCTGATTTCCAAAAGCAAAGACCAGTTCCGCATGTTTTTCAGTAAAGAAATTAGGCTGGCTGTGATCCAAAGTCAGCATCCCTATCAGGACGCCTTTTACAATCAGTGGTACCCCCAGCCAGGAATGGATATAGCCAAAAGTGCTATCCATCTCTTCACCAGCAGTTTGCTGAAATAAACGCGCAAGATTTGTCTTTCCCTGAACATCTGGAATGACGAGCGGTTTTTCCTGCCGGATCACCTCATGGTTAACCATAGTATCTTCAACAGGGAATCGGATCATCCGTGCCTTTTCATTTGGGATTGGCCCTCGATAGACTCTCATTACCAGGTCGCTGCCTTCCAGAGTCATAATTGATGCACCTGTATAATCCACTACTGTACTCAGTTGGTCCAATATGATGTCCAACAGAGTTTCTAGCTCCAATGAGGAATTGATGTCATGGGAAATGTGCAGCAAGGTTCTGAGTTCCTGGGTGCTTTCTTTCACCCTCTGCTCAAGACTTTGTTGGGCTTTTACCCGCTCAGTGGCATCAACAGAGACGGTCAGGATGCCTGAGACCTGCTCGTTTTCGATCAACGGAGAAAGTACAAGATCCCAATAACTTGTGATACCTCCTGCAGCCAAACGGACATTTTCTTGCCGGATGGTCTCGCCAGCCAGCGTTCGTTTGAACAGGGGAAGAATGTCTGATTCAGAGCCAGGAATATGCTCAAAATAACCAACTCCAGGAACCAATGGGGCACCGGAAGGTGGTTTATATTGATTCGAGAAGTCCGCCCAGGTGGGGTTGTAACGCTGAATGCTTAGATCGCGATCCAGGACAGCAATTCCCATTGGCATACGTTCAAACAATATTTCCAGAAGATTTATCTGTCGTCCAAGGCCCGGATCGGGCAGAAAGGAAACTACACTCTTGCCTTGGGCTTGGTCTGCAGGAATCAGTTCGAATTGACAGGTTTCGCTGCCGTTTGCCTGACATACGTGTTCGATGCAGACCACGTCCTGCCGTTGGCTGATGACATTTACAAATCCAACAAAAACCCCAGAAGTGTATGAACATACTGGGTCGTTCACTTTCTGTTTTTTTTGCTGGTACATCCATGCTTCGAAAGACTGCTTGGCTTGAATTCTTATCCGACCAACTGGCCATTCGATGCTGATGATCTCAAATTCTCCAAAGCCCGCCAACTGATAGGCCTGCAAACAGGCAACAAAGCCATCGTCCCCTTCTAACCCGCTGGCTTCCAGAAATGAGCGTGCGAAAGAAGCCCCTCCATTTGCTCCAGCTTGCTGCAAAACCGAGGCTGTCAGGTTGTTACCGATCATGGTTTCAATCTGGCGCCGGATTCCCCAAAAACCATCTTTGACATCTAACAGCGCCATGCGCGCGCCTCCAAATTGCAGAAAGCCGGGCTGTTTGTGAACTAAATAATCTTCAAATTGATCTGTCAACTTTGAGTAAAACTCCTCTTAGTGTTATTTGCCTATTCTCTTGAGTGTCAATAGTCCCCCGCATCGGTATTAATTCTCTGACCGTCATTATAACTTAGATAGAGACATAATATTGTAACTTATGTCGGCGATGTACTAAAAACGAACTGCTATTTGACAAAATAAAGCAGCTCGAGTTAGTACATATACCCCACAGACGACGCATTTCGAACATCACCCTTCTCTATTTCTAAGGAAAAAAATTTTCTCAATCGTGTTACTTGTCCAGAATCTTTGTTTGAAATATAAGAGGTCAAGAAAAACTGGCATTAACTGCTACGTCATGTAAAAAATCCCTTATTGAAGTGTGTTCTAAGTTCTCATCAATGATGGATGAAAGAGCTCTACATTCCGGTTGTTTCAATCCTGCTTGTGACAAAATTACACTGAAAGTTCTATCTCAAAGGTATTATTACACTCAATCCATTCAATCGCGAGAAATGCCCATGCAGTTTCAATCAGGATGGACGGAAATTTGTGAAAAAAGATGGCTGGCAGAATCATAGCTCTTGGCGACGGAACACCAACCAGCTTCCTAACATTGCTGTCAGGATGATCCCAAAGCTAACCCAAAGTGCAGGCCAACCACTTTGGTCAGTTTGCTGCATCAGGGAAGTCGCCCAGTTCACCAAATTAGCGGGAACATAAATTTGCAAGCCGGGGATAGAACCAACAATCCCAAGAACTGCCATGGTCGCCAACGAAAGACCTCCAGCCAAGACCTGCGAGCGGCTAATCGTACTGAAAAAAATTGTCAAGGCCACGTAGACCATCGTATAGATCAATAGCAAGACATTCAATGCCAACCAGGGTAGAACCGGCATCGCCTCAAACAAATACAGGGTGTAGTAGTAGGCGCCAATACTAGCCAACATCAGGCTGACAGTAAAAACAACTAATAAGGCGGTGAGTTTTGCCAACAAGAACGCCCAACGCGACAGGGGCTTAACCAACATCATGGCGGCAGTGCCGCGCTCTTTTTCCTGCGCTACTGATCCCATGCTGATCAGAACTCCAATAATCAGAGCGAACTGGCTGATATTCTTGATGTATTGATCCACAGCGTCCTTGATAGACGGTTCTGGTATCAGGGTTGCAAACTGCTCTCCACCTGGAACCATTTTAAAGATTTCCGGCATGAACTTGGCTGCCAGGGGGGATATCAGGCCAAAAAATGTCAGGACAGCGATTACCACCAGGAAGCGGTTGGTGCGCCATTGTTCTAAAGCCTCCTTGCGAAACGCAGCTAGGATTTTCATTGCATTTTCTCCTCTTCCCCAACCAGTTTCAGAAAGACATCTTCAAGAGATGGGCGGACGTTCTCAAAGCGGTCGATCACCAATCCCTCCTGTCGAATTGAATCGAGTAGGTCAAATCGTGCTGCATCCAGATCCTTGACCTGAATGCGGGCAGTATGATCACTAACATTCACCGACTCGAACCACGGAAATGTTGCCAATTTCTCTTCCCATCTATGGATGGCAGTTTCGGTTCCTGGGACTCCTTCAACTTCAAATACAGGCAGTACATATT
>Ga0102946_1000751_pt1 | contig 11288 bp, 8 predicted proteins | sample SalPon2A_A_D1_MG_FD_78209 | JGI IMG/M metagenome (GOLD analysis project Ga0102946, IMG submission 78209) | Soil microbial communities from South San Francisco under conditions of wetland restoration - Salt Pond MetaG R2A_A_D1_MG | ecosystem: Environmental > Terrestrial > Soil > Wetlands | place... | reverse complement strand
CCGCTCGTCGAGGTCGGCGTCGCCCCCGGGATGTGGCTGGGATGAGCGCCGCCCGAGGGGTCTGAGCCATGTCCGCGGCGACGAGCCGGGCGCACCACGCGCTCGCCCCCGAGCCCCGGGAGCCATCCCCCGATCGCGCGCCCGACTGGGTCGCTCGCGGCACGCCGGAGCCGCTGCGCACCGAGCTCCAGCAGCTCCTGGGCGAGAACGGGGTGCTGACGCGGCCGAGCGACCTCGTCCGCTACGCCTCCGACGCGAGCCCCTACCGGCGCTTTCCGCTGGCCGTCGCGCAGCCTCGGGACGAGGGGGAGGTCGCCGAGCTGTTCGACTACGCGGACCGGCGGGGGGCCCCGGTGACCTTCCGCGCCGCCGGAACCAGCCTCAACGGCCAGGCGCAGGGCGACGGCATCCTCCTCGACTGCCGCCGGCATTGGCGAGGAGTCGAGGTGCTCGGCGAGGGCGAGGCGGTTCGCGTCGCCCCCGGCGTGATCCTCGGCCACGTCAATCGGCTGCTCGCGCCGCACGGTCGCAGGCTCGGTCCCGATCCGGCGAGCAAGGACTTCGCGACCGTCGGCGGGGTGATCGCCAACAACTCGGGCGGGATGCGGTGCGGGACGACGAAGGACTCCTATTCGACGCTGCGATCGCTTCGCTTCGTCCTCCCTTCGGGGGTCGCGATCGACTCGGCCGCCCCGGACGCTGCGGAACGGTTCGCCGACGCCGCCCCGGAGCTGGTCGCGGGGCTCGCGGAGATCCGCGATGAGATCCGCTCCGACGCCGACCTCCGGAAGCTGATCGAGCGCAAGTACGCGATCAAGAACACGATGGGCTACCGGCTCTCGGCCTTCCTCGACGCGGACGAGCCGTGCGAGATCTTCCGCAGGCTGCTCGTCGGCAGCGAGGGGACGCTCGCGTTCGTCAGCGAGGCGACGTTCGAGACGGTGCCCGTGCCGCCGCTGACGACGACAGCGTGGGTCCACTTCCCCGACATCGCAACCGCCGCGGCGCCCGTCGCCGAGCTGGTTGAGGCGGGGGCGACGGCGGTCGAGATGATGGTCGCGCCGGCCCTGATGGTCGCGGCGAACTCGATCCCCGGTACGCCCGGCGAGTGGAAGGAGCTGCCGATCGAGTCCGCGGCGCTGCTGATCGAGTTCGGTGGGATCGAGGAGAACGACCTCGCCAAGGCCGAGGCGCGAGCCGACGATGTCCTCGAGGCACACGAGAAGCTGGGCCTGGCGGACTGGACGCGGGATCCCGAGCGGATCGAGCTCAACTGGCAGGTTCGCGAGGGCCTCCACGGCCTGGTCGGGCAGATGCGACCGGAGGGCACCTCGTTGATCGTCGAGGACATCTGCGTCGCTCCGGAGCGGATGGCGGACTGCGCCGGCCGGGTCCGTGAGCTCCTCGGCGAGCACGGATTCCTGACCGGCGTGGCGGGCCACACCTCGGCGGGGAACCTGCACTTCATGCTCACCCCGGACTTCTCCAAGCCCGAGGACCGCGAGCGCTACGACTCCTTCCTGGAGAAGCTGGCCGGCCTGGTCATCGACGAGTACGGCGGCTCGCTCAAGGCGGAGCACGGGACCGGCGTCAACATGGCCCCCTTCCTCGAGCGCGAGTGGGGGGAGCGGGCCTGCGAGCTGATGTGGCGGGTCAAGGAGCTGGCGGATCCCGGCAAGCTGCTGGCGCCCGGCGTAATGCTCAATCGCGACCCCGACTGCCATCTGCACGACCTGAAGACGACGCCGGGGATCGAGGAGTCGGTGCGCGCCTGCGTCGAGTGCGGGTTCTGCGAGCCGGCCTGCCCGAGTCGCGACCTCACGTTCACCCCGCGCCAGCGGATCGCGGTCAGGCGGGAGATCGCCCGCCAGCCGGTCCACTCCCCGGTACGGGCAGCACTGCTCTCCGAGTACGAGTACGACGGACTCGATACCTGTGCCGCCGACGGCAGCTGCGGCCTCGCCTGTCCGCTGGCGATCGACACCGGGGCCCTGGTCAAGGAGCTGCGGGCCCGTCGCAACCGGCCCTCCGCCGAGCGGGCCGCGGAACGCGCAGCGGAGCGCTGGGAGGTCGTGGAGCGCGGCGCCCGGCGGGGCCTCGGTATCGGCGGGGCGCTGGCGGGCGCGCTGGGCGACCGCGCGGTGGGAGCGCTGACCGGGGCAGCGCGCCGCGCGCTGGGCGCCGAGCTCGTGCCCGAGTGGGTCGGGCCGATGCCGCCGCCGGCACGGGAGCCACTCCCGATCACCGACCGCGAGGGCGCGGCCGCCGTCTACGTTCCCGCCTGCATCAACAGGATCTTCGGCGCCTCCCACCCCGAGGACCGTGGCTGGGCGGCCGGCCTCCCGGAGGCGATGGTCGAGATCTCGCGGCGCGCCGGCCTGCCGGTCTGGATCCCACCCGACGTCGAGGGCACCTGTTGCGGGACGCCCTGGAGCTCGAAGGGCTTCGCCGCGGGGCACGAGACGATGGCGGCGAAGACCGCGGAGCGGCTCTGGCGCTGGAGCGGGGAAGGCCGGCTGCCGGTCGTCGTCGACGCTACCTCGTGCACCCAGGGCATGCGCGAGGCGGGCTCCGCGCTGGACGGGGATCTCGCCGCGCGCCACGGTGGCCTGGAGATCCTCGACTCGATCGAGTGGGCGGAGCGGCTCCTCCCCGAGCTGGCGATCGAGCGCCGCCTCGACTCCGTCACCATCCACCCGACCTGCGCGAGCGCCAAGCTCGGGCTCGATCGGCGCCTGCGGGCGCTCGCCGCCGGGCTCGCCGGGGAGGTGGTCGTGCCGCCCTCGGCCGGCTGCTGCGGGTTCGCCGGGGATCGTGGCCTGCTGCGCCCGGAGCTCACCGCCTCGGCGCTGGCCGCGGAGGCCGAGGAGGTCCGCGCGCACCCAACCGATGCTCACCTGTGCTCGAACCGCACCTGCGAGATCGGCCTCGAGCGGGAGACCGGCGCCCACTACGCGTCGTTCATCTACGTGGTCGAGGAGCTGAGCCGGCCGGGATAGGCCGTGGACTCACGCGGGTGTTGGCCGCCCCCCGCCGCGTGCGACGGAGTCGGGTCGACTACCTTGCAGCCCGATGACCACGACCAACGCACGCCTCGCCGAGACCCGCGCTCGCACCGACCAGGGGGTGCTTCGTGAGGTGATCGAGGCGCTCGCGCCGCTCGAGCGCCTCGCCGGATCCGAGGACGAGCGGCGGGCGGCGGAGTGGATCGCCGAGCGCCTCGGCGCGGCCGGCGCCGAGGCCACCGTGGACGAGGAGACATTCGAGGACGGCTACGCGGGGATGATCGGATCGCTCGCGGCCATCGCGGCGGGCTCGGGTCTGCTCGCGATGAGCGGTCGCGGCCGCAGGCTTTCGAGCCTGGTCTCCGGGGCCGCCACGGCCCTGATCGCCGACGACATCTCCAACGGCTTCCGGCCCTGGCGCAAGGCGACGATGCCGCGCAGGCCGACCTGGAATGTCGTCGCCGAGGCCGGGGACCCTGAGGCCGAGCGCACGCTCGTCGTCATGGCCCACCACGACGCCGCTCGCACCGGCGCGATCTTCGACGAGACCGCGCAGCGGCTCCTCGGCGAGCGTCTCCCAGGGGTCATCGAGCGGATCGATACCTCCCTGCCGCTGTGGTGGCCGCTGCTCGCCGGGCCGGCCTCGATCGCCGCCGGGAATGCGACCGGCCGCCACCGGCTGGCCGCGTTCGGCACGATCGCCAGTGCAATCGGAGCTGCGGTGATGGCCGATATCCAGCGCAGCCCCGTGGTCCCCGGCGCCAACGACAACCTCACAGCAGTCGCCGTGCTCGTTGCGCTCGCTGAGGCGCTCGCCCGCGAGCCGGTGAAGGGCGTGCGCGTGATCCTCGCGTCCTGCGGTGCGGAAGAGGTGCTTCAGGGTGGCGTCTACGCGTTCTGCGAGCGGCACCTCGAGCCGCTGGACCGCGAGCGGACCTGGATGCTCAACGTCGACACCGTCGGCTCGCCGGGGCTGGTCCTGCTGGAGGGCGAGGGGCCGGTCGTGATGGAGGACTTCTTCGACAGGACCTGGCGCGATCTGATCGCCCACGTCGCCGACCGCGAGCGGATCCCGATGCGCCGCGGGATGCGCGCGCGGACCAGTACCGACTCGGTGATTCCCAGCCGCATGGGGATCCCCACGGCCTGCCTCGTTTCGGTCGACCGTTTCAAGTCGCTCAGCAACTATCACCAGCCCAGCGACCTGCCGGAGAACGTGAGCTATCCGACGGTCGCATGCGCCGCGGACCTCGCCGAGGCGATGGCCCGCGAGCTCGCGGGCTAGTTGCCCGCGGCGCTGCGAGCGCCGGCCGGGGATAGAGTCCCGGCAGCCGTGTCGAGCTACGAGCAGATCTCCGTCGCGCATGACGCGGGCGTGGTCCGGATCACCCTGGACCGCCCGGATGCGCTGAACCCGCTGAGCGTCGCGATGGTGGACGAGCTGCGGGCGGCGCTGACAGACGCCGGCAACGACGGGACCGCGCGCGCCGTTTTGATCACCGGCGCCGGCCGCGCCTTCTCCTCCGGTGCAGATCTCTCCGGTGCGGACTCGAAGTTCACCGACGACGGCAAGCCGGAGGTGCTGAGCGGCTTGCGGGAGCACTACAACCCGCTGATGCTCGAGCTGCGCGAGCTGCCGAAGCCGGTCGTGGCGGCCGTCAACGGCCCCGCGGCCGGGGTCGGCTGCTCGCTGGCGCTCGCCTGCGACCAGGTGCTCGCCGCCGAGTCCTCCTACCTGCTCCTCGCCTTCGCCCGGATCGGCCTGACTATCGACGGAGGCGCCTCGGCGTTCGTCGCCGGCCGCGCCGGATACGCGCGGGCCAGCGAGATGGCGATGCTCGCCGACAAGGTGCCGGCGCAGCAAGCGCTGCAGTGGGGTCTCGTCAACCGCGTGGCCGCCGACGAGGACCTTGACCGTGAGGCGACCGAGGTCGCGGCGCGGCTCGCCGTCGGCCCGACCGGCTCCTACGCGGCGAGCAAGCGCCTGCTCAACGAGGCCCTCTGGCCCGATCTCGCCGCCCAGCTCGATCGCGAGGCGATCGCCCAGCAGGAGCGGGCTGAGAGCGAGGACTTCATGATCGGCGTCGGGGCCTTCCTCCAGAAGGCGACGCCGGAGTTCAAGGGGGCGTAGGGGTGGCCGAGAAGAAGGTTCCGAAGGGCCGCGTCCAGCGGCTCGCCAGGGTCGGTGCGGCCGCGGCGAGCCAGGCCGTCAAGCAGACCGGCACGCGGGCCGCGAACGTCGCCCGCTCCGATGAGAAGGCAGGCATCGCGATGGAGCGTCGCCAGATCGAGGCGGCCAAGCAGGTGGTGACGGTGCTGGGCGGGATGAAGGGCGCGGCGATGAAGCTCGGGCAGGTGCTCAGCTTCATGGACCTGGGACTCGTTCCCGAGGAATACCGGGAGGAGTTCCAGGCGGAGCTGGCCAAGCTGCGCGACGCGGCGCCGACCGTCGGCTTCGAGGAGATGCGCGAGGTGATCACCGACGACCTCGGAGAGGACCTCGGGGCGATCTTCAGCGAGTTCGACGAGGAGCCGATCGCCGCGGCCTCGATCGGGCAGGTCTACAGGGCGCGGCTGGCGGAGGACGATCGCGAGGTCGCGGTCAAGGTCCAGTACCCCGGAATCAACGACGCCGTCCGCGCCGACATGAAGAACCTCGGGATGCTGATGCGGCTGGTCAAGCGGATCACCCCGCAGCTGGACGTCAAGGCCCTGACCGAGGAGATCCGTGGGCGGATCGTCGAGGAGCTCGACTATGAGCTCGAGGCCTCCAACCAGCGGAAGATGGCCCGGATCTATCGCGGTCACCCCTTCATCAGGGTGCCCGAGGTGGTCACGTCGCTGTCCCGCGAGCGGGTGATCGTCTCCGAGCTGGTCGCGGGGGACGGCTTCGAGCAGATCCGGACCGAGTCCCAGCAGGAGCGCGACCGGATCGGGGAGATCGTCTTCCGCTTCTACTACGGCTCGATGTTCAGGCACGGCCGCTTCAGCGGCGATCCCCACCCCGGGAACATGATCCGGCAGGCCGACGGGACCGTCGCCTTCCTCGACTTTGGCCTGTTCAAGTCGGTAGATCCCGAGATCACCGAGCGCGAGCTCGCCTGCCAGCGCGCCGTGATCGAAGAGGATCCCGAGCGCTTGCACAGGCTGCTCGCCGAGTACGGCTTCCTGCCGGATCCGGAGCGGCTCGATCCCCAGGTGCTGTTCGACTTCGTGGTCGAGGGGATCTGGTGGTACACGACCGATCAGACCGTGCGGCTCGACCAGAGGATCGCCTCGACCGTGGCGATCGAGACCTCGGACCCGCGCTCCAAGCACTTTCGGGCCATGCGTCACCAGGATCTGGTCCCCGAGCACCTCTTCGGCCGCCGGCTTGAGCTTCTGACTCTCGCCGTGCTCGGCATGCTCGAGGCGGAGGCCAACTGGCACCGGATCGCCCGCGAGTGGATCTACGGCGATGAACCGGTCACCGACCTCGGTCGCCAGGAAGCCGGGTTCCTGAGCGGCCGCTGATCCGTGCGGGGGCGTGGGGGCGCCGGGAAGCGAGTAGCTTCAGCGCGGATGGCCGAGACCCGCATTCTGTTCCGTTCTGGGTCCCGCCACGAGCACCAGATCGCGACGATTCGCCCGTGTGTCAATGCGCGAGGAGAAGCAGTCGACGCTTGGAGGCTCCATCGCGCGCCGGCAGCGGTTGCAGAGAAGGAGGCGTTCGCTGCTGCGAGGGGCGCAAGGAACGTAGGAATCCTCACCGGGCCGCCGCCCTTTTCGACGTTGTTCCCGCATGGCGCAAGCTTCGTAGGAAGTTGGGCCTCATGCGAGACCCTTCCCACGTTGCTCGCGGCCTGGCGGCTTCGCTCGACGTGCGGCTGGGATCGCTCCCCTCACTGCGAGGAGCCCGGCGGGCGGTCTGGGTGCTTTGGGCGAGGAGCACCATCGACGGTCCATCGCTGTCTGAGCCAGCCTAGACTGGCGGCATGGCTCGGAAGGTGCTGGCGGCGCTGTTGTTCATCTTGGCCACAGCGTTGCTCGTGTGGTCGGTTGTGGTGTTGTCGACCGTCTGGGACGACTACAAGGACAGCTCTGACTCCACCTACGTCCTCAACGCCGCGGTTGTGTTCGGCCTGGCGGTGCTCGCCGCAGCTGCCGGCTACCTCACGATCCGGCAGCGCTGATCCGGCGGCGGGGCGCTCGCCCTACCGCGTCCAGGGGAGGCGCTCTTGAAGCGTCGATCTCGGCGGTGCCGAGAGGTGTGAGACGCGAAGAGAAACAGCCGCGCCTGAGCGTGTTCGTGCCGAGCGCCGGCAACGCATGCATAGAGGGTGGGGCTGGAAGCACCTGGGCGTCGGATCTCCCCTCTGTGCAGAGAGCCCGGCGCACGGCCCGTGCGGCGTCGGAAGCAGCCGCTACCGACGAAGCCCAATTCCGGCAAGGCCCACCGCGGTTCCGCGGAACCCCTGCGCGGCACCAGATCTGGGGCCTGGCCCGGCGGAACCTCCCCGTTTCAGCGCAACGCCCGCGCGCAGCGGCGGAGCGCCGAGCGACGCCAAACCACCGCATGAGGCCGCCGTCGGTTTCACGTCGCTCGGCGACGCGCTCGCCTCGCCAGCTCACGCCACCAGGTGATGTCCCAGTGGCCGCTCGCGGCGCCGGAGGTGGACGGGAGGACGAAGACGGGGACGCCGCCGAGCCCGGTCGGGTGCGGGCCGTAGTCGACCCGCTTGACGCCGAGCGCCTCCTTGGCGGCGCGCTTGCTGTTGAACGCGATCCAGCCGGGCTGCGTAAGCGCGAGGAGCTCCACGAGGCGGGGTGGGTCGAAACCACCCACGCCGACCTCGGCGTCGGAGCCGGAGCGGGTCTTGCAGAGGTCGGTGAGCCCGATGCCGTACTCGAGCAGCTCCGGGTACTCGGAGGGCTCGAGTCGCCGTGGCGTGAGCCCGATCTCGTGCAGGGTCGGCCAGAACTTGTTGCCGGGGCCCGCGTAGTAGGCCTTGGCCCGGTGGGAAGCGGCGCCGAGCGCGGTGCCGCAGAAGATCACGCGCAGGCCCGGCGCGACCGAGTCGGGGATCAGCACGCTAGTGCGCGGCGAGCGCCGTCGACTCGATCTCGTTCGGCTCGCGCTCGAACACCGTCGCGAATCGTTCCGCGATCGTCGCGGCGAACGCATCCAGGTCCTGCTCGCTCCCGTGCTCCTTGGCGAGCGAGGTCATGCGGACGTAGTCGATGCCGCACGGAACGATCCACTCGAAGGGTTGGAGGTCGTTGTTGACGTTGACCGCCAGGCCGTGGGTGGTGATCCCGCGGCTCACGTGCACGCCGATCGAGCCGATCTTTCGCGCCCGCTCCCCGTCGGTGCCCGGCTCGTCCGCCGGGCCCACCGGCTTTCCCTGGGGGCCGGGCTCGCCGCTGGGGATCGGGGGCTGCCCCGCCGTCCACACACCGGTCAGCCCATCGAAGACCTGCGCGGGCACGCCGTGCTCCCCGAGGGCCTCGATCATCACCCGCTCGAGCCGTCGCACGTACTCGTGGACATCGCTGCCGTCGGGAGCCAGATCGACGATCGGGTAGGCGACCAGCTGGCCGGGGCCGTGGTAGGTGACACGCCCGCCCCGGTCGGTCTCGGCGACCTCGATGCCCTGCAGCTCGTACCACTGCTCGCCCATCGGCAGCTCCTCGGATCCGGTCCGGCGGCCCTTGGTGTAGACCGGCCGGTGCTCGAGCAGGAGCAGCGTGTCCGCAGCCTCGCCCGCCTGCCGGGCATCGCGGAGCGCGTTCTGCAGCTCGAGCGCCTCGGCGTAGGGAAGCGTGCCGAGCCGGGCGATCCGGACCGTGGCGCTCACCGATCCGCCTCCCCGCGGGCTGCGGTCGCGCCGCCTCCAGGTGCTGCCATGGCCATGTCAGGAGTGTCGCATGCGGGCGCCGGCGGGCTGGGTCGAGCCGGTCGCCGTATGCACGCCTCTGCCGGGCTCGCGGTGCGCCGAGCCGAGGCGGGCGAGGGAGCGACGACGCGCCGCGGCCAGCGAGGTGATCCCTCGCCTCCTCGCCTCTTCCAGCACGACGCCGATCGTCGTCTCGATGCCGGCGGCCAGCTCAACCGCTCGCCCGTGGGGAGTGCGGTGGAGGTCGCCGTAGACGCTGATCAGCCCGCCGGCGTTGGCGATGAAGTCCGGCGCGTAGACCACGCCCCGCGCCTCCAGCAGATCCGCCACGCCTGGATCGGCGAGCACGTTGTTGGCCGCCCCGCACAGCACCCGGCAGCGCAGCCGCTCAGCCGCGGGGGCGTCGATGAGCCCGCCCAGGGCGCAGGGCGCGAGCACGTCGCAGTCGGCCGCGAGCGCCTCGACCGGCTCAATCCATCGCGCCCCGAGCGCCTCGGCGGGCCCGCGGCGAGCCGGGTTGACGTCGGTGATCGCCAGCTCGGCTCCGTCCGCCGCGAGCAGCTCGGCCAGATGCGAGCCGACGTGGCCGAAGCCGATCAGCGTGACCCGGCGAGATGCGAGGTCCGGGGTGCCCCAGGCGTGGCCGGCGCAGGCGCGCATCGCGGCCCGGACGCCGAGCGCCGTCACCGGGCTCGGGTCCCCCGACCCGCCGTGATCGGAGCCGAGCCCGACCACGTGCGTGGTGCGCTCCGCGATCACGGCCATGTCCTCGGCGCTCGTCCCCACGTCCTCCGCGGTCACGTACCGGCCCTCGAGCGACTCGACCAGATCGCCGAAATCCAGCAGGATCGCTCGGCGCAGCCTGCCATCGGGCGCAGCCTCGGCCGGCGTGGCGATCACACCCTTTCCCCCGCCGAGATCCAGCCCCGCGGCGGCGGCCTTGTGGGTCATCGCCTCCGCGAGCCGCATCGCGTCGGCAACCGCGTGGTCGCCGTCCGGGTAGTGCCACATGCGGGCGCCACCCAGGGCCGGGCCGAGCACGGTCGAGTGGACCGCGATCGCCATCAGCGCGCCCGAGCGGGAGCCCCGCTCGACCGCGATCTCCTCGAACTCCCCCGAATGGGTTCTACCCGTCGGCGCGCTCATCGCTCCACCTCCGCCTCGACTCCGGCTTCGATCCGCGCTCGCACGAAGCCGAGGAAGCGCGCGGCCTCGGCGCCGTCGAGCGCACGGTGGTCCCAGGACATGCACAGGTAGGACATCGGCCGCACCGCGATCGACTCCTCGCCCCGCTGATCGGCGACCACCACGGGCCTGCGGACGATCGCTTCGAGATCGAGGATCCCGACCTGGGGCTGGTTGATGATCGGCGTCGCGATCACTGCCCCGAACTGCCCCGGGTTGGTGATCGTGAAGGTGCCCCCCGCGACGTCGTCGGGAGTCAGCTCGCCGCCCCGCGCCCTCGCAGCCAGCTCCGCGATCTCCGCGGCCAGCCCCTCGACGGAGAGACGCTGCGCCCTGCGGATCACCGGCACGACCAGGCCCCGATCGAGCGCGACCGCGATCCCGAGATTGACGTCCTCGTGGTGGACGATCTCGTTCCCGTCGATCGACGCGTTCAGGATCGGGTGGCGCTCGAGGCCCTCGATCGCCGCCCGCGCCACGTAGGCGAGGTAGGTGAGGGGAACCCCGCGCCGCGCCAGCGCCTCCTTGCGCCCGGCGCGTGCCCGGGCGACCGCGCCGAAATCGGCCTCGACCACCGTCGTGCAGTGCGCGGCTGTGCGTCGGCTCGCGACCATGTGCTCGGCGATCGCCTTCCGCATCGGGGCCATCGGCTCCCGTCGCGTGGCACCGATCAGCTCGTCGGGGCTCCCGGCGGGCTCCGCCGTGGCCGGACTGGACCCGGGCTCCGGCTCGGGCCGGTAGGGGGACTCGCTGTGGAGCGTCCGCGCGTGGCCGTTCCCACGGGGTTGGTCCGCGTCGATGTGGGCGAGCAGGTCGGCCTTGCGGATCCGGCCGCCGACGCCTCGTCCTTCGACCTCGCCGAGCTCGATCCCGTGCTCATCGGCGATGCGCCGGACCACGGGTGAGTGGTACGCCGAGCGGTCGATCTCGCCGGCCTCCGGCGTCTCCCGGGGGCCCGTTTCGCCGGGCGGGTCAGCCTCGGTCGCCCGCTCGGCATCCGGAGCGGCGCCGCCGCCGACGATGGCGATCACGGTCCCGACCTCGACGGTCTCGCCCTCCTCGACCACGATCTCCTCCAGCACCCCCGGCGCCGGGCACGGGATCTCGACGTCGATCTTGTCGGTCGTGACCTCGCAGATCGCCTCGTCGGCGTCGACCCGGTCGCCCACGGACACGAGCCACGATGCGATCGTCCCCTCGGAGACGGACACGCCCATCTGGG
>Ga0102946_1000750_pt1 | contig 11302 bp, 9 predicted proteins | sample SalPon2A_A_D1_MG_FD_78209 | JGI IMG/M metagenome (GOLD analysis project Ga0102946, IMG submission 78209) | Soil microbial communities from South San Francisco under conditions of wetland restoration - Salt Pond MetaG R2A_A_D1_MG | ecosystem: Environmental > Terrestrial > Soil > Wetlands | place... | reverse complement strand
TCAAATTTCCGGTGCTGGTCACCAATTGTTCCAACAACTACGGTCCCTGCCAGTTTCCGGAAAAACTCATTCCGCATATGATCCTGAATGCATTAAAGGGCAAGCCGTTACCGATGTACGGGGATGGCAGGCAAATCAGGGACTGGTTATACGTGGATGACCACGCCAGTGCGCTTTACCGTGTACTTACCCATGGTAAACCCGGTGAGACTTACAATATTGGTGGCTTGAATGAGAAGATGAACATCGATGTGGTCAGGGAAATCTGCGCGATACTGGATGAGGTGATCACGGAAAAACCCGCGGGTATAAGCCGTTTTGAAGACCTGATAACCTTTGTCAAAGACCGCCCCGGTCACGATGAACGCTACGCTATTGATGCCAGCAAGATCAATGACAGGCTGGGGTGGACGCCGGCTGAAGATTTTGAGTCCGGTATTCGTAAAACGGTTTGCTGGTACCTGGAAAACCGCCAGTGGTGGCAGCGGGTTGTGGATGGCAGTTATCGCTTGGAGCGTCTGGGCGCCGGCAACTGATCAGACGTTTCAGCTTGTTGATTTTATCGCTGTTGATCCAGGTACCACTGGTAAGTGGCAGCGATGCCGTCACGCAAGTCAATTTTGGCCTTCCAGCCAAGTTTTGACATCACCGATACATCCAGTAACTTTCGCATCGTGCCGTCTGGATAGCTGGCGTTGTACTCAATTTCGCCTTCGAATCCAACAACGTCCCTGATCAGTACGGCGAGCTGGGCAATGGAAATGTCCTCACCCGTGCCGATGTTCAATTGAGACAGGTGTGGCCTGGTATGTGATGTATAGGTCGATTTTGCTAAAGCGCATACAAACAGACAGGCAGCGGCCAGATCATCAACATGCAGGAACTCACGGCGGGGTTGACCCGATCCCCACACCTCCACCGACCTGGCCTTGCTTGTTTTGGCCTCATGGATCTTGCGTAACAGGGCAGGCAGTACATGGCTGGTTTGCAGGTCGAAGTTGTCATTGGGGCCGTACAGGTTAGTGGGCATCACGCTGCGAAAATCCGTACCGTGTTCACGGTTGTAGGATTCACATAACTTGATTCCGGCAATCTTGGCGACGGCATAGGCTTCGTTTGTGGGTTCAAGCGCACCGGTCAGCAGGCAGTCCTCCGGCATCGGTTGCGGGGCGTTGCCAGGGTAGATACAGGAACTGCCAAGGTATAACAAGCGATGAACACCCGCTTGCCAGGCGGCGTGAATCATATTGCCGGCCATCATCAGGTTGCTGTAGATAAAATTGGCGGGGTGTGAATTGTTGGCGTGAATACCGCCAACCTTTCCCGCTGCCATGAATACGGTGTCCGGTTTTTCAGAGTGCATGAAGTCATGAACCTGTTGCTGGTTTTCCAGGTCAAGTTCCGCACGTGACTTGACCACCAGGTTTTCACACCCGGTCAACTGCAGCCGTCGCAGCAATGCCGAACCCACCATTCCCTGGTGACCGGCGACAAAGATCTTGCCGCGTCTTAGCTTCGTCAACTCAAGGCTGTCCGGACTAGACATGATCCGGCTTATTCATGGTGGTTGAACACTTTGAAGCCTTCTTTTGCAACAACCGCATCCCGCTGTGCAATGGCCAGGTCTTCGGTGATCATTTCCTGCACCAGTTCGCTGAAACTCGTTTTCGGCTTCCAGCCAAGCTGTGTCTTGGCCTTCGATGCGTCGCCGAGCAGTGTTTCCACTTCCGTCGGGCGGAAATAACGCGGGTCGACACGGACGATAACATCACCGGCTTGCGGGCCCGTTTCCTCGCTGTTTTCCACCACCCGGCCCACTTCGTCGATACCTTTGCCCTCCCAGCCAATACGGATACCGAGATGGTTTACCGAATGCTCGATAAATTGCCGCACAGAATATTGTTCACCGGTTGCTATTACGTAATCTTCCGGTGAATCCTGTTGCAGTATCAGCCACTGGGCTTCAACGAAATCACGTGCGTGACCCCAGTCACGTTTTGAGTCGAGGTTACCCAGGTGCACGGTTTGCTGAAGACCGGTTTTGATACGCGCGAGGGCACGGGTAATCTTGCGGGTGACAAATGTCTCACCACGCACCGGTGATTCATGGTTAAAGAGAATACCGTTGCAGGCAAACATGCCGTAGGCCTCGCGGTAATTGACAATAATCCAGTACGCATACAGTTTTGCTACCGCGTAAGGCGAGCGAGGGTAGAAAGGTGTCGTCTCGGTTTGTGGGGTTTCCTGAACCTTCCCATAGAGTTCCGAAGTCGAAGCCTGGTAAAAACGGGTTTTGTCATTAAGCCCCAACAGACGGATGGCTTCAAGCAGGCGCAGAGGCCCCATGGCATCGGTGTTAGCGGTATATTCCGGGGTTTCAAATGAAACAGCCACGTGGCTCTGTGCTGCGAGGTTGTAAATTTCATCCGGCTGGACTTCCTGGACAACGCGGATCAGGTTGGTCGAATCCGTCATACCACCATAGTGCAAAATGAAATCCCGGTTATCGACATGCGGGTCCTGGTAGATATGATCGATTCTGTCGGTATTGAAAGAGGAGGCCCGTCGTTTAATACCGTGGACTTCATACCCCTTGGTGAGCAGGAATTCTGCCAGGTAAGCCCCGTCCTGACCGGTTACGCCGGTGATGAGTGCACGTTTTTTCAATTGGATTTCCCCGGAGTCCGTTACCAGTTCGCCATGTCTGAATGGGTGATTGTACTTTATTTAATTAACGATTTGATCCGCTACTGCCATGCTAACCCGCATATTTCACCAGTATCCCGGAATTTGGCGCCGGACAGATGCCGCTGGGTGCCGGGCTGGACTGAAGGTCATAGCGGTAGCTATGGTCTGAAGGGCTAATCCGGATGCGTGTCCAGGGGCCGCAGGCGTGCCGTGAAATGACGCAGGGAAGACGGCTCCCAGGTAACCTCGAGGCCGGGTATGTCCGACGTGTTGTTTTTCAGTTCTTCAAACACTTCAACAATATAGTCCGCTTGCGCCTGGGTATACACACGGCGTGGCATCGCCAGCCTTACCAATTCCATGGCTGCAGGCTTTTCAGTACCGTCGGGTTGACGGCCAAACATGAAGCTGCCAATTTCCACGCCGCGTATCCCACCCTGGATATACAGGGCGACAGCCAGTGCCTGTGCGGGATACTGAAGGGAAGGGATATGTGACAGCATTTTCTTTGCATCGACAAAAATGGCGTGACCACCCGCGGGTTTCATCACGGGAACGCCCATTGCGTCCAGACGCTCGTTGATATACTGGATGGATCGAATACGGTATTGCAGGTAGTCCTCGTGGATGATCTCTTCAAGACCCGTGGCGATGCATTCCATATCACGACCCGACAGACCACCATAGGTTGGAAAGCCCTCGGTCATGATAAGACGCGTGCGGGCTTTCTCAGCCCATTCGTCGTTGTTTAGCGCCAGCCAGCCACCCATGTTGGAAAACGTGTCTTTCTTCGCGCTCATGGTCATGCCATCGGCGTGCGAGAACATTTCCCTGACGATTTCCTTGATCGATTTATCCCGGTAACCCTCTTCACGTATTTTGATGAAATAGGCATTTTCTGCGAAGCGGGCGCTGTCGATAATCAAGGGTTTGCCATACTTGTCGCAGATGGCCTTGGTGCCACGGATGTTGGCCATGGACACGGGTTGGCCACCACCGGCATTATTGGTTATCGTGATTTCGACCATCGGAATATCATCGGCACGACGAGACAATAAATCCTCGAGTTTATCCAGGTCCATATTGCCTTTGAACGGGTATTCCAGTGATGGATCAAGACCCTCGGGAATCACCAGGTCACGCGCATCGATTTCAGCGTCTTCAAAATTGGCGCGCGTGGTATCAAAATGCGTATTGTTGGGTACGATTTTCCCCTTGCCGTGACCGTCCGCGACAACAAAGGTAAGGATGTGCTCAGCCGCGCGGCCCTGGTGCGTGGGAATGACGTGTTTGAACGGCATCAGGTCTTTAATGGCTGTTTCAAAACGGTAATAGGAGGGTGAACCGGCATAGGATTCGTCGCCTTTCATCAGTGCAGCCCACTGGTTTGTGCTCATCGCGCCGGTTCCTGAGTCGGTCAGTAAATCGATCAGGACATCCTCTGAGAGCAGCGAGAACAAATTGTAGTGTGCGCTCCTGATCAATTCCCTGCGTTCCTCAATCGTGGTCATTCTTATCGGCTCAACCGTTTTGATACGAAAAGGTTCGATGATGGTTTTCATAGCTGTTCCTTGGTGTTTTTACACGGGCGTTTTGAGCAGGGATGCCGCTTGCGTCCCCGTTTATTCAAACCGCATTGCTGACCCGGGTTTGAATCAGGATTCCAGGCTGAACTCTTCTTCATGCATAAAGGCCGCATGCCTGGGTGCCCGTTTGGTCTGGCTCCACTCTTCAACCATCGCGGGAGCCACGTCATATAGTTTTTCAAGTGCGCCGGGTCGTTCGACATTTGCACAGAGTTCGAGCCGGTGGCCGTTGGGGTCAAAGAAATAGATCGATTTGAAAAGGTAGTGGTCTGTCGGGCCGATTACATCCAGTCCCGCGCCCTCGATGTGTTCCTTGGCCTTGATCAGGTCGTCCAGACCGCCAATGTCGAATGCGATATGTTGCACCCATGATGGTGTGTTTTCATCGCGCCCCATTGGTGCTGAGTTGGGAATTTCAAAAAATGCCAGTACATTACCTTGTCCTGCATCCAGAAAAATATGAATGTATGGATCGGGTTCCTTGGTGCTGGGTACGAGGTCTTCAGCAATCGCCAGCAGCAGGTCCATATTCAGCACTTCCTTGTAAAATGCCACGGTCTCCTTTGCGTCTTTGCAACGATAGGCAACATGATGTATTTTTTTGATCTTCATAATAATTCCTCGAACGAGCGATGCTTGTGTTCAGGCCGGATCATCAGCACTGATAACACCTCGACGCAGCTGGTCGCGCTCCATGGATTCGAACAGCGCGGTGAAATTACCCTCTCCAAAACCTTCGTCCTTCTTGCGCTGAATAAACTCGAAAAATACCGGGCCAACCATGGTTTCGGAAAATATCTGTAACAACAATCGCGGGTCGTTGTCGGCGGTTGAGCCATCGAGCAGGATGCCGCGTGCCTGGAGTTCTTCAACGGGTTCGCCATGGTCCGGTAGACGCTCGTCCAGCATTTCGTAGTAGGTTGCCGGTGGCGCAGTCATAAACGGTAGTCCCCTTGCTTTCAGGGCGTCCCAGCAGGCCAGCAGGTCGTCACAGATCAGCGCGATATGCTGTATGCCTTCGCCGTTGTAGGCCATCAGGAACTCTTCAATCTGGCCAACGCCCTGGGAGGCTTCCTCGTTGAGCGGAATGCGGATTTTTCCATCCGGCGCAGTCATGGCCTTTGACAGCAGACCGGTGTATTCACCCTTGATATCAAAATAGCGAATCTCGCGAAAATTGAAGATCTTCTTGTAAAAATTCGCCCAAAAATCCATTCGTCCCCGGTAGACGTTGTGGGTCATATGGTCGATCACATTAAAACCACACCCTTTTGGATGGCGGTCTACACCTTCATAAAACACAAAGTCGATATCATAGAAGCTTTGATCCTGCTCATAGCGGTCAATCAGGTAAAGTGGTGCACCGCCGATCCCCTTGATTGCAGGCAGGCGCAATTCCATCGGGCCGGTTGGTATGTCGATGGGTTGTGCGCCTCTTTCAAGTGCCTTGTAGTAGGCGAGGTGCGCATCTTTGACCCTGAAAGCCATCCCACAGACACAGGGTCCGTGCTCTTCGGCAAAATAGGCAGCGTGGCTTTTGGGTTCTTCGTTGAGAATGAAATTGATCTCACCCTGACGGAACAAGCGGACTTTCTTGGAGCGATGTTCAGCAACGGGGGTAAAGCCCAGCATATCGAATACCGGTTCCAACAGGCCCGGGGTAGGTGAGGCGAACTCGACAAACTCAAAGCCGTTCAGGCCCATCGGGTTATCAAACAGATCTACCATTAATTACTCTCCATTGTTCAAGGGTCAGGATATTCAGTCCAGTGGTTCAAAACGAGCCTGGAAGAACCGCAAATACTCGGGTTCATAGACCATTTTCAGACCCCTGATACGGTCACGGTTTTCAAATACCCGGACGACAGACTCGGCTACCACATCCATATGAGCCTGGGTGTAAACCCGGCGTGGCAAGGTCAGCCTGACCAGTTCGAGTGCTGGCCGTCGGTTTTTGCCAGTTGCCGGATCTCTGCCGGCCGAAACATTTCCACGTTCCATTGTGCGAATGCCAGCCTCTAAGTATAACTCAGCAGCCAGCGATTGGGCTGGATAGTCGTCCTGGTCAATATGCGGCAGGAATTCACGGGCATCGATGAATATTGCATGTGAACCTATCGGGTTCACGATGGGGACGCCGGCTGAGCGGAGCATGTCGCCGAGATACCGCACCTGACCGATACGGGCAGCCTGGTGCTCTTCCATGACCGCTTCACGGATGCCGATTGCCATGGCCTCCATATCCCGTCCCGCCATTCCACCGTAGGTATGCAAACCCTCGTAGACGACCACCATGTTTTGCGCCTTGTGGAAAATTGCTTCGTCATTGCAGGCGAAAAAGCCGCCAATATTGACCAGCAGGTCCTTCTTGGCCGACATCGTGGCGCCATCGGTCAGGTCACAGATCTCGCGCAAGATCTCGCGCACCGATTTGTCGGCATATCCCGCTTCGCGTTCTCGTATAAACCATGCATTTTCGATGGTTCGCGTGGCATCCAGCATGATCGGGATGTCGTGCTTGCGGCAATAGCTGTTCAGTTCGCGCAGATTGGCCATCGAGAAGGGTTGACCACCGGCCATGTTGACGTTGCCCTCCAGGCTGATATACGGGATATTTTCCGCACCTGCTTCGTTGACGAGACGGTCGAGCTTTGCAAGATCGACATTGCCTTTGAACGGATGTCTGCTGGCAGGGTCGTGTGCTTCATCAATTATCACATCGACAAAGATGCCACCTGCAAGTTCCTGGTGTAACCGGGTGGTGGTGAAATACATATTGCCGGGAATATAGTCACCCTTTTTAATCATGACCTGTGACAACAGGTTTTCCGCACCCCGCCCCTGGTGTGTTGGTACGAGGTATTTGTAGCCATAATACTCGCTGACGGCATCCTGCAGGTGGTAGAAGTTATCGCTACCTGAGTAGGCCTCGTCGCCCATCATCAAGCCGGCCCATTGCCTGTCGCTCATGGCGGAGGTGCCGGAATCGGTCAACAGGTCGATGTAAACATCACGGCTGCGAATTAGGAAAGTGTTGTAGCCCGCATCACGTATGGCCTTTTCGCGTTCTTCATGCGTGGTCATTCGAATGAGTTCAACGGATTTGATCTTGTAGGGTTCTGCCCAACTGGGTCGGTGACTGGTGTGCATATTCATAATTTCACCTGATTTCTCTGGATAATGACTAAAAAGTGTATTAATCATTATCCCCATTTAATCCAAATTATGTGTTTCGTATTTGATTGAAAACGATGTATATTGAAACAATGGTTCTAAATATATTTAAATAATGGACTAACTGTAAAAATGAATCTTTCAGCTTCTGATTGCAAACTGCTCGCGGCACTGCAACAGGATATCAATATCAGTCAAATTGACCTGGCGGAAAAATCAGGCTTGTCACGCACATCGGTCTGGCGTCGAATTCGTGAACTGGAAGAGGCTGGCGTTATTGAGGGCAGGGTGGCGTTGCTCAATCCCAGGGCGCTGGGTTTGCAGATCAACGTGTTGTTGTCGGTCAGTATGGTGGAGCATTCTGACAAGGTCAGACAGTCATTTGAAACTCATGTCGAGGGCTTGCCGGAGGTCATGAACTGCTTCTCGGTATCCGGTGAACGAGATTATGTCCTGCATATTATTTCACGGGATATGGAATCATATAATGCGTTTCTGAACACCCAAATACTGCATCACGCCAGTGTACGATCCGCCAGTTCCAGCTTCGCTTTAAGACGGGTCAAGTACACGACACAATTGCCGTTTTAAACTTTCCAGCCGTGTCGTATGCAGCGTAAGATGTAGCCGGATACCAAAGGCTGGGGATACGCATGACATATTCGCGAAGGGCACTGATCGGTGCGATTTTTCTGTTACTGATGTTAACGCTGGCTTACCGGCAGGTACTGGCGCCGGAAGTGCGCCAGGGGACAGGACTGGATTACGAGGCGCTCAGCCTGCATGTAGCACAAATTGCACAGAAACCTCACCCGCTTGGCAGCGCAGCCAATCGGGAAGCCAGGGATTATATCGTCGGCTATTTTGAATCGCTTGGTCTTGAAACAGAAGTTCAAAAAACAACGGTAGTCTACCGGCATCCCACGAAACCTCCGGGTGTCACCACCGTTGGGTTTGTAGAGAATATCATTGCCCGCTTACCCGCCCGTTCCCGACCGGCTGAAACCGCCGCCAGTGATCTTGTGCTGATGTCTCATTATGATTCACGACCGCTCACCCCGGGTGCAGGCGATGCGGCCTCGGGCACGGCTTCAATCATGGAGGTCGCACGTATCATGGCTTCTGGGCCTGCGCCCGCACACGATGTGGTTTTCCTGATCACCGATGGCGAAGAAATGGGCCTGCTGGGTGCACAGGGCTTTTTCAGGCAGCATCCGGCTGCGAAAAACGTTGGACTGGTTTTGAATCTCGAGGCACGTGGCAGTTACGGTGCGTCATTTATGTTTGAGACCAGCAACAATAACAGTTGGTTAGTCAGGCAGTTGCTGAAATCGACACCTGACCTGGTTGCGAGCTCATTGTCCTACGAGATTTACCGGCTGATGCCAAATGATACCGATATGAGTATCTCGAAAGGGGAAGGCGTGCCAGGCTTGAATTTCGCGTTCTCTGCGGGCCTGTTTGATTACCACGCGATGACTGATAATGCCGCAAACCTCAGTACGAATAGCCTGGCCCATCACGCCAATAATATGCTGGCTGCAGCACAGCACTTTGCCCACATTGAAGACTGGCAATCTGCAGAAGCTGACCTGACCTATTTTAACCTCTTCCAGGGGACCCTGATTAGCTACAGCCAGGGCATGGCCGTGGGATTGGGTGTTTTGGTTTTGCTGTTCGGTGTCTGGCTGTTTGTTACGGCTTTACGGGTTCGAAGTGTCACAACAGGGACGCTGGTTAACGGCATGCTGGGTGTGCTGGTCCTTTTCCTCGTGGTTTATTCACTGTTTGAAAACCTGATTGTGTATATGCAAAAAGCTGATGCAGGTATCACGCGGCTGACTTCGCTGGGTGAATGGCCATTCCTGGCGTTTTTTGTACTTACCCTGGGTTTTTCTTTGTGGCTTGGTCACCGCCTCAAACGTGGTCTCGGCAGGGTCGATATTCTTGTACCCGTGCTGGTGCTTACCCTTTTGGTTTTGGCGGGTGGAAATACCTCGTTGGCCTCGTTGGCGCCACCGCTTATCGCGGGCTTATTGATGATCATTATTCGATCACGTAGCAGCGGTGTTGCTCTGTGGACCGCGACGGTGACTGTTTGGTGGTTGCTGACAGCCGTCCTGGTTTATATTGCGCCAAATGCATCCTACCTGTTTGTCTGGCCGCTGGTATCGGTCCTGCTTGGGCTGGCCGTTCATCGCCTGTCGGAGGGAGTTGGCAGCGAAAGCATGCACTATCCGTCCGTGTTGGTGTTCAGTTTTGTTCCTCTGCTGATACTGGCACCTGTTTACATCGTAGCCTATCTTGCCCTGGGCCTGGGCTTGCCGCAGGTCTTGATGATGATTTGTGCATTGTCACTGTGGCTTATCTGGCCCTTGCTGAGAGACATCGCTTACCTGGCAGATGGCAAGTTCGCGTTGTTGCTGCTGGGTGCCGGGTTCGTCATGACACTGGTTGTTATTCTTGACCGGGATTTCGACGCACGTCATCCTCGCGGTGAGGAGTTGTTCTACGCCATTGATGCTGATCATCAGCAGGGTTTCTGGGTCAGTTCAGATGCAAGGGCCGGATCCTGGCTGGGTGGGTTTATGGGGGAGGGGGCTGATACCGGTAATATGACCCGTATCATACCGGGATACGATCAGGGCATATTGATTAAAAACACTCCGCTGCCCGTTTACGAGGCGGCAACTTTGACGGTAAACAGTGACCGCCTGGTCAATGGAATGCGCGAAATTGATTTGCATCTTCGATCGGGTGCCGCCGCTGAGTATGTAAACCTCCTGTTCGCAGTTGATGCCGGTATAACGGCGGCAGCAATCAATGGATTTCCAGTCAGTTTGCCTGAAACGCAAGACCTGCTTGTCAGCGACATGGATGGGATGTCATGGTGGCGCTGGCGTTTATACGGCCTGCCGTCGGAGGGTGCAGATATCGTACTGACGACGGAGACTGATCAGCCTGTGCCGGTGCGGATCGTTGAAGTTGATTACCAGATGCCACCAGGCGCACCTGTAAGGCCGGATGACTCAACACCCAGAAAATACACATGGTCAGACAGTACGGTGATTTTTCAGACGCAGGTAGTGGAGTGAATAATCGGGAATTGACGCATTTGATTGTTTTTATAGCATATACAGGCATTTGCTAGTAAAATGAGTTTGCTGCATGTTGCGGCGAGTAATTGAGTTTAGTCTGTACAGGTCGTATTGCTTCCTTCCAGATATACCCGTCTCGTTCTTCTCCAGCACAGTCACTGCCTTAAGGTGGTTTTTCAACTATATATAGTGAGTTAATTATAATGTCAGATAAAGTTACAGGAACCGTTAAGTGGTTCAACGACGAAAAAGGTTTTGGATTTATTTCCCGTGAAGGCGAACGCGATGTTTTCGTTCACTTCCGTCAGATCATCGGCGACGGCCGTAAGACCCTGAAGGAAGGACAGCAGGTTGAGTTCTCCGTTGGAGAAGGCCTCAAAGGACCTCAGGCAGAGAACGTAACACCTCTGTAAGGTTCACAAGATAGAAAAGAGCCCGACCAGGTACTGCCTGGCCGGGCTTTTTTTTGTCCGGGAGAAAGCCCCGATGCAAGACCGGGGCTTTTCAATTGAACGGCTCGATTAATTCAAGCCGCGACGTTCCAACAGTGGCTGTACATCAGGTTCAGCGCCACGGAAGTTTTTGAACAACGTCATGGCATCAACGGCACCACCGCGGGACAGCAGGGTCTGCCGGAAATGATCGCCGTTCTCGCGAGACAGTCCACCGTTCTCCTTGAACCATTCAACCGTATCTGCATCCAGCACTTCGCTCCAGATGTAAGCGTAGTAACCGGCTGAGTAGCCACCGATGATA
>Ga0102946_1000749_pt1 | contig 11309 bp, 10 predicted proteins | sample SalPon2A_A_D1_MG_FD_78209 | JGI IMG/M metagenome (GOLD analysis project Ga0102946, IMG submission 78209) | Soil microbial communities from South San Francisco under conditions of wetland restoration - Salt Pond MetaG R2A_A_D1_MG | ecosystem: Environmental > Terrestrial > Soil > Wetlands | place... | reverse complement strand
GCACCGATAATCTCTTTATTTTCCAACATCGGTACGGTGTTGATAATCATGGTGGTGCCGTTGACCTCAAGTTCCTGATCGATCCGTTGATCGCCACCCGAAAGAATCCGGCTGAGTTTTGCGCCCGGTAGCACCTCGCGGATCGGTTGGCCGATGACATCTTCATCCGGACTCCTGCGGAGGATATTGATCGCCTGTCGGTTAGCGACGGTCACTCTGGCATCGGGGTCGATGGCCACAATCCCTTCACGGATCGATTCGATGATGCTGGTCCGTTCGCTGAACAGGCGAGCGATCTGCTCGGGTTCAAGGCCGAAGATGGCCCGCTTGAAACGTCCCGAAATCTTAACGGCGCCGATGATGCCGATCAACATCAGGGCTCCGACCACAAGTCCGACCTTTAACTGCTGGGTATGGACCAGGCCCTCGACACCCTCCTGCAGGTAACCGACAGAAACCACCCCGATAATTTCTCCTGAATCAGAAAAAATGGGCACTTTGCCACGGATCGAGGGGCCGAGGGTTCCGATTGCGCGAGAGACATACGCCTCTCCCCGCTCAAGGGCCGGGGCATTGTCTCCTCCGACCATTGGTTGGCCGATCCGTTCGCTAACAGGATGGGAATAGCGGATGCCCTGCCGGTTACCGATGACGATGAATTCTGCGCCTGTTTCCTGGCGAATCTGTTCAGCCAGACGCTGCAGGCTACCGTCCGGTTGCGGTTCGCTGATTTTCCTTTTGACCAATGGAATCAGGGCAACGGTGCGTGACACCTGCAGGGCACGCCTGCCGATATGTTCTTCGACAACGTTACCAATGATCGACGTGTTGATAATCCCTGAGATCAAGGTCAGCGATAAAATCAGCAGGCAGACCAGAAAAATCATCTGGGACTGCAATGTGGCTGAAGTTCGAAAAAATCTTGGTTTGTGTCTGGACTCGATCATATGGCCTGTCTGGTTGGGTTGATGATGCGGGGAGCATAGCGCAAAAATACCGTAAACACTATGAACAAAATGGTGTTTATGTTTCAAATGAAACTTATTTGTCTTTTGTTTACAGTGTTTTAGCTGCGCGATATGGTTCTGCCAAAGTACGGTCCAGAGGCTACGAAAAAACGAACTCATTTGTGATTTATAGAACATCGAAATGCGATGTTTTAACCGGTATCGCTCTAACAGGAGGTCTGCATATCGTTTCCATGGGGAAGCGAATGATGGCCGCCAACCATAAAATTATCTACGGAGGCAAACAATGAAAAAACTGAGTTTACTACTGGCAACGGCACTTTTACTGGGTGGCTTGGCCAGCCCGCTGCTGGCTTTCGAGCCCGAGAACCCAGAGTGCATAGCACCCGCGGGACCGGGCGGGGGCTGGGACTTTATCTGCCGCACCACGTCCAAGAATTTATTTGAACTGGGCCTGATTGATCACGCGATGCAGGTCTCCAACATGTCCGGTGGTGGCGGAGGCGTGGCCTTTGCCCATGTCACCGAGGAGCGTAATAATGATAACGACCTGATCGTCGCGGCGTCAACGAGCACCTCCGCGCGCCTGGCGCAGGGTATTTTCAAGGGTGCAACCGCGGATGACGTACACTGGCTGGCGACTTTCGGCGCCGAGTATGGCGTTCTTGCCGTCAAGAAGGATTCCCAATTTAAAAACCTCAAAGATTTGATGGACGCTATCGTGGCCGATCCTCGATCGGTTGGCATTGCGGGCGGATCCTCAGTTGGCGGATTTGACCATATCAAGCCGATGCTCGTTGCCCGGAAAGCCGGTCTTAAGGACGTACGTAAACTCAAATATGTTGCCTACGCCGGTGGTGGCGAGGCGATGACCGGGCTTCTTTCCGGCGCTGTTCAAGTAATGTCCGGCGACTTTTCCGAGCTGCGTGGTTTCTATGAGTCGGGCGATATCCGCATCATCGCGATCCTGGCGCCCAAGCGTCTGAAGGGCTTCCCCGACATTCCGACCGCTAAAGAGCAGGGGTATGATGTGGTCGGCGCCAACTGGCGCGGGCTTTACATGCCTAATGGGGCTTCTGCTGAAGCAAAGGATTTCTGGATGAACGCGATCCGCAAGATGACCGAGTCCGAGGCTTTCCAGAAAGATCTGGAGGCCAAAGCGATCGAGCCTTTCAACAACTTTGGCGCGGATATGGACAAGTTCGTCAAAGAGAGCATCAAGGATATTGCCGATCTTTCCAGAGAAATCGGCATTCTCAAGTAACATCAGCAGCGCTGCTGTCCGGGGATTCGGGGCAGCAGCGCATTTATTCAGAATCGATTTAAGAAAGAGGCACTTATGAGCGACAGGATATTCGGCCTTTTCGGGCTGGTGCTTGCAGCGTTTTACTTCTGGGCCACGTCGATCATCCCCGACAGTTTCATGGTCGATGTCGTCGGCCCGCGAGCTTTCCCCTATATCGTCGGAACCGTACTTGCGGTCTGTTCAGTGTATCTTCTGCTCCGACCGGATGCAGAGCCGGATTGGCCGAACCTGAAAAACTTTATTGAGATCATCTTCGCCACGGCGGTGATGTTTCTTTATGGTTGGTCCTTGTCCAAGGTCGGGTTCGTCATCGCGACCATCTTCGCCACCGCTTACCTGTCGTGGCGTCTGGGGACGAAGCCGATCAGCTCCCTGATCACCGGTGTCGCGACGTCCGCAGGAATCTACGTGGTCTTTCATTTGGTCCTCGGCCTCTCTTTGGCTAAAGGTCCACTGGGTTTCTAAAAGGGGAACGTCATGGAAATTTTCGCAAATCTTGCTGACGGATTCGCCGTCGCATTGACCTTTCAGAATATTATGCTTGCGCTTCTGGGCTGCTTTCTCGGCACGCTCATGGGAGCACTGCCGGGCCTTGGACCGGCCAATGGCGTGGCGATTCTTATCCCCATAGCGTTCACGCTGGGACTCGGACCGGCACCCTCACTGATTCTGCTGACCAGCGTCTACTATGGTGCCATGTATGGCGGACGGATCAGCTCGATCCTGCTGAATATTCCCGGCGACGAACCGGCGATGATGACCTGCCTGGACGGTCACCCGATGGCTCTGCAGGGCAGAGCGGGGGAGGCGCTGACGTTGTCCGGTATCGCGTCGTTTGTCGGCTCCTTTTTCGCCACCTGTGGCCTGGTGCTAATCGCTCCGCAGCTGGTAAAGGTCGCACTTTTGTTCGGCCCGGCGGAGTATTTCGCCCTGTTCACGATGGCCTTTGCGACCCTGGGCGGCGTCACCGCGAGCAATCAGGCGAAATCGGCTCTGGCCGCCGCGCTGGGTCTCGGCATTGCGATGATCGGCAGTGATTCGCAAACCGGTTCGGAACGTTTCACTTTTGGCCATATCCACCTGTACGACGGCATCGATTTCCTGATCGCCATCGTCGGCTTGTTCGCCATCAGTGAAGTGCTTATTTTTATCGAGCATCACCAGGGCGGCGCCGCAGCCAAGTCCGGCGCGAAGATCGGCAAGTTGCTACCCGATTTCGGCATCCTGAAGCGTTCCGGCGGGACGATGTTCCGCTCGACCATCATCGGTTTCCTCTCCGGAGTCCTGCCGGGAGCGGGCGCATCCCTGGGATCGTTCCTCTCCTATTCGGTGGAAAAGAACACAGTTGACCGTGAAGGAAAGACCTTCGGCAAGGGAGATCCACGCGGTCTCATCGCCCCCGAAGTCGGTAATAATGCCGCCGCCGGCGGAGCGTTGGTACCTATGCTGGCGCTTGGCGTGCCGGGGTCTGGTACCACTGCAGTCCTGCTCGCGGTGCTGCTGCAGCTCAACATCACCCCGGGCCCCTTATTGTTCAGGAACAACCCCGATGTCGTCTGGGGCTTGATCGCGGCACTTTTTATTGCCAATTTCATGCTGCTGGCTTTGAACCTGCCGATGGTTGGACTGTTCACGCGGGTGCTGCTGATTCCGACGCGGATTCTGATGCCGGTGGTGGCGATGATTTCTTTCGTCGGAATCTACGGGCTCACCGGCTCGACCTTCGACGTCATGATGATGGTCGGTTTCGGTTTCGCAGGGTGGATGCTGCGCAAACTCGGAGTGCCGCTGGTGCCGGTCATCCTCGGTATCCTGCTCGGCAACGAGATGGAGGTCAACATGCGCCGCGCACTGCAGGTGTCGGACGGAGACTGGTCGATTTTTCTCGGCAGCCCCTTGTCCATCGGCATCTGGGTCATTGCGATTACCGGATTTGTCCTGCCGATATTCTTCGGTAACAGGGTGAAAAAGAAAATGCACGCCGGTCATTCCGAAGTAGAAGTTGAAGAAATCGACGAAGGCGGGGACTGATTCGGACAGTGGTAAACGCTGCCGCAGGTTTGATATCAACCGTTTTTTTTTAATGGAAAGGGGCCGACATTATTCAGTAATTGTCGGCCCCTTTCCTCTTCAGGATCTAAATGCGAAGACCACACTCATTTCTGAGGTAAAAGAAATGAAGCAAAGAAACGCATCGATCTCCTTTCCCTTCGGGTGTTCTTAATTCCAGTCTTGCAGGGTGCACTCGCAAAACTCGCCTTCAGCTCAGACATTCCTCGCTTAATCATCCCGAAACTCTTCCATTCCGGCTTCATCATACGGGAGGGAAGAGTCAAAAGCATAATTGATCTGGACTTTCCTCCTTTGTCTTCGCTGTAGCGGAATACGCCTGACAACCATATCCCCAGACAGAGTTATTGGGGGGGCTTTTGCTTGTGTTGTCTTTGGCAAAGCGGAGAAAATGAAGATGCTGGCGGGCATCCCCCGGTCCTGTGTTCACGGTCCACAAGTCGTGAGCGGTCAGATCGAAATGCACTCCCGAGTTCGATCTGTTTATCAGGTAAGAGGTGGCATCTTTTCAATAAGCACGATGGTTCCATAACTCAGCAGGGCAGCAACACCGAGAAAGAAAAGGCCGAACAGGACGCAGATGAGGGCATGCCGCTTCCGGCCACATCGCAGGGCGAGAAACGCAATGGTCAGACTGAGTAGTCCAAGGGGTATGAAGAGGATGATGATCATGGGGCAATTCTATTTACTGGGGTATATTTGAAAAAACGCAATGGCGATAGTCCTGTGGTCAGGAATACTCATTGCTCGCAAGCTGTTCCTTCAGAAAATTAACTGGCGTTCTCATCCTTAGCACGAACTTCTATTGATGATTGGATGTTTATACCATCTAAAAAGCTTGTTTTGTATTGCTATCTATAGTCAGAGGCGTTAGAAAGGAAAAATTTGATAATATTGTAAAGAATGTCGAGCTACCCAAACAGAACGCGTAGGACACACTTATCTTTCTGATGGAGTTGTTTATGAGCCCGCTGATTCCACCCTATACACCACCTGATTTTAATGCTCCAGAACTGGTTAATGCGCCTCATGTTCAGGTGGCGACAGCTCCCAAGGACGGCGTGGTGCCGGATAATTATCACGGCACCTCCAACCACCCCGAATACGTTCATCTGGGGGAGGGCAAATGGATTCTGGCCGCGGAAAGCCGGATGGATTCTGTGCTTGTGTTGCGGGGTGAAACCCTTGATGTGGTCGAGGCGAGACGGGTCAAAAAAGGGGATCAGGTGGTGGTCGGCAGGACCGAGAATGGCGAAGAGGGCATCTTTGTTCACATCCACGGCTTTGAGCCTCTGGAAGGTGCTGCAGTGGATAAGTTTTCTTTTCGGACCCGCGGTACGCGCGAGACTCCTTTCTCCCGCTCCTATGACGATCTGTACAATGTCCTGCGCCACGATCGTGATCACGGAAATATTGTCTGGGTCCTCGGCCCGGCGGTGGCCTTTGATAAGGACAGCCGCGATGCTATGCAGGGGTTGATAGAACATGGCTACTGCAATGCGCTGCTGGCTGGTAATGCACTGGCGACCCACGACCTTGAGGCCGCCTATTTTCAGACCGGTCTGGGGCAGAATATCTATACTCAGCATCTGCAGCCGATGGGTCATTACAATCACCTCGATATTATCAATAAAGTGCGGTTGGCCGGATCAATCCCCAGGGCGATTGAAGATTTGGGGCTGGATAATGGAATCATCTGTAGTTGCGAAAAAAAGAGAGTTCCTTATGTCCTGGCCGGATCAATCCGTGACGATGGTCCTTTGCCGGAAGTGATCCCGGATGTTTATCAGGCGCAGGATGCTATGCGCAGTCACGCTCGAAAAGCGACGACAGTCATCGCTCTGGCAACCCAGCTGCACTCTATCGCTTTTGGGAATATGGTGCCGAGCTATCAGGTTATGGAGAATGGCGAGGTGAGGCCGGTCTTCTTCTATATCGTTGATATGTCCGAATTCAGCGCAGATAAACTGGCCAATCGTGGCTCGGCACAGGCGGTGGCGATTTTGACCAACGTGCAGGATTTCATGATGAACCTCTGGAATAACCTGAGACCGTAGAGGCTTGATGATGGATAAGGCAATCCGCATCATTGGTGTTCCGATGGATCTGGGGCAGGCACAGCGGGGGGTCGACCTCGGTCCTGGAGCGATCCGCTATGCCGGCCTGTCGGCACGGTTGAAAGCACTTGGTTACGAGATTCACGATGCCGGAAATATCGATGTGCCGGTGCGTGATTCCTTGCCCGGAGGGCCTGAGCGTAAATTTCTGCCATCGATCCAGCGGATCTGCGAAGAGGTTTATCTGGCCGGGCGGACTGCTGTTGAGGAAGGTTTTATCCCCGTCTTCTTGGGCGGTGATCATTCCATCGCTATTGGTACTATTGGTGGCGTCACCCACAAAGAGCCATCAGGTGTGATCTGGATCGACGCCCACGGCGATTTCAATACTCCGGAAAGCTCTCGTTCAGGCAATATTCATGGAATGCCTTTGGCGACCCTGCTCGGATCAGGTTTTCCTGAGCTGGTTGCCGTCGGTCGGCCGGGCGCCAAGGTCAAGGCCGAGGATGTGGTCATGATCGGAATTCGTGATCTGGATAGTGAGGAGCGGAAGCAGCTTCTCAATTGTGGTGTTACCGTCTACACCATGCGTGATATCGATGAGCAGGGGATGGGCGCGATCACGCGCAAAGCACTTGCTAAACTGTCGCACCATAAGCGTATCCATATCAGCATTGATGTCGACAGTCTTGATCCACACGAAGCGCCAGGCGTCGGCACTCCGTCCTCTGGCGGACTAACTTATCGTGAAGCGCAACTGCTGATGGAAATCCTTGCTGATAGTTGCAAGGTCACCTCGGCAGATATCGTTGAGATTAACCCGATTCTTGACCTTGCCAACAGTACCGCACGGATGGCTGTTGATCTTGCCGCGTCGCTGTTTGGGAAGAGTATTCTTTGAAGGGCTTGTCCTGATCGTTAAAAACTAACGGCCATTCTGTTTTCGACTGTTTTTAAATTTTATGACTAACAACAGGACAATCAGGTTGGTCTGGTTTTTTTCTGCAGGCTGCTCAGCAGATAACGCCTTGTTCTCCACACTAAAAAACGGCTGCAGGATTAATCCTGCAGCCGTTCTAATCATATCAACCCTGTTCCCTTTAACCAGGAAGTGAAGAAGGGAAGGGGGTCTATCCATATTACATAGCTGCCTTGCGCGCGGCATCCAGCCAACCGTTCCATTTTTCCTGGTTGGCCTTGATCCACTCCTGAGCATGGCGTTCGATATCATCCTGAGATTTTTCGCCATCCTGCATTTTGGTGTTCTGCGCGCTGATATCAGCCAAAGGCAGGGTGAAAACCTCGAAGAATTTTTTCGCAGCCGGGTTCTCATTCAGGAATTTTTTGTTGGCAACGACCTGGATATCGCTGACCACGAAACCTGCCTTCAGGGGATCGGTTACGGAACCTTCGATGCCACTGACGGTCATGCGGTCCTTGCCTGGCATTTGCGATTCCAGTGGTTTGATTTCAGGCACGTTGATCCACATGACGTCTTTACCCGGGACCAGCTTGCCGATCGTCCAGTTTGGAGCCCAGGTATAGAAGAAGATCGGTTTGCCGGCGTTGTAGCGGGCCATGGTGTCAGCCATGCTGGCAGAGTAACCGGCTTTGATCGCATTGATGTGATCATCCAGATCATAGACATCGAAATGGTGGGTAATGACTTTTTCGCAACCCCAGCCCGGAGGGCATGCGGTCAGGTCGGCTTTGCCGTCGCCATTGTCATCAAAGGCTTTTTTAACTTCCGGGCGCTTGAAATCCTCCAGGGATTTGATGTTGTATTTTTCGACGTCTCTTTTCGAAACCAGGTAGCCCTGCAGACCACCAGCTTTGGCAACGTAACCGACGACTTCGACCCGCTCTTCTGAGCGCTTCGGCATCTGGCTGGTGTGGTTCGGGAACCAGCCATTGGTCCAGTAATCGAGATCACCGAGCATGACAGACTGGTAAAAAAGTGGGTTGGTCAATTCTTTAGGTTTTTCGACCTCGAAACCCAGCTCTTCAAGTCCGGCGCGGACCAGGGCTTCCTGGAAATAACCAGTGTTCCAGGTGGCTCGGGCAGGTTTAACTTCAACACCCTCACCTGGCAGATGATGGGCAGCGAAAGCCGGTAAAGCGATAGTCAGCATTAGCAGAATAAACAAAATACGTTTCATACTTTTTCTCCTTTGGATTATGTGGGTTCCCATGAAAAGAGAACTGGTTAACAGAACGCGGCAAATTGCCGTGAGTCGTTATCTTTGTTTCTGTCCAAAACTCTGGGTGATGCGATCCAGCATCATCGCCAGCAGAACGATTGCCAATCCGCCGATGGTAGCCAGACCGATTTCCAGGGTGTTCAGCCCCTGCACAACCGGGTTGCCGAGTCCGCCAGCGCCAATCAGGGCCGCAATAACAACCATTGACAGAGCCATCATCAGGGTTTGATTGAGACCAGCCATAATTGATGGTAGCGCCAGTGGAAACTGGACTTTGCGCAGAACCTGCCAGGGGGTCGCACCGAACGCGAGGGCCGCTTCAATTAGCTCCGGGTGTACTTGGCGGATCCCCAGACTGGTCAGGCGGACGATTGGCGGCAGGGCAAAGACGATGGTCGCCAGAATGCCGGAAACAGTGCCGATACTGAACAGCATGACAACCGGCACCAGATAAACGAATGGCGGAATCGTCTGCATGGCGTCGAGCACCGGGCGCAGAAACATTTCGAAGCGGTCGCTACGGCCAGCCATGATACCGAGTGGGATACCGGCCAGGGCGCAAAAGAAGACTGAGCTGAGAACCATAGCCAAGGTTATCATGGTGTCTTCCCAGAGTCCCAGATAGCCAACCAGCAATAAGGTAATGACAGTGAAAGTCGCCACCCGCTTGCCTGCGTAGCGCCAGGCAACTGCGACAAAAACCAGGATGATGACGGCTGGCGGCAAGGTGGTGAAGATCCACTCGAAACCTTTCAGGCAGAGCTCGATCGGAGCTTTAATCGCCTGGAATATATCGCGGTGATTAAAGACCAGCCAGTCAACAAAGGTTTGTACCCATTCGTCGAGCGGAATCAGCTTTTCGTCGAAACTAAAAAAATTCATCGGTTATTGTGCTCCGTTGGTAGCAGGTTCAGCAGTTTCCGGCTCATCTGGTTGGCTGCGTTGCAGGGTGCGCAAGAAGACGTTCTTCGAGACCGCACCAAGAAATTTGCCATCGTCATCCAGAATCGGCAGCGGCCAGAGGTTCCCGGCGACCATCGGCAGGATGTCCTGAAGCGAATCGTCTTTTTTGGCGGAAACGACATTTTCGAGATAAGCGTTCGGTATCAGGTGCGGTTCCTCTTTGCTGTCGAGTAGCTCACGCAGCGAGTCGGTCGAAACAATGCCCTTGAAGATTTTGTTGCTGTCAAGCACGAATGCGTAGTCTCTATCATTCTTGATTAATCGTTGCAGTCCGGCGCGGGGATTTTTCCCGTCAGTAATCGGAATGGTGACCATAGAGTTGCTGGCAATGTCACCAGCCGTGAGAATATTCGTTGGGTCGACGCCACGGAAAAAGGCGCGTACGTAATCATCGGCAGGATTCTGCAGGATATCTTCCGGAGTCCCCACCTGAACAACTTTGCCACCCTCCATGATCGCGATCCGATCACCGATGCGCATCGCTTCGTCCAGATCGTGAGAGATAAAGACGATGGTCCGTTTCGATTTGGATTGCAATTTGAGCAGTTCGTCCTGCATTTCGGTACGAATCAGTGGGTCGAGAGCTGAGAAAGCTTCATCCATGAGCAAAATATCCGGATCGACTGCCAACCCGCGGGCCAGGCCGACGCGCTGTTGCATTCCGCCGGAAAGCTCATTGGGCATGCTCTCTGCCCAAGGATCCAGGCCAACCTGTTCCAGCGCCTGAAGTGCTCTTTCTTCCCGGGTTTCCTTGTCGACGCCATCCATTTCCAAACCGAAAGCGGCATTCTGCAGGACCGTCAAGTGCGGCATCAATGCAAACGACTGGAACACCATACTCAACTTGGCACGTCTCACTTTAACCAATTGTTCGTCGCTCATCGTGACGATGTCTTCACCATCGATTAGAACCTCACCAACGGTCGGTTCGATCAGGCGGTTCAGCATCCGCACCATCGTCGATTTACCCGACCCGGACAGCCCCATGATGACGAAAATTTCACCGGTGTGGATTTCAAAGCTGGCATTCTGTACGCCAACAGTGGTCTCGGTTTTCTCGAAGATTTCTTCTTTGTCCAGACCGTTTTCAAGTAATTTCAGCGCTTTTTTGGGGTGTGGTCCGAAAATTTTAAACAGGTTTTTGACTTCAATTTTTACTTCGTGTGTCATTGTTACCTCAACGGATCAAATGTCTTACAGGTGTTCAAATGGTCAGAACGACCAAAGAACACGTGACAAGGTAGAAAATTACCAAAGGACACGACCGAAAGAGAACAGAAGAGAGGGTGGTATTCTGCGATCAGCAGTGTCCCAAAAAAAATATTTACTTTTTAAAATGGACAGAGCGACCCGCAACCCGGTAACGCGGGAGACCGCAGAACCGAGCGCAACTCTGATTGGAAAGAAGATCTGTGAAGCATCACACGGGGCGACGTTCTTGACGATCTTCTTGCGGGACAAGGTCGGAACACCCTGGCAGGGTGCCGCCTAACCAAAAAACTATACATGGATTAGAGAGGAAGGTCAAATCGATGTCGATATGATTCTTATGTGTCCTGCAGAAGTATTGGGATAAACCAGGGAAACAACGTGTGCTGCTGCTGAGCATTTAATAAAAAAAATCACTACTGTCCGGTTAAAAAATAACGCAACGATGTAAGTCGTTGAGAATAATGGTTCTTTGACATAACTGTTCCGTTTTCGATTTGAATTCGCCCTCGGGGTGTGGGCTGATACCTTTCTG
>Ga0102946_1000748_pt1 | contig 11311 bp, 9 predicted proteins | sample SalPon2A_A_D1_MG_FD_78209 | JGI IMG/M metagenome (GOLD analysis project Ga0102946, IMG submission 78209) | Soil microbial communities from South San Francisco under conditions of wetland restoration - Salt Pond MetaG R2A_A_D1_MG | ecosystem: Environmental > Terrestrial > Soil > Wetlands | place... | reverse complement strand
CCGCAATTTTTCGGCGATATAAACCGATACCGGTGCAAAGCCGCCTTTGAAATACGGACCTGCAGGACCGGTGATTATGTAATGCAGGTAACGGGCACTTGCGCCCAGGCCGAGCTTGGCGCTGGTGGCAATCATCGTCGGGCGTATGTACAGCGATGTACCCGGCTCGCCAGGTACCCAAATACTGTCGAGGTCGATCAATGCACATAATGCTTCGAGATGAAAATTTTCATCAACCACCGGCATTACCATGCGCTCCGCTGACCGGTTGAAGCGTTTCATGTTCTGTTTTGGACGAAACAGGTTGATACCCCCATCCGGTCTCCGGTAAGCCTTCAGGCCCTCGAATATTTCCTGGCCGTAATGAAAAACCGCAGCGGCCGGATCGAGCGTTATCGAGTGATACGGGTCGATACTTGGATTAAGCCAACCGCACTCTTTCTGATACTCCTGGCTGAACATGTGATCGGAAAATACCGCACCAAAACCCGGCTCCGCCGGACAATCAGGATGCTTGCTACTGCTGGTTCTGTTTATCAGGATAGACACAATAAATACCTCCGAGTCATATTTGGGCTCGATTAATCTGAATTGCCGGGTATGAAATGGACCAGTTCTTCGCCGCCTTTCACCTGGTCACCCGCCTTAAAAAATAATTCGCTTACACATCCGTCGGAAGGTGCAAACAAAGTCTGTTCCATTTTCATTGCTTCCATGATGATGACCGGCTGACTCCTTGCTACGTCGGCACCGGCCTCGACAAGAATTTCAACGATTACGCCATTCATTGGAGCGGTAAAGGCATCTGCATGGCTGCCTTCATCCCGGCTTCCAAGGTCCGGTTGTTTAAGCGAGAATTGCATGGCACCCTGTTCGCTGAACAAGGTGAATTGATCATCGTGTGCGACCACGTTGACACGCCGCCGGTGGCCATCAATATCGGCATAAAGCTCACTGCCATCGAGTTCTCCGGCAGCGATCACGGATCTGCCGTCCACCGTGATGCGAAACCGCCTGTTCGCCTCGGTACCAATTTCCTCCACCGGTGCATCGTACTCCCTGCCATTGACGATGATCTGGCCGGTATGTCGGCCCGGTTCATTCAGACGCCATCCATTGACGCTGTTCCATGGGGACCACGGGTCCGTAGATTTAGCACGATCGGCAGAGGTTTTTTCCATCCTGAGTAGAAGGAACAGCGAGGCCAGTGGTATGTCTTGCATACGGTCTTCATGTGAAGCGTGAAACAGGGCATCCCTGTTTTTCTCGATAAAACCGGTATCCAGTTCAGCACGCTTAAACGCGGCTGAACTGACAATGTTGTACAGGAAGGTGATATTGGTCGTTACCCCGCTGATGTGGTATTCAGACAAGGCTTTTGTCATTCGTGCGAGCGCACGCTCACGGTTTTCATCCCAGACGACCAGCTTGGCAATCATCGGGTCGTAATACACGCTGATTTCATCACCCTGGAGCACACCGGTGTCGAGCCGGACATGGGTGCCTTCCCTGGGGCCCTGTAAGTGTGCGAGGGTACCCGTGGCGGGCATGAAATCCTGATCAGGATCCTCGGCGTAAACCCGTGCCTCAAAGGCATGGCCGCTGATTTCCAGTTGCTCCTGGCGCAAGGGCAGGGGTTCACCTGCAGCCACACGCAATTGCCATTCCACCAGGTCCTGGCCGGTGATCATTTCGGTTACCGGGTGTTCAACCTGCAGTCGGGTGTTCATCTCCATGAAATAGAATGATCCATCCTTGTCGAGCAAGAATTCGATGGTGCCGGCGCCCTCGTATTCAATCGCTCGGGCAGCCTTGACTGCCGCATCACCCATCTGCTGTCGCAAAACCGGGCTCATACCCGGGGCAGGGGCCTCTTCGATGACTTTCTGATGCCGGCGTTGTATTGAACAATCACGTTCAAACAGGTAAACGGCGTTGCCTGCCTGATCACAGAATATTTGAAATTCCACATGCCTGGGCTCCACCAGGTATTTTTCCACCAGCAGTTCATCACTGCCAAAACTGGATGCAGCTTCCCGACGCACAGCCGCATATGCCTGCTGGATTTCATCAGCATTATTGACAAGTCGCATTCCCTTGCCACCGCCACCAGCGATGGCCTTTAGCAATACGGGGTAACCGATAACTTCAGCTTCCAGCTTGATCTTCTCCAGTGATTGATCCTCACCGTGATAACCGGGAACGACCGGAACACCTGCATCTGACATGATCGATTTGGCGGCGGACTTTGAACCCATCGCTATGATGGAAGATTCGGGCGGCCCGATAAAAACGATGTCGTTCTCTTTGCATTGGCGGCTGAAATCTGCATTTTCCGACAGAAAGCCATAGCCGGGATGTATGGCAGAGGCGCCGGTCTTGTTGGCGGCCGCAATAATGGTGTCACCCAGGAGATAGGACTCGCGGGGTGGTGCGGCACCGATATGCACCGCCTCATCCGCCATGGAAACGTGCAGTGATTCGCTATCGGCATCAGAATAAACAGCAACGGTTTTAATACCGAGCCTGCGGGCTGTTTTGATCACTCTGCATGCAATTTCGCCGCGGTTGGCAATCAGGATTTTATTAAACATCTGTTATTCCCTCACATCCTGAAAATGCCAAAAACGGTGTCGTCAATTGGCCGGTTTAGTGACGCCGAGATTGCCAATCCAAGCACCTGGCGCGTCTGTGCAGGATCGATGACGCCATCGTCCCAGAGCCGGGCTGAACCGTAATAGGGATGACCCTGCGTCTCGTAACTATCGAGAATGGGCTGTTTGAATGCCCTGGCATCTTCCTCAGACCAACTCGTGCCTGATCGTTCAGCCTGGTCTTTTTTCACCTGGGACAGTACCCCTGCAGCCTGTTCTCCACCCATGACAGAGACCCGTGAATTTGGCCAGGTGAACAAAAAACGGGGGTCATAGGCGCGCCCGCACATTCCGTAGTTGCCGGCACCGTAGGAGTTGCCGATGATCACGGTAAATTTTGGCACTTGCACACAGGCCACGGCGGTGACCAGTTTGGCGCCATGTTTGGCGATTCCATCGGTCTCGTACTGTTTGCCCACCATGAAGCCGGTGATATTCTGCAAGAAAACCAGCGGTATTTTTCTCTTTCCGCAAAGTTCGACGAAGTGCGCACCCTTGACGGCGGATTCACTGAATAGAATACCGTTATTGGCGATGATTCCAACCGGGTAGCCATGAATACGTGCAAAACCGCAAACCAGGGTTGTGCCGTAAAGTGCCTTGAACTCGTCGAATTCCGAGCCATCCACGATACGGGCTATTACTTCGCGCACATCAAAGTGCTTCCTGGCATCAGCAGGAATGATTCCGTAGATCTCACTGGCATCATAAAGCGGTTGTTTCACTTCACGAACATCGAGTTCGACGGGTTTCAGACGATTCAACCGGCTAACCGCCCGGCGTACCAGTTTCAAGGCATGTTGATCGTTCTGCGCATAATGGTCTGTCACACCGGATTGCCGGCTATGGACATCGGCGCCACCCAGTTCCTCGGCCGTCACGACCTCACCGGTGGCCGCACGTACCAGGGGCGGACCACCCAGAAAAATCGTACCTTGCTGTTTAACAATGATCGATTCATCGGCCATCGCGGGCACGTAAGCGCCACCGGCAGTGCAGGAACCCATAACGGCTGCAATTTGGGGGATGTTTTCAGCGGACATATTGGCCTGGTTAAAAAAGATTCGTCCAAAATGTTCGCGATCGGGGAAAACCTCATCCTGTCTTGGCAGGTTTGCACCGCCGGAATCTACCAGGTAAATACACGGCAGGTGGTTCTGCCTTGCGATGGCTTGTGCGCGCAGGTGTTTCTTGACGGTCAATGGATAATAACTGCCGCCCTTTACCGTCGCATCATTGGCAACAATCACGCATTCCTGACCGGACACACGTCCGATACCGGTGATGATCCCGGCAGCCGCGACACTTTCGCCGTAAACCTCAAAAGCTGCGAGCTGCGAAAATTCGAGAAAGGGTGAACCGGTGTCAATCAATGCGTTGATACGGTCTCTTGCCAGTAACTTACCACGTGACTGGTGACGTTCCTGGCGGCTTGCACCACCGCCCAGCCTTATTTCTTCAAACCGTTGTCTCAGATCGCCAACAAGTGCTTCCATGGATGCCTTGTTGGCAAGAAACTCCTCTGACCTGGTATTGATCTTCGATTGAATCTGGTTCACGGCAAAAGGCCTCCTTATCTCTACGCTGTCTGTTTAAACAACTCACGGCCAATCAGCATGCGGCGCACCTCTGATGTACCGGCCCCAATTTCGTAAAGCTTGGCATCCCGAAGTAAGCGTCCTGCCGGGTAATCGTTGATATAACCGTTGCCACCCAGGATCTGGATGGTTTCCAGCGCCATTTGTGTGGCCCGTTCAGAAACAAAAAGAATAATGCCGGCCGCATCCTTCCGACTTGAATTGCCCTGATCACAGCTCTTCGCCACCGAGTACAGATAAGCCCGCGAAGCGCTGAGTATGGTGTACATATCCGCAACCTTGCCCTGTATCAGCTGAAATTCACCGATGCTTTGACCAAATTGTTTACGTTCATGAATGTAGGGAAGCACCACATCCAGGCAGGCCTGCATGATGCCGACCGGTCCGGCGGCAAGCACGGTTCGCTCGTAATCAAGACCGGACATCAGTACTTTCACACCGCCATTTAACTCGCCGACGATATTTTCAGCAGGGACCGGGCAATTTTCAAAAACAAGCTCGCAGGTGTTGGAACCACGCATTCCCAGCTTATCCAGTTTCTGCTCACGCACAAAACCCGGGTAATCCCGTTCAACGAGAAAGGCGGTGATGCCACGGGACCCGGCATTGGCATCGGTCCTGGCATAGATCAGGAAGGTTTCGGCTTCCGGGCCGTTGGTTATCCACATCTTCCTGCCATTGAGTATGTAGTTACCGTCCTTTTTTTCGGCCCGGAGGCTAAGGCTGACGACATCGGAGCCCGAGTTGGGTTCGGACATGGCCAGTGCGCCAACGTGCTCACCGGTACACAACTTCGGCAGGTACTTGCTTTTCTGGTCCGTGTTGGCATTTTTCTGAATCTGGTTCAGACAGAGGTTTGAATGCGCACCGTATGAAAGCCCGACCGAGGCGGAAACCCGGCTGATCTCCTCCATGGCAACACAATGGGCAAGATAACCCATATCGGAGCCGCCAAACTGCTCTTCAACCGTTATGCCCAATAGACCCATATCACCCAGTTTGGGCCACAGGTCGGCCGGAAACAGGTTGTCACGGTCTATTTGCACTGCTCTCGGGGCAATTTCCTGTTGAGCGAACCGCTGTACGGTTTCACGCAAAAACTGGATGTCTTCGCCGAGATCAAAATTCAGGGAAGGGTAAGCTGCATTCATGAATGTAATTTCCTTTAAATACTTGTCTTGCGTTAATTGGTCTTCTGGAGTTCTGTCAGCGCGACACAGCACCTTTGTTCTACGTCCTGCAAATCGAACAGCAGCGATTCAAGGTCATTTTTCTGACGCTTCAGTACCTCACGCTTGTGTCGTATACGGTCAATCAGCTTTTCAAGTTGTTGACGGTTTTTTTCCGGAGATCCATACATCCGGATAATTTCAGCACTTTCCTCGAGACTCAAACCGATTCGTTTACCCCTCAGTATCAGTTTTAACGTCGTCCGGTCTGACGGGCTATAGATTCGCTTCGCACCCTCACGGGTGGGGCTTAGCAGTCCCTTTTCCTCGTAGTAACGTATGGTCCGGGTAGTGACGTCAAATTCACTCGCCAGATCCCGGATACTGAAAAACTTGCCTCGCATAAACTGGCTCCAGCAATAGTGGTTATATCGATTGTTATCAGCATTAAGACTGCATTAACGTTTACGTTAACGTAAAGCCAGAAAATGATCAATATACATCGTCTGAATTTTTCACCTCTGCATTGTTGATGATGACAAGTTGAATACACATCCAGCCTGTGTTTCCATCGTAAGCTACCAGGTAGAAATGTCAGGGCTTGAACATGAGTATACGTAGTCACGCAGGATTGCAGCCAAAGATTGCGGCAGGTGTATACATTGACCCGGATGCGGTGGTAATCGGTGATGTCGAAATCGGTACAGGGAGTTCGGTCTGGCCAATGACCGTCATCAGGGGGGATATTCACCGTATTCGCATCGGTGAAAGAACCAGTGTCCAGGACGGAAGCATTTTACATGTGACCCATGCCGGTCCCTACAACCCGGATGGATTCCCGCTGATTATCGGTGATGACGTGACCATCGGTCACAAGGCCATGTTGCACGGTTGTACGATTGGCAACCGGATTCTTATCGGGATGGCGGCGGTCATCATGGATGGCGTGGTGGTCAATGACGAAGTGATTATTGCTGCGGGCACACTTGTGCCGCCTGGAAAAATTCTTGAAAGTGGTTTTTTGTACAAAGGCAATCCGGCCAGACAGGCAAGAGCCCTGACAGACAAGGAACGGACCTTTTTCAACTATACATCGAAACGCTATGTTGACCTGGGGGCGAAGTACATCCTGGAGCAAGGCTAGTCATAGCCCTCTGGTGCGCCCGGTTTCCTGGCTCGTAAAAGCGCAATATGTAAGATTTGCACGGCATCTCACCGTTTCGTTTGAACAATGCGGGGTTTTCTGTTCTCTCCGATTTAATAGGAGGGGGGCTGCGGCGGGTGGTAGTGCTTACCAGGACGCGGTTATGTTCAGGACGAACGGTATGCCGCGGGCGCAGGGATGCGCTGAAGCGGCCGAGCACATCCATGTGTCGCTCATCCTCGACATCCTGTCTCGTAAGGTCCTGGTAAGCACTACCACCCACCACAGCTAAACCCAACTGTAGTTCAACCTGCAGAAAGCACAGACCTTCGATTTAGCACAAAGCCGAGGATGTACAGTACCTTTCTTCAGGACCTTACGAGACATGGATGTCGAGGATGAGCGCCACAGGATGTGCTTGAGCGCGTCTTGAAGAAAGGTACTGTGCAGTCTTGGCTTCCCCATCGAAGCGTGGTCTTTTGCACTGACAGTGAAAGCGTATTGCGTAAGACTTGTACAATGTCTACTTTTCAGCCAAATCGACAAGTGCTTTCCCTGTCAGGCGGTAGGCCACCCATTCATCCTGGGGTTCGGCACCGATGGATTTGTAAAACCCGATGGCAGGTTCATTCCAGTCAAGCACACTCCACTCAAAGCGCCCACAGTTCTTAGATACGGCAATTTGAGCCAGGTGTTTCAATAACGCTTTTCCAGCCCCGGATCCTCTGGATTCCGGGGCAACATATAAGTCTTCAAGGTAAAGACCATGTTTACCTAACCAGGTGGAGTAATTGAAAAAATAGACGGCAAAGCCGATTGCCTTGCCGTCCAGTTCACATATAAGTGCGTGGGTTGATGAGTCCCTGGCAAACAACGAGTCGCGAATATCGGATTCACTTGCCACCACTTCTGATTCCGCCTCTTCATAAATGGCAAGGTCGGTTATAAAGCGCAGGATCAGCGCAGCATCCCCGGCATTTGCAGATCGTATTTTTAACATTGTGCGCGCTTACTCCAGTGCTCAAAAAATGCCAAGTGCCAACAAACAGGCTTTGCCGAGTTTGACACGTTGGGCCACGTCCGCCTTTGTTTCGATGTCGATATTCAATGCGAAAATGTAGACGCCATTGTCGCTGGTTACCCAACCGACCCACCAGCCAATGTCCGGGTCGGGTGCTGTCGTCCAACCTGTTTTACCATACAGCACCCGGTCAGCCTTCTGATCTAGCTTAACCATGTCGCGTACGGTTTGCTGGACGTCGATCGGAAACGGTAAATCATCGGTTACAAGGCGTGTCAGAAACTTTACCTGCTCCACGGCACTGATCTTCAATGGCCCTTTCAGCCAGAAGGCGTCTACCTCGCTACCTGTTTCCATATTCCCGTAACCGACAGTAACCAGGCTGCTACGCATGACTTCAAGGCCGATACGTCGGGCGAGTTCCTGGTATACCGGTACATTCGAAATTTTGATCGCATCACTCAAACCCATGTCCTGTTCCCAGGACTTGATTGGCTGGGGCTTGCCACCGTAAGGTATGATTTCATATTCATTTCCCACGGCACCGGTTGAAAGACCAATCAGGCTATTGGGGATTTTGAAAGTCGACGCCGGTATAAAACGTTTCTCTGCCCTGGACGGGTTATGGATAAGCAGGAGATCGGCATTCAAGTCATAAAGTACGAAAGTTCCGCTGACGCCTGCCTGGTTGAAGAGCTCACCAATTTTTGAAGCATGTCCCACATCCAGCGCATGGACCTGGCCGGACAATGCAAGCAGGAGAGCAATCAGTAGTGCTTTCTTACAATGAAATGCCATATACACATACACTCACTTAACAGGGGTAGGAGTCTATCCTCCTTCCTGGCTTTCACACATTTCAGTAGACGCTTTTTCACAACCACCGTAGCATTTTACTTCGCCCAACCTGTTGTGCTTTGCACCACCACCTTCGATGGTTGAGCAATAGATGTCCTTGAATTTCCTGGCTGTCGCACACTGACCTTTACCACACACGACATCACCGTGCTCGTCCAGAGTTGCTTCACCGAACTGGTACTTCGAACACAACACATCGCCGGCCTTGTTCAGGGCACACTCACCACGCCCGCAATAAATGACGCCAAACCTGTTTGCTTCGCAGGCTGCAAACACGGTCTGATGGACGCCGACAAACAGGATCAGTAGTAAAAGGGTGTTGCGCATTTGTGCCTCTATGTCAGCTTGCCTGGTCTGCCTGCTAAACAAATAATGCCCCGCTGGTTGGTACCAACGGGGCCCGATGTTTGCTGTAAACCGCTTAGCTGGCCAACTGCCTCAGCACGAAGTTCAAAATACCGCCGTGACGGTAGTAGTCGACTTCTTTTGGTGTATCAAGGCGGCTACGGGCCTGGAACGTCTTGCTGCTGCCATCGGCGGCCGTTGCTGTAACGGTTACCTCTTTTGCAGAACCATCACCCAAACCGATAATGTCAAAGGTTTCAGTTCCATCCAACCCGAGACTGTCGGCACTTTCACCTTCAATGAAGTTCAGGGGTAACACGCCCATACCGATCAGGTTGGAACGGTGAATACGCTCAAAACTGGCCGTGATCACGGCTTTAACACCAAGCAACTGTGTACCTTTCGCTGCCCAGTCGCGTGATGAACCCGTGCCATATTCCGTACCGGCCAATATGACCAGAGGCGTACCTTGTTGCGTGTAACGGTTTGAGGCGTCAAATATCGTCATTTGTTCACCGCCGGGTTGAAAAGTTGTCCAACCACCTTCTGTGCCCGGGGCCAGTTGGTTACGCAAGCGCACATTGGCAAACGTACCACGCATCATCACCTCGTGGTTACCGCGACGGGACCCATAGGAGTTGAACTCAGACCTCGGAACACCTTTTTCCTTCAGGTAATCACCAGCCGGCGAATCTTCTGCGATCGCCCCTGCAGGAGAAATATGGTCGGTGGTTATCGAGTCACCCAGGCGTGCCAGGCAACGGGCGCCATGGATATCGGTAACGGGTTCCACATCCATACTCATGCTATCGAAGTACGGCGGGTTACGGATGTAGGTGGAGTCGTCCTGCCAGTCAAACATTTCACCGACGGGAGAATTGACGGCCTGCCATCTTTCGTCACCTGAGAAAACACTGCTGTAGCTTTCCTTGAACATCTTGGCCGTGACACTGTCGCTGATACATTGCTGGATCTCGTGACTGCTGGGCCAGATATCTTTAAGGTAGACCGGGTTGCCATCCTGGTCATTGCCAAGCGATTCGCTGGTGATATCCACGTTCATATTACCGGCCAGTGCATAGGCGACCACCAACGGTGGTGAGGCCAGGTAGTTCATCTTGACATTGGCGTGGATACGTCCTTCAAAATTTCGGTTACCGGACAATACGGCGCATGCGACGAGATCGTTCTCGCGAATCGCATTCCCGATGGGTTCCGGTAAAGGGCCGGAGTTACCGATACAGGTGGTGCAACCATAGCCAACGACGTAGAAACCGAGGGCTTCAAGGTCGTCCATCAGACCCGCCTTGTTTAAATAATCTGTCACAACCCGGGAGCCTGGTCCAAGAGAAGTCTTGACCCAGGGTTTGACTTTCAGACCCTTGGCTGCGGCGTTACGTGCCAACAGACCCGCGCCGAGCATGACGGCCGGATTCGAGGTGTTTGTACAGGATGTGATGGCTGCAATAACGACCGCGCCATCTTCCAGGTCAAACTGCTGATCGTTGTACTCGACCAAGGCCGTTCCACTGCCGTCACGGCCTTCAGTAAATACGTCCTTGTCATGCAAATAGGCCTGCTTGGCTTCGGTCAGCAATATTCTGTCCTGTGGACGTTTCGGACCCGCAAGACTGGGTACCACCGTTGACATATCCAGTTCCAGCACCGCGGAGTAGTTCGCCACCGGTGAATCGACGGTATGGAACATGCCCTGCGCACGTGTGTAGGCTTCCACCAGCTGAACCTGTTCTTCCGAGCGTCCGGAAAGACGCAGGTAGTTAAGGCTTTCCTCATCGACCGGGAAAATACCGCAGGTTGCACCGTATTCCGGCGCCATGTTGGCGATGGTCGCCCTGTCGGCAAGCGGCAAGCTGGGTAAGCCATCGCCGAAGAATTCAACAAACTTTCCGACTACACCCAGTTCACGCAGCATTTCTACCACGGTTAATACCAGGTCGGTTGCTGTTGCACCTTCGGGTAATTCTCCGCTTAATTTGAAACCCACAACCTGTGGAATCAACATGGTAATGGCCTGTCCCAGCATCGCGGCCTCGGCCTCGATACCACCGACACCCCAACCGAGCACACCGATACCGTTGATCATGGTCGTATGGGAGTCCGTACCGACGACCGTATCGGGATAGGCCATCAACTCACCGTTACGCTCGGCGCCGAAGATGACCCGAGCCAGGTGCTCGAGGTTGACCTGGTGAACGATACCGGTATTGGGTGGCACCACGCTGAAATTGCTGAATGCGCTTTGCCCCCATTTCAGGAAACTGTAGCGCTCCTGGTTGCGTCCGAATTCGATTTCGTTATTGATACCCAGTGCATCGGCGCTGCCATACCGGTCGACCTGTACCGAATGGTCAATCACCAGTTCAGCGGGGGAGAGCGGGTTGATCCGTTCCGGGTTACCACCAAGCGCCTTCATTGCATCCCGCATGGCAGCAAGGTCAACCACCGCCGGCACACCGGTGAAGTCCTGTAAAACCACGCGTGATGGTGTAAATGCGATTTCT
>Ga0102946_1000747_pt1 | contig 11336 bp, 8 predicted proteins | sample SalPon2A_A_D1_MG_FD_78209 | JGI IMG/M metagenome (GOLD analysis project Ga0102946, IMG submission 78209) | Soil microbial communities from South San Francisco under conditions of wetland restoration - Salt Pond MetaG R2A_A_D1_MG | ecosystem: Environmental > Terrestrial > Soil > Wetlands | place... | reverse complement strand
CCAGTGGGTCGTCGGCTTTTTCCCCCACCTTCCACGCTGGTGTCGGCGTAACCGCTGAGATGAGGGCGTCGCACTTTTGAAAGGCATTTTTAAAATCTTGGAGAATAACGGTCCGAACCTGCGATGCTTTTTTGTAATAGGCATCGTAGTACCCCGACGACAGGGCGTAGGTACCTATGAGAATACGACGTTTGACCTCTGCCCCGAACCCTTCTGAGCGCGTCCGTTTGTACATGTCGACCAGGGTTTCCGCCTCCATTTCCCTGTAGCCGTAGACCACGCCATCATAGCGGGCCAGGTTGGAACTGGCCTCGGCCGGCGCAATGAGATAGTAAGCGGCGACGCAGTAATCGGTATGAGGCAGTGAAACCTCAACAACTTGGGCACCGCAATCCTTGACCATCGCGATGTTTTCCCTGACGACCTTTTCAACTTCGCCGTCGAGACCTTCACCGAAGTACTCTTGAGGAACGCCTATTTTCAGACCCTTCAAGCCTTCAGCTATACTGGTCCGGTAGTCTACCCTGTCGCAACGAACTGATGTGGAGTCTCGTTTGTCGTAGCCGGCAATGGTGTTCATCAGAAGTGCACAATCCTCGACGCTGCGGGTCAGAGGACCTATCTGGTCCAGTGAGGAGGCGAAGGCAACCAGACCATAGCGTGATACTCTGCCGTATGTCGGTTTCATGCCTACCACACCGCAAAGCGAGGCCGGTTGTCTGATAGACCCGCCGGTATCGGAACCAAGCGAGGCCAAGCACTGCCCCGAAGCCACCGATGTTGCCGAACCTCCCGAAGAGCCTCCGGCAACATATCCATCCCGCCATGGGTTTTGCGGCACCCCGTAGTAACAGGTTTCCGATGTCGACCCCATGGCAAATTCATCCATGGTAGTTTTGCCTATGATTATGGCACCATCTTTTTCAAGCTTTTCGATAACGGTAGCGTCGTAGGGGGGGACGAAATCCTTCAGCATTTTCGATCCGCAGGTGGTCTGTCTGTCTTTGGTACAGAGTAAGTCTTTTACCGATATAGGAATTCCCGAGAGTGGGCCACTTTCCTTTTTACCTCGTTTATCATCCTCCTCATCGGCTCGGGCCAGAGCTTCATCCCTGAAAACGGTGATGAAGGAATGAAGTCTGTCTTCGCTCTTTTCTATTTGCCGGAGACAACTTGTAACCAGATCTTTGGAACAGATTTCTCCTGATGCAAGTTTTTCCAGGGACTCCGAAACGGTATAGGTATTATAATCCATGATAGTAGCGGCCGTATGGCTGTTTTTTTGAAGTTGGTGCTATATGATGCGCGGAACGACGAACGTTTCGCCATCGCTTTTTGCACAATTGCGCAGGGAATCTTCCTGGGTAAGAGACGCGTGTATGGAGTCTTCCCGGAAAGCGTTGCGTAGGGAAAAGGCGTGAGTGGTCGGTTCGATGCCGGCGGTATCCAAGGCATCAAGCTTATCGACATATCGCAAAATAGTGTCGAGTTGACCGGTCAGTCTTTCCAGTTCTTCCTCACTGAGGGTCAGTCGGGCCAGGTGAGCCACATGTTCTACTTCTTTTCTGTTTATTTTCATTCTCTTGCTGTCCTTGAGTGGAAATTATTTTTCCGGTAGAGTGTAATTTTCCTGGTATTCTTTGGAAAAGATACTTTCCGCGGGATTGAAGTCGACGATGGTTTTGCTGAAAACCTCAACGGTTTCCTTATCAAATTGCGTTCCGGAACAGACATGCAGCTCCTTCAGAGCCTCATCCATGTTGAGATTTTTGCGGTAATTCCTTTTAGATGTCATGGCGTCGTAGCTGTCAACGACAATGAGGATCTTCGTCAACTGGTCCAGTTGTTCCCCCTGTATACCTGCCGGGTATCCCTTGCCATCCATGCGTTCATGGTGATGACGGATAATGAATTGTTCTCTTTCCATAAATTTCAAGGGCTTGACTATATTTGCCCCGACACTGGGATGCTTTCTGATGAGCTTCCATTCGTCTTCGGTCAATTTACCCGGTTTCTGAATACAGGACAGGTCTATAACAAGTTTACCGATGTCGTGAAACTGGGCGGCCCGGCGCAGCACCAACTGGTTTTCTTCGTCTATATCCATGGCCTTGCCCAGCAGTACGGCGTATTCGGTCACCCGCATTGTATGTCCGGCAGTATAGTAATCCTTCTCTTCCATGGCATTTTGCATACTGCTCATCATCTGCACGGTGGCCTTTTCCAGGTTTTCACTGTAGCGGAGAAGAAGTTTGTTTTGCTTTTCGAGCATCATCGTCTTTTCCCGCACATCGTCTTCAAGTGACTCCTTGTACTGCCTCTCCTTGAGGACATACATTCTCTTTTCAATGGCCCGGCGAATTTTTACATTGAAAATATCGAGATCTTCAATGGGTTTGGTAAGAAAATCATAGGCACCGAGATTAATGGCTTTGACGGCATAATCCATGGATCCGGCGCCGGTAAGAAAGAGCACCGGTATTTTGAAATTTCGTCTGTTGAGTTCATTAATGGTAGCAAAACCGTCCATTCCCGGCATATTTATATCAAGAATGATAACATCGAAACTGTCATCTAGTGTTTCAAAAACACCACTTCCATCCACCACCGTTTTTACTTCATGTCCAAACATTTCAAGTATTTTGGACACCGTGTTACGGACCATGGGATCATCATCAGCTATAATGATTTTGGCTTTTTTCTTCTCCAAAGAGCACCTCACAAATAAGAGAACCACCAGCAAAAACACTATTTGAGCTTACTTTTTCCTCTTTCTTTTTTCAACTTTGACGGATTACTGCAAGACCCTGCCGAGATGTTATCATCCCATTACATACGGCTGGCTTTGATTATTCTCTTTTCGGTGATGACATAATCAAGCAATTCATCGTGAGGCTGCAAAGGCACCTCCTCTACCGTCTGTATATCAAATGCCAATCCTATCCGCAGGGCATAGGGTATCTTTTCGAGAAAGCGATCGTAATAGCCCCCACCGTAACCATATCTGCCTCCTCTTTCATCGAAGACCGACCCGGGAATGATGACGACGTCTATGTTGAGCGGCTCGGTCACGTCTTCTTCAAGGCGAACCGATGTTGGTTCGAGGATTCCCTGATATCCTGCTGCCAGGTCTCTCTCCATATCCTCTATATGCACGGCATCTAGCCGTTTATCCTCGAGTTGTGTAAAAGGTACGGAAATGCGTTTTCCTCTTTTCATCATCTCGCCAATCAAACGATGAGTTTCTACTTCGCTGCGAAAGCTTACATAGATAAAAATGTTACTGGCCCTCTCTATTTCTTCAAAAGAGAGCAGCTTCTCGCTTATGCTCTTGCTCTTTTTCAGTATTTCCTCCTCATCCATGCTGTCGCGCTGCGCCAGTTTATCCTTTCTCAACTCATTTCTCGCCATCATTTTCGCTCCTGTAGGTTATATAAAAATACTCCCCATTTTCTTGACATGCTTATACTCTTTAGGTAGCTTTTCTTGATGTCCTCCATATACCCCTTCTCCTCAACGTGCAGGTATATAATGAGCCAATCAAAACAATTAGAAAAAGTAGTCAATCCCGACAGAATAATCGATGCCGCAAATATGCACAGCCCCATAGCTCTGCTCCGACTTAAAAAAGAGTTGGCAACAATGCGCACCGATGAAATAGTTCGTATAGACTGCACTGATTCATACATGCCAGACGATATTTCCAGTTGGTGTGATCGTATGGGCCATACCTATCTCGGTCAAAAAAGTAACGACGATTTGTTGAGCCTTTTTATCCTTAAATAATCTTCGAGGAAAACGACCTCATCACAGCATCGTGCAGCAGTGGTCGCATATATTGAAGAGTATTTGTTTGCAGACCATGTATGACTCTGTTTGTAAGGAGAACCACACTTATTCTTTTTTGTATGTCTATCCACATTGATGTGCCGGTGAAGCCCAGATGACCTATGGTCTTCTCCGAAAAAAGAGTGCCACTCGAAGGCTCTCTGCCTGTTCGGACATCAAATCCGCATGCCCACTGACCTCCGACGCCGGCCTCTAAAAGAAAGTGCATATCTTTGTCTCTGTAGGCAGGATGTCCCGAAAATTCAAGACAACTCAGAAGTATACAATTACACAAAGAAACAACTCCATGCAATGTCGAAAAAAGACCGGCATGACCGAGAATACGACCTGCCGCCCGGCAATTTTCGTCGTGAACCTGCCCATAGACATCGTCTTCATCAAAACTGTTACAGCCGGTCGAAACATATTTTTCTTTGGCGACTGAAGTTTCACCGTAGATGTGAAATTCATCGTCAAGGGCCAGAGGTTCGACAATTTCTCGGCGCCAGTAGGCTGCTATACCCTCACCGCTTTTATGTTCGACTATTCTTCCGAGCAGTATATAACCGAGATCGCTGTAGATATACCTCTCTCCCGGTGCACTCTCCAAAGGCTCATCCAGGATCCAGCGGCAGATACGGTTGCCGTCCAGGCGGCTATTTTGTGCCGTCTTCTCGTAATATTGCCGATGCGCCGGCAATCCCGACATGTGGCCTATTAAATGCAGCAGGGTTATGTTCTTTTTATCCTGCGGCACCTTACAGGCCAAAAGGGATTCGATTTTTTCGCTGAAATCCGCCTTTCCCTGCCGGATCAGGGACAAGAGCGAAAGCAGAGTAACGAGAGGTTTAGTTAGAGAAGCGACATCGAATAACGATTTTTTATCAACCTGCACATCAGTGGAGTGCCGGCCGGTTGTTCCCCTGTAGAGATCGGCAACGTTTATTTCTCCTCCGACGTAGCTAGACACCCCAACGGCGCAAGCTGTAAAAGCCTTGTTATTTAAATATGTTGAAATTATTTTCCCAACATTCTCCTTCATAATGGCTGTCATTATTTTACTCTCTCTATTATATCCACAAATAAGTTGAATTTTTTGCCTTTTTCCACTAAATTAGGACCCTACTCTCTTTTTTCTTATATATTTGTTTTGTTTAAGGAAATTTTTTAAAACACCTAAACTTATCAACACGCTGTCAACAGCTGCTGTTTATTATTTTTGGCAAAGAGCTGTTAGTACTCTGTTGATAACCTTCTTTCAACAAAGGAGACCTTTTTACAGACAGTCTCTTTGTTTATTTAAAATCCTTTAATTTAAAGACCCTAAACTCATTTTTAACATTTAAACCGCCTTAATAATAATAATAAAAAACATACTACTTATACAGAAGAGAAAGGACAGCTATGGGACTTAATTGCACTGTTTCCAAAAACGAGTTGCTTGACGGGGTAAATAGTCTGCAAAATATAACCAATAAAAAGGGTACACTGGCCATTCTTGCCAATGTCCTGATCGAAGCAACCACTGACGGTATTATTTTGACCGGCACAGATCTGGAAGTTGGATTGCGTCTCTTCGTGCCTGCTGAAATAAAGGAACCAGGAAAACTCACTCTTCCGTCTAAGAAAATTTTCGAGATAGTACGGGAATCGGGGTCCACCGAAATAACTCTGGAAGAGACGGAAAATAGTTGGGCGGTTATCAAGGCTGGATTAAGCACCTACAACCTGGCTGGCATAGACGCTGATGAATACCCTGAATTTCCGGAATACGAAAAAGAAAACTTTATCTCTTTTGAGTCTCACATTTTCCTCGACCTCATCGATAAGGTTATCTTTTCTATAGCCAGTGAGCAGGAGAACATCTATTCCCTCACCACTGTTCTTTTTGAAAAGGAAAAAAGGGAAGGACAATCCTATCTACGGATGATTTCGTCGGATGGACATCGCCTGTCTATCATGGAGAAAGATGTCGCCGCTGATGTCGATCAGCTTAAACTTAATCCCATAACGCTTATACCGAAGAAAGGCATTCAGGAGCTCAAAAAATTTTGTGAAAGCAGAGATAGTGTCGAAATTTCCTTTGAAAAAAAACAGATGGTGGTACGCGATGGTGAAGCTGTCATGATAGTACGGCTCAAACAGGGAGAATTTCCCCAATACCGGGCCATCGTTGATGCCGTGCAACTGGATAACTGTCTGGAGATAAGTAGAATACCTTTTTTAGAATCGTTAAAGAGGATAAATCTTTTCACCGAGGACATTTTTCATACCATCCAACTGAAAATAGAAAAAGGTGTCATGATACTCTCCTCGCAGAATGCCGATCTCGGTAATGCCAAGGACGAACAAAACGTCAACTACTCGGGAGAGCCACTGGTACTTGGCTTCAACTGCAGGTATTTTATAGAAACGTTGCAGGTAATGGAGTGCGATACCGTAAAAGCCTACATCAATACCAATAACAGCCCCTGTCTTATGAAATCTGACAACGACAAGGGGTTTCTCAGCATCATCATGCCCATGCAGCTCTAGAGAAATTTTTCATCTACAACGGGCTATTTAAGGAAAAAATAAAGTGATAGAAGAAAATTCGAAATATAGTGCAGAAAATATAAAGGTCCTCGACGGCCTGGAAGCGGTGCGCAAAAGACCGTCGATGTACATCGGTAATACTGCCATGGAGGGACTGCATCACCTCATATGGGAAGTTGTCGATAACTCCATTGACGAAGCTCTGGCCGGATACTGCAAGAGAATATGGGTAACCATCCATGAGGATGACTCCGTTTCAGTCGAGGACGATGGCCGCGGTATTCCCGTGGAGCCGCATCCTACCGAGAAGATATCGGCTCTCGAACTGGTTATGACCACATTGCATGCTGGCGGTAAGTTCGATCATTCAACCTACAAGGTCTCCGGTGGATTGCATGGTGTCGGCGTGTCGGTTGTCAACGCGCTGTCGATGGAAGCTTATGCTAAAATACGGCGTAACGGCTCTATATACATGCAAAAATACGCCTTTGGTCAGAAGAAGGGAGATGTTGAAGAACTCGGTAAGAGTGAAAAAACAGGGACTCTTATCCATTTCAAACCGGATCCTGAAATATTCAGTGAAAGTACAGTTTATGACTATGACCTAGTTCGTAATCGTCTGCGGGAACTGGCTTTTCTTAACCGCAATATACGTATTTATCTCAAGGATGAACGCACTGGCGCCGAAGATAAATTCCATGCCGAGGGAGGTATTAATTCCTACGTCGAATATCTCAATCGCAAACGGACGCCACTCACTCCAGAGCCCATTTACATATCCGGGACCAAGGACGATGTCGTCGTCGAAATATCGTTGCAGTATTTCGATGGTTATTCAGAGAGACTTTTTTCCTTTGTCAATAATATCAACACACGGGAAGGTGGCAGCCATGTTGCAGGGTTCCGTTCGGCATTAACTAAATGCATAAACCGTTATGCCAGCGACGATATCATCCCGAAAAATCTACGCGAGAAGATGGGCGGCGACGATGTGCGCGAAGGGTTGACCTGTATTATTTCCGTGCATGTTCCCAATCCTCAGTTCGAAGGACAGACGAAAACCAAACTCGGTAACTCCGAGGTGAAATGGATAGTCGACTCCATCTGTACAGACAAACTGACACTTTTTCTCGAACAGAATCCAAATGTAGCCAAAAGAATTCTCACCAAGGTTGTTGAAGCAGCCCGTGCCCGGGAAGCGGCGAAAAGAGCCAGGGATCTGAGCAGAAAGAAGGGATCTACCAGTCTGTTGATGGCAGGAAAACTAGCAGAGTGCCAGGAAAAAGACCCGGCAAAGCGTGAAATTTTCATCGTTGAGGGTGATTCGGCCGGTGGTTCTGCCAAACAGGGACGGGACAGAAAAACCCAGGCCATACTACCGTTGCGCGGTAAGATAATGAACGTAGAGAAGGCGAGATTCGACAAAATTCTCGGCAGCGAAGAGATAAAGCAGCTTATTGGCGCCCTTGGTTGCGGTATAGGAAAAGATGAATTCGATGTCGAAAAACTTCGCTATCACAAGATCATCATAATGACCGATGCCGATGTTGATGGAGCCCATATCCGTACCCTGCTGCTGACATTTTTTTATAGACAGATGCTGCCCGTTCTCCAGCATGGCTTTATCTACATCGGGCAGCCGCCGCTCTATCGTCTCGGCCGCGGAAAGCAGGAAAAATACTTCCTCGAGGAAGGTCATCTCAACAGCTATCTCTTCAAAGAGGCCAGTAAAAAAATGAGCATAGGTCTCCGTGATGAAGATGAATTCATCGAGGGCGAGGGTATGGTCTCGTTACTGGAGAAGATTGCTACCTATGAACGAATAGTCAACTATCTCGACAGAATGAACATCTGGGACGAAATGCTGTACTTTCTCCTCTCCCATAACGTCAAATCGGCCGATCAGTTCGGCGACAAGAAGTTTGTCGAGAAACTCGTCGAAGATCTGGATGGAGAAAAGTTGATAATTGGCAATATACGGCCCTGCCGCTGGCGTCCGGACTGCTACGACGTCGATGTCGCCGTTCGCGGCAAGGTTCAGGAGATGATGACTCTCGGACCAGAGATACCTTTGATACGTGAGTATCGCACGGCTCTTGAACTTTTCAGAGATATTGAAAAGTATCTTCGCTCTTCGTTTATCCTGCGAATATCCTCCAAAGGTGGCGAGGAGAGAGAAATACTCTGCGAAAGCTGGAAAAAAATGGTTGAAACCGTCAGGACTGAATCATTCAAAGGCAGCCATCTCCAGCGCTATAAAGGTTTGGGTGAGATGAATCCGGAGCAATTATGGCAAACCACCATGAACCCGGAAAATCGATCGCTCATACAGGTAAGAATAGAAGATGCTGAAAAAGCAGATGATATGTTTACTACCCTTATGGGTGATAAAGTCGAACCGCGGAGAGAATTTATACAGAATCACGCGCTTGAAGTAACCGATCTCGATATTTAATCACCTTAATCACATTTATCCCACTCATTCATGACAAACGATATCGAAACACCAAAAGAAAAACGATCCGGTATATCCATAGAACAGGAACTTAAAAAATCCTACCTTGATTACGCCATGAGCGTCATCATAGGCAGGGCTCTGCCCGACGTCCGCGATGGATTGAAGCCAGTACATAGACGGGCACTCTTTGCAATGCGGGAATTAGGGGTTTCTTATAACAGACCCTATGTAAAATCTGCTCGCATAGTCGGTGATGTCATAGGTAAATACCATCCACACGGAGATACGGCCGCCTATGATACCATCGTTCGGATGGCCCAGGATTTTTCAATGCGTTATCCTCTTGTCGATGGCCAGGGTAACTTTGGTTCACTCGATGGAGATTCTCCTGCGGCTATGCGTTACACCGAAGCGAGAATGACAAGAATTGATCGCGAAATTGTCGATGATCTCGATAAAGAAACCGTCGATTTTGTTCCCAACTACGACAATTCGCTCACCGAGCCCTCGGTTATGCCCAGTAAAATACCGACGCTGTTAATCAACGGATCTTCCGGTATAGCTGTCGGCATGGCCACCAATATCCCTCCTCATAATATAACCGAGGTTATCAACGGTTTGATAGCCATGATAGAGGATGCCAATATAACGGTTCACGAACTCATCTCTATAATATCAGGCCCTGATTTTCCAACAGGCGCAATTATATGTGGTCGAGCTGGTATACGTGAAGCATATGAAACTGGACGCGGGATTATAACCATGCGTTCCAAAAATCATATTGAGAAGGCAAAAGATACAAACCGTGAATCGATCGTCATAACGGAAATTCCCTATCAACAGAACAAAGCCCTGCTCGTCGAAAAAATTGCCCAGCTGGTCAAGGATAAAAAGCTGCTGTCTATCTCGGAGATACGCGACGAATCAGATCGCCAGGGAACACGTATCGTTTTAGATCTTAAACGCGATGAGATAGCCGAGGTAGTAATCAATCAGCTCTATAAAATGACTCCTCTACAGAGATCATTTGGCATAATTTTCTTAGCCATAGTAAATAACAAACCGGAAATACTCAATATAAAACAGATTCTTGAATATTTCATTCTCCACCGAAAAACGGTCGTTTATCGCCGCACCACTTTTGAACTCAACAAGGCTGAGGAAAAGGCTCACCTTCTCGAAGGTCTCAATATAGCCATAAATAATCTCGATGAGGTCGTCGCTCTTATACGAGCCGCGAAAAATCCTGCCATAGCCAAAGCCGAACTGATACAACGCTTTGAACTCACCGATGTCCAGGCACAGAGCATACTCGACATGCGTCTGCAGAGACTAACAGGTTTGGAACGCGACAAAATTGCTGAAGATTATGAAAATATTCTCAAGGAAATAGAAAGACTCAGGGATATTCTCGATCATGAGCACAAGGTTATGGAAGTCATCAAGGATGAATTCACCACCATTCGCGACACCTATGGCGACGAGAGACGTACTGAAATTATCGACGCCGTCGATGAAATATTGCCCGAAGATCTCATAGCGCCTGAGGAGATGGCTGTTACAGTCACCCACACTGGTTATATAAAGCGCAACCCGATAAGCCTGTATAGAGCGCAGCGCCGGGGAGGCAAAGGTATTCGGGGTGTTAACAATGTGGAAGAGGATTTTGTCTCCAATCTCTATGTTGCCTCAACCCTGGATACATTTCTTTTCTTTACTAATTTAGGCAAGATATTCTGGAGAAAAGTCTATCAACTTCCCCAGGCAGGCAGGACCGCACGGGGCAAAGCCATTGTCAATCTCCTCGAATTGGCAGAAGGAGAAAAGGTGGCCGCCATTTTGCCGATACCCACTTTTGATGATACCACTGAATTGAAAACCATAATGATGGTAACACGGTTCGGTCGCGTCAAAAAAACGTTGCTGAGCGAATTCAGCCGTCCTCTGCGCAAAGGGAAAAGAGCACTCACTATCAATGACGGAGACGAAATTATATCCGCTAACGTGCTCAGCGGTAATGATTCCATATTCCTTATATCCCAAAAGGGTATGTGCATCCATTTTAAAGAAAACGATGTACGTGTAATGGGAAGGATTGCAGCAGGAGTTCGAGGAATACGGCTAAGAAAAGATGATGAAATTGTCGGTGCAATAGTTCCCTCCGCTGGTGATTCGATACTGACGGTTACCGAAAATGGGTATGGTAAGAGAACACCGGTGAGTGAATATCGTCTGCAAAAACGCGGTGGCAAGGGCGTCTTTGCCATCAAACAGAGCGAACGCAACGGAGATATAGTAGGTGCCCTTCAGGTCAACGACAACGATGAGGTCATTCTCATTGCCGATTCAGGTAAAATGATTCGTATGAATCTGAGCAATCTTCGCCTTATTGGTCGAACAACACAGGGCGTGAAACTTATTAATCTCGAGGAAAATGAAAAGGTAGTGGCAATGGATACTGTTGCCTTTGTTGACGAGGAAGAAGAACTTGATGAGCACTAAAATTGCCGTACTT
>Ga0102946_1000746_pt1 | contig 11337 bp, 4 predicted proteins | sample SalPon2A_A_D1_MG_FD_78209 | JGI IMG/M metagenome (GOLD analysis project Ga0102946, IMG submission 78209) | Soil microbial communities from South San Francisco under conditions of wetland restoration - Salt Pond MetaG R2A_A_D1_MG | ecosystem: Environmental > Terrestrial > Soil > Wetlands | place... | reverse complement strand
GCCCTTGATCAGTACGCGACCCTCGCGTCGCTGCACGACCTGTACCGGTACACGCGTGGCAGTGCCGTCTGCGACCGACCAGACGTAGGCGCCATCGGCCCCCCACTGCACGCCGGTTTCGGCAACCACCGGGTAGAGTTCGCCGTCTATGTCCGCAGCTACGCGAAAGCTCATGCCCGGGCGGAGCGTGTCTGCTTCGTTCGATACGCGCACGCGTGCGACGAAGGTGCGGGTTTGCGGGTCGATGCGGCTGCCGATGTCCACGATCTCCCCAGCCACCACGGGGATGCGTGAATTCCAGGTCTCAAGCTCTGCCTCTTCGCCAACGGCAAGCTCGCCGATCATCGTTTCCGGGACTTCGAAAGCGACGAGGAGCGTCCTTCTGTCGTCCAGCGATGTAATCATCGTGCTGGTGTCAATCCGGTCGCCGCGATCGACTTCCGTGGTCCCGACAAAGCCGTCGAATGCAGCCCGAACGATGCGATCGTCCAGTGCGATTTCCGCACGCTGCAGTTCGAGCTTCGCGGTTTCGACCGCAGCGTGTGCTTCGTCAAGAACCGTCGGTACGACAGCACCGCTGTCGGCAGAACGTCGATAGCGATCAAGCAGCCGCTCGGCCTCAGCGAGCTGCAGTCGCGCAAGATCCACAGCGACTTTCTGCTCGCGGCGGTCCAGTTCAACGAGCTTGTCGCCTTCCGCAACGAACTGCCCCGGCTCGAAGTCGACAGCGATCACTTCGCCCGACGTTGCAGGATAGACGTCGACCGACCGTATTGCGCGCGATGTACCGACCGCTTCCACCCGTGTGCGTTCCGCTTCGAACTGCAAAGCCTCTACGATGACCGGAACGGGCGGTTTGGACGGGCGGGCCTGCGAGTCAGTCTGCGTCTCGTCGCAGCCCGCAAGTAACAGCAGCGCAGCCAGCGTGAAAAAAATTCCAGGGTATCGATGCATAAGTCGTACTCTGCCACTATTCGCAGCGTTGCAAGTCAGTCTGGTGTCGGGGCAAATCGTGATGCGCTTCAAAACGCGTGAGCGACCGCAGCAGCGCTTGCCGCCCTGCTTACCGAGAATGCACAAGTATACTTGGGCTCGCGAGTCGAATTCAGGTAAACAACTGAAAATAATCTGTTTGTGACAAATTGTTACAAGCTGTCCCAGTTTCCCCGCGTAGTTGACAGCACGATAAATCAATAATTTGCGGCTGGATCCAGGTCGCCACACTCCAGAATATTCTTCGTTTGCCGAAGGATTTCTCATGATTGGCCCTCAGACGATGTATGGGGAAAGGGAATGCAACGCTGCCAGGAACTGACCATCTCGCTAGTCGGGCTGTAATTTTGGCGGTACTCCTCTTTGCGTATTCCGGGGCGCGGAGTGAAGCAATAAAACCAGACCAACCCAATCAGGCGCCGCCCAGGATCGGGTCAATCACGATCAACAACGGCAGCATTTTCGACCTCGAAGACCCCGCAGAGAACAAGCTGCTGTATCGCCTCGCGAACAAAGTCCACCTGACTACACGCCCGCATGTCATCGAGCAACAGCTGCTGTTTGAAACCGGGGAGGACTTTTCCGCGCAGAGCCTGCACGAGTCCGAGAGGATCCTCAGGGATAACCGTTACATTCAGGAAGCGCAGATCGAGCCCATACGCCGAGGCAACGGCGTCGTCGATATCAACGTGAACACGACGGACACGTGGACGCTCGTCCCCAAATTGTCATTCTCTCACTCAGGCGGCGAGTCCAGTGCTGGCCTGGGCCTGAAAGAGTCCAACCTGTTTGGCAGTGGCGTGGGCATTGAATTCATGTACAAGTCGGATGTCGACCGGGATTCAAGGATGCTGAAAGTGGTGGACAAGCAGCTGGGCGACAGCTGGTACGGTATTCGTGCAATCGCCGAGGACAACAGTGACGGGCACCTGCACTCCCTGGAGTTCGGCCAGCCGTTTTATTCGCTTGATACCAAAAGCTCACGCGGCTTCAGTTACCTGGATGCTGATCAGACGGATTCGCTGTATGACCGCGGCGAAATCGCAGCCCAATATCGGCACGAGATCCAGGGCTACGACTTACAGGTTGGCTGGTCGCAAGGTCTGCGCAACGGTTGGGCCCGGCGCTACGTAGCCGGGTTGGGCTATGACGAGCATCGTTTTGCAGAAGCACTGGACCCCATCGGCTCAACCAGCCTCATGCCGACCAACCGAAAATTTGTCTACCCCTATGTCGGCATTGAATTCGTCCAGGACAAGTTCGAGGAAGCCGTCAATCTTGACCAGATTGCAAGAACCGAGGATCGATTTGTTGGCTCTGCATTCACGGCTCGTATTGGTGCCGCGCAAAGTGCCTTTGGTTCGAGCACCGATGCGTGGATTCTGCGCGGGAGTGCCCGAACCAGTATCAGCAAGTCTCAATCCAGCTCGCTGGTCTTCGCTTCGGACTTCGGTACACGAATAGAGACAGGTGGCGTCGCCAACCTGCTCCTGAACATGGACGCAAAGTATTACAAGCGTCTTTCGGACAAGCGCCTGTTTTTCGTTCGGCTCAACGGTTCGTACGGACAAAACCTGGACCTTGACCAGCATATGTATCTGGGTGGAGACAATGGTCTTCGCGGCTATCCCTTGCGCTACCAGTCCGGTGACAAACGGGCGCTGCTCACTCTCGAGCAGCGCTTTTACACGGACTGGTACCCGTTTCGCCTGTTTCGTGTCGGGGCCGCAGTCTTTTTCGACATGGGCCGAACCTGGGGCGAAGGGCCATTTGGCACTGGCAACGACGGTCTGCTTAGAGATGTCGGCGCCGGACTGCGTCTCGGCAACGCGCGCTCCAGCCTGGGGCAAGTTGTGCATATCGATGTCGCGTATCCCCTGGACGGCAACAACGACATCAGCAACGTCCAGTTTATTGTTGAAATCAAAAAGAGTTTCTAGCCATGCAGCCAATGTCCGATTCAAAAGTAAAGATCCTCGCAGCACTGCACCCCCTGTGGTCCTTTACGTGGCGGGCTGTGCTGACGCTGGTCGTCTGTCGAAGCATATTCGTGGTCTGGCAATGGCAGCGAGTCATCGAAGCGGACATGCTTGCGTCGGTTTTCGTCCAGGGCTTGCGGTTCGACCTGGTCACGGTTGGCCTGATGCTTGCCGTCCCGATACTGCTGTTTCCGATTCTTGCGTCGAACCGGCTGCTGGTACCTGCCTGGAGAGGGATGCTGCAGTTTCTCCTTCCTGCCATTCTGCTGCTCATCGTTTTCATGGAGTGCAGCACGCCGTCGTTCGTCGATCAGTTTGATAGTCGGCCAAACATCCTGTTCCTCGAGTACCTGAACCATCCACGCGAGGTCGCGGCGACGCTGTGGGCGGCCTACAAACTGCCTATCCTTGCAACCATCGCGATTGTAATCGCGATTACCTGGATCAATTCGCGGCAAATCGGACGGATGGTCAAACACATTCAGCCGGTCGGAATAATTCCGGCTCTCGTAGTTACGCCGCTGCTGCTGGTTCTCTGTGTTGGTGTGGTTCGGTCCACACTCGATCATCGTCCGGTAAACCCGAGTACGGTTGCGCTCTCAACCGATCCCCTGGTCAACGAGTTGGCGCTGAACTCCACCTACACGTTGTTGTATGCGGTCAACGAGACCCGCAACGAAGCCCGGGGAGGGTCTCGCTACGGGAAGCTGAATGATGACGAAATAGTTAACATCGTTAGACAGGCAATGGATATCGATGCGGACAGTTTCACCTCCGATGAGTTGCCCACGTTGCATAGGCAACAGCAGGGGCAAAATGCCGCAAGACCGATGAACCTGGTCCTGATTGTTGAGGAAAGTCTTGGCGCCGAGTTTGTCGGCTCGCTGGGCGGGCTGAATCTGACACCGAATCTCGACAGGCTGGGCAGTGACGGAATCTGGTTCACCAACCTGTACGCAACGGGCACGCGATCTGTGCGCGGTCTGGAAGCCATCGTCAGCGGTTTTACCCCAACGCCGGCGCGCAGTGTCCTGAAATTGCCGCGATCGCAAAGAGACTTCTTCACACTCGCTGAGTTGCTGGGAAAGGCAGGCTATCAATCATCCTTTATTTATGGCGGTGAAGCGCAGTTCGACAACATGCGGCGATTCTTCATGAATAACGGGTTTGACAAAGTGGTCGATGAGAAAGACTACAAAGATCCGGTGTTCACGGGCTCATGGGGCGTTTCGGACGAAGATCTGTTCGACAAGGCGCACGAGGAGTTCATGGCCGCCGGGGATCAGCCGTTCTTCAGCCTCGTGTTCACCTCGTCAAATCACACGCCCTTCGAATTTCCGGACGGCCGCATAGAGCTGTTCGATGACGAGAAAAGCACGGTGAATAACGCCGTGAAGTATGCCGACTATGCTCTCGGTCGGTTCATGGATAAAGCCCGGCAGTCCGACTACTGGGATAACACCGTATTCTTGATCGTTGCCGATCACAATTCGAGAGTCTACGGCAACGAAATAGTGCCGATTGAACGATTTCATATCCCTGGGCTGATACTAGGAGGAGCGGTAAAACCCGCAGTGTTCGACCCGGTCGCCAGCCAGATCGATCTTGCGCCAACGTTGCTTTCAATAATAGGTGTCACGTCACAGCACCCGATGATCGGACATGACCTGACCCAGGCAACTGCCCGGCACACCCCCGGCCGGGCAATCATGCAGTTCCATGCAACACAGGCGTACATGGAGGGCGACCGGGTCGCCATTTTGCAAAAGGACATGCCCATCAGCCAGTACAGACTCCGGGAGGGAACGCTCGTGCCGGCTCAGGACAACAGTGCCGAATTGTCGACCAGGGCGCTGGCCCACGCGTCATGGTCATCAATGGCATACGAACACTCCCTGTATCGACTCCCGGACGTGATGCACTGATAAAAAAAGGGGGCCCGAGGGCCCCCTTCCATACTGCTCGAAATTTCAACCTAGAACCGCGCCTGCAACTGCAAACGAACGTAGCGAGGCTGCTGCCATGCATAGGTGGCGCCGAACCATTCGTTCGGCGTACCTTCAGACTGCTCAACGTGCTCATTGATCGAGGTTGCTTCCTGGATATCGAACAGGTTGAACACCTGCAGCGTGGCTTCCATATCGACATCGGCCAGCTGGAAGTTGTAGTTCACAGAGGCGTCGAAGGTGAAATTCCACGGTGTCCGTCCGCCAGATCCACGTGAGTTCTTCGTGTAGATCTTGTCGGACTGGGCGGCACCGGCCGGGCAGGGACCTACGCCACCACCTGCAAGATTACAGGTGTTGGTGAACAGGTAGAACGTATCACCGTAGGAGCCGTAGATATCCGCTGCGTCATCAGGATAGCCCTGACCGAACAGACTGAGCGGCCGGCCGCTGGCAGCGGAAGCCGACCAGCCGAGCGACAGATTGTCGGTAAGGAAATGGCTGCCAAAGAACTTGAACACGTGGCGGCGATCGTTCGGCAGATAGCCGTCGGCGCCATCCATCAGTGCCGGGAAGTCGAAGTCCTGCGTAATGCCCGCGTCGGGCTGCTGGATATCGGACTTCACGGCGCCTTCGAAATTACCGTAGCTCTGGGCCCAGACATAAAGCGCCGTAAAGCTGGTCGACTCGCCGGCGTGATCCCACTGCAATTGCACGGAGTGATAGGTGTTATCACCCTTGGGCAGCTTGATCTCATCCTTGTCATGGAAGCGAACGACGCCGTCGGTATCTTCCCAGGTTCCGCCAAAGCCGGGATTCACCAGCGTGCAATAGAAGCCATTCGCCAGCGGACCGCAATAATCGTCCAGCGTGGCGCCAACCTCGCGATTGACGTAGCGCAACGACACTTTATCGGCCTCATTGACGTACCGCTCATAACCGACAATGAACTCTTCCTTGTAGAAAGGATCGGCCTCGGCTGCCTGGAACTGCGCCTTTGTCGGTGCCGTGCCGTCCGAATTGACGACCGTCGACGTGTTGATATCGCCGGTTACCGGAACGAGGCCCGAAGGCGCGCCCGTCGTCGCATCCACACCCGTATAGGTGTAATGCGTCGTCGTATCGCTGACGCCTGCGGCGACCCGGAAGTTGGTGTTGTTCAACACCGGCAGATAGTAACGGCCCCAGGTGGTGTAGAACTTGTTCTCACCGTCGCCAGTCGGGTCCCAGCTCATGCCAAGTCGTGGCGCCCAGTCCTGGTCGAAGTCGGCAAATACGACACCCGTGCCACCAATATTGGTTAGCGAGTCCTGCCGGGCTCCCAGGTAAAGCACCATGTTGTCGTTAAGCTGCCATTCGTCTTCGATGTAATAAGCAGTCAGCTCACTCGTGAACATACCGCCGGAACCGCCGTTGTCGAACAGCCGATTATTGACGATTTCCTGGGGTGCACCAGTGTTGTTGGTGTAAAGCACACCGCTGGTTCCCTGAATCGTGGCATTCGGCGCCAACGTCGAGTACGTATAACGACCACCACCGATCGGTGACGACAAGTGCAGCGTTTCCCGGTCCTGTTGGTCGAGTCCGGCGCGAATCAGGTGATTGCCGACGACCCACTCAATGTCGAGGCGAAGCTGATCGTTGGTGTCCTGGTTATCACCGAACTGCCCGCCTGGACCACAACCCGTAAATGGTGCTGCTGGCGCAGGCGTACGATTGTCTGTGATCCGAGGACACGAGTCGGTGTCGTCCGGCAAGGTCGTATACTCGGTTTCGATTCTCCCGACCATTGCCGATATCGTCAGATTATCGCCGAATGTGCCTGAGTAGCTCGCGCTTGCGGCTTCGCCACCACGACGACGGATGAAGAAAGAGTTCGGCGTTGAGCTGATCTCATTGGTCACCGGATCCTTGGCATAGTGCGTGTCGATACCGTCATTGCGATTCGAATATCCCCAGGCGCTGAGACGATGATACGCATTGATGTCCCAGTCGATTTTCGCGCCCCAGAAAATATTGTCTGAACCGGATTTTTCGATCTCACGGTACTCGGTGTCGCGGTTATTTTCCGCGCTCGGGCTGCCTGCCTGCCAGGAGAAATTCTGGTCGGAATCCCGCGGATTGACGATGGCATAGATAAAGAGTTTGTCCTCGATGATAGGACCGCCCGCCGTTAGCCAGTATTCGAAGAGGCCATTCTCGTCTTCAGTTGTGTCACGAAAGACACGGCCGGTACCCGGACCGCCCTGGCCATTGCCAAGTCCGCCGCTACCGCGTGAGATTCTGCCCTCCTCATACAAGGACTTGGGTTCAACCGCAACGCCAACACCGAACTCCCACTCGTTACTGCCGCTTTTAGTGACTGCATTGAGAACCCCACCGGTCGTGCGGCCGTACTGGGATGAATAGCCGCCGGTTTTGACCTGGAACTGTTCATAAAACTCGAACGGGACTTCACCACAGCCAAGGCCCTGGCTGGTATTGGTAACTTCGAGGCCGTTGATGTAGCAGGAGTTTTCCGAGATCGACGAGCCACCGAACGATGCGAAGCCGTTGCCCCCGCTGAGACCAAATTTGCTTTCGCCGAGAATCACGCCAGGTGCCAATAAGGAAACCGAGGTGATGTTGCGGGCTACCGGCATCAGATCGAGTTCCTGTTCGCCCAGCACGAGGCCGGAATCGGTCGCGTACGTGTCATAAGTCGGTGCGGACGCGGTGACCGTGATCTCTTCTATATTGCTGGCCGTCACCAACGGGAAACGCGCCGTCGCTGTGCCGTTCAGTGTTACCCGGAAGGTATCCCGGGCGACGACCGTGCCGTCCTGAAATACGCTCAGCACGTAGGTGCCGACTGGTAGTTGTGAAAAACGAAAATCCCCGTCGCTATCAACATTGGTATCGCGCGACCGTCCCGTGGATTCATCCAGGGCATTCACTGTGTATGCCCCGGCACTCATATTCTCCAAAGTACCTACGATATTGCCGGACCCTTCCAGGCCCGCGTAGGCGTTCAGTGACAGCAGCATTATGGCTCCCACCACAATGCGCCATCTGTTTCTGATAGTCATGATTGCTCCCCTTTCATTGTTTAACAGCAAACACCGCAACCAGGACTTTCGGTTACCGTCGATGCCGTTATGCGCAAATGCGCATGAAGGGAATATGTTCCTTTTATGCGACAAGCGCTCCGAACTTGTCGTTATGCTTAACGGGAGCACGCACTAATCGTATAACGAGAGCGTAAGAGGCTCTGGCTATGTACGGATAAACCCCTATGCAGACTGAATTTATTCTGAACTATTTGCTTGGTGGTTAACACACAAAAAGGCGCCGTGAGGGCGCCTCGAAATTGCGGTGAAAGGCTTTGTTTGAAACTTACAATTAGATGTCGTAGCAATTTAGCAACAAGATCTTCGCAAGCTTCAAGAAGCACTATTCGAGTCAGATCGAGCTTTTCGCAGGGTTTGTTGTCGCCAGGCGCAAAGCCGTCAGTCTGTCGCGTAGCCGGTTAGTTCGACATAGCCGCGACCTTCCATCTTTTGCTGATCGCGCCGCCCCCGCACGTCGACCGCGCCCTCCCAATACCGGACGGTAGTGAAAAGCTCCTGGTCGCTGATCACCGGCGTTACCGTCAGTTCCAGGCCGAGCTGTGAAATCCGCAACAGCCACTGGGAAGGATAGATACCGCCGGCCGGACTTTCCCAGGTGTCGAGCACCGAAATCTCAAAATCATCTGATGTAAGGTGTATGGCATCGCCGCTGGCACGAATAAATGTCCCTGCGCTGGCAGGGTCCCAACGGCCGTCTCGCAAGCGCAGCCCGTACAACATTAGCTCACTGCCGTCATCGAGCTGCAGTGCAAACCAGTCCCAGCCGACCTGGTCGCCAGACAGCGCGCTCGTGCTCCACTCGCGATCCAGCCACGACAAGCCGGATACGGTGTAATTGTTGTCACCGATTCGCAGCCGGCCATCGGTTTGCAGCCGCGTCATCGAGTAGTAATACGACGCATTGTTCGGGTTGGCGGATTTTCGCGAGAGTCCATCAATGCCATTCAGCACCGGTGGTTTCAGCGGCAGCAACTCAAGGTCAAGTCCGAGCTGGTCATCGTCCGCGCGCAAGCGCCAGGCATCGCTGCCGCGCTGCGCGGCCAGTTCCCAGTTGTCGATCCAGACGCGCAGCGGCGCCGCCTGCGCACCGGCCAGTCCCAACGCACCGCGCGCATAACGTTGTGCGACATGGAATTCCTCGTCTTCAGCATCCGTTACCGCGAGGTGAGCGATGTAAACCTGGTTCGTGCGCCAGGCAGATTCCGATGCGGGCGCTGTCGGCGCCAGTGCAAAGCGAAAAATAGTCAGCTCAAAGCCGAATCGCCGTCCGTCTTCGTCGTCGAGATTCCCGGTGACGTACCACCACTCGTTTCTGAACTCAGGGTGTGGGCCGTGATCCTCCGGAAAAGAAAAGATGCGCGGCTGCAGTGCCCTGGCGAAAGCCTCGTCGGCATCGCTGCCTAATAGCGCTGACAGTTTCGACGGCGGCGACATCGTTTCATCAGCCTGCACCGCAGCGAGCCCAAGCAAAGTGAGCAGAGTGCCAACGCGAAGCATTGAAGCGATCATGCTATTCCTCCCGCATCGCGATGGCCGGCTGGCTGCGACCGGCACGCCAGGCCGGGTAGAGGCCCGCCAGCATCGCCGCGCCGATAGCAAAGGCCATGGTCACCAGCAGGATGCCGGGCGCGACGTCCATATCGATCTGCCAGCCAAACGCTCGACGGTTGATGACCTTGATGAGCACCCAGGCCATGATGATGCCCAGCGGCACAGCCGCGATGCCGCTCAATAGCCCGATCACACCGGTCTGCGCGGTGATCATGCTGCCGACCTGCAGGGGCGTCATGCCCAATGCACGTAGTGTTGCCGACTCGCGAGCGCGCTCCAGTTGCAGTGCCAGCATCGCGGACAGTATGCCAATGAACGCAACGCCGAGTGTGAGCCAGTAGAGCACGTCGGTGATCACGAAGGTGCGGTCGAAGATCCGCATTGACTCGCTACGCAGGCCCGCATTCGACGCTGCGTAGATCTTTGGTCCGTCACGGGTCAATGCTTCTATTTGCGTGACGATCGAATCAGCATTAACGTCTTCGGCGAGATACAGTCCCATTGAATCGATCGTGTCGTCATCGTAGTGGCGCAGGTAGGTTGCACGACTCATAACAACGCCACTCGCATCGACGTCGTAGCTCTGGAACGTTGCGGCAACCTGGAAGTCTCGCATGCCGTTGTCGGTGGGTAACGTGATCTGGCTACCCGCGCCTAGCCCGAATTTGTACGCATACGGTTCCGAGACCAGCACTGCGTCAGTTTGCTCCCACGCGGGCCAGGTAGTCGCTGGCTCTCCGTCGAGCAGTTCGAAGCCGCTATAGCTTGTGCGTGGCATTTCGAAAACACGGAGCTGCGTGCGCCCATTCTCGTCCTCGACCCAGGCGCGTTTCCGCGTACTGAGGTCTTCCACACCCGCAAGGTTGGTGATGTTTCTGATCAACGCAGGATCCATCGAACCTCGCTCGGTGCCGACATACACGTCGGCCTGCAGTGATTGTTCGAGCCAGGCGCTGACCGAACCGCGAAAGCTGTCCACCATCACGCTGACCCCGATCGTCGCCGCCACCGCGACGGTAAGTGCAACGATGGCAATGCTGGTTCGTGAGAGACCGGACGCGATGCCAGCCACCGCCATGCGTGCGCTCGTGCCACCGAAAGCGGCAGCCACTGGCGCGGTGAGCTTCGCCGCAAACCGCACGAACAATGGCACGCACAGGGCAAAGCCGAGTATCGCGAGAAATACGGCAACCAGGCCGGCCACGAGGCTGGTATCTGACAATACAATCAACGCAATGGCACCGATCATCAGTGTGACGCCGGCGAGCGTGATAGTGGGCAGCGCTCGATTCGAGCTTTGCTCCAGTGCTGAGCGCGTCATTGCCAGGCGAGGCTGAAAAGCCGTCGCTTCATAGGCTGGCAAGGCGGCAGCGATGAGCGCCGCGCCGACGCCTGCGACGAGGCCTTTCACAATCGCGAAAGTGTCAACACTCACGTCGGTCACATTGACGCGAAAGTACAGGTCGTTGATCGTGCGGGCGACCAGGCCCAGCAGCTGTTCGCCCAGCAGGACACCGAGCGCGACGCCGAGCACTGCTGCGATCAGGCCAAGAAAACCGGCCTCGACCAGGATGATCGACATCAGCTGGCGGCGAGTCAGCCCGAGTGCACGCAAGACGCCGATCAATGCGCGTCGCTGCAGCACCGAAAAATTGACACTATTAAATATAAGGAACAACCCGACGAGCAGTGCGAGCAGGCTCATGGCCGTGAGATTGGTCATGAAGGCCGTGCTCATCTCGACCGTTGAGCGCGTGC
>Ga0102946_1000744_pt1 | contig 11341 bp, 5 predicted proteins | sample SalPon2A_A_D1_MG_FD_78209 | JGI IMG/M metagenome (GOLD analysis project Ga0102946, IMG submission 78209) | Soil microbial communities from South San Francisco under conditions of wetland restoration - Salt Pond MetaG R2A_A_D1_MG | ecosystem: Environmental > Terrestrial > Soil > Wetlands | place... | reverse complement strand
GTGACGGTATCGATATCTCGGCCGTGGCCAAGGGAATGGAAATGATGGGCGCTTCTGCAATTCTCCACCCTGCCCTGAAACTGCACGACGTGATACTGGCCGACGTCGTTGTAATCGTACTCGGTATTCTCACCAGCCTGCTGCCGGCCTGGCGGGCGTCGCAATACCGGCCGGCTGAAGCCATCGCCAAAACTTGAGGAAACGCCAATGGCGCAGATCGAATGCATTGAACTATGCAAGAGCAATCACCAGGGTGACGCGGTCATCAAGGCGCTTGACCACGTCAATCTGACCGTGGAAGCCGGATCATTCATATGCCTGTCCGGACCTTCCGGGTCTGGAAAAACCACGCTCCTCAACGCAGTCGGAGGCCTGGACAAGCTGGACAGCGGCGAGGTCCACATCGATGGGGATCGGGTGGACCTGCTTGGAAAAGGCCCTCTGGCCGATCTTCGCTTGCAGCACATCGGGTTCGTGTTCCAGGCTTATAACCTGATTCCGGTGCTCACGGCGCGGGAAAACGTCGAATTCGTCATGCAGGTCCAGGGGATGCCGGCCCGGGAACGAAGAAGCAAGTCGATCTCCATTCTGAAAGAGGTCGGGCTGGAAGGCATGGAAAACCGGCGCCCGGCGCAATTGTCTGGGGGCCAGCAGCAAAGAGTGGCGGTGGCGCGCGCCATTGTCAGCCAGCCCAAGCTGGTGCTGGCTGACGAGCCCACTGCCAACCTGGACTCGCGGTCTGCAAAACGATTGATGGACCTGTTTCTGGAATTAAATGAAAACCACCAGGTGACGTTCATGATTGCCACCCACGATGAGCGCGTGATGCGCTATGCCAAACGGCTGATCAAAATGCAGGATGGCCGAGTGATTGAAGATTCGGTTCAGCAGCCTGCCTGAAGAGTGACACCTGGATGAGACACCGTTCTGCAACCTGGCTGCTCGCCCTTTGCCTGCTTGCGGTTGTGCGCTCTGGCCTGGCCGCGGATGAACGCGCAAATGATGATGAGGATGAGCAACCGCCGGAAGTAACCCGGTCAGTGAGTGGACATTTGAAGGTGCAGCTCAATGTCCAGACTTATCCATCCGAAAGCCTGTTTCAGGAGGTGGTCGGTTCGACCGCTATAGATAGCAATCTCGAGGCCCGCGCCCGGTACTCCGCCGTCGGTCAAGTGTGGGATTTCAAGGCCGATTACCAGTTCATCACGCTTTATGCCGACTCGCTGCGACTGGCGCAAAATCTGCCGGGCACTGCCTACCCGGTCAGAAGCGTTATTTCCGACGACCGCCGCTGGTTGAACCTCACCTACAGTTTCGGGGACGACAATAAGACCGCCATCATCCAGCGGCTTGACCGGCTCAACGCCGGATTCACCACAGAGCATACCGCCTGGCGATTTGGCCGACAGGCAATCAGCTGGGGCAATGGCATGGTTTTCACGCCAATGGATATCTTCAATCCTTTCGATCCCGCCGCGGTGGACAAGGAGTACAAAACCGGTGATGACATGTTCTACGGACAAATCCTGTTCGATGGCGGCAGCGATCTGCAAGCCGTTGCAGTGGTCCGGCGTGATCCGATCAATGGCAAGGTTGAATCAGACCAGTCCTCACTGGCGTTCAAATATCACGGTTTTCTCGGCATGAAAGAATTCGACTTGCTGGCGGCCGAGCATTACGGCGACCAAGTGCTGGGCCTGGGCGGTATTGTCGCCCTGGGTGGCGCCATCTGGCGCGGCGACCTGACCTGGACCAAAACGGATATCGAATCCGTGGTTTCACTGGCAACCAGCCTCTCCTACTCGTGGAACTGGGGCGGCAAAAACATCAGCGGACTGCTCGAATACTACTACGGTGGGTTCGGTCAGAAAGACGGCGACTACGCTCTGGTAGACCTCGCCCGGAATCCGGACCTGGTTCGCAGAATTGAACGTGGAGAACTGTTTACGCTGGCCAGGAACTACCTGTCGGCTTCCGCCGGCGTCGAAATGACACCCCTGGTCATGGTCACGCCCAACCTCTTCATCAATCTCGACGATCCGTCCGCCCTGGCCCAACTGGTCGTCAACTACAACTGGAAGCAGGACATCCAGCTCCTGGCTGCGCTGAACTTTCCGATTGGCCCCGACGGTTCGGAATATGGTGGAATCGCAGCACCGGTCGAAGGACTCTATTTTTCAACCGGGCCCAGCCTCTTCACCCAGTTCGCCTGGTACTTCTGATCCGAAGCGTCGCGCGGTTGGCGTTACAGGAACTGTTCGTCGAGGATACGTTCTTCCAGGGAGTGATCCGGGTCGAAAAGCAGTTTTAACGTGATCTCTTTCTCCTCGAAAACATCGACACTCACCACGTTGCGGACTTCTTCCGCGTCGGCCGTCGCACTGACCGGGCGCTTGTAGTTATCGAGAATATCGAACCGGATTCGAACGCTGGCCGGCAGCACTGCGCCTTTCCAGCGACGCGGGCGGAATGGCGAAATGGGGGTCAGCGCCAGGGCATCCGTACCCAACGGCAAAATCGGCCCGTGCGCTGAAAGATTATAGGCTGTACTGCCAGCTGCCGTTGCGACCAGCACGCCATCACAGACCAGGGATTCGACCTTTACCGAACCGTTGATAGAAATACGGATGTGCGCCGCCTGGTTCATCTGCCGGAGCAGCGCGACTTCATTAATCGCGAGTGCGTGTGACACATTGCCGGCCTCGGTCAGGGTCTGCATGTGCAAGGGGTTCAGTTCGACCTGGTTGGCTGCGTTGAGACGCTTCTCAAGGCGAGTTTCGCGAAACCGGTTCATCAGGAACCCGACGTTGCCGATTTTCATACCGTAAACAGGCAGGTTTGCCGGCAGCAACCGGTGCAGGGTCCGCAGCATAAAGCCGTCTCCGCCCAGCGCAACCACGACCTCGGCCTGGTCCGGATCGTTCTGACCATAGCGATTGATCATTGATCCCAGCGCCGCCTGGGCGGCTTCGGTTTCGCTGGCCACAAAATGAACTTTTCGTTCTGAGTACGTCGTCATTAAACCGGAACTATGCCGTATCAGCGGCCAGCCTGGCCAGGGACCGGACGGCCACGGCGATGGTTGCGTAATCCATGTCGGAGTTGTTCCTCATGTCATGTATCATATCCAATACCTCGCTGACGGCTGTGCTGTTGTCTTCCATCCAGGCATCAAGCAGGTCACCATTCTTTTTCTTGCTATGCAGTATCTGCTCCACCAGCAGGTTGTGCTGGGTGAACAACTCGTCCCGCAGATTGGCCCTGGCCCTGGCATGCCATTGACCGGCAACTTCCAGCGATTCGACGCGAGAACGGAGCCAGTGCAGTCCGAGCGACTCGCCCAGCCCGAAATACACCTGGGCCACGCGCTGCACGTCGATCTTCCGCCTGGCCGCCGTTTCCACCACATCCAGCGCTGGAAACAGGTGTGTCAACTGAACGGTACGGGCTGCCAGTGCCTTTGGAAACCCGCCTTCCAGGTAGGGTAGCATTTGTTGTTCCATCTGGATCTTTTCTTCAGCGGCCAGGTTCTTTTTCATGGAGTCCGCAAGCGTGTCCAGACCGTCTTCGAGGCGGTCGATCATCATCTGGATATCCAGGCTCCTCTGCGGCAAATTCAGCAGCCAGCGGGTTGTCTGCCGCAGCAAATTCCACATCACCAGCATGGCTGACGTTTGCAAATCTGCACTTACCTTGTTATCCAGAGACTCCACTTTGATCCAGAATTCCCGCGCTTTGAAGATGACCCGGGCAATGCTGTAAGCCTTTGCGACTTCTGCCGGATCGGCGCCGGTATCCTCGTGCATCCGCAGCGTGAAGGAAGCACCCATGCGGTTGATCAGACTGTTGGTCACCTGGGTGGCGATAATCTCACGCTTCAGCCGATGATATGGCATGTACTGGGCATAGCGTTCCTGCAGGGCCACCGGAAAATAGCGAATCAACTCGGACGACAGGTACGGATCCTCCGGCACGTTGGAGGCCAGCAATTGCTGGTATAAGCGGATCTTGCTGTAGGAAAGCAACACCGACAGCTCCGGGCGCGTCATGCCTTCCCCGCGGTTGCGCCGGTCAGTCAGAATTTCGTCATCGGGCAGGTACTCGAGGTTGCGATCGAGCAACCCCTCCTCCTCCAGTACGCTGATGAAGTGTTGCTTCGAGCCAAGACGCGGCCCCGATAATTCTTCCATCATCGTAATGGCCTGGGTCTGCAGATAGTTACTGCGCAACACCAATTCGCCGACCTCGTCACTCATGCTGGCCAGAAGTTCATTGCGGGACGGTTCATCCAGCTCACCGGCGCGTATCACCTGGTTCAGCAGAATCTTGATGTTCACTTCGTGATCGGATGTGTCCACTCCGGCCGAATTATCGATAAAGTCGGTGTTGATCCGGCCGCCGCAGGAAGCAAATTCCATACGGCCAAGCTGGGTGCAGCCCAGATTGCCACCCTCTGCAATGACCTTGCAACGCAGGTCGCGCCCGTCAACTCGCAGCGCGTTGTTCGACATGTCGCCCACGTCTGCATGACTCTCGCTTGAAGCTTTCACATAGGTGCCGATACCACCATTCCACAACAGGTCCACCGGGGCCTTGAGCAGTTCCCGAATGAGGGACTGGGGCGTCAGCGAGTCTTCCTCCAGGCCCAGCCAGTCGCGAACCTCCCGACTCAGAGGAATCGTTTTGTCCTGACGGGAAAATACACCGCCACCCTTTGAAATGAGATCCGGGTTGTAGTCGGTCCAATTGGACCGGTCCTTGCGGAACAGGCGGCGGCGCTCAGCAAAACTTGCCTTCTCATCCGGATTCGGGTCGAGAAAGATATGCAAATGATTGAAGGCCGCCTGCAGGCGAATATGCCGGGACAGCAACATACCGTTACCGAAAACGTCGCCCGCCATGTCCCCGATGCCGACAACGGTAAACGGCTCGGTTTGCGTGTTGACGCCCATCTCGCGAAAGTGTCTCTTCACGCTCTCCCAGGCGCCACGTGCCGTAATGCCCATGCCCTTGTGGTCGTAGCCGACCGACCCCCCGGAAGCAAAAGCATCACCCAGCCAGAAACCGTATCGCGTGGCGATGCCATTGGCGATGTCGGAAAACGTGGCGGTGCCCTTGTCGGCCGCAACCACCAGGTAGGGGTCATCGTCATCCAGTCGGATGACATCTGGAGGCGGCAACACATCCATTTCATTTAAATTATCAGTAATATCCAATAAACCACTGATAAATTTACTATAACAGTATATGCCTTCAGCCAAGAGCGCATCCCTTCCTCCTTCGGAAGGTGGTTTTTTGAGCACAAACCCGCCTTTGGAACCCACCGGTACGATAACCGTGTTCTTGACGTTCTGGGCTTTCATCAGGCCCAGAACTTCGGTACGGAAATCCTCTCTGCGATCTGACCAGCGCAAGCCGCCGCGGGCGATTTTCCCGCCCCGCAAGTGAATACCTTCGAAACGCGGGGAGAAGACCCAAATTTCCCGGTAAGGTCTTGGCAGTGGCAGATCCGGCACCGCTTTTGAATCCAGCTTCAGGCTGATGTACTCCTTGCGTTCACCGTTCTCATTCACCTGGAAATAGTTGGTTCGCAAAGTGGCGCCGATGACCTGGTAGAAGGCATGTAAAATCCGGTCTTCGTCCAGGCTGGACACATTTTGCAGGGCCCGCCTGAATACACGCCTGACGGTTGGAACCTGGGCCTCACGGTCGTTGCCGCGGGCGGCGACCATGTCATCAACGTACTCCAGCAACACGCTGTCGCGGTTGTCTTCCTCATCGAGCAGGGTTTTGAAGCGCCGGTCCATTTTGCGGGCAGCTATCTCGCGGCGGTACTCCGTCTCACCCTCCCTGCCCGGCTCGAACATCGCTTCGAACAACTCAACCAGCAGGCGGGCGATGGCCGGGTGCTTGGCCAGGGTTTCGGCCATGTAGTTCAGTGAGAACGGCACACCTGTCTGCAGCAGGTACTTGCAGTAGGCCCGCAGCACCTTCACCTGGTGCCAGTGCATCTGCGATGCAATCACCAACGCATTCAGGCCGTCGTTGTCGGTGTCTCCCCTCAACGCGCGTTCGAACGCCTCCTGGAAGGGGCCGCGCAGAATATCCAGGTCGAGTTCACGATCCACCGCAGGAACCATGTCGAAATCCTGTATCCACAAGCTCTCTTCGGCGTCGAGCTTCAGCTCGTAGGGGCGCTCACTGACGATTCGGAGCCCGAGGTTTTCCAGGATCGGCAGCGCTTTGTACAGCGGTTCTGGATGGTCTTTCCTGAACAGTTTGAAGCGGATAATTCCACCCCGGGCTTTGCGTGGACGGTAAAGGCTCATGCGTAATGTTTCGCCTTCGTCCACCGCGGCCGCGTTTTCAACGTCGAACGCCGCGACCCATGGCGAGACGTCTTCCTTGTAGGCCTCGGGAAAAGCGCGGGCAAACCGTGCCGCGTAACTCAAGCCGAGTTCTTCCCCGTGTTTTTCAACCAGGATACCGGTCAGCCCATCCGTCCAGGATTGCACGACCTCAACAATCTTCTGTTCCAGCGCGGGAACGTCGAAATCGATTTTCTCGTCCAGCCGGGGCCGCACGATCACGTGCAGTCGCGCCAGCCGGGACTCCGAGACATGCACCGAGTAATCCAGCTTTTTACCCTTCAGAGCTCGCTTCAGAATGGCCTGAATCTGTTCCCTGTTCTCGGTGTTGAACCGTTCCCTGGGAATGTAAACCAGGCAGGAATAGAACCGGCCGTACCGTTCGCGGCGGATGAACAAACGCACGTGAGAACGCTCCTGCAGGTTCATCACGCCGGTGGCAATTTCCCGCAGTTCGTCGGAAGTGGCCTGGAACAATTCATCCCGCGGCAGGGTTTCCAGGATATGAACCATGGTCTTCCAGGCATGGTTACCCGGATTGAGACCCGCAGTATCGAGAACCTGTTTCGCTCGGAGCCGCACCAGGGGCGTATCCATGGCATTCAGATTGTAGGCCATGGAAGTGAACAGACCGAGGAACCGCCTTTCACCAACCGTGCGGCCCTGCTTGTCAAATTGCAGCACGCCAATGTAGTCCATGTAGCCGGTGCGATGGACCGTTGAGCGGGCATTGGTCTTGGTGATGATCAACGGTATTTTGTGCCCGCTTTTTCGCGCCTCGCTCGCCAGGCTGCCGAGAGGCCGGGATTGTATTGTGTTTTCATTCTCCCGCAATATCCCCAACCCGCTTCCCGGCACGATCTGCAATTCCAGGCCGTCGTTACCGCGGGCAATGCGATAGTCCCTGACGCCCAGGTACACGAAATAGTCGTCGTTGAGCCACTGCATGAATTCCCGGCATTCGCGCATCAGGTCGCGCTGGATTTGCGGAGCCCAGGTCATCATCTTGTCCTTGGCCTCGTAGGCTTTGCGCTCCATGGCGCGCCAGTCCCTGACCGCGGCATCGACGTCCTGAAAGGCCAGGCGAAGGTTTGCTTCTATTTGTGTGAGATACTCGTCGTGGGTATGCCGGTCGACCTGGTATTGCATGACCGACTCGGGTTGCCCCTTGGTGTCATTGGTATCGAAAATCGCAGTCAAACGATTGTCCGAGTCGCGTTCGACCCGGATCACCGGATGTATAATCAGATGAACGCCCAACCCCATGTCGCCAAGAGTCAGCGATGCGGTGTCCACCAGAAAAGGTTTGTCTTCATTGACCATTTGTACGATGGTGTGCCGGGACTCCCAACCGTCGTTTTCCAGCGTGGGATTGAAGACCCGCACCAGGCATTCACCGGGTTCACGAACCTCAAGCAATTCCAGCTGACCTCTGAGCATCGCGGCCAATTCGGCCGGCGCCTCGTTCGCGATGTCGTCCAGCGGCACGCGCCTGAAATATGGCTCGATAAACTTGCGCGCCATTTTCGCCTGGGGGGCGTCCAATTGGGCCTTGAGAATGGAATTTACCTGCTCCAACAGGGCCTGTTTCTGCTCATCGTAGCTGTTTGTCATGATTTCTTGTCAGTGGTGTTTTATGTGCCGGGTGTGGAAGTCGGATTATAGACTCAGCAAGACGCCAAGTCCTTAGCCGATTGCGACCGGCTTGATCTTCATGCGACTTATCCGGGTTATTGACCTTCGACATTCCAGTCTATAGGCTGTAACATATCTTTTAATCAAGATGTCGAGATATATGCCCAAGCGTGCAATTAATTTCATGGATCTGCAAAGCGCCACCCAACACTGCCGCCTGCTGGCTGATTCCACCCGGATCAGGCTGTTGATTCTGCTGGAACAAGAAGAGCTCAGCGTCGCAGAACTATCGGCCATCACCCAACTGGCGCAGCCCCGAGTCTCCACCCACCTGGCCAAACTGAAGGAGAGTGGCCTCGTGGTCGACCGGCGTGAAGGTGTTTTTGTTTATTACCGGATGGCGACTTCAAGCGATGACCTGGCGCTGCAGGCGATGTGGCACCTGATACGCCGTGACACCGATGACCCCCTGATTCAGCAAGACCTGAACCGGATGCCCGAAGTCCTGCACAAGCGCACTGGCGGCGACACCTGGGCCGACAGCGTGGCCGGCGACATGGAACGGCACTACTCACCCGGGAGAACCTGGGAAGCCACGGCGCGCGGGCTGGTTCATCTACTGGAGCCGGGCTTTGTGCTGGATATCGCGTCGGGTGATGGTGTACTGGCGGAATTACTGGCGCCACAGGCTAAACACATCGTTTGCCTGGATATCAGCGAGCGCGTCGCTGAAGCCGGCCGCCGCCGGCTGCAACCCTACGCGAACGTGAGCTTCGAAGTGGGCGACATGCACCACTTGCCGGTTGAAGACTCCGGATTCGACACCGTTTTACTGATGCACGCCCTGACCTATACGAAAGACCCGGCAACGGTCATGCGGGAAGTTTTTCGCGTGCTGCGACCAGGCGGCAAATTGCTTGCCGTGACCCTGCACGAACACCAGCATGAGAAGGCCGTGGAGCCTTACAATCACGTCAACCTGGGATTTTCCACCGCCAGCCTCGAGAGCTACTGCGAACAGGCAGGGCTCGAGGTTCAGGCCTGTTCCGTGTCCACCATTGAAAAACGAATTCCCAACTTTTCCGTTCTCTACCTGTCAGCGATCAAGCCCTGATACGGCACAACACCGCCACGAGTATTGAAACATGACCTCTCTGAAATACAAGAATCAAGCGACCGTCCAGCATATCGAGAAATTGATCACCGAACGCATCCTGGTGATGGATGGCGCGATGGGCACGATGATCCAGGACGCGAGGCTGGCGGACGAGGACTATCACGGCAGGCGTTTCGCAGACCATGATTACCCGCTCAAAGGCAATAACGACCTGTTGAGCCTGACCAGGCCGGACTTGATCGAATCCATCCACCGGGGTTTCCTGGACGCCGGGGCGGATTTCATTGAAACCAACACCTTCAATGCGACATCCATTTCGCAGGAAGACTATGGAACACAGGACCTGGCGCGAGAAATCAATTTCGAAAGCGCCCGGCTGGCCCGCTCGCTGACCGATGAATATACGAAACGGAATCCCGCCAGACCACGCTTCGTCGTCGGCGCGCTTGGACCCACCAACAAAACGGCTTCGCTGTCACCCGACGTCAACCGGCCTGAGTTTCGCAATATCACCTTTGCGCAGTTGAGGGATGCCTACCACGACGCCTCGATGGGGTTGTGTGAAGGCGGTGCGGACCTGTTGGTTGTGGAAACCATTTTCGACACGCTGAACTGCAAAGCGGCGCTGTATGGCGTCGCCAACGCATTTGACGAACTGGGTTACCGCTTGCCGGTACTGGTCTCGGGCACCATTGTCGACGCCAGCGGACGGACCTTGTCCGGCCAGACCGTGGAAGCCTTCTGGAATTCCGTCCGTCATGTACGGCCGTTCGCGGTGGGTCTTAACTGCGCCCTGGGCGCGGACGAAATCCGCCCCTGGATCAAGGAATTGTCCCGCGTTGCTGATTGCCCCATCAGCCTGTATCCGAACGCCGGCCTGCCGAATGAACTCGGGGAATATGACGACACGCCGGAACACATGGCCGAAGTCATCGGCCAATTCGCCACCGAGGGCATGTTGAATATCGTGGGGGGGTGCTGTGGCACGCGCCCGGAGCACATTGCCGCCATCGCCGCGGCGGTGACCGGTCTGCCACCCCGCCAGGCACCTGAACTGAAGCATTACTGCCGTCTGTCAGGCCTTGAACCGCTGACCATTACGCCGGAACTCAACTTCCTAAACATCGGTGAACGCACCAATGTGACCGGATCGGCCCGCTTCCGACGCCTGATCACCGAGGACAACTATGCCGAAGCGCTACAGATAGCACTGCAGCAGGTGGAAAACGGCGCCCAGATCATCGATGTCAACATGGATGAAGGGCTGCTGGACGGACCCAAGGCCATGACCCGGTTCCTGAACCTGATTGCGTCGGAACCGGATATCGCCCGGGTGCCGGTGATGATCGATTCCTCTCGCTGGGAGGTTCTTGAGGCCGGCCTTCAATGCATCCAGGGCAAGGGGGTGGTCAATTCGATCAGTTTGAAAGAGGGGGAGATACCGTTCATCGAGCAGGCCAGGAAGGTCTTGCGTTATGGCGCCGCGGTCATCGTCATGGCCTTCGATGAAGGCGGCCAGGCGGACAGTCTCGAAAAACGTGTGTCGATCTGTAAGCGGGCCTGGCGCATTCTGACCGAAGAAGTCGGCTTTCCGCCCGAGGACATCATTTTCGATCCCAATATTTTCGCCATCGCGACCGGTATCGCCGAACATAACAGCTATGGCGTCGACTTCATCGAAGCCACTCGCCAAATCAAGCAGGAATGTCCCGGAGCGCTGATTTCGGGCGGTTTGAGCAACATTTCCTTTTCCTTCCGCGGCCAGGACCGGGTACGGGAGGCCATCCACTCCGTCTTTCTGTATCACGCCATCCGGGCCGGTATGGACATGGCCATCGTCAATGCTGGCCAACTCGAGATTTACGATGAAATCGACCCGCGGTTGCGGGAAGCCGTAGAGGACGTGGTGTTAAACCGATCCCCAGACGCGACAGACCGGCTGCTCGAATTGGCGCAGGAGTTCCAGGGCAGCACCGAACGGGAAACCACCGAAGAACAGTGGCGCGAACTCCCGGTGCATGACCGCCTGGTGCACGCCCTGGTCAAGGGCATCAACAGCCATGTCGAGGAAGATACCGAGGAAGCGCGGCAGCAGTCCCGCCGCGCCCTGGACGTGATCGAGGGCCCGCTGATGGACGGCATGAACGTGGTCGGTGACCTGTTCGGTGATGGCAAGATGTTCCTGCCGCAGGTGGTCAAGAGCGCACGGGTTATGAAACAG
>Ga0102946_1000743_pt1 | contig 11346 bp, 12 predicted proteins | sample SalPon2A_A_D1_MG_FD_78209 | JGI IMG/M metagenome (GOLD analysis project Ga0102946, IMG submission 78209) | Soil microbial communities from South San Francisco under conditions of wetland restoration - Salt Pond MetaG R2A_A_D1_MG | ecosystem: Environmental > Terrestrial > Soil > Wetlands | place... | reverse complement strand
TGCACGTCGCCGGGATCATGCAGCACGTCGAGGAAGCCGGCGTCCACTCCGGCGACTCGGCCTGCGTGATCCCGCCGATGAGCATCGGCGAGGAGATGCTCGATGAGATCCGCCACACGACCGAGCGGATCGCGCTGGAGCTGGGCGTGATCGGACTGATCAACATCCAGTACGGGATCGCCGGCGGCCGCCTCTACGTGATCGAGGCCAACCCGCGCGCCTCGCGCACGGTGCCCTTCGTCTCCAAGGCGATCGGCATCCCGCTGGCGAAAGTCGCGGCGCGGCTGATGCTCGGCGAGAAGCTCGCCGAGATGGAGCTGCCCGAGCCGTCGCGTGGCCATGTCAGCGTCAAGGAGGCGGTGCTGCCCTTCGCCCGCTTCGCCGGGGTCGACTCGGTGCTCGGGCCGGAGATGAAGAGCACCGGCGAGGTGATGGGCATCGCCGCCGACTTCCCGACCGCGTTCGCCAAGGCGCAGGCCGCGGCCGGCGTCGTGCTGCCGACAGAGGGGACGGTCTTCATCACCGTCACCGACACCGACAAGCCGGCGGCGACGCAGATGGCGGCGCGCTTCCACGACCTCGGCTTCTCGCTGATCGCGACCGGCGGCACCGCGCAGTCGATCTCCTCGATGGGGATCCCGGTGACCCGGATCAACAAGATCGGCGAGGGCTCGCCCAACGTCGTCGACCTGATCCGCGAGCGCAGCTGCGACCTCGTGATCAACACCCCGACCGGCTCCGGCGCCCGCGCCGACGGCCAGGCGATCCGCACAGCCGCGGTCCGCCATGGCATCCCCTGCGTGACGACGATGACCGGGGCCTCCGCCGCGGTGCGCGCGATCGCCGCCCAGAAGCAGGGCGACCCCGGGGTTCTCTCGTTACAGGAGATACATGGAAAACCCGCGCGCTCCCTGGGGTAGGCGCCGGGCCGCGGTCCTCGCGAACCGCGCCAGCGGCGGCTATCGGCTTTTCTCGCTGCTCGACGAGGACGGCCCCGAGCCCTCGGCGGGCCAGTTCTACATGCTCGCCACCGAGGCTCACTGGGAGCAGCGCGGCGGCCGCCCCTTCCTGCCACGCGCCTTCTCGGTCGCCGAAGCAACAACCGGTTCGCGTTCGTCTTTTGTCGGCCAGAGCGCCACAAACAGCGAACGCACTGCGGTGCGCTTGGATTTTCTGATCGAGGCGATCGGGCCCGGCACCGAGCGGCTCTGCGACCTCGAAGAGGGGGAGAAGGTCTGGCTCAACGGCCCACTCGGCAACGGCTTCTCGCTCCCGCGCGAGCTCTCCGACAGCGCCGCCGGGGCGATCCTCGTCGGCGGGGGGATCGGGATCGCGCCGCTGGCGATCTGGCGCCAACGCCTCGCCGCCCGCAACGTGCCGGCGAGGGTCCTGCTCGGCTTCCGCGACGAGGCCCACTCGGGGGGCCTCGACGACCTCTTCGCCTGCTGTGAGGTGGCGCTGGCGAGCGACGACGGCCACGTCGGCCATCGGGGCTACGTCACCGATCTTCTGGCCCAGATGCTCGAGGGCGACGATGCCCGCACGGCAGCTGTCTACGCCTGCGGCCCGCCGCAGATGCTGGCCGCGGTCGCGGCGCTCTGCTGCGAGCGGGAGGTCGCCCACGAGTTGGCGATGGAGTCGCCCATGGGCTGCGGCTACGGCGCCTGCTTCGGCTGCGCGGTTCCCTCCCCGGACGGCGACGGCTACATCCGCCTCTGCGTCGATGGGCCGGTGGTGCGCGGTGGTTGAGTTCTGCGGCCTGGAGCTGCGCAACCGCGTGATCAACGCCTCCGGCACCTTCGACGCGATCGCGGCGCGCCAGGTCTACGGCGACGCCCTGCTCGAGAACTTCCCGTTCTCGGCCTTCGTCTCGAAGACGATCACGCCTGAGCGGCGGGCCGGAAACGAGCCGCAGCGGATCTGGGAGACGCCGGCCGGGATGATCAACTCGATCGGGCTGCCGAACAAGGGGCTGGACGGGTTCATCGCCGAGAATCTGCCCCAGCTCGCCGAGCTGCCGGTGCCCTTGATCGTGTCCGTGATGGCGACCGACCAGGAGGGCTTTGCGAGCATGGTCTCCGCGCTCGACGAGCGCGAAGCGGTCGCGGGCCTCGAGCTCAACGTCTCCTGTCCCAACGTGCACTCGGGGCTGATCGTCGGCGAGCAGCCGACCGAGACCGCGGCGCTGCTCGAAGCCCTGCGCCCGCTCACCCGGAAGCCGTTGATCGTGAAGCTGACGCCCAACGTCGCCGACCCGGCGTCCGTCGCGGTCGCCGCCGAGGAGGGTGGCGCCGACGCGGTCTCGCTGATCAATACCGTCAAGGCCGCGGCGATCGATCCGGCGACGGGGACGCCGGGGATCGGCGTCGGTCAGGGGGGGCTTTCCGGCCCGGCGATCCGGCCGATCGCGGTCGGACAGGTGCGCGCGGTCTCCGCCGCCGTCGGGCTGCCCGTGGTCGGCATGGGAGGGGTCTGCAGCGGCGCCGACGCGGCCGAGATGCTGGCCGCCGGCGCAACTCTCGTTGCGGTCGGGACCGAGAGCTTCAGGGACCCCGCGGCGGGTGTCCGAATTGCCGCAGAGCTATCTGAGCGGTCTCAGGTCGGCAACGATACCTAGACCTCGAGTCGAGGTCTAGGTGAATTTGGAGCAAAAGGGGCCGGCCGGCCTTGCACCTCCCCGAGCCGCGGCTATACTCGCCGCCCAGATGGCGCCCCCAGTCAAGACCTCCGCAGCGGCCCCCGAGAGGTCGCTGGACCAGCGCATGGACGCGCTCAAACGGGCAAATGACATCCGCACCGCGCGGGCCAAGCTGAAGAAGGACCTCAAAGCAGGCAAGGCGAGCATTCACACGCTGCTGCTCGACCCGCCCGAGTACGTGATGACCGCCAAGGTCTTCGACATGTTGCTCGCGGTTCCCAAGTACGGCCGGGTGAAGACCAACCGCATCCTCAACCAGTGCCGGATCTCGCCGTCGAAGACGATCGGCGGCCTCTCGGAGCGCCAGCGCGCAGAGCTGGTCTCCCAGCTCCGCCGCTAGCGAAGCCGACCGCCCGGGCGGTCAGTATTCACGGCCGTCAATGGCCAAGGTCTTCGTCATCACCGGACCCAGCGGGGTCGGCAAGGGCACGCTGATCGCGAAGCTGCTCGAGCGGGTCCCCGACCTCGAGCTCTCGGTCTCGGCGACGACGCGCGCGCCGCGGGCGGGGGAGGCCGATGGGCGCGATTACCACTTCCTCACGCCGGAGCAGTTCGATGGCCGGATCGAGCGCGAAGACTTCCTCGAGTTCGCCACCTACAGCGGCCACCGCTACGGGACGCTGCGCTCCGAGGTGCGCAAGCGGCTTGAGCAGGGTCGCTCGGTCGTGCTCGAGATCGAGGTGCAGGGGGCGCGCCAGGTGCGCGCCGCGATGCGCGAGTCGATCCAGGTCTTCATCGCGCCGCCGGACCCGGCCGTGTTGCGCCAACGGCTCGAGTCGCGCGGGGCCGACTCGGCCGCGGCGATCGACGCCAGGCTCGAGGTCGCCGAGCAGGAGCTTGCCGCCCAGGGCGAGTTCGCCCACTGCGTGACCAACGACGAGCTGGAGCGCGCGGCGGCTGATCTGGAGGGGATCGTGCGCGCCGAGTTGGGGCTGCCGGTAGACTCCGCCGCCGAATGATCAAACCACGCGTAGACAAGCTGCTCGAACACGCCGACTCCGACTACGCCGCAGTGGTCGTATCGGCGAAGCGGGCACGGCAGATCAACAGCTACTTCCACAACTTGGGTGAGGGCGGCTTCGGCGAGTACCCGCCGCCGATGGTCGAGACCCGCGGCGATCGCAACTATCTCTCGATGGCGCTCGAGGAGCTTGCCGAGGGCAAGCTCAAATACGAGTACCGCGCCTAGCCCACCCGCTTCCTCGAAAGGGGGACAGATGGCAAGGATCCTGCTCGGCGTAAGCGGCGGCATCGCGGCTTACAAGTCGCTTGAGCTCGCCCGCCTCGCCACCCTCGCCGGCCATGGCGTCCGCGTGACGATGACCGAGGCGGCGACCCGCTTCGTCGGCGCCGCCTCCTTCGAGGGGATCGTCGGCGCTCCGGTGCTCGGCTCAGAGTTCGAGCACGACCCGCTCGGCGGGGCCTTCCCGGGCGAGGGGCGGCCTGAGCACGACCCGATCGGGCACCTCGAGCTCGCCGCCAACTGCGACGCCTACCTGGTCGCGCCGGCCTCGGCCAACACGCTCGCCAAGCTCGCGGCGGGGATGGCCGACTCGATGCTGACCACCTCCTTCCTGGCCTGCACGGCGCCGCGCCTCGTCGCCCCGGCGATGAACGACCGCATGTACGCGGACGCGGCGACGCAGGCGAACCTGGCGACGTTGCGCGATCGCGGGGTCGAGACGATCGAGCCCGGCGAGGGCCGGCTCGCCTCGCGTGGCGAGCACGGCCGCGGCCGCCTTCCCGACCCGGCCGAGCTGCTCGCCCGGGTGGAAGCCGTGCTGCCGGCGGGGGAGCGCCCCTGGGACGGCAAGCGGGTGCTGGTTACCGCCGGCGGCACGCGCGAGCCGCTCGACTTGGTGCGCTTCCTCGGCAACCGCTCCAGTGGCCGCATGGGGCTCGCCCTCGCCGCGGCCGCGGCCCGCCGCGGCGCCGACGTCACCCTGATCGCCGCCAACGTCGCCCTGCCCGCCCCCGCCGGCGTGCGCCGGATCGACGTCGAGACGACCGCCGAGTTGGCCGAAGCGACCCGGTCGGAGTTTGCCCAGACGCACCTGCTGCTGATGGCCGCCGCCCCCGCCGACTTCCGCGCGGCAGAGGTCGCCGATGGCAAGCTGGCGCGAGAAGGCGACCTGGACCTCCAGCTCGAAGCCACCGACGACATCCTCGGCAGCCTCGAGGCGCGCGAGGACCAGATGATCGTCGCCTTCGCCGCCGAACGCGGCAACGACATCGACCGCGCCCGCGAGAAGCTCACCCGCAAGCACGCCGACCTGATTGTCCTAAACGACATCTCGAACCCCGAGATCGGCTTCGACAGCGCCGACAATGCGGCAACCCTGATCAGCTCTACAGCCGAGACCGCGCTTCCTAGAGCGTCCAAGGACGTGATCGCCGATCAGATCCTCAGCCGGCTCGACGAGATGCGCCAGTGGGAGGGGTCCCCACGACTGGCGGATACTCAGAGCGGCCCGCAGGGCCGCGAGTCAGGCGGGGGGACCCCTCCTACTGGCGCGACACCCTGACCGGGCTATACTGATCCAAGCTTTTTCGTCCTCATCCGTGTACGAGAAGTGGGCCTGGCCCACTTTTTTTTCGCCCCAAACCAGGTATGGCAGACCTCAAAGACAGCATTCAGCAGCAGCTCGTCGAGCTCGATTCCGAGCTCGACTTGGTCGCGCTCGAGCAGCCGGGGACCGAATCCCTGCGCCTCTTCATCGACCATCCGTCGGGAGTCGACCTGGCGCTCTGTGAGCGGGTGACCAGGCACCTGAACGAGCTGCGGGCCGAGTATGCGCTGGAGGTCTCCTCGCCGGGACCCAAATACCGTAAGGAGCAGCTGTGAGCAAGGAGATCGTCGAAGCAATCAAGGCGCTCGAGCAGGAGAAGGGGATCTCCGCCGACAAGCTGATGGACGCCCTCGCCGACGCGCTGCTGTCGGCCTACAAGAAAACCCCCCAGGCTGCGAAATACGCCCGCGTCGACCTCGACCACGAGACCGGTGACTTCCGCGTCTTCGAACTGATCCTGCCGGCCGAGCTGGAGGAGAAGCTGCTGGCCGAGGCGGCCGAGGCGCAGGAGGAGGAGGAGCGGGAGATCGATCCCGAAACCGGCGAGTTGAAAGAGCCGGAGGACCCCGAGCTCGACCCCGAGATGATCGCCCCCTACGAGGATCAGATCGAGACCCGCGACGTCACCCCCGAGGACTTCGGCCGGATCGCCGCGCAGACCGCCAAGCAGGTGATCTTGCAGCGGATCCGCGAGGCCGAACGGATGATGATGTTCGAGGAGTACCAGGACCGCGTCGGCGAGCTGATCACCGGGATCATCCAGCAGTCCGACAAGCGCTACACGCTGGTCCAGCTGCGCGAGCGGGTCGAGGCGCTGCTGCCCAAGTCCGAGCAGGTCTACAACGAGCGCTACGACCACGGCATGCGGGTCAAGGCCGTGATCACCGATGTCTCCGACTCGACCAAAGGGCCGGCGATCGTCGTCTCGCGGCGCAGCCCCGAGCTGATCAAGAGCCTGTTCGAGCTCGAGGTGCCGGAGATCGCCGACAAGCTGGTCGAGATCGTCGGCGTCGCCCGCGAGCCCGGCTACCGCTCGAAGATCGCGGTCGTCTCGCACACCGACGGCGTCGACCCCGTCGGCGCCTGCGTCGGCCCGCGCGGGTCGCGCGTGCGCATGGTCGTCTCCGAGCTGCGCGGCGAGAAGATCGACATCATCCCCCACAACGACGAGCCCGCCCGCTTCGTCGCCAAGGCGCTCTCGCCGGCGCGCGTGCGCGAGGTGATCGTCGACGACGACGAGCGCCAGGCGACGGTGATCGTCCCCGACGACCAGCTCTCGCTGGCGATCGGCCGCGACGGCCAGAACGCCCGCCTCGCCGCCCGCCTGACCGGCTGGCGCGTCGACATCAAGTCGGAGACCGAGTTCGCATCCGAGGACGAGGTCGAGGAGTACGAGGGCGAGGAGGCCTCCGACGGGCACTGCCTGGCGGTGCTCTCCAACGGCCGCCGCTGCCCCAACGCGGCGATCGGCGAGTCCTCCTACTGCGGCCTGCCGACCCACCAGGCGCTGGCCCGCTTCGAGACCAACCGGATCGCGATCATCTCGCCGCTCGAGGAAGCCGAGGTGGCGATCCTCGCCGACCCGGCCGCCGACGACGGCCAGGTGACCGAGATTGTCGCCAAGGCGGACGCTGTGTATGAGGAGCCGGTCGAGGAGGAGCCCGTCGCCGAGGAGATCGACGAGCCCGAGTCCACCGAGGAGCCCGTCGCCGAGGAGGCTGAGCAGGCTTAGTGGCTAAGAAGCGCGTCCATGAGATAGCGAAAGCTCAGGGGGTGAGCAGCAAGGAGCTGCTCGCTGCGCTGAAGAAGGCCGGAGTCGAGGCGAAAGCGGCGGCCTCGAGCGTCGAGGAGGCCGAGGCGCTGAAGGCGCTCAACGGCGGCGGCGCGGCCGCTACCGAGGCGAAGCCGAAAGCCGCGCCAAGACCGGAGGCTCCGCCGGCGGAGAAGAAAGCCGCGCCCAAGCCGGCCGCCGCGGCGAAGAAACCTGCTGCGGGCGGGAAAAAACGCCGCGTCGTGATCGACTCGCAGGCCTCGCGCCGCGACCAGATGGGCGGCCCGCCGCCGCAGCGCCCGCCGCGCCGTCGCGGCGGCAGGCGCCGCCGGCCGCTGCTGGAGGAGCCGCCGGTCAGAACTGAGGAGCCGGCCGAGCCCGAGGCGACCAGGGTCAACTCCGGCGCGACCGTGCGCGAGGTCGCCGAGTTGCTCGGCCTCGGCAGCGCCGAGGTGATCAAGAAGCTGATGACGATGGGGGAGATGGCGACCCTGACCCAGACCCTCACCGACGAGTCGATCAAGGCGATCGCCGACGAGTACGACCGCAAGATCGAGATCGTCACCGCCGCCGAGGAGGAGCCCGAGGCGCCCGAGTACGAGGACGCCGCAGAGAACCTCGTCGACCGGCCGCCGGTGGTCACGATCATGGGCCACGTCGACCACGGCAAGACCTCGCTGCTGGATGCGATCCGCGAGACCGAGGTCGCCGCCGGCGAGGCGGGGGGGATCACCCAGCACATCGGCGCCTACCAGGTCCACCACGCCGAGAAGACGATCACTTTCCTCGACACCCCCGGCCACGCCGCCTTCACCGCGATGCGCGCCCGCGGCGCCAAGGTCACCGATGTCGCCGTCGTCGTCGTCGCCGCCGACGACGGCGTGATGCCGCAGACCAAAGAGGCGATCGACCACTCGCGCGCCGCCGACGTGCCGATCCTGATCGCGGTCAACAAGATCGACAAAGATGGCGCCCAGCCCGACCGGGTGCGCAACGAGCTCGCCACCGAGGGGCTCACGCCCGAGGACTGGGGCGGCGAGACGGTCTACTGCGACGTCTCCGCCAAGACCCACGACGGCCTCGACAACCTGCTCGACATGATCCTGCTCGTCTCCGAGCTCGAGGAGCTCGGCGCCAACGAGGACGCGCCGGCCTCGGGCACGGTGGTCGAGTCCCAGCTCGACCCCGGCCGCGGGCCCGTGGTCACGATCCTGGTCCAGCGCGGCACACTCGCCGTCGGCGACTCGCTCGTCGCCGGCCCGCAGTGGGGCAAGGTGCGGGCGATGCACGACTTCACCGGCGCCCGCGTCGAGCGGGCCGGGCCGGGGATGCCGGTCGAGGTGCTCGGCTTCGACGGCGTCTGCGAGGCCGGCGAGCACGTGCGCGCGGTCGAGAACGACCGCCGCGCCCGCCAGCTCGCCCAGGAGCGCGGCAACCGGCTCAAGACCGAGGCCCTGGCCCGCCGCCAGGCGCGCAAGGTCAGCCTCGAGGAGGTCTTCTCACGCGCCCAGGAAGGCGAGATCAAGGAGCTCGACATCGTGCTCAAGGCCGACGTCGCCGGCTCGCTGGAGGCGCTGCAGGACGAGATCGCCAAGGTCCCGCAGGAACAGGTCGGGATCAACGTGATCCACTCGCAGACCGGCGGCATCAACGAGTCCGACGTGATGCTGGCCTCGGCCTCCGACGCGATCGTGATCGGCTTCAACGTGCGGCCGCTGGCCGATGCGCGCAAGGCCGCCGAGCGCGAGGGCGTGGACGTCCGCACCTACTCCGTCATCTACAAAATCACCGAAGACCTGCGCAACGCGATGGAGGGCATGCTGGAGGCGGTCGAGGTCGAGGAGACGCTCGGCGAGGCCGAGATCAAGCAGACCTTCAAGGCGTCGAAGGTCGGCCGCATCGCCGGCTGCATCGTCAACGAGGGCAAGGCGTCCCGCGATGCGAACGTGCGCCTGGTCCGCGAGGGCACGGTGATCTGGGACGGCGTGCTCGGCTCGCTGCGCCGCTTCAAAGACAACGTGCAGGAGGTCGATCAGGGCCAGGAGTGCGGCGTCGTGCTCGAGGGCTACGCCGACGTCAAGGAGGGCGACGTGCTCGAGTTCTACAAGACCAAGCAGGTCGAGCAGACCCTGGAGTAGGATGACCACTTCTCGCATGCGCCGTATCAACGAGGTGCTCCGCGAGGTGATCGGCTCCGCAGTAGCCGCCGAGTTGAGCGACCCTCGGATCGGCTTCGTCACCGTGACCTCGGTCGAGACCAGCCCAGACCTCCACAGCGCCAAGGTGCACGTCAGCGTGCTCGGCGACGATGCAGCGCGCGAGCAGGCGCTCGAGGGGCTGCGCTCCTCGCACGGCGTCCTGCAGGCGAAGATCGCCGCCGAGACGCGGATGAAGCGCACGCCGACGCTGAGCTTCCACTACGACCCGACGGTCGAGCGGGGAATGAGGATCTCCGAACTCCTCGAAGGAGACGAGCAATGAGCGAGACCACCGACATCGGCGCCACATCGATCGAGCGCGTAGCGAGCGAGATCCGCAACCGCGACCGCTTCCTGCTGACCGCGCACGAGGGGCCCGACGGCGACGCGCTCGGCTCGCTGCTGGGCATGCACCACCTGCTCACCCAACTGGGCAAGGACTCGGTGATGTTCCTCGCCGCGAAGGAGTTCCCGCTGCCGATCGAGTACCGCTTCCTGCCGCTGGAGGAGGTCTTCCACGAGGCGCCCGCCGACATGGCCGACCGCACGGCGGTTTTCCTCGACTGCGGCAACATCGATCGCATGCCGGTCGACTTCCTCTCCGCCGAGGGCCTGTTCACGATCAACGTCGACCACCACCACGACAACACGATGTTCGGCGACGTCAACCTGGTCGAGGTCGACGCCTCATGCACGGCCGAGATCGTCTACGAGCTGGCGATCCTGCTCGGCGTGCGGCTGACGCCGGAGATGGCGACGGCGCTATACGTCGGCCTGATCACCGACACCGGCAAGTTCATGTACGACAACACGAACGCGCGGACCCACCGCATCGCCGCCGACCTGATCGAAGCCGGGGTGAACGTCGACGAGACCTACCGCCGGCTCTACGAGCGCGTGCCGATCGAGAAGCTGCGGCTGCTCTCGCGCGCCCTGGAAGGAATCCAGCATCACTGCGACGGGGCGCTCGTGCTCGCCTACGTGACCGACGCCGACTACGAGGCGAGTGGCGCCGGCGAGGAGATGACCGAGGGGATCATCGACCACCTGCGCTCGGTCGACGGCGCCCGGGTCGCGGCGCTGATCCGCGACCTCGGCGATCGCGGCAGCGCTGCGCGCAAGGTCAGCCTGCGCTCCAGCGACGGCGCCGTCGACGTCTCCGCGATCGCCCGCGGCAGCGGCGGCGGCGGGCACAAGCGGGCGGCCGGCTTCTCCACCGATCTCGAGCTGGCCGCACTCGTGGACCTGCTCTGCAGCGGGGTCTCCGCCCAGCTCCCTTGACGCTGCTGCTCTGCGACAAGCCGGCCGGAGCGACCTCGCGGGCGTTGGTCGAAGCGGTGCGGCGCGAGCGCGGCTGCGCGAAGGCGGGCCACGCCGGAACACTCGACCCCTTCGCCACCGGGCTGCTGCTGGTCCTGCTCGACGGAGGGACGCGGTTGCAACGCTTCCTCACCGAGCTGCCGAAGACCTACCTGGCGACCGCGCGGCTCGGCTGGCGCTCGAGCAGCGGCGACCCCGAAGGCGAGCTGACCGAGACCGCGGCGATCCCCGCCTCGCTCGAGCTGCCGACCGGCACCGTGCGCCAGCGGGCGCCGATGACCTCTGCCGTGCGTGTCGGCGGCGAGCGCCTCTACCGCAAGGCGCGCCGCGGTGAGACGGTCGCGACGCCGCCGCGCGACGTCGAGGTCCATCGCGCCGAGCTGCTCTCCCACGACGCCGGCTCGGCGCGCTATGAGATCGAGTGCTCGACCGGCACCTACGTGCGCACCCTGATCGAGACCCTCGGCGACGCCTACTGCAGCGAGCTGCGCCGCACCGCTGTCGGGCCCTTCCGGGTCGAGGACGCCGGCGAGGAGATCACAGCCGAGCGGGTCGGCGCGCTGATCCCGGCGGCGGCGGAGGCGATGCGTTGATGCCGAATATCGAGGTCACCAGCCTGCCCGACGCCGAGCCGCGGCCGCGCAAGGTCGCGATCGGCACCTTCGACGGCGTCCACCGCGGCCACCGGGCGGTGATCGAGGGCGCCGGCACGGTGCTCACCTTTGACCCGCACCCGCGCTCGGTGATCCATCCCTCGGCGCTGCCGAAGCTGATCATGCCGTTCGGGGT
>Ga0102946_1000742_pt1 | contig 11351 bp, 9 predicted proteins | sample SalPon2A_A_D1_MG_FD_78209 | JGI IMG/M metagenome (GOLD analysis project Ga0102946, IMG submission 78209) | Soil microbial communities from South San Francisco under conditions of wetland restoration - Salt Pond MetaG R2A_A_D1_MG | ecosystem: Environmental > Terrestrial > Soil > Wetlands | place... | reverse complement strand
TGACCTCAACGTTGCTCTGCGTATCGGGATCGGTCATCAAGGCGTGCATGAGTTCACCGTCGATCTTGATGTAGTCCGGCTGCAGTATATCGAGAATCTGGAATTTTTCGCGATCCACGCCGTAGTGCTCCAGGGCGAACCCGATGCCCATCTTGCGCAATTGCCTGACGATAGCCTGTACCTGCTTGATGTGCTTTGCGGCGCCCTGTTCCGGCACCTGCATCACCAGGCGCGAGCAATCGAACTCCTTCTCTTCAAACTCGTTGTCCATCCATTCGACAGTGGTCGGATCAAGGATCGACTGTGCGGAGAGCCGCACAAACACGCGGTCTGCTTCGGATTCCTCGCAATACCTGACTGCATTCTTTATGACCCAGCGATCGATGTTCTTCATCATGTTGTTGCGTTCGGCGGCGGGCAGAAATTCAGACGGCAGCACGGAGTTGCCTTGTTCGTCGAGCATACGTACGAGCAGGTCATACATTTCGATGCTGTCGCTGCGTAAGCCGGCAATCGGCAATTGGGCGAGGCGGAAGCGGTTATCCATCAGTGCGGCGCGCAGGTGGCGTACCCAGATCGCGTCAAATTCACGTTGCTTCGTGTCTTCGTCGCCGGCCGAGCTCAGAAGAGCCTGGTTGCCACCTGCTTGCAGACCGAGACGATGAGCAGCCACGGCGGCAGAGACAAAATGCTCCATCGTGCTGAATACCTCGTTCGCCGCGCAGACCCCGACTGTGCAGGTGAGCTGGGTTGACCGGTCGTCAACGTCGAAGGTGCGTCCCTTGATGGTCTGGCACAACTGCTGGGCCCAGACTTCGGCATCGCGTGCACTGCCGCGTTCCAGCAAGACCATAAGGGTCGTTCCTTCAAAACGACCTGCCACATCTCGCGGGTGCATGCGTTTGCGAACCGCTTCAGCAAACTGGGCGAGCACTTCCTCAGAATTCAGGTAGCCGACGTTCGCGCAGACCTTTTCGAAATGATCTATCCGAATGTAGGCCAGGGCATGCAAGCCGGACGATGGACGCTTGCGCAGACGTTTTTCTACCCGGTCGAGGAACTGGGAGCGATGGAAAAACAGCGTCGTCGGGTCCCGCTTCAGCGCGTCGTGGACCAGCTTGGTCGGTTCCTGCGACGGCTGCGCCGGCGGTGTAATGACAATCTTGACGCAGGGGCCATCGTCAAACACGTACTTGGTGAACTCGAGATGGACCTCGTCGGTCTCGTCATGAATGACCTGCGACTTTGCGACCAGTTTTTCGCCGGATTGCCATTTGCCGTCAATGGCGGCAATCAGCGCGCCCTTGATCGCCGCATGCGATTCCTTGTCGAAGCTGTCCATGAGGGGCAGGCCAACAACCTCGTCATTGCAGGCCGAACGAAACAAGGCTAACCAAGCCGCATTGATGTCCGTGATGATGCCATCCTGGACCAGTGCAATCGCGCTGGTCGAAGCCTGCATGTACTCTTTTAGCTGCTTTTTGTATTCCGTGGCGGAGTGCAGGGTTGAGTTCAATGCGCGTTCGACGCGTAATGCCCGTAGCTCGCGGGTGACAACCGATTGCAACCGGCCTTTCACAGATGCCGATACGAGATCACAGGCTCCATGACGCATTGCGGATTCAATGGCCTGCTCACTGGCTTCTTTTTGCACTGCGATGACGGGTACTTCGGGGTTATAGCAGTCTTTTTCCTTGACGATCTGGCGTAGGGAGTCCGGATAGCGATCGCAGTTGACGATCAACAGTTCGACGTGCTCCGCTGCCAAGGTGTCGCCAAGCTTGCCCGCTTTGTTAATCCAGTGGCACTTTGCCGCATGGCCAGCATCGCGGAGAGTGCCGTTGATCTGTGCCACATCGTCCTGATTCTCGGTCAGAACTGCGATAGAAATACTTTGGTGCCCGTTCAAATGCATTCCTTGCGACGGATCCGGATCCGTCCATGGAAACCGGATTTTGTTAAAGAGTGATAAGTCTAGCACTGACGCGGCTCGAGACCGGTTCCGGGCTTGCAAAACCGTGACGGAAATCAAGTTTCCCGGTCAGCTTGCCGGCATTTTGCCGCCTTTCTTTGCAGCGCTGGCGCCCAGCTGCGACTCGGGTATCATAGCTGCCGCCTACCTCAGGAAAAGAGCAGCATATATGGCCACTATCAGCACAAATGATTTCAGATCCGGTCTCAAGATCATCATCGATAATGACCCGTGCGTGATTGTCGAAAATGAGTTTGTGAAGCCGGGTAAAGGCCAGGCGTTCAACCGGGTTCGAATCCGCAACCTGAAAACCGGCAAGACGGTCGACAAGACCTTCAAGTCAGGCGAGAGCGTTGAGGCGGCGGACGTCATGGAGACGGACATGCAGTACCTCTATGCCGACGGCGAGTTCTGGCATTTCATGGTGCCGGATACTTTTGAGCAGTACGCAGCGGATACCACTGCAGTCGGCGAAGCCAAAGACTGGATTAGCGACGGTGACGTCTGCCTGGTGACCTTGTGGAACAATTCACCACTGCTGGTGCAGGCCCCGAATTTCGTGGAGCTGGAAATCACGGCTACGGATCCGGGCGTAAAAGGCGACACCGCGAGTGGCGGTGGCAAGCCTGCCACGCTGTCGACCGGCGCGGTTGTGCGCGTCCCGCTGTTTGTCGATCAGGGCGAAGTCATCAAGGTGGATACGCGCTCACGGGAATACGTTTCCCGCGTCAAGTAGCCGCGGCTAAATCGAAAAGTCAGTTTGTGCTGCGCAAAATGCGCGGCAAATTTCCTCGATACCTGCCTGGTCAGTTGCGCTGAATCGCGCGGGTGAGGGACTGTCGATGTCCAGCACGCCGACCAGGGCATTGTTTACGACCAGTGGCACCACCAGCTCTGAGCGAGAGGCTGCGTCACAGGCGATATGTCCCGGAAATTCATGCACATCGGCGACACGTTGAGTCTCGAGAGTGGCCGCGGCAGTCCCGCAAACGCCCTTGCCAAGCGGAATGCGCACACAGGCGGCAAGGCCTTGAAACGGACCCAGTACCAGCTCGTCGCCGCGCAGTACGTACACACCAATCCAGTTGATATCGTCCAGCGCAGCGTTTAACAGCGCCACGAAATTACTGGTATTGGCCAGCACATCTGCTTCGCCCGCAAGCAGCGCATCCAGCTGTGACCGCAGTAGCTGGTAGTCCGGATTATTCACCGCCGCTCCTGTCAGTAAACGTGACAACGTCGCTGATTTTTTCAGCGCCGTCATGAATCATCTGTAGTCTTTCGAAACCGACCGCAACACCGGCGCAGTCGGGCAGACCGTGCTCCAGGGCAGCAAGCAATAGCTCATCAATCGGCGTTGCAGCTTGTCCCTTGTGCTTGCGAATCGCAAGGTCGTCAAGAAAGCGTTGCCGCTGTTCTTTGGCATCGGACAACTCCACGTAACCGTTTGCCAGTTCGAGCGTACCGTAAAAAACTTCAAATCGATCGGCAACCCGGGCATCACGAGGACAGACTCGCGCCAGGGCTGCCTGTGGTGTCGGGTAATGCTGCAGCACCGTCAGTCGGTCCGATGCGAACGATGGTGCAATTCTGGAAACCAGCAGCCAGTCCAGCCAAGCGGCCCGGTCGTTGCCCAGGGAGCGACGCAGCGCTGCGTCAGCAGCCACCGCATCGGCCAGCGCAGCGCAGTCTGCACTGAATACATCTATCCCGGCGGTGTCTCGAAAAACATCCTTATAATCATATACTTGAGCCGAATCACCCAGGTGTTCCTGCTCCAGGCAACGGGCAATCAATGCGGTTGTGTCGGCAACAATTCCGGCGAGTTGAAAGTCCCGGCGATACCACTCCAGCAACGTGAATTCGGGCAGGTGGTTTGAGCCGGCCTCAGCTCCACGAAACACCCGGCAAATGGAATAGATGTCGGGGTAGCCGGCAGCCAGCAGACACTTCATTGCGGACTCCGGCGACGTGTGCAGGAATCGCGGGGAACGGCCATGCAGGGCAACGCTTTCGATATTCGGGTCTGAGGTGGCGAAAGCAGAGACTGCGGGCGTATCCACGGCGACGACGTCCTGTTCGTCGAAATACGCCCGTACCCGCGCCAGCATGGCCGCGCGACGTCGGGCCGTGTCAGGGTCGGAGGTGGGGCGCCATTGCAACATCCTGTAAAGTTGCCTAATCGGTCAGCCGGCCGATGACTTCACCCATGCGCAAGGTGCCGCCCGCATGAACGTTGTCTTCCCAGGCGCAGACGCCGGGCGGTAACAGCACGATGACGGTGGAACCCATGTTGAACCAGCCGAGCAGATCGCCTTTTTCCAGGCGTGTCGATTCGTCGCCGAGCTCAATATTTTCGACCACGCCCGAACTGCGCGGTCGAATCTCGCCAGTCCACGGTGTTGTAATGCTGCCGACATTCAAGGCACCAACAAGGATGACCGCGGCCGGCCCCCGGTCGGTCGCCAGGTTCAATATCAGGCGTTCGTTGCGACCGAACAGCCCGCGAATATTCGCCGCCGTCGCAGCATTCACACTGAAGAGATCGCCGGGTACATAGCTTGCTGAAAGCAGCGTTCCGGCGAGCGGCGCGTGGACGCGATGATAATTGTAGGGTGCCAGGTAAATCGTCGCGAAGGTTCCATCCGCAAATGCGCGGGCCTCCTCGAGGTTGGTCGCCAGCAGGTCGTCCAGCGAATAGTCCAGGCCTTTAGCCTGCAGGATCGTATCGCCTTGCAAAGAGCCAGCCTGGCTTACGATCCCGTCAACCGGGGATACCACCGTCTTTTTGTCGCGGTCGACCGGCCGGGCGTCATCCTGCAGCTCCCGAATGAAGAAGTCGTTGAACGTGGCGAAATCATCCGGCAGCTTGCCCTTGATTTCAGAAGTTTCGACGTCGTACAGCTGCACGAAGCGGGTGATCAGGAAATTCTTGACGCTGGCCGTGCGCACTCGTGCCAGGCGATAGATTACAGCGGTCAGCCAGTACTTGGGCAGCACGTATTGCAGGTAGGCGAATAGTTTGGCGAGCATCGGAATTCAATCCCTGGTAACGACTGTGGCGACACTCAGCAGCGGGCCATCGTCAGTAATGAAGCGCAGTGACACCTTTCGCGGTCTCTCATCGGGGTAATGCAGCATCAGGTGTTTCCCGCCCGGCTCGAACCGCACTGACTGTCCCGCAGGAATTATTACTTCCGACAATTTCACCATTCTGGAAACATCATTCTCAAGAACGGACTCGTGAATCTGGACCGACTGAAGCTCCGGGCTGTCGACGCGAGTGATCCGCAGATCCTGCTCACTGTTATTCGTAAACTCAAAGTAGGCCGCGCCCATTTGCCGCCCGGGTATCGGTTCGGGAATGCGCAGGTCGGAAACGACATACGGCGTGGCGATCTCGTCGGTTCCCTGCAACCGTGCACGATCGTCCGAGCAGGCTACCGTGAGTAGCAATGCCAGCAAAGAGGCAATCACTCTGATCATCGCTGCGCCATGATAATCGGCAAGTCGCGAGCAAAATTCTCGGCTTCGTGCGGTGTACCAAACAGCGCGTGAAACTGACCGTCTGGATTGATGACGATCACGACTGCAGAATGGTCGACCGAGTAGTCGTCGCCATCTTCACCGGCCTTTTCGAAAAACACGCCGAGCCCGTCGGTTAACTTGCGAACTTCGGCCAGCTCGCCAGTGATGCCGATGGTGCTCGCCCCGAAGTGCCCGACGTAAGGGGCCAGGACCTCTGGCGAATCGCGTTCAGGATCGACGCTCACGAGCACGATGCGCGGCAGTTCATCCAGCCCCTGGTCTTGCATGGCTTGCCGCGCATTGGCCAGGACCTGCAGGGTGATCGGACAAATGTCCGGGCAATGCGTGAATCCAAAAAACACCAGGTTCCAGTGACCGGCAAAGTCAGTGCGTGTGAACGGGTCACCCGTGTGCGCCACCAGCGAGAACTCGGCGAGTTCGGTTGGCGCTGGCAACACCGTTGCTGTTTGCGGCATCGGTGGCGGGCTGAGCATGCGATTTGACAGCCAGACGCCGGTAATGATCGCGATGATCGCGACCGCCGCAATAAAAATTTTCCGTGAGTCCATGCGCGCAATGATACACACTCCTTACCTATGTCGAAGCAGGAACAATCCCGGGCACAGGTCCAGACCGTCGAGCAGTTGATTCAGGATGTTGCCGAGCGTTTTGCGGCTGCCAAACTTACCTACGGCCACGGCACCGACAACGCACTGGATGAAGCTGCATGGCTGGTCTTCGCGGTGCTGCAGCTGGATCATGCAGACGCGCCGGAGGTTTACCAGGAACCGGCGCCGACAGCCGCTCTGCAGCGTATCGACGAGCTGGCCGACCGGCGTATCGCGGAACGAATCCCGCTGGCATATCTATTGAACCAGGCGTGGTTCGCAGGCCTCGAATTCTATGTTGACGAGCGCGTCCTGGTACCGCGATCGCCCATTGCTGAGGTCATTGCCACGCAATTTTCGCCCTGGCTGCAAACAGACCCCGTCACGGCGGCCGCCGACCTTGGCACGGGCAGCGGCTGTATCGCAATTGCACTGGCCGTCGCGTTTCCGGAGGCGGTTGTTGATGCCGTGGACATCTCCGCGGATGCGCTGCAGGTGGCCAGGGAAAATATCGACCGGCACGGGCTCGCTGAGCGGGTACATCCCATCGAATCCGATTTTTTTGCCGCGCTCGCAGGCCGGCGGTATGACCTGATTGTCAGCAATCCGCCGTACGTGGATCAGCAGGACATGGACGCGCGCAGTCGCGAATTTCGACATGAACCGGAGTTGGGCCTCGCGGCGGGCGACGATGGCCTCGCTGCGGTAAATGTCATATTGCAACAGGCCGCTGGTTTCCTGAATGAGGGTGGCATCCTGGTTTGTGAAGTGGGCAACAGCCAGGAAGCGCTCGAAAAACGGTACCCGGGTGTTGCATTTGTGTGGCTGGAGTTCGAGCATGGCGGCTCTGGCGTTTTTATTCTGCACAAAGAAGATCTGAAAGGTATTCACGATGTCGGGTAACAGTATCGGGCGCAATTTCGTCGTCACGACCTTTGGCGAAAGCCATGGGCTCGCAATAGGCTGTATCGTTGACGGCTGTCCGCCCGGAATGTCACTGACCGAAGCGGACATCCAGCTGGACCTTGACCGGCGTCGGCCCGGGCAGTCGCGGCACACGACACAGCGTCAGGAGGCTGACCAGGTGAAAATACTTTCGGGTGTTTTTGAGGGAGTGACTACCGGCACCCCGATCGGCCTGCTCATCGAAAACCAGGACCAGCGGTCGCGTGACTACGGAGATATCAAGGACAAGTTTCGGCCTGGTCACGCGGACTACACCTACGCACAGAAGTATGGCATTCGCGACTATCGCGGCGGTGGTCGTTCGTCCGCGCGCGAGACCGCGATGCGGGTAGCGGCCGGCGCGATTGCACGCAAATACCTGCGCGAGCAGCTGAACATTGAGATTCGAGGCTACCTGGCTCAGCTGGGGCCCATTGTACTCGAGGGCAAAGATCTCGAGGCGGTCGCGACCAATCCATTTTTCTGTGCCGACCCGTCGCGCCTCGACGAGCTGGAAAGCTTCATGGATGCACTGCGCAGGGAGGGCGATTCCATCGGCGCCAAAATCAGTGTTTGTGCAAGCAATATTCCACCGGGTCTCGGCGAACCCGTGTTCGACAAGCTCGAAGCTTCTATCGCACACGGGCTGATGAGCATTAACGCGGTAAAGGGTGTTGAACTGGGCGCCGGATTTGCTGCCATTACCCAGCGCGGCAGTGAGCACCGCGATGAAATCGATGCGACTGGCTTCAGCAAGAATGATGCAGGCGGTACGCTGGGTGGTATTTCGTCGGGGCAGGACCTGGTTGCCAGCATCGCACTAAAGCCCACCTCCAGCATTTCTGTACCCGGAAAAACCATCGACAAGGATGGGGCGGAAACAGAAATCGTTACCAAGGGTCGGCACGACCCCTGTGTCGGACTGCGTGCGACACCCATTGCGGAGGCGATGGTGGCACTCGTGCTTATGGATCACTACTTGCGTCATCGTGCGCAAAATGCCGATGTCAGGTCGGCAACACCCATCGCAGGAAAATCGTAAGTCATGGTAAAAAAATTTGATGTCGCCGTCGTCGGCGCGACCGGAGTGGTTGGCGAAGCAATGCTGGAAATACTCGCCGAGCGCAAGTTCCCGGTAGGCAAAGTGTATGCGCTGGCCAGCGAGCGCTCCGTTGGCAAGGATGTAAATTTTGGCAATCGCGAGTTGCCCGTCGAGAATCTGGCGGATTTCGATTTCTCGACGGTGCAGATTGGCCTGTTTTCAGCCGGCGGCTCGATTTCCGAAGAATACGCGCCAAAGGCCGCCGCAGCCGGCTGCGTGGTTATCGATAACACGTCCCATTTTCGCTACGACGACGACATTCCGCTGGTCGTACCCGAAGTCAACGCCGACGCACTGGACGGCTACCAGGAACGCGGCATCATCGCGAACCCGAATTGTTCCACCATTCAACTGGTCGTCGCGCTCAAGCCGATTTACGACGCCGTTGGCATCGAGCGCATCAATGTTGCGACGTATCAGTCGGTATCCGGTGCCGGGCGCAGCGCCGTTGAGGAACTGGTGCGGCAAACGGCGACGCTGCTGAACGGCCGCCCGCTGGAAATCCCGGGCGACCAGAAGCAGATCGCGTTCAATGCCGTGCCGCATATCGACGTCTTTGCGGAGAATCGCTATACCAAAGAAGAAATGAAAATGGTCTGGGAGACGCGTAAGATACTGGGAGATAACGATATTCTTGTGAATCCGACCGCCGTGCGGATTCCGGTTTTCTATGGTCATTCCGAGGCGGTGCACATCGAGACAAAGGCTAAGATCGACGCACAAAGAGCCTGCGAATTACTGGCTGCGGCTCCTGGAATTACCGTGCTCGATGGCGTGGAGACGGGGCAGTATCCGACCGCGGTTACCGAGAGCTCGGGCAACGATGCGGTTTTCGTCGGCAGGATTCGCGAAGACATATCCCACCCGCGGGGTATTAACCTTTGGGTCGTGTCTGACAACATTCGTAAGGGCGCGGCTCTAAATAGCGTCCAAATTGCTGAAATATTGGCGAAAAACTATTTATAAGATATAGTCCCGGACTATATGTTAAACGGATCTTCTGGCCGTTTTCAGGCCGCGCTACGGCGTCACAATGTGCTCTTGGGGAGCTGGGGAAAAAACACTATGTCGCGACGACTTTCTCGTATCTCGCTGGCACTCGTTGTATTGCTGGCGAGCGAGACGTGGGCCTTGGGATTGGGCGAAATCAGGCAGGATTCGGCGTTAAATGAGCCATTACGCGCTGAAATCGTGCTGCTGTCCGCAACGCCGGAGGAACTCGCCAATTTAACGGTCAGCATGGCATCTGCCGAAACCTTCCAGCGCTATGGCCTTGATCGGCCAGCATTTTTGCAAAATATCGCATTCCAGATACGGCGCAGCGGCCGCGCGGACGGCAATGTCATCGAAGTGCGCTCAGCTACGCCGATCACCGAACCCTTCGTGACCTTCCTGGTTGAGGCAAGCTGGGCACGTGGCCGGTTATTGCGTGAGTACACGTTGTTGCTTGATCCACCCACGTTCACGCCGCCTGCTGCAGCACAGCCGGCACCGGCAGTGACAGCACCGACGCGCAGCCAACCGGCGGATACTGGCGAGATAGAGCGCCCGACCCCGGCACCCACTGCTGCTGCACCTCCGGCGCAGGAGAAAGCACCGGTACGAACCAGTCCGCCGCGGGTTGCAGCGCCACCGCCATCTCAGCCGCGGCCGTCCAGCGATCCGGACCGGCCCTTCGATGCTACGCCAGGCGGCGAAATCACCGTGCTGCCGAATGAGACGCTTTGGGGCATTACCACTCGAGTACGTGACGATGGCCGCCTGACCATGAATCAGACGATGCTCGCGATTTTCGAGGCAAATCCGGAAGCCTTCGGCGGCAACATAAACGTGCTTCGCGCAGGCGCCAAGCTGCGAATTCCGAGTGCCGACGATGTCTATCGAATCAGCAAGCGCGATGCGCTCAGCGAAGTCCAGCGTCAGCATGCCGAGTGGCAACCCGGTTATGAGTACGTTGATGACACGACCCCTGAGCCGGTCGCCGAAGCGGTCGATGAGCCGGTTGACGATGTGTCGGCCGATGCAATCGACACGCCCGTTGTTGACGATGCTGCGTCCCAGGATGATGCCGTAACGCAGAACGACCTGACGCTGGTGCCGCCGGACGACGACTTGCTCGACGATACCGGCACCGCTTACGACGACGTTCTGGCTGATGATACGGGTAATCGTGAGGCTGAAATCGAAAGCCGAATTGCCGAGCTGGAAGCCGCCGAGGTACCAATCCAGCAGTCACTGATCGAAATCAGAGACAATGAACTGGCGGCGCTGCGCCAGGAACTCGCAGAAATTCGCGGCGAGGTCTACGAGCAGGGCCTGGACGATCCGTTTGCCGACGGCGACACGGATCCCCTGGGTGAAGAACCGGCGGACGACGCCACGGCCGCTGACGACACTGTTGAAGAAACTCCGGCCGAGCCGGAACCGGCAGCGCGCCCAACGCGGCGTGCGGAACCGACGCTGACCGAGAAGATTATTGGTGCACTTAGCAGCCTGTGGGTCTGGGTGATCATCGCCGTTGTCGTGATCGTCGGCGGACTGCTGTACTGGTTCATGCAGCGCGGCAGCGGCGACGATGATGAGGCAGAAGGCTGGCGTTCGTATAATTCCGATGACGCGGCTGAGGAGGATTTGTCGGCGACTGAGAGCATGATGGCGCCGATGCAGGAAGAGTCCATTATGGTCGTCGAGCAGGAGTCCTCCGAACACGACGACCTGGATGAGACCACTGAAGCCGAGAGCCCGGATTTCACACCGGATTTCACACCGGATTTCTCCGCGGATGCTCCGGCGACTGAACAAGCACCGGACACGGCCGAGACCGGTGGTTTCGATTCACTGGAAGATACTTTCAGCAGCGAAACCGCTGTCAATCTCGACCAGTCGGATCCGATGGCCGAAGCAGATTTCCACATGGCCTATGGCTTGTACGACCAGGCGGCAGACCTTATCAATGCCGCGTTGGCCAATGAACCTGAACGCCAGGACCTGCTATCGAAGCTCTGCGAAATCTATTTCGTGTGGGGCAACCGCGATGCCTTCGTTGATGCTGCCAGCCGGTTACAGGCGGCGGCCGGTGACGCCGGCGACGCCGAGTGGGACAAGATTGTTATCATGGGGCAACAGATCGCCGGTGATCACGAGCTGTTTGCCGGCGCAGACGTTGGCAAGACAAAAGCAGTTGACATGTCGCTGG
>Ga0102946_1000741_pt1 | contig 11354 bp, 7 predicted proteins | sample SalPon2A_A_D1_MG_FD_78209 | JGI IMG/M metagenome (GOLD analysis project Ga0102946, IMG submission 78209) | Soil microbial communities from South San Francisco under conditions of wetland restoration - Salt Pond MetaG R2A_A_D1_MG | ecosystem: Environmental > Terrestrial > Soil > Wetlands | place... | reverse complement strand
TTACTCATCCGGGTCAGTACTTGAAACAGCCGAAGAGAGAAACAAAGCGGCGCAAGATGCGTTTATTGAGTTCAAAACGGAAAATAATATTGCATCTCTGTATGATGAGATTGATATCATCAACAGATCACTAGAACAACTTGAACTAGAGCGAGATCGTCAATCTTTTGACGAACCGCAATCATTCCAACAGATAGACGAACTGATTGTGCTGCGCCAGGCAGAACTTGACCGTCTGAAGAGCCTACAACCTGAATATACTAGTTTGGAGAATCGCCTCCATGACACCGCTGATAACTATCAGCACGTACTTGATAAATACTATGAGGCGGACTTAAAAACCACTGTTATCAGAGAGGCAAATTTCATTCAGGTAGTAGAGCCAGCTACATTGCCGGATAACCCAGTGAACGATGCGTTACAATGGCTTGTTTTAGGTTTATTAGGAAGCGGCGGGTTCAGCGTAGTACTTGCTTTTGTGCTTGATTACTTTGTTGTAGTAGATGAACCCTTTACTGTTGGCCGATCAGTCCCTCATTCAATCTTTGATCTCCCCGTATTAGGGTTGGCACCGGAATCAAATAACGTGCGATTTGAGCCAGATTCGGTAGCTGCGGAATCAATGCGGCAAGTCCGAACACGCGCCCATTTTTCAGCCCCGCAATCCACATTAAAAACATTTCTTATCACAAGTGCCCAGCCTGAAGATGGAAAATCTACGATCACCGGTAACCTCTCAGTCGCCTTAGAAATTGGAAATAAAAAAGTGTTGGTGATTGATGCTGACCTTCGGAAATCTAGTCTTCATAATTGGTTTGAAGTGGAGAATTCCTCTGGCTTATCAGAACTGCTTCGTGCTGAACAGGAAACATTGGAAGAAGACGTGCTTGATTATATTCAATCCACTGATTATCCAGGGGTATCCCTCTTGTCATCAGGACAGCAACGTCAAGACCCGGCATTTTTCTTAGGCTCCCCAAATTTCAACAAATTGTTGGAGATATTGTCTAATAAATTTGATTTCATTGTGATTGACAGCCCACCGGTTTTGAGTGTTCCCGACACATTATTAATCGCAAAACAAGTTGATGGAGTCATCCTGATCGCAAGCCCTGGAAAAACGATGAAAAATGCGTTAGAAGAAGCAGTTACCACCCTAAAGGCACAACCTGAAATCAAAATTCTTGGCATTACACTAAACCGCGCGAACCAAAAAGAGTACTATGGATATTATTATTATCCGGAAATACAGAAAAGCGGGTTTTTTGAGAGAATTTCGAACGGATTTCAAAGGCTTCGAAAACAATCTCCTGCCTCAAAATCAAATGATAATATACCTCCCAAGGAAGTCATCCCAACCAATGGCAGAGGAAATGGGCAGGCAATTCTTCCTAAAAAACCGCAGAACCAAAATGGGAATCATCACGATAGTCCTGTGTCCCAAAGAGATGAGGCAGCAAGAGCCCCCTCTAGAACAGATTCCCGTGAAAGGAATGAAACCAGTTTTGATGAGGAAGCGATTCGTGCCGATATACCGGAAATAGCATTCTCTATCCCTCTCGGCAAGCTACAAATCTCTTCTAAAAAGATCATTGCACTCACCAAAGAAGGGTATGCAACTGTTGGTGATTTGATGTTCCATCTGGCACTGGATCCGGATGAAATCCAGGCAATTGATGGCATTGGTCCTAAATCCCTTAATACAATCCGAACTGCACTGGATGAATTTGAATTTCCAGAACAGGCGCAGCAACAAGAATACGAAAATAATAAACGAGAAAGGATTGAGGAAGAGGTCTTAGTTGCAGAAGCCTTGACCGATGAAGCCCCAGTTATTGATGATCAGATAGGAACAGAAATCCCAGGTCCAAATGGCGACAAGGACGGCGCATTACAAGGTGGTTTAGAAGTTCTTTCCAAACTTGCCGTCCAGATGCCTGCCAATGTCTCAAAATTCTTAGGAAGTCGGGTATCTGCCAGAATTATTGCGCGGCAGCGATGGAAGCAGCAGGCGAAGAATTATACGGATGAATAAAGACAACCGTGATTAGTATTGGCGAACCATTTTCTCAACGAAAAGTTTAGCCAGCTTACTAACAACTTGGAAGTCTAAAATCAGTAAGCGAGGTAATTTCATGACAACCTATCGGTCATCAGAATCATCCGTGGTCAATGGTAAAAAACCAACAAAACCGTCTATTAATTTAGATAGATGGTTGATTCCAATTGCCATTTTGATTTGTGTTCTCTTGGGCGTGAGTTTGTACTTTCTCCCTCAAATTACCGCGCTTTTGCTTGCATTAATTGGCATCGGAATTCCAGCATTCTTGCTGATTTGGTCCAGGCCAGAATTCGGTCTCATTGGAATCCTCTTCTTCACTTCAAGTTTTATCTCACCAGAGGACATTCTGGATTTGCGCCTGCCAATTGGTGGCGGATTAGACTTTCAAGATGTATTTTTCTTGTTAGTTGTTGGGATGCTTGTATTTCGAGTCCTAATAAAGAAGAAACCTATCACTTTGTTGGGGGGAGTTGGAATTGGTCTGGCTATATTTCTAGCTATGGCTGTTTTTTCAATTGTATTCGCACTAGTATTCCAAAATACAGAATCAAACTGGGCATTGAATGATTTTAGAAATTTATTGCATTACTGTCTATTTTTCATAACTCTTTGGAATATAGAGGAAAAGAAACAAATTGATATCATTCACTATGGAATGTACCTGATAGCCGACATATCAGTAGTTATTATCATTCTTCAGCAATTTGCAGGTGCAAATAATCCCCTTTTGTTAGCCATGTCAAGATCGCGGGATTGGCGGATATATGAACGAGCTAGTGGCGCTAGGGTAATTCCAGCAAGTCATCTGATTATGCATTACTGGTGGATAATTTCTTTTGCAATGCTTGCATTTACACCGCGGAAATCACGTTGGCGCATATTTTATATCTTCCAAATTATTTTTATTGGTGTCGGACATATGCTGACTTATGTTCGTTCTCAATGGGTTGCATCAGTGATCGGTTTAGGATTGATGGCTTACATTCTTATCCCTAAATTCCGAGATCAGATGCCGAAAATTATCATTTTGGCTGTTGCCTTGGCGATGGTCTTCACTACTGTAATTGGCGTAGTGGGGCTTGATGCAATCTCCAAATTCCCCTTATTTGAAGGCATTGTAGATCGTGCAGTATCTCTTTTCAATCCTGTGCAAGTGGCAGAAAGCAACTCTTTGCAATGGCGCGCGTTTGAAAACAGGGAAGCAATTAATGCCATTTTAAAGGATCCATTGACGGGGGTAGGTCTAGGCGGACGGTACCGAGACCTGACCACTCTTGCTGGAGAGGCAATGGGTTGGATGACTCGCGATGATATATCAGCTGGAGTGGTTTCGCGATTTACCAGATATGTCCATAATAGTTATCTCCATATTGCAGTAAAAATGGGGATCCCCGCTTTAGCAGTCCTGCTGACATCATTTATCCTATTTATAGGGAAGGGGTGGAAAGCTTATCAAAACATGGACGATTCGATGTATAAAGGAATGGTCTTAGGAATTCTACTTAGTTTTATTGGCATTCTTGCATGGGCGTACTTCCACACTCATTTACTGAAGCTGGAAAGTATACCAATTATTGCAATCACAATTGGGCTAGTTGGAGGAATCATGAAAAACCACACATCCTGGATTAGCCAACCACCTCCAGAAAATACACAAACTCCCTAATAGAAAGATCACATATATTTAAGTACTAGTAACAGTCGGTTGTTAGTACGTATTTTTACGAAAATTTGAGAAAATTTATGAAACCATATATCCTGATTACCCCAGCAAAAGATGAAGAAGAGTTCATTGAAAATACAATTCAATCGGTCATCTCTCAAAACCATTTACCGATGAGGTGGATCATTGTCAATGATGGTTCCGTTGATCGAACGGGCGATATAATCAAACGCTATGCCGAGAAATACGATTTCCTCATACCCCTGGACCGTCCTAAGGATCAAACTAGAAATTTTGGTTCAAAAGCCACGGCAATTAAATACGGGTATGATTCTATTCGTGATCTGAAATTTGAATACATCGGAAATCTCGATGCAGATGTAACCTTTGATTCTACTCACTACGAAAAAATTATTCAAAAGTTTGAGGAGAATGAAAAATTAGGTGTAGCAGCGGGTGTTCGGTATGATAATAGGAATGGAAAATTCATCCGTTTGACCCCATCTTCCAATAGTGCAGGTGGGCCAACCCAGTTTTTCCGACGCGAATGCTACGATCAAATTGGAGGCTACCTACCATTAAAGTTTGGGGGCATTGATGCTGTTGCGGAAGTAATGGCCCGCAAGAATGGTTGGGAGGTAAGATCATTTCCCGAGATTGAAATTTACCATCATCGGTCAACTGGATCTGCGGGCAACAATATCATCAAATCTAGATTTAGAGCAGGGATAAAATATTATGTAATCGGATATCATCCATTATTTATAATTCCATTTGTATTAAGTAGGATTAAGTTTCCCCCTCCAATAATTACCAGTATTCTTTTGTTTGCAGGTTATTTCTGGGGAACCATACGCCACAAAAAAGAAGTCCCTGATGATTTCGTAAAATATCTAAGGTCCGAACAGCTAAACAGACTCAGAAACTATTTTACTGGCTCTAAAAGCAATACAACCATCTAATTTCGATTTCTATTTGAAAATACAGTAGATATCAGCAATTTAATATTAAGAAAGATAGATGTGTAAGGAACACACTCGACAATGAATAAAAATTTCATTTCCACCTTTTTTAAAGGTTTTGCATCTACAACGTTTGGCACTGCTTTTCAAATTGCCTTTCATTTCATTAGTGTCATGTTATTGGCCCGATATATCCCGAAAGAGACTTTAGGGATATACTTCTTGGGTTCGGCTGTTGTTCAATTTCTAGTAATGGTCAGCGGTTTAGGCCTTGATCTTACAATGGTTAAATTCATTTCAGGTGCCGATGAATCAGAAAAAAATACTTATTTTGCTTCATCATTTATTCTCCGGGTTGGAGCAATTTCGATTGGCAGCCTACTTTTTCTGTTTTTCGGTAAACTAATCTTACCGACGGTTGATCAGGGTTTAATTTCATATGTTGCAGTACTGACTGTAATGTTTGTCTTGACAAGTATAAAAGACTTTTTATTACGTTTGCTTCAAGGGCTGAGTAAGTTTCAGGGGTATGCAATTGCCCAAATAATTTCAGCTATAGCACGAGCAATATTAATAATCGTTCTGAGTAAGGGGCTTTCCCTTTCGCTATTGTTCTTTATCGAAATCATTGTGCTCATCCCGGCTCTACTGGTTCAAGTGTATGTGTTGCGAACATTTTTATTAAACCTGATATTAAAAGACATCAATTTTGAAACAATTCGAAACTTATTCCAATTTGGTTTTCCCCTTTATCTCAATGATATCCTGACTTATGTTATGAACAGAGGTCCCGTTCTCCTGATCGGCTTTTTCTTAGCCTCGGGAAGTGTGGCATCTTATGAAATTGCGTCTAAAATCCCACAAGGATTTGGGAGATTATTTACTTCATTCATCCTCGTTTATTTCCCTAGCCAATCAGCTTTATTTTCCGATGGGGACAAAAACGATGGGATTAAATTCATGAATGATACTCTGGTATTGATGTCGTCTGCAATCGCTTTTCTGGTTCTTATATCCTTTTATTTCAGAGATATCATTGTTCAAATTATCTTCTCTCAGGAATATATTGAGGTTTCAATTGCATTTGTTCTATTAATGCTGTCATTTTATCTGCGGGCGATATCGAATATTCTAGGGTACTCCACAGTATCAGCAGGCTATTCATCTGCACCCGTTATAACCAACGTGATTGCTACAACCATTAATATTGTGAGCGCGGTTTTTTTCATCCAAACCTTTGGATACATTGGCGCGGTATTTTCCATAATATTGATGAATTTGATATCCCAAGTTATTTATGTACTTCTCCTTCGTAGAATCGAGATCAAAGCTAATTTTCGCGAATACCTGAAACCTTTACTATATCTAGTAATATTTGCAGGGGGGTATATCCTTCTTGTTGATATACATAATTATTTCATCGCCAGCGTATTCCTGGCTGGCTATGTGGGGTTGTGTTGGGTAACTATAAAACAAGTACGAACATTCTTAACATCGTCATTTGAACTTATTGCTACAAGAATAAAATTAAAAAATCCAGCATAAATAATAGATCACATTCAAGGGAAAAAATGGGCAAAACTACTGTAACTATGATAGACAGCGCATCAGGAAACGAATATTCGATTCTCCTATGTACAGCTCTACATGAAGTTGGCGCAAATGTAATCTTAATTAGCCCAGCTAACCGAAAATTGAATGCGCCTATTGAATTCGAAATTAAATTGTGGATGCCAACAAAAGATCCTGAACATAACAAGTTTAAGAAATTGCTTGATTATATAAAATATCAACTAAAAGTATTTATTCACACAATGCAACAAGACAAAAATCACCATGTTTTACATTTTCAATTTTTTCGAATAGAGAAATTTGAGGCATTGTTAATCTTTTTCTTGCGGATACTTGGGATAAAAATGGTTTTTACTGCTCATAATGTTGTCCCTCACGAAAACTCAAAAATTGATATTTTTTTCAGGAAAATCATCTATGATTCGGTATCCAGTATCATCGTACATTCCCAATATATTAAAAACAAACTGATCAATCGCTTCAAGATTGACCCACAAAAGGTAATGATTGTTCCACATGGAAATTTTGATCACTATGTACCTGAGGAAACAATTCCCCAAAAACAGGCTCGGTCAACCCTAGGATTAAATCAAGAGGACAAAGTCTTACTTTTTTTTGGATACATCCGTGAATATAAAGGTGTTGACCTGCTTTTGGATGCATTCAAAATATGCAGTCAACAGGACGAACAACTGAAACTAGTCATTGCTGGCAAACCATTCTCGCAAGAGTTAGAGGACCGCTATAAAAAAATGATTGCTGATATTCCTTCAAAGGATGCGATTTTCTTTGACGCAAACTATATCCCCTTCGAAAAAGTCCCCCTATATTTTTCCGCAGCAGATGTCATCATATTGCCATACAAAGATATTGACCATAGTGGGATAATCCATCTGGCTTACTCTTTCGGTCTTCCAATCATTGCAACAAATGTTGGGGACTTTTCCGAAACGATTGAACACGGCAAATCTGGGTATCTTTTAGAAGAAAAAAGTGCTGAAAGTTTATCAGATACGATTTTAACAGCCACTACTGACGGAGAGAAATTAGCGAGTATGGGAGCGTATGCCCAAGACTTGAGCAATAAAAAGTATTCCTGGAATATCATTGCGAAAAATACGAGAGCTATTTATGAGGAATTTACTCAGACAGATCCTTGATATAAAAATACCCCTGAGAAAATTTCTCTTTAGTACGATGACAAAAAAATTTATAGGATAGGTTCACGTGGACAATAATTTGGAAAACTTCGATAAATTAAAAAACAAACCTCAAATGGAAGGTAATGCACCCCATCATTGTATGATAGTGCATGCATATTATCCACTTGGTGAAACGCGTGTCGAGCGAGAGGCCCTTGCCCTCATCGACGAGGGGATCACCGTAGATGTGATCTGTTTGAAAGATAAAGGGGAAGTGTTTTCTGAGACACTAAAAGGCGTGCGCATATTCCGGATGCCTGTAAAAAGGCATAGGGATCATGGCTCTGTTGTTCAATTGCTTGAATATCTTCTCTTCATGTTCTACTCAGCAATATACGTCACATGGCGGCATATCCAAAAGAGGTACCAGGTTGTTCAAGTGCATAATTTACCGGATTTTCTTGTATTTGCCGCCTTGGTGCCTAAAATTGCAGGGGCAAAAGTGATATTAGATATCCACGATTTAATGCCCGATTTCTTTGCCGAGAAATTCAATAAATCGATGGATAGTACTATTGTACGAGTGGTAAACTTTCAAGAGCGAGTGTCCTGTTGGTTTGCCGACCATGTGATCACTGTAACTGAAATCTGGCGGCAATCCCTGATTGAAAAAGGCGTCCCCCCAGAAAAAGTAAGCGTTGTGATGAATTTAGCGGATCACAACATTTTCAAACCGATCAACGCTATGAACCTCCCCGACCGAAAAGATGACCGGTTCAAGATGATCTATCATGGTTATATACCGGAAAGATACGGTCTGGATTTAATTCTGCAATCCATTGATCAACTAAAGTCAGAGATACCTAACATTCTTTTCACATTGATCGGGGATGGAGAATTCCTGCCAGAGCTAAAAATAATGGCAGATGATTTAAACCTAACCGATACTCATGTTGAATTTTTGGATGTTGTCCCTGTCGATCAACTTCCGTCTTTGATTGCAGAAGCAGATATCGCCATAGTCCCATATCGAAATGATGTCTTTACGGATGCCTTGCTGCCAACCAAATTGCTTGAGTACGCCCTAATGGGACTGCCCACCATTGCTGCCTGTACTTCAACCATTGCCTATTATTTTGATGATTCTATGGTCCAATTTATTGAACCTGGAAATTTGCAAGAACTTACTCAGGCTATCCGTGAACTTTACGTAGACCCAGCACGTCGGGACCAATTGAGTCGAGGTATCCAGACATTTAATCAACAATATAACTGGGAAGCCTCCGGCCAAAAATATGCTGAACTAGTAAAACAACTCCCGCAGCGCGGCCGGCAGAAAATTGATATGGCAAGAAATGAAAATTAACCAATTTAGGAATGGGAGAGTAACATGAAAATTTTAATCATAAGCCCAATCGATGCAGGCGCTATCAAGGTCCTTGAGAGTAAATACGACGTAATATTTTCTCCTAATCCCTCCAGAGAAAAATTGATAGATTTGATTGTCGATCAAGAAGTCTTAATATTTAGAAGTGGTGTGGATGTTGATGAAGACCTGATGGAAAGAGCTCCAAAATTACGCCTCTTGATTCGAGCAGGTTCTGGTGTTGATAATGTTGATTTAGAGTATGTCTCGAAACGCAGATTAGAGCTTGTACGAGTTCCTGAGCCTGGAGCCAAGGCAGTAGCGGAAATGACTTTTGCCCTTTTTCTGGGTTTGACCCGCAACCTGATAGAAGCAGATAGATCAATGCGGGAAGCCGATTGGGCTAAATACAGGCTGTCTGGTTACCTTTTGATCGGCAAAACCTTGGGGGTAATTGGCCCGGGCAACATTGGCGGGCGTGTTGGTTCTATGGGAAACGCATGGGGCATGAATGTAATTGCATGTGATAGAAAATATACTCAAGAGGTTGCCAATACCCTGGATAAAAAAGGCATCCGGTTGACTACCTTTGATGAAGTCATTGAAACCGCTGATTTCATCAGCCTTCACGTTCCATTGAATGACACCACCCGGCATATGATAAACGGTGAAGTTTTGAAGAGGGTAAAGCCAAGTGCTATTCTTGTGAACATTGCCCGCGGTGGTGTTGTAGATGAAGCGGCCTTGCTGGAAGCCTTACAAGAAAAACGTCTCCGTGGGGCAGCCCTGGATGTTCATGAACAAGAAGGGAAGGGAAAATTATCCCCATTGGCAAAATTGGATAATGTTATTCTGACCCCGCATATTGGTGCAATGACCTATGATTCCCAAAAGGAAATCGGAGAACGGGTCATTGAAGCTTGCCTGAAGCACTCCCCCTTGGGTGTATAGCAGGATGTTTTGCACACTAAATAACCAGGTGAATGAGGTGGACGCATGAATAGCAGAAACGAACAGTTCAGAAATATGCTTCTCTCGGATGTGACAGAGTTTGTTATGGAAGCCCATAGTGGTATGAGCGCAAAGATTGTCGAAAATGCAGGATTCAAAGCCATTTGGGCAAGTGGACTTTGCATGTCAGCCGCTTTAGGAGTACGAGACAACAACGAAGCCAGTTGGACTCAAATCCTCGAAAAATTGGAATTTATGAGTGATGCAACTACAATTCCAATTCTGGTTGATGCCGATACGGGCTATGGTAACTTCAATAATGTACGCAGGCTGGTAAAAAAACTTGAACAGCGAAATATATCTGCCATGTGCATAGAAGATAAATTATTCCCAAAAACAAATTCTTTTATCCGTGGTGAACTGCAACCGCTGGCAGATATTGATGAATTTAGTGGAAAGATTAAAGCGGCAAAAGATACACAATCCGATGACAATTTTAGTGTGGTTGCACGAACGGAATCGTTCATTGTTGGGCGTGGGTTGTCAGAGGCATTGAAAAGAGCAGAAGCATACTATAGTGCGGGTGCAGATGCAATTCTGGTACATAGCAAAATTGATACCGCTGATCAAGTACTGAGCTTTATGAAGGAATGGCAAAACACCTGCCCGGTGGTGATTGTTCCAACTACCTATTCGAGTACACCAACTGATGTGTTTAGGGAGGCTGGTATCAGTGTCGTCATCTGGGCCAATCATGTGTTCCGCGCCAGTATAAAGGCAATGCAGAAAACTGCAAAGAAGATTTATAAGAAACAAGCAATTTCTGCAGTTGAAAATAAGATAGTACCGGTGAAAGAAATATTTAAACTGCAAAATGCAGATGAACTTAGAGAAGCTGAGCTTCGCTATCTTCCAAACAATGCACCGCAAGATAACTAGGGATACATCAAAACACCAGGTATTGGAGAATAAGAATTGTTAGAAATGAAACCGGTCACAAAAAAACCTTATGCCATAGTCCTTGGGCTGGACCATATGAATGGTCTTCAGACTGCCCGGATCTTAGCACAACGCGGTGTGCCGGTAATTGGTGTCGTCAAAGATCGAAAACACTATTGCGCCCGAACGAATGTCTGCGAAAGAATTATAGTAGAAGATAATAACACAGAAAAATATTTATCCGATTTGGAAAGCTTGGGCCAGCTTCTTGAAGAAAAAGCTGTTTTGGTTCCTTGCCTAGATCCCAAAGTCAAATTCATATCTGAAAATAGGGACCGGCTTGAAAAATGGTTCCATATCGTTCTTCCTTCAAAAGAAAAAGTTGAAACCTTGATGAACAAATTTCAATTTTACAAATATGCCATGGAAAACAACATCCCCATTCCTAATACAAGGTTTCTAAACAGCAAGGAGGATATGGAACAGGCTGCACAAGAATTGCGGTTCCCATGTGTTGTAAAACCCCCGATGAGGAATGAAGAATGGAATAAGCTGGGAGGCTCAAAAGCCTACAAGGTCAATACACCTCATGAGCTATTTGAACTGTATGAAAAGCTTAAACCCTGGTCCGACATCCTGATCATTCAGGAATGGGTAAGTGGAGACGAGACAAGCCTTTATTCATGCAACTGCTATT
>Ga0102946_1000740_pt1 | contig 11377 bp, 10 predicted proteins | sample SalPon2A_A_D1_MG_FD_78209 | JGI IMG/M metagenome (GOLD analysis project Ga0102946, IMG submission 78209) | Soil microbial communities from South San Francisco under conditions of wetland restoration - Salt Pond MetaG R2A_A_D1_MG | ecosystem: Environmental > Terrestrial > Soil > Wetlands | place... | reverse complement strand
GTCGCGCAGATCCAGGCATTGTTGTATCTGTCACCGAAACCTCTGCGTGCTGACGAAATCGTCGAGTCACTCTCGATTGCGCGCTCCAACGTGAGTACGAGTATTCGCGAGCTGCAGAGTTATGGACTGGTGCGCATGACGCATGTTCTTGGCGATCGGCGTGACTATTTTGAATCCCTGCACGATGTTTGGGAGCTGTTTCGCGTCATCATCGAACAACGCAAGCAGCGCGAATTGAATCCGACCTTGTCGATGTTGCGCACCACTGCCGCAGAAGTCATGGACGAGGACGATACGGACCCGGTCACGAAGGAACGCATTCAGAACATGCTGCAGTTCGTCGAAACGACCAGCGACTGGTATGAACAAATACGCGACGTGCCAACGCCTACCCTCACCAAGCTGATGAAGCTCGGCAAAAAGATTACGAAGCTGGTAAAGAAATAGGGACGACTACTCGAGACTGCAGGTCACGTCGTAATCAATACCAGGCCGTTTCTTTTCACGCAAAAACCAGGTCGCCTCACTAAGCGCCGCAGCTTCCGGACCGCCATGCACGGCCTCCGCGGGGCGATTGAAATACCCACCGGGCAGATAGACATCTGTATAGGCCAGCCCGTCCACACATTCACTTTGTTGAAACTCGCCTGACACCAGGTAGCCTTCCAGCGCTGCCGAACGCGCCTGCCAGGGAATCACAGCACCAGGTTCATAGCGCATCAACCAGGTGCGTTCACCGCTGCCCGGATCATTGCGCAGGTCTTTGGTAAAGACGCCGATTCGGTCAGTGGGTTGCCAGTCCACAAGTCGGCCGTCCATGATCAGTGGCGACTGTATCGACGCGTCTTCATCAACATCACTCAGGAACCACAGCACCAGAGCGCCGCTATCGGAGACGAGGTTGAAACCCAGCGAACCGGGCGGCACGTAGACGTAGCCACCTGCGACCAGGTCGACGTCTGCGAGACTGAGGTCGCCCGAAAGGATGTATATCTCCAGGGCTTTGCCCGGCGAGCCACCCGTTGTGCCCGACCAGCCATCGGGTAATTCGATACGATTGCTCACCGTGCGGCTGCGCATATCACCGGCAAATTCTTTGGCCCGCACACCTGGCAGGTTTGCCAGGAACAGGTCGGGCAATTCGTCGGCAATGACAAACGCGGGATACGACGGCGCCTCGGGTGACGCGGCGCAGCTCCCAAGCAATGCTGCTGCAAGAAGCGCGAAAAATGAGCGGAATGGTGTCATGCGTCCCCGGCACGAAAAAAGCCGCCCAGAATGCTGGGCGGCATAGTAAGCAAAGATGTAGTCAGCCAATAACGAGTCACGTAAGAATGGTGCATGTTCCTTATTGCAGCGCTTTTCTGTGCTTTCATTATCCAGTTAGCGAGTCGCTTCTTCGACGGCCACTTCAGGTAACGCAGGTAACCTGATGTTTCGACTACGTGTTGAGAGGAATCACGCAATGCCTGCCAACAAATCACGCGTCCAGCATGGCGCCCCGCCTGTGTTGCCTTCTACATCCCATCTCCGTGCGTACCGAATTGGTACGCACGGAATGCTACTACATCTGGTATTGGATGGCGAATACTCCACAACATGTGGTTATCTTCTGATCAAGCCGGTAGCATTTCGGCATTCTTTGCGATGAGCATGCAGTGACTACAGACGACCACATCAGCGGCAGGGCCCGCTACCAAACCATCGGCCTGCTGCTCGGTCCGATCGTTGCCATACTGATGCTGCTTGGTGACGCCCCCGAAGGCCTGAGCAAGATTGGTTGGATCACTGCCGCCTGCGGTGTCCTGATGGCAATCTGGTGGGCCACGGAAGCCGTACCGATTGCGGTCACCGCCTTGTTGCCCATTGTGCTCTTTCCGATGCTCGGCATTGCGACCATCGAAGATACGGTGACGCCTTATTCAAACAAGGTCATCTACCTGTTCCTCGGCGGTTTTGTCGTCGCGTTTGCCATGCAGCGCTGGAACCTGCACCGGCGTATCGCACTCAATATCCTGCAGGTTGCCGGAGGCAACGGCCGGACCCTCGTCGGTGGCTTCATGCTGGCCAGCGCATTGCTCAGCATGTGGGTTATGAACACGTCGACCACCATGATGTTGTTGCCGATTGCTGTGTCAATCATCACGGTGATTCACAACTCGGTCACCGAAATGGACGAGAAGGCGCGCACCGACTTTCAGTATGCCTTGCTGCTCGGCGTTGCTTACGGTGCCACGATCGGCGGCATGGCGACATTGGTCGGTACCGCACCGAATGCGATGCTGGTTGCGTTCATGGATACCTATCATGGTACAGAGATCGATTTTGCCAGCTGGATGCTGGTTGGGCTGCCGCTGGCGGCGGTCATGCTGCCGTTAGCCTGGCTGGTGCTGACCCGCCTGGTGTTCTCGGTGGACTTTCACACCTCCACAGAAGGCCGCAACAAATTACGCCAGATGCGCGACGAACTCGGTCCGATGAAAACGCCGGAAAAACGGGTCGCTATCGTTTTCGTTTGCATGGCCCTGGCATGGGTGACGCGACCACTGTTAACGCAGATCAATGGACTGGAACCGCTGGAAGATTCCATGATCGCCATTGCCGGCGCGATCGCATTGTTCCTGATCGCAAGCGGTGACAAGTCCGACCCGATCCTGATTCGCTGGAAATACGCAGAGCAACTGCCGCTGGGTGTGCTGATCCTGTTTGGCGGTGGCCTGTCTCTCGCGGCGGCAGTTCGAAGTAGCGGCCTGTCCGCGTGGCTGGGTGGCAATCTGCAACTGGTCGGCGACTGGCCGGTGTTTGCCATTGTCATTCTCGCGGCTGCACTCATTATTTTCCTGACCGAGTTGACCAGCAACATTGCCACTACGGCAACGTTTCTGCCCATAGTGGCCGCAGTCGCTGTTGAATCAGGCATCGACCCCATCGTGTTGACCGTACCTATCACCTTCGCTGCCAGCTGCGCGTTCATGCTCCCGGTCGCGACACCACCCAATGCGATCGTATTCGGCTCCGGGCTCCTGACCGTGCCAAAAATGGCACGCGCGGGTTTGGCGCTGAACCTCGTCGGTATTGTCGTGGTTTCGATCGCCGCGCTGACGCTGGCACCCCGCTTTCTGAACTGAGGCGAAACATGAGCAATGAATACGATGTAACAAAGCGAAACAAGGTTCGGCAACTGCGTGAGAATGCCGCTTACGACAAAGAGGTTGTACACGGCGTGCTCGATGCCGGCCTCGTTGCCAGCGTCGGGTTTGTGCAGGACGGTGTGCCGGTGGTCGTACCCATGATTTTCGGGCGAGACGGTGAAACGCTCTACCTGCATGGCGCGCGCAAGGCACGCGTGGTTCGCTTGCTGGAACAAAGCGAACAGGCCTGCGTGAATGTGACCCTGCTGGACGGCATCGTGTTTGCAAGATCGACGTTCAATTCGTCGATGAATTATCGTTCCGCCACCGTGTTCGGCACACCGCAGCTGGTCGATGGCCATGACGACAAGCTGCGAGCGATGCGTGTGATCAGCGAGCATACGATGCCAGGACGGTGGGCCGAGGTACGCGACTCGCATGAGCGAGAGGTGAAAATGACCGGCGTTATTGCGCTCAATATCGAAACGGCATCAGCGAAAATTTCGAGCGGCATGCCCGAGGACGAGGATGAAGACTACGACATCCCGATTTGGGCCGGTGTATTGCCCATCGAGAATCGTCTGACCTCACTGCGGTCGGACGATCGCCTGATCGAAAATATTGAACCAAGCGACGCGGTACGCTCTTTGGAAAACAAACTACTGTAGCAAGCCGCAATTTTCGGCTTCCAGGCGCAGCAACTCGGTCTTGGTGTCCAGGCCACCGCCGAAACCCGTCAGGTCACCGCTGCTGCCGATAACCCGGTGGCAGGGAATAACGATCGGAATCGGATTGCGCCCGTTGGCTGCGCCGACAGCGCGCACGGCTTTGGGCCGCCCGATGCGCTTTGCAATTTCACCATAGGACACCGTTTCTCCATACGGAATGCGGCTGAGTTCTTTGAGAACCAACAGCTGGAATTCCGTGCCCTGCAGTGCCAACGGCAAATCGAATGCCTTGCGCTCGCCGGCAAAATACTCGGTGAGCTGTTGTCGCGCAGCGACGAACGGCTGTTCATTGTAGATCCAGTTCGGCTCCGGATCGCGTCGCATCGAACCTTTGGGAAAGCCGATCATCTGCAGTGTGTCGCGCTCACCAGCAAGCAGCAGATCGCCGATCGGCGTTGGCAAATAACAGTAATACATTCCTCTCAACCTCCGGAGCTCGACAATGAACTCCACAACAACATGGCGGCGTAAGCCCGCCAGGGTCGCCACGCCTCCGCGCGGCTGCGTAATTTTCTGGCACCGGCAGGCCCACTCTCACCTGCGGCTTTGAGCAGACCAAGATCTGCTGCGGGAAATGCGTCCGGATTCTTCAATGCACGCATCGCGACATACTGCGCAGTCCAGTCACCGATGCCCTTGATCGACATGAGCGACTGCCGAAATTCGTCCGTGCTCTGTCCGTGTTCAAACGTCAGCGAGCCATCGCAGACCGCCTGGGAGACCCGCCGAATAGTGTCGATCCGGCTTTGTACGAGACCGATGCCATTAAACCGCGCACGCGCCAGCTTCTGCGGCGTCGGAAACAAAAGAATCGGGGACAGGCACCCCTGTCCCCATTTTCTGCTATTGGAAAACTGGGGACAGGGGTGCCTGTCCCCGATTTTTTCGCCATAGCGTTGTGCAATTCGGCCGGCCAGTGTGGTTGCCGCTTTTACCGATACCTGCTGGCCGAGAATCGCGCGTATCGTGAGTTCGAATCCGTCCCAGGCGCCCGGCACCCGTATACCCGGGTTCGCTTGCAACAGCTTCGCGAGGTGGCGATCGCGTTGCAACAGGTCTGTTATCTCTGCCACCGGGGCATCCAGATCGAATAGCTCGCGAACTTTCTGCACCGCTGCGAATAAGCGATCCGTGGGTACACCGTGCAATGTCAGCCTGAGGCTCTTATCGGCATCGTCAGGACAACATTCGAGAATACCGGCACCTTCACCGACGGCAACCGTGCGCAGGTAGCAGCGGTCGATCACCTGCTCGACGCCCGGGGTCGCTCTGCCTTGCAGGAATGCAATGATGCCATCCCAGTCATAGGGGTCGCGCCACGGCAATCGTACTGTAATGACATCCGACGCCTGCACGCGCCCTGGTCGGCGGTGACGAAGTTCTCGCGGCGTGCGGCTGTAGGTATTGCGGAACGCATCGTTAAAACGGCGCACGCTGCCATAGCCTGCAGCGATCGAGATCTCTTGCATTGGCAGATCGGTCTGATCAATCAGTCGCTTCGCAAAATGCAGCCGCTGCGTATGTGCAATGGCCAGTGGCGACGCGCCGAGGTGCTGTGTAAACAGGCGCCGCAGATGGCGGCTGGTGACCCCGAGGCGCTCTGCCAGCTGCTCGATTGATCCATCGTCGAGTGCACCGTCGGCGATCAGTCGAAGCCCTCGCCGAACGGTTGTCGACGTGCCCAGCCAGGCCGGTGTTCCTGGCGCACACTCGGGCCGGCAGCGCAGACAGGGTCGAAACCCGGCTTCCGACGCAGCCGCCGCGCTCGGGTAAAACGCCACGTTTTCCTTCTTCGGCGCGTTCGCCGGACATATTGGGCGACAGTAGATGCCTGTCGTTTTGACGCCAACATAAAATTGGCCGTCGAACCGCGCATCGCGGGACAACCGGGCTCTTTCATAGACGTCGTGTAACTGCATGGGGCCAGTATACGCCTCATCAAGCGCTGAACTAGCCAGAATCGGACCTGTATGTATTTGCTACTGGTCCAGCCCTCCCATGCACATGTACTTGATCTCAAGATAGTCGTCGAGGCCGTACTTGGAGCCTTCGCGGCCCTGGCCGGATTCCTTCACGCCACCGAAAGGAGCCATTTCGTTCGAGATGATGCCCTCGTTGATGCCGACGATGCCGTACTCCAGCCCTTCCGCGACCCGCCAGACCCTGCCAACGTCCCGGGAGTAGAAATAACAGGCCAGGCCGAACTGCGTGTCGTTGGCCATTGCGATGGCTTCGTCTTCAGTCTTGAACTTGAAGAGGGGTGCGATCGGCCCGAAAATTTCCTCGTTGAACACTTTCATGTCGTCCGTAACGTCCGTTAACAGCGTCGGCTCGATAAAGCAGGCACCTTTGTCCGAGGCACCACCGCCAACTGCGACGTTTGCGCCTTTCGCCACTGCGTCTTCAACAAAGGTCAGCACATCATTGGCCGCGCCTTCATTGATCAGCGGCCCGATGTTCACGCCTTCGTCAAAACCGTTGCCGAGCTTGAGATCGGCCATGGCCGAAACCAGCTTTTCGGCGAACGCATCATAGACATCCTCCTGAACGAGGATACGGTTGGCACAGACACAGGTTTGCCCGGCGTTACGAAACTTGCAGATCATTGCGCCCTTGACGGCCTCATCGAGGTCTGCGTCGTCGAACACGATAAACGGAGCATTGCCACCCAGTTCCATCGAGGTGCGTTTGACGGTGCCGGCACATTGCTCGATGAGCAACTTGCCGACCTCTGTGGAGCCGGTGAAGGTCAGCTTGCGCACAGTGGGGTTGGAAGTAAGCTCGCCACCGATCTCCCGCGTGATCCCGGCAACGATGTTGATGACCCCGGGCGGCACACCAGCACGTTTGGCCAGCTCGGCCATCGCAAGCGCTGACAACGGGGTTTCGTTGGCCGGCTTGCAGACTACAGAGCACCCGGCTGCGAGGGCTGGCGCAATCTTGCGCGCCAGCATCGCGTTCGGGAAGTTCCAGGGAGTTATGCAGGCGACCACACCGACGGGCTGCTTGATGACGACGATACGCTTGTCGGGACCGGGCGCCGGGATCGTGTCGCCGTAAACGCGTTTGGCTTCCTCGGCAAACCATTCGACATAGCTGGCACCGTAGGCGATCTCGCCTTTTGATTCTGCCAGGGGCTTGCCTTGCTCGGCGGTCATGATCTGCGCGAGATCATCCTGCGCATCCATCATCAGTACGTACCACTGGCGTAATACAGCCGCTCTTTCCTTTGATGACTTTTGGCGCCACGCAACCTGGGCCTCTTCCGCAGCTGCTATGGCACGGCGGGTCTCATCAGTACCGCACTTTGCGATTTCAGCAACGGTTTCGCCGGTAGCCGGATTCAGAACGGGAAATTTTTCGCCAGAGTCAGCGTCGACCCACTGGCCGTCAATAAAGGCCTGGTTTCTGAGTAGTTTGCTGTCCGAGATTTGCATAGGCCGCTCCGGGTGGGAAAGAGGGCCGGTTAGTATGTACGTTGCGACACACCGGCGCAATTTGCCACCGGTGAGCCGCAAGCCTTGTACAGAGGTTACGCTGCCGCTTCGACGCGGTCGCTCAACCAGGCCTCGAGGTCGTCGGAGCCTCCGATCAGGTTGCCGTCGACAAAGACCTGCGGATAGGTCGTTGCGTCGGCGACCGCACGCAGGGTCTGGTCCGTGTAGTCGCGATTCAGCACGAGTTCCTCGAACTCGAGCCCGGCGTCGCGCAACAGGCCCTTGGCCTTCGCACAGAATTCGCAACCGGGTCGTGAGAATACGGCGATGTCGAGCGGGCGAGAAGCGTTCGGATCGATGTAGTTCAACATTGTGTCTGCATCCGACACATCAAACGGATCGCCCGGCTTGTCTGACTCGACGAACATTTTCTCGATGACACCGTCGCGTACCAGCATCGAGTAGCGCCAGGAGCGCTTGCCGAAACCGAGGTCTTGCTTGTCTACGAGCTGGCCCATGCCGTCGGTAAAGTCGCCGTTGCCGTCCGGCAGGAACGTGATTCGATCTGCATTCTGGGCCTGCTTCCACTCATTCATGACGAACGCGTCGTTGACAGACACACAGATGATCTCGTCGATGCCCTTCTCCGCGAACAGCGGCTGCAGCTGGTTAAAGCGCGGCACATGCGATGACGAGCACGTCGGCGTAAATGCGCCCGGCAGTGAGAAGACAATAACGGACTTGCCGTCAAATATGTCGGACGTCTTCAGCTCGACCCACTCATGGTCTTTGCGCGTCCGGAATGTAACGTCCGGTAATGTTTTTCCTTCCAGTGATTGACTCATGTCTTTCTCCAAGCGGTAAATGGTTTGTTTGTTCGTTCAGTTCTGGTTGTTCGGTAGGGCTTGTCTACTAACCGAGCGTGCTGCGCAGCATCCAGGCAGTCTTTTCATGTGTCTGCATGCGCTGGGTCAGCAGGTCAGCGGTCGGTTCGTCGTCAGCATCGTCTGCAGAGTTAAATGCTTCGCGAGCAGTGCGCGCAACAGCTTCATGGCCGAGCACGAGCTGGCGTGTCATTTCTTCGGCGGACTCTTCACCGCTACCCTCTTCGATACCCGTGAGCCTGGCGAACTCGCTGTATGAGCCGGGCGCCCGTACACCTAGAGATCGAATGCGCTCTGCGATTTCGTCAATGGCGGGCGCAAGCTCGGTGTATTGCTCTTCAAACATCTGGTGCAGGGAGTTAAAGTGCGGTCCCGTCACGTTCCAGTGGTAGTTGTGAGTTTTGACGTATAACGAGTAGGTGTCGGCCAACAGGCGCGACAAGCCTTCCGCGATTTCAGTGCGATGCTTCTCGTTAATCCCAATGTTCAGTTCCATGTGGTCCTCCTCGATTGTTGGACGTAGTCTAAAGCTGGACTGATAATAAATAAAATGGTTTAATTCGAACATATCAATCGACTTTATCGAACATGAACCTGCCCAGCACCAAACAACTGAGATATTTCGTTGCCCTTGTTGAAACAGAGCATTTCGGTCGGGCGGCCGCTGCCTCACATGTTTCACAATCGGCGTTCAGCAACGCGATCAAGGAACTCGAAACCACGCTCGGTGTGCAGCTCGTCGATCGCACCAATCGACACGTCACGATTACTGCGATTGGCCAGCAGGTCGCGCCGATGGCGAGATTGGCGCTGCAGGACATCCAGGACCTCGTGGAAACGGCACGTGGTGACCGGCGTCCTCTGTGCGGCGAGCTGCGCCTCGGCGTTATACCGACGATCGCGCCGTTCCTCCTGCCGAAAGTACTGCCGAAGCTACGGCGGCGCTTCCCGGAGCTGCGGCTGTTATTGATCGAAGACCAGACCGAGCGCATCTACAATCGTCTGATGGGCGGCGAATTGGACTTGCTTCTGCTGGCACTGCCCTGGGAAATGCGCGGTGCCGAGCAAAAAGTCCTGTTCCGCGACCCTTTTCGGCTGGCTTGCCACAAAGGCACGGATCGGGTCGATCCTGAAAACTATCGATTCAGCCGCCTCGATGCCAACAGCGTGCTGCTCCTCGAAGACGGCCATTGCCTGCGCGACCATGCCCTCGCCGCCTGCAAGATTCGCAACATGCAAAAGGTTCAGCGATTTGCGGCAAGCAGTCTGCTCACGCTGGTGGAAATGGTGAACGCAGACCTCGGCATCACTTATCTGCCAGAGATGGCGAGAAATTCGACGCTGCTGCGCAACACCGACGTAGAACTCCACCCGATGCCCGATAGCAGTTACCGCAATATTGGCCTGGCCTGGCGCCAGGGCAGCAATCGCGTTGACGAGTTCGAAATGCTTGGCGAGTTTATCGAAGCACACCGCTAGGCACCGCGAATCATCCTGGTCTTTGGACCCACAGATGTGGCTCAGCACGGCTGAAAAAGCGTACTCTCAATGTAGACTGCAATGATCCCGAAATCGTGGAGGAACCGATGTTGCTTTTCGTTGGTGCTGTAGCAACCGTACTTATTGTCTCTTTCCTGTGCTCAATCTTTGAATCGGTATTGTTGTCGCTGACACGCCCGCAAGTGGAGGTGTTGGCCGGTGAGCACCCTGCGGCCGGCCGATTACTCACCGGGTTCAAGGAACAGATCGATATACCGATTGCAGCGATCCTGATCCTGAATACCGCGGCACATACGATCGGAGCCGCCGTTGCCGGCGCAAGCTATTCGAGCGTATTCGATGCAAGTACGTTGTGGGTGTTTTCGATCCTGTTCACGATCGCCGTGCTGCTGCTCACCGAAATCATCCCGAAAACACTGGGCGTGAGCTATGCGCAACAGCTGGCCGTTCCGGTGGCCCACGGTATTCACGGGTTGACGGTCATGCTGAAACCATTGGTCAAGGTCAGCGAGCGAATTTCGCGATCCTTGCGGCGCGACGTCGAGTCGCCGGTTACGTCACCCGAGGAAATTCGCCTGCTTGCCGCTTTGGGCCGGAGCGAAGGGGCCGTCGGCGACCGCACAGCGCGGATGATCGTGGGCGCCACGCAATTGGGATCGCTGCAGGCCCACGATGCCATGCTGCCGCGCGAATCCGTGAATTACCTGTCGGGATCCATGGACCGGGACAAGACGCTAGCCTTCATACGGAAGACGGGACACAGCCGTTTTCCATTCACACCGACAGGAGAACTGGACGACGTCACCGGGGTCGTGCTGGTCAAGGAACTGCTCGACTGGATCGTTAGCCATGGTGGTTCGGAGATCGATTGGGAGGCAATTCGTCATGAAGTCCTGATCGTGCCGGAGAGCATTCCCCTGCCCCGACTGCTAAAGACCTACCAGGACAGCCACCGGCATCTGGCGATGGTCGTCGATGAGTACGGCGCCGTACTCGGCATTGTTACGCTCGAAGACGTTCTCGAAGAAATCGTCGGGGATATTCGCGATGAGAGCGATGCACCGTTACGCGAGTACTTCGAAGAAACAGATAAATCGCTGGTTGTCCGTGCAAATGTCGACCTGCGCCAGATTTCTGCAAAACTGGGCATTGCCTGGGAACCGGATCCGGACATCACGAGTATCGGCGGGCTGGTAACGGAGTCACTGGAACGGATTCCAGTCGCCGGCGATACCATTGAGTGGAAGGGCTTCGAAATCGAGGTACTGCGAGCCGATCGGCGCCGCGCGCGCCTGTTGCGGATTCGCAAAGCCTGAATGCCACGCGCAGGAAAAGCCCTGCACTGGCTAGAAACTCTGGTGAACTATTTGCTCAGCACTGAAAAACCGACGTGTGTACGCTACTGCATCTTCGGTATCGAAGTGCTTGCAGGTAAACAACAATACGGCGAAAAATTTCTTTTCCGACCAGACGTAAAGCGAGATTCCGGAATCGATCAAGGGAATAAAAGCATCGAATCCTTCGTTTTCAGCTTTTCCCTCACCGCTCGTCGCGTGGATGGTGGCCTGACCGTAGGTTCGCAAGGCAAGATGCACAGCTAGTCCCTCCAGGTAGGCTGCAATTCGCTCCTCGTCCAGATCCGTTGAGAAAATGCCCTCAATTAACAGGCGTTGGCGCGTGATATCCGGTGCAAGATT
>Ga0102946_1000739_pt1 | contig 11377 bp, 10 predicted proteins | sample SalPon2A_A_D1_MG_FD_78209 | JGI IMG/M metagenome (GOLD analysis project Ga0102946, IMG submission 78209) | Soil microbial communities from South San Francisco under conditions of wetland restoration - Salt Pond MetaG R2A_A_D1_MG | ecosystem: Environmental > Terrestrial > Soil > Wetlands | place... | reverse complement strand
CGTAATGAACATTGTGAATCGATCAGTCACGCCGGACTTTACCCGGCAGGCGAAGGGGCCGGTTATGCCGGGGGGATCATGAGTGCCGCCGTTGATGGTCTGCGAGTGGCAGAAAAAATAACGGAACGTTTCAGCAGTTAAAGAGGTGACCTTGAAACAGATTTATGTGGAACAGATCAGGGAGCGGGATCAGCTTGATGAGATCTTTCTGGTGCGGGATAAGGTTATGGCCATGGCCAAGAATGGCAAGCCATACATGACCATGAAACTGATGGACCGAACCGGTGAGGTCGAGGCCAGAGTCTGGGATCGGGTTGACGAATTCTCCCGTCTGTTTGACCGGGATGATTTTATCCGTGTTTTTGCCAAGGGCAATGTCTACATGGGTAAAATGCAGATCGTCGTGCAGAATATACAAAAAGTTGATGAAGAGACCGTCGACCTGGCTGATTTTCTGCCGGTATCAGGACGTGATCAGCAGGAAATGCAGGCAGAGCTGCAACAGATCCTCGGGTCGCTGGACGATCCCTGGGTAGAGAAACTGTTGCGAGCTTTTTTTGACGATCCCGATTTTTACAAAAGATACAGTCATGCCCCAGCCGCCAAGGCAATGCATCACGTCTTTCTCGGCGGGCTGCTGGAGCACTCTCTTGCTGTCGCTGCTCTTGCCTCGGATATCGCAGCACGTTACCCGCAGGTCAACCGCAATCTGTTAATTGCCGGAGCCCTTTTGCATGATGTCGGTAAGGTCGCTGAGCTGAGTTATGAACGCTCTTTCAACTACACCGACGAAGGGAAACTGCTCGGCCATATTATGATCGGTGTGGAGATGATCGAGACTCAAATCAGAAAACTAGATGGTTTTCCTACAATGACCGGAACCCTGATCAAGCACCTGCTCCTTTCACACCATGGGCAGTATGAATTCGGTTCGCCAAAGCGACCGAAAACTCTGGAAGCGGTGATCCTCAATTTTATCGATGATCTCGATTCGAAGATTAACGGTATCCAGACACATGTTGATCGACAGCCCGATCGTGAGAGCGACTGGACCAACTATCATCGTCTTTATGATCGCTATTTTTACAGTCCCATTGATCGGGAGTCCCTCGATATGGCGGATGCCGAGGTCCCTGTTGCTCCGGCTCCGGAAAAGCGCCCGGACCGATCCGAACCTGCGCGCAGAAAACGGGATGAACCACTCGGGTTTACTCTCGCAGAGCAGTTAAAAGGGAAGAACCTCGATCTTTTTTCAACAAGAGATGACAAGGACAGACAATGATTCTGGAAACTCTGGTGGTTGGCCCATTGCAGGTGAACTGCTATCTGGTCGGGTGTGAGACAACCAAAGAAGCCGCAGTTATCGATCCGGGCGCCGATGTCCCTATGATACTGGCAGCTTTGACACAAAATGGGCTGACCTTGAAAAAAATAATCAACACTCACGGCCACTTTGATCACGTCGGCGGCAACCGTGAATTGCGTGAGACCACCGGTGCTGAACTGCTGATCCATATCGATGATCAACCTTTACTGCAATTGGCATCTCAGCATGCTGCAAGCTACGGCCTGCAGACAGAGAATTCACCTGCACCGACCGGAAACTTAGGTGATGGGGATACTGTTTCTGTCGGTGAGCTGCAGCTGAAGGTTCTACATACACCTGGTCACTCGCCCGGTGGCATCAGTCTGCTTTGTGGCGATCATCTGTTCTCTGGCGATACTCTGTTTGCTGGCTCTGTAGGTCGTTCCGATTTGCCTGGCGCGGACCATCAGACACTGATCAACAGCATCAAGACACAACTGGCGGGACTACCGGAGACAACCATCGTCCATCCCGGGCATGGGCCGGACAGCCAGATTGGCATCGAGAAACGTTCTAACCCGTTTTTACAATAGGGGGCGGAGTCATGCTGCAAGGAAAGACCATCATCCTCGGCGTAAGTGGCGGCATCGCCGTTTATAAGGCGTTAGAGTTATTGCGGCTTTTTACCAAGGCCGGGGCCGAGGTGCATGTCATCATGACCCGCAACGCTCAGGAGTTTGTCACTCCGCTGACCTTTCAGACCCTCTCAGGCAACCCGGTTCATACCGACCTGTTTAATCTTGCTCAAGAACAGGAGATCGGACATATCTCATTGGCAGACCGCGCCGATCTGTTTGTGATCGCACCAGCTACTGCCAATCTGATTGGCAAGGTCGCTAATGGTCTGGCTGATGATCTGCTCACCACCAGCATCATGGCAACGAAGGCACCGGTTCTGGTCGTACCCGCGATGAACGTAAATATGTATGAAAATCCTGTTTATCAGCGTAACCATAGGACTTTGGTCGATTTCGGCTTTCAGTTGATGGAACCAGTCGTAGGGGAACTGGCATGTGGCTGGGAGGGCCAAGGGAAACTCCCTTCTCCCGCAGCCATCTTTGCCGAGTCGGTTCGGATGTTTGCTGGTGATGATTTGTCTGGCTGCAGAATGCTGGTGACTGCTGGACCGACGCGCGAGGATATAGACCCGGTCCGTTACCTGAGCAATTATTCGTCCGGCAAGATGGGTTATGCGATTGCCACTGCTGCAGAGAAACGGGGAGCACAGGTGCTGTTGATCTCTGGCCCGACCTGTCTGCCTGCTCCCCAGGGAGTCGAACTGGTGAAGGTTAATTCCGCGAGCGAGATGCATCAGACGGTCATGCAGCATGTGCAAGCGATTGATGTTGTCATCAAGGCTGCAGCCGTGGCTGATTATCGTCCGGTCGATAAGGCAGGGCAGAAAATCAAAAAGGGGGAGGGTGACGAACTGACCCTGTCCTTGACCAAAAATCCTGACATTCTCGCTGACCTAGGAAAGGAAAAAGGTAAACGCTTACTAGTCGGTTTTGCGGCAGAGACTGAAAACCTGCTGAAACATGCGACCGAGAAACTTCAGCGCAAGAACCTCGATCTGATTGTCGCTAATGATGTGACCTGCGAAGGCGCGGGGTTTGATGTTGACACCAACGTTGTCCGGTTTTTACATGCTGACGGCCGGGTTGAAGAGTTAGCCAAAATGAGCAAGACCGCGGTTGCCGGGGAGCTTCTCGACCGGATTGTCGAGTTGCGGAAGCCGCCGGGATTATGAATTGTGAAAGTTTAGAAAGCCGACTGTAGCTTCAGCATCTCGTCCGGGTTGGTTATGCCACGCCGGAAGCACTGCCGTAGATCCTCAAGGATCGCCTCGGCTTCTCGCTCCTGCAGTTTGCCATCCAGCCAGAGAGAGTTGAGGTTCTTGCGGATCAGTTTCGCGGCGTTCAAAGCCCGATCGCCGGTCGGGTCTGCGTTCCAGTGGTGGCTCTCTTCACTGCTGAGAATTCCGGCTATCGCGTCATCTGCCAGTTCCATATATTCCCGTTTGTCATCCGGGTCGAATTCCCATTTCGAGGTGACTGAGATAGAATCGAGCAGTTTTTTCCATTGCTGCAAGCGGTTAAGCAACAGCAGGGAATTGAACAGTCGCTTGTTGGTGCGAAAAGAGAAGATAGTGTCAGAGAGCACGCTACTGAGCATCTTGTCGTGTCGCCGGTAGTCGTTCTGGGCGATTTGCTCCACCAGACTCCAGACCTCTTCTTCTGTTCCTGTCTCGGCTCGCAGTTCCCAGTAGGTGTGCTTGAGCATGACAGTATTGAAGGTCTGAACCATCTTGAACGGAACGAAGTAGGAGTGGGCCACAGTGTCCGCCGCCAGATGCGCCAGGTAACCGTAGGCACAGGCTTCCATCTGTGGTGTGTCGGCCTTGCTGAGAATCTTGCGACCGATTCGCCAGTTGTGACAATGCTCAAGATGATGGGTGAACTTTTTCCCCAAGGTGATGTCGGCCGCAATACAGCCGTAGAGAAAATCGAGGGGATAGGCCGCCAGCAGGGTCTGCATCGCGATTGGCAGCACATCCAGTCGCCCCAGAAGGTTGGCTCCCAGCGTCAAGTGGACGCCGACGCCCCAAGCCAGGGCTTGCGTTGGAATCCCCAGCAGGATTATAAGCAGACAGAGCAAAGGTAGTGGCTTTACCTTGCTGAAAATCGAAAATTTCATAGTTAGAGAATAAGCGAGCCACTCACGAAAAGTAAAGGGACCATGCCGGATAAAATATACCAGGAATGTCGAGAGCTGATTTCCCAGAGCCGTGGAGTTCTGTTAGATCTGCAGATGTGTGGAATTGAGACCATCCCGGTCGTCGACGAAGAGAGCCTTCCGGTCTGCCCGGTGGAGGTCGATACCGATACCTGTCAGATGCAACCGGGGGTTGACTGTCGACGCGAAACATTGGATGAGATCGAAGCCGAACTCAACAACTGCCAGGGCTGCGCCCTCTGCCGCGATCGCAACAAGCTGGTCTTTGGCGTCGGTAATCCGAACGCACAACTGGTGCTGGTAGGTGAAGCTCCCGGACGGGAAGAGGATAAGCTGGGAGTTCCCTTTGTTGGTGAAGCCGGCCAACTGCTCGACCGTATTCTGTTTGCCATGAAACTGAGTCGTGAACAGGTTTATATCTGTAACGTCGTTAAGTGCCGGCCGCCGCAGAATCGTGATCCTCGGCCAGAAGAGATTGCATCCTGTGAGCCGTTCCTGAAACGACAACTTGCTGCGATACGCCCGCGTGTGATTGTCGCCCTGGGGCGATTCGCGACTCAGACCCTGCTGCAGAGCAAAGACCCGATTGGCCAGTTACGCGGTCATTGGCATAGTTACCAGAATATCCCCCTGATGCCGACTTACCACCCGGCCTACCTGCTACGTACCCCCAGCGGTAAAAGAGACGTCTGGGAGGATATGAAGCAGGTCAGACATCGTTTGCGGGAAGGGGAGTAGCTCTGTTTTTGCCGCAGAGGTAGCGAACGCAGGAGAACTTCTAAATGAGAATCTGTCTGCTAACCAAGTCAATGACATCGAGATAGTTCTGTTATGGAAAATTATGTGCTGATTGTGGCGGTTGCCACCGGTCTTGTCTGCGGCTCAGGGATGGTCTGGTTACTGATGCGGAAGCAGGTTGTAGCCACCGAACGGAAGATTCAAGGAGCGGTTGAAGAACTTTCTGATAAGTCTGTCAATATTGCCAGGCTTGAAGAAAAATTAACACAGATACAGACACTTAAAGATCAACTTCAATCAAGTCACATCAATTATAATCAGCTCGCCGGTGAGAAAGCAGCGGCCGATAATGAGAACTCCCGACTCTCCGAACAGCTGAAAGCAGAGCGCGCCAGACTGCAGGAAAATATGGCAGTACTTGGTCATGCCAAGGAGACCCTCAAGGTCGAATTCCAGAATATCGCCAACCAGATTTTCGATGACAAAAGCAAACGTTTTGCCGATCAAAGCAGAACCAATCTCAACACCATCCTCGCACCATTCAAAGACCAGATCCGCGCCTTTGAGCAGAAAGTCAGCGACACCTACGAGAAAGAAGGGCGTGAACGCTTTTCGTTGATGAAGGAAGTCCAGCGTCTGCAAGACCTCAATCAACAGATCAGCGTCGATGCCGAAAATTTGACCAAAGCCTTGAAAGGTGACACGCAAACGCAAGGTGCCTGGGGTGAAATGATTCTGGAACGGATTCTAGAAGAATCAGGATTGCGTAAAGGGATCGAGTATGACGCTCAGGGTGGCTTTCGTGATGCAAACGGGAAACTGCTGAAACCGGACGTCGTGATCCACCTGCCCGAAGAAAAGGATATCGTTGTCGATTCCAAGGTCTCACTGGTGGCCTATGAGCGTTATGTGCAGTCGATCGAAGAAGACGAACGGGAGAGGGCGATCAAGGCGCATCTGGTTTCGATCAACAACCATCTGAAAGACCTTGCCAGCAAGAAATATGACGACCTTCCCGGACTGCGCAGTCTCGATTTTGTGCTGATGTTCATCCCGATAGAAAGTGCCTTCATGTTGGCGATTGAACAGGACAGCGAGATCTTCCGCAAGGCCTTTGACCAGGGGATTGTCATCGTCAGTCCGTCAACCCTGCTGGTAACACTGCGCACTATTCAAAGTATCTGGCGTTACGAATACCAGAACCGCAATGCGCTGGAGATCGCCCGGAAGGCGGGTGATCTGTATGACAAGTTTGTTGGTTTTGTCGATGATCTGGAAAAGATCGGTGAGCAGTTGGATCGAACCCAGAAAATTTATGACGGGGCACATAACAAGCTTGTCAGTGGTAAGGGGAATCTGGTCAATCGTGCACATGGGTTGATTGAGCTGGGGGTGAAGAGCAAGAAGCAACTACCTAAGGAGTTGGTTGAAGATGCCGGGCTGGGGGTCTCAGATCGATAGAGTTTGTGAATCAGAATAGTTTCTAATATGTTCTACAGGTTGTAGGGAATCAAAACCTGACAAGCAGAATATTTCCGATATAGTTGATATCCTTACCTGCCGTGAAATCGCCTCAATTACACCTATTTCAAGGAGTACGCCACCATGCCGGAAACAGCCAAAATCAAAGTCCAGGCCGAATCGGGTCAAATTCTGGATGTCGTGGTCACCAGTATGAAGGTTGATGCGATCTGGATTCTGCTCGGAGAGGGTGAGCATAGTATCAAGTGCAAGCTTGAGCCGACTCGTAATGGCCTGGCCTATGCCGGAAGCATCATGGGCCGCGAAATTATCTACAATCTTAGTGTCAAGGATGTCACAGAGCAGATTGCCCGGAACGACACAAAAGATTATTCGTTCAAATGGAACCGTTAAGAAGAATCAAATCACTAAAACCTATCAGAGATCAATGGTCATCCGGTTAGAAGGGACCATCGTCCTTAAGTGCAGTTTAAACTCGAATGAGAACAGTTTCCCGGTTCGTAATATCGAGGAGTCAAATGATCAAATTCATCATTATTCTTTTTTTTGTTTTAACCAGCTCTTATGCATTTTCTGCCGATAATGTCGATATTGATCAGTTACGATTGCTTGCCGAGCAGGGGAATGCTACTGCCCAATTCAATCTAGGGGTGATCTATGATGTCGGCAACGGTGCGCCACAGAATTACATTGAGGCAGCCAAGTGGTATCGGATGGCTGCTGAACAGGGTGATGCCGGTGCCCAGTTCAATCTTGGCTCTATGTATGAAACAGGCGAGGGTGTACCCAGGGACGACAAGGAGGCCGCCAACTGGTATCGATTGGCTGCTACGCAGGGTGTCGCTGCTGCTCAATCCAACCTTGGGGTTATGTATGATTATGGAAAGGGAGTGCCACAGGACGACATTGAGGCGGCCAAGTGGTACAAATTGGCCGCTGAACAGGGGGATGCTGCCGCACAATCCAACCTTGGCCTTATGTATGCCAATGGGAGAGGTGTGGTACAGGACTATGGCGAGGCGAGCGGATGGTATCGTTTGGCCGCTGAGCAGGGAGTTGCTGCCGCTCAATCCAACCTTGGAGTCTTGTACAGTACCGGACGGGGCGTTCCACAGGACGACATAGAGGCTTTAAAGTGGTATCGGTTGGCTGCCGCGCAAGAGGATGCCGCAGCTCAATTTAACCTTGGAATTGCCTATGTTAACGGACAGGGGGTAGCGCAGGATTTTGTTGAGGCGACAAAATGGTATCGTTTGGCCGCTGAACAGGGGCATGCAGAAGCTCAAACCAACCTTGGTTACAGATATGCTCTTGGTCAGGGTGTCTTGCAGAGCTACAAGGACGCGTATGCCTGGTGGGCTGTTGCCGCAGCGAATGGCAACCAGACGGCCTGGGAGAATTTGGGGAAAGCCCAGAAATATTTGACCCCCGCTCTGATAGAGGCGGCTCAGGAGTTAGCGAAAGAGTTTATGGCGAAAAGCAATAATTAGGCACAGTCGTTTAACCGACTGCATTGCCCATTATCGAGATATCGGTTATCCCGATAGAGTAGTTTATAAACCTTGGCACCATTCAGACGATTTAGCGGGAAGACGCCTGATGCAAATTCCTGTTTTTTTTTGATCAGAACGTTGCTCGCTGAACGGCCTTGAGAAATTCGATGGCAGGACGAAACTCGGGCTGGAGATTCAGGATCTGCTCACAATCTTCAAGCGCGCGACTGAAGAGCTTCATCTCGTAACAGGTCTGAGCCCGACCCCAGTAGCCGTCTATCTGTTCGGGGCAGAGGCTGATGGCGGTATCATAATCCTTAAGCGACTGATCGTACTGCTGCTGAACCCGGCCAATCAGGCCCCGATTAATGTATGCCCTGGCATTATCCCCATCAAACTCAATCGCCTTGGTGAAATTACTAAAGGCGCCGCTGTAATCTCCCTGAGCAAAGAGGGCCATTCCGCGATGATTGTAGACCAGCGAGCGGATAGCAACTGTCAGTTTCATGCGCAGGATGCGTGAATAGATCAGAATCGCCTGGTCAAAGTTTTTATTGCTGTGCGCTTCAAGCGCTTTGAACATCATCTTTTCCAGACTTAGTCCATTCAAATTCTGTAATTCATCCGGGTTATCAAACGTTGTCGCATCGCTGTTGACTTCCGGGACTTGATCAATTGAAATTTGATTGGCTCCCTCCAGAAGATTATCGACCATCTGCCGGCGCTTAAGAGCTTTCCGCCGAACTTCCTTCTGATAATCGCGAATTTCCTGAAAAACAAGGTCGGACAGGGTCAGGGACGCATTGAGGGAGGCCAGTTTGCGTCGGATTGAGTCGTTAGGAAAACCAAGATCAGACTTGTAGACCAGTTCATGCTCAACCTCGGCCCAGGCATCCTGCAGTATGGTACGTAGTTGAACTTCACAAACATTGGTGGCCTGTGCCAGAGGTTCCTCTGCGGACGATCCTTCAAGGCGTATCAGCAGATGCACCGAGTCGTAGCCGAACTCGCGAAAAGAGTGGATGTCTCCTTTGCGCTCCAGCTCTATTACCTGGAAATTTTTGCAGATCAGGCTTTCTATATTCTCCAGATCCTCAAGGAAAGGGCTGACCACCCGCAATCCGAGCAGATCGGTAATCGGTGTATCTGCGGATTTAGCCTGTTTCTGCAGCTTGACCAGCTTGTCATGATAATCTTTAAATCGCTTGACCCGGTATTTGATTGTAGGCGTAAATCCTTTATCTTCAAGGATGCTACGTAAGCGCTGATAAGCAGACTGCAGGGCCTCTTCCATCATCGGGCGCAGTTCTGTATATAGCTTCTGCGTCACGGCCCGCGATGGGGCACTGTTTTTTCCGGCCGGATTCCCTGCCATGTTCTGTTCTCCTGCGCGTGATGAAATTTCGGTAGATTGCTTGATGAAGACGTCTGGTTTTAAGATTATTTTCGATTTTACCTTATAGGTTCCCTTCCCACCACCGGAAAGCCTAGACTGAAAGACGATTTGCCAGTCTCGGCAACATCTTGTCTATTGGTCGAATTCCGCTGGAAACGACCTCATGCAGGTCGGTCAGTTTAATTTGCGAACTGAACAGTCCGACCATCTTCCCCCTGTCGCCATTTCCCAGGGATTCCACCGCAGCCTGTCCGAAACGCGCACCGAGCAGGCGGTCGAAGACTGTTGGCGAACCGCCGCGCTGGTAGTGGCCGAGGACGATGACACGGGTTTCGAAACCGATGCGGTCTTTGATCTGGTTGGCGATATCTTGTGCGCTCGCAGCGCCTTCGGCGACCATAATGATTGAGTTACTGCGACCTTCCTGAAAACGTCTTCTCAGGTCCTGACAGATCATATTCAGGTCGTATGGTTCTTCAGGGATCAGGCTGTACTCGGCGCCGCAGGCGATAGCTGAGACGACGGCCAGGTAGCCGCAATTGCGGCCCATGGTTTCGACGACGAAGGCACGGTCATGTGATGAGGCGGTATCTTTGACGTTGTCGACAGCGCGGGCGATATTGTTGAGGGCTGTATCAACGCCGAGGGCCATGTCGGTACAGGGGATGTCATTGTCGATAGAGGCGGGGATGCCGATGACGGGAATACCGCGCTGTGAGATGGCGTTGCCACCTTTTAACGATCCATCGCCGCCGATGACGATTAAACCCTCTGCACCCATCCCGCGCAGATTTTCAACAACGAGTTGCTGACCTTCCGGGGTCAACATCTCTTTACAGCGAGCACTCTGCAAAACTGTTCCACCTCGCTGCACGATGTTGCTGGCCGAACGGGTTTTGAGAATTTCATAATGCCGGTCGATTAATCCCTGAAATCCTTTGTGGATACCGATAATCTCCATGCCTGACGCAATCCCGGCCCGGACCACTGCCCGGATCACTGCGTTCATCCCTGAACAATCACCACCACTGGTCAATAACGCTATTTTTTTCACAATAGATCTCCTTTGTCGACAGTATCAGTGAAATGGTGCAGTCAGGTCTATGCAGAATGTTATTTATTAAAGATATTTGGATACCCGGTTTCATGCGAATGGTGATTATTGCAATATTTTATTAAGATGTCAGAATTTTCTGACATCCTGTGTGGACGGACGTAAGGATGTTTTTACTATTGGGTCCATGACAACCTTTTTCCCCGAATGAGGTAGTCACCACCATAGCATTAAGTTATCATTAACATTCTGGCTGATTTTGTTCAGATCAGTGAATTTACTCAGTTAAAGGTGTTTAAAATGATTCGAAGTATATCTATATCTGTTCTTCTTTTCTGTCTGCTGCTCGCCAGCCACGTTGCTGCGCAGACTTTGGCCGACAAGGTTCAGGAATATCGACTTGATAATGGATTGACTCTGCTGATGGTCGAGCGACATACCTCACCGACGGTGACGGCTTATATCACTTTCCGGGTCGGTGGAGTCGATGAAACCAGTGACCGACGCGGAGTGGCTCACCTGCTTGAGCATATGCTGTTCAAGGGGACCAAAACCCTCGGAACAACCGATTATCAGAAAGAGAAACCGCTGCTGGATAAAATCGAGCAGGTGGGGAGTGAGATCGACCGACTGAAGATCGAAAAGTATCCGGATGTTGAGCGACTGACGGAGTTAAAGCAGCAACTGCAGAAACTTCAGCAGGAACATCGACAGCTGCTCGTTAAAGATGAATTCTCAAAGATTTATGCTGAAAATGGCGGGACCGGGTACAATGCGTTCACCAGTAAAGATCAGACCTCTTACCTGATTTCTCTGCCAGCCAATAAGCTTGAGTTGTGGGCGGCTATTGAATCTGATCGACTTCAGAATGCTGTATTGCGAGAGTTTTACACGGAACGTGAAGTAATTCGTGAGGAACGCCGCCGTTCATATGAAAGCAGTCCACAGGGGATGCTCTACGAAGCACTTCTGGCGACGGCCTACCGGGTGCATCGCTATCGGAATCCGGTAATAGGATGGGATTCTGATATCAGGAATCTGTCGCTGGAAGAAACCCGTGACTTTCTGCACAGCTATTACGCACCGACAAATATGGTGATTACCCTGGTGGG
>Ga0102946_1000738_pt1 | contig 11382 bp, 10 predicted proteins | sample SalPon2A_A_D1_MG_FD_78209 | JGI IMG/M metagenome (GOLD analysis project Ga0102946, IMG submission 78209) | Soil microbial communities from South San Francisco under conditions of wetland restoration - Salt Pond MetaG R2A_A_D1_MG | ecosystem: Environmental > Terrestrial > Soil > Wetlands | place... | reverse complement strand
TGGCAATCCTCTTCGGCCAGCGACGATTACGAGCCGAAGTTGAGTCTGTCGCCGCTGATTTTCGGCACGCTCAAAGGGACATTTTATGCCATGCTCTTTGCTGTTCCTCTGGCCCTGTTCGGTGCTATCTACACCAGTCAATTTGCCCGCCCACGGCTGAGGGGAATGATCAAGCCCGCGGTGGAAATTATGGCGGCAATCCCCACCGTCATCATCGGTTTTCTGGCTGCACTGTGGCTGGCGCCGTTGATTGAACGCACCCTCGGCTCTCTGTTTTTGAGTATGATCCTGGTTCCTGCGGCACTGATGATCAGCATTCTTCTCTGGCAGGCAGCGCGCAAGTTAGAGCCATTGAAGCGGGTTGAGCGGGGGTACGAATTCCTGGCGGTTGTGCCGATTATCCTGATTGCCGTGGCACTCGCTTCTGTGCTTGGTCCGGGTCTGGAAAATCTGCTCTTTGATGGCAATTTGAAGCAGTGGATGTTTGATGAAATGAACGTCCGTTACGATCCCCGTAACTGCATTATTATCGCCTTTGCCATGGGTTTTGCGGTGATCCCGATTATCTTCACTATTGCCGAAGATTCACTCTCCAACGTCCCGCCCAGTTTAAAGGCCGCTTCGCTTGCATTGGGTGCCAGTCGCTGGCAGACGGTCTGGCGGGTCATTCTGCCCTCGGCATCGCCCGGGATCTTTGCCGGAACCATGATCGGCTTCGGCCGGGCCGTTGGTGAAACCATGATTGTCCTGATGGCGACCGGCAACACGGCGATCATGGATCTGAGTATTTTCAACGGGATGCGTCCCTTGTCGGCTAATATCGCCGTAGAGATTCCTGAGGCCCCGGTCGATGGTTCTCTCTATCGCACCCTGTTCCTGTCGGCAGTTATCCTGTTCGTCATGACCTTTATCGTTAATACAGTTGCCGAGATTGTTCGCCAACGGTTACGCGTAAAATATGGAAGGTTCTAATGTCTAAACCTCAACGCAAAGAGATGAATAGCTACTGGCGAGTCGGTGAGCCGATGGTCTGGCTGACCGGTGCGGCTTTGTCACTGACTCTGTTGAGTGCCATTGTGCTGGTGGTCGTCATTATGATTAACGGGCTCGGGGTGTTCTGGCCTTCTCCCGTTCAGCAGCTGGAACTGACGGACGGCAGCCGAATTTTCGGCCAACAGGTGAAGACAGAAGAAACGGCGGATAAATCCGGATTGAGACGGCAGTACAAGATTGCCAACCGGGATCTCTATGGCCTCGATTTTCGCTGGATCGATGAAGACCGGATCGTCAAGGAGAGCACCCCTGATGACATTCTGATCCTGGAGCGGATTGAGCATGGTGATTTCTACGGTCGCTTAAAAAATATCGATACCGGGCGGATTCAGCAAGTTGCAGCAACAACTGAAAACTTGCAGGAGGAGCTGCTGCGGGTCAGGAATGAGCTGGAGGGATTGTCGGAACTGGAAGAAAAACTCAGTGACGCCAGCTACCGTATGGAGCAGATGCGTCTGGAACTGCTCAAACTTGATTACCGGAACGTTGCTGAAAATGACCCACGACGACAGAAACTGTTGGCTGAACAGCAGGCGCTCAATGAAGATTTCGGACGACTGATCAAACTGCAGACCAATCGGGTTGTGGATGTTCGAAAGGCGAAAGCGGTCTTCGCCGATGGGGCTGGACGGGAGAAGGAGATCGTATTGGCCGACATCTTCCAGGTTTATCAACCGAACCAGATGACAATCCTGGACAAGTCAATTTTTTACTTTCACAAACTTGTCGAACTGTTCGTCGGTGAGCCACGCGAGTCGAATACCGAGGGGGGGCTGTTCCCGGCAATCTTCGGCACCGTGATGCTGATCTTTGTTATGAGTCTGTTCTCTTTTCCTTTGGGGGTTGTTGCTGCCGTCTATCTGCGTGAGTATGCCAGGGAAGGAATACTGGTACGCATCGTGCGGATTGCTGTCAACAACCTGGCCGGGATTCCCTCGATTGTTTACGGTATCTTCGGTCTTGGTTTCTTTATATATGGGATCGGTCACAGCATCGACATGCTGTTCTTTCCGGAACGCAGCCCCACACCAACCTTTGGCACTGGCGGTCTGCTCTGGGCCAGCCTGACCCTGGCCCTGCTGACGGTGCCGGTGGTGATTGTATCGACCGAAGAGGCGCTGGGCGCCATCCCTCGTGAAATGCGAGAGGGCTCTTACGCGCTGGGAGCGACCAAGTTTCAGACCCTTTACCGGGTGCTGCTGCCGATGGCTTCTCCCGGAATTATGACCGGACTGATTCTGGCGATGGCCCGGGCGGCCGGAGAAGTTGCTCCGCTGATGATCACCGGGGTGGTCAAGCTGGCACCGGCATTGCCGATTGACGGAAACTTCCCCTTTCTGCATCTGGATCGCAAGTTCATGCATCTGGGCTTTCATATCTATGATATCGGCTTCCAGTCGCCCAATGTCGAGGCGGCCAAGCCGATGGTCTTTGTTACCACCCTGCTGCTGGTCCTGATTGTGCTGATCATGAGCAGCGTTGCGATTCGGCTGCGTAACAAGATGAAAAAGCGCTACACTTTCGGAACCTTTTAGGAGGCCATAGAGAACATGAGTACTATTGCAATAGATAATCCGATTATAGAGGTCGAGGACCTGCATTTTTACTATGGAGATTCGAGGGCGATCCACGGTGTCGATCTGAAGTTTCCCGAAAAAAAGGTGACCGCCCTGATCGGTCCATCAGGATGCGGCAAGAGCACCCTGCTGCGCTGCTTCAATCGGATGAATGATCTGATAGATATCAGCCGGGTCGAGGGAAAAGTGATCCTTGCCGGCGAGAATATTTACGACAAGAACACCGACATTATCGAACTGCGTCGCAAAGTGGGGATGGTCTTTCAGAAGTCGAACCCTTTCCCCAAATCAATCTATGAGAATGTCATCTACGGTTTGCGTATTGCCGGAGAGAACGACAAACGCGTTCTTGATGAACGGGTGGAAACCAGTCTGAAGGGAGCCGCACTCTGGGACGAAGTCAAGGATCGCCTGCAGGATAGCGCGTTGGGGCTTTCCGGTGGACAGATGCAGCGGCTCTGTATTGCCCGGGCGATTGCTGTTAATCCTTCGGTGATCCTGATGGATGAACCCTGCAGTGCCCTTGACCCGAAATCGACAGCGAGGGTCGAGGAGTTGATCAGTGAATTGCGCAAGGATTTTACCATTATTATTGTGACTCATAACATGCAGCAGGCGGCCAGGGTCTCCGATTTTACCGCATTTTTATTTGAAGGAGATTTGATCGAATTTGGCGTGACCAAGCAGCTCTTCGTCAAGCCCGGCAAGCAGCAGACAGAAGACTATATCACTGGCCGATTCGGCTGAGAAACAGGAGCGAACAGACCATGGTTGTATTGATGCAAAAAGAACTGGATCAGTTGAAGAAGATGTTGCTGGAGCTGACGGCAGTTGTTGAAGGTCGGGTTCAGCAGGCCACCCAGGCGTTGATAACGGCTGACGCTCAATTGGCGCAGCAGGTTCTTTCGGGGGATGACGAAGTCGATGCTATGGAAGTGGATCTGGAGGAGGAATGTCTCAAGGTTCTGGCTCTTCATCAACCGGTCGCGACCGATCTGCGCCTGATCGTGTCGGTGCTGAAGATGAATAATGACCTGGAGCGAATAGCTGACCTGGCGGTTAATATTGCCCAACGGGCAGCGGAGCTGGCAGCAGACCCTATTCCTTCCCCCTATAACCTGCAACGCATGGCCGATCAGATTCAGACCATGCTCAAGATGAGTCTCGACTCACTGGTTCAGCACGACAGTGAACTGGCGCGTAAAACCGTTCGTATGGACGACATGGTCGATGCACAACACAAGGACAACTTCGATCATGTCAAGGAGGCGATCCGCAAGTATCCGGAACAGATCGATGCGTTGATTCTCTACCTGTCGATATCACGCTATATGGAGCGAATCGCTGATCTGGCCACCAATATTGCCGAAGATGTTGTCTACCTGATCGACGGGGAGATCATCCGTCATCATGATTTGAGCTAGTGCCCCGTGCCGGGCAGGCGCGTCGTTCCCGGTGCCAACCAACTGAATGGACAAAAGCAGGGTGACCCGTTCGGGGCACCCTGCTTTTGTGCTGTAAGCTCTTACTGATAATAGTCAACCGTTACTGCAAGAGTGAGAGCCCTGCAGAATCAGGCAAGCAGTGGCAGAAGGAAGGTTGCTGCCGGATTCACCTGGATATTATTGCGGATACTGGAGATTAAGCTCATCCTGAATCAACTGGTAAAGTTGTTTGTAGCCAAAGTTTTGCAGCGGTTTTCCGTTGACAAAATATCCGGGTGTTTTTTGCACGTTCAGTGTCTTCACATCGGCCATGTCCTGCTCGATGATTTTTGCAATCGCGGGATCATTCATATCTTTTTTGATTCGTTCAATGTCGAGCCCCACCTGCGGTAGAAACTGCCATAATTTTTCTGGCTGCCAGTGATGATGACTGGCCCAAACATTCTGCGTTTTAAACATAATGTCCAACGTTTCCCAGTATTTCCCCTGCATTCTGGCGGCTTCAAGAATCTTGACAAAATTATCGGCGCCATCATGGAAGGGTGCGTAGCGAAGAACCAGTTTGATCTTTCCGGGGTTAGCGGCCATGATCTTTTTGATAAAGGGCGCAAAGGCGGCGCAGGTTTCACAGGCCGGGTCCATGAACTCTACGAGATAGACTTTCGCATCATCACTGCCATAGGTCGGTGAGTGATCTCTGACAAAGAGTTCGGCATTTTTTTCGGCCATAAAACCATACTTTTCAGCCTGTTGTCCCTTGTAGTAGGAATTGCCGGCAATGAAAGCCAAGACCAAAAGGACACATGTCAGTCCAACGAGTACGTATTTCATCAGGAAGTTCTCCTCTTTAAGATAAGCAATAGTGCGACGAGTGTTGAAAATGCAAGAAAAGAGAGCATTGGTATGGAAATAAAACCGAACAGCTCAATGTACTTTTCAGTGCATGAGACGCCCTTTGAGCAGGGCTGAATGTTCTCCGGGATGATCCCGGCATAGAGAAGGGTATGATAAAAGGCCGTCAGTCCCCCCGCAATAGACAGAGGGAGAGCGTACTTGATCACACTTTTATCAAATACAGGGAAAAGCCCTGCGGCTAAAATGAAGACCATCGGAAACAAACAGATCCTCTGGTACCAGCACAAGACACAGGGCTCGTATTCCAGCACATAACTGAAAAAAAGACTGATCGTGGTGGATACACTGACTAAAAGCCAGCCGAGGAAAAGCAGCGTCCAGTTTGTTTTGGCTGCGTGGTCAGTTTGGGGCATATCTATATCCTCCTGAGTCGGGAGATGCTTGAGCGCGTGATTCTGAAAATGGGCAATATCTCATTCGAGAGCTATCCTTGTACGGGAAACCACTGGTAGAAAAACATGGTGATTCGTCCCAGCAGGTTAAACATGAGCATGATCCCGACAGCAATCAGCATGACACCTGTACCGATTTCGATCAGCCGAATATGCTTACGGAATCGCTTGAAAGCACTCAGGAATTGATGGAAGAGGAGTCCCGAGAGCAAGAAGGGGACGCCCATACCCAGGGAATAGGCCGTCAGTAAACCGATTCCTTCACCGACCTGCCCGGAAGAGGCCGCCACCACCAGAATCGAGGCGAGAATAGGACCGATACAGGGGGTCCAGCCTGCCGCAAAAGCGATACCGACGACAAATGTCCCGACAAATCCGCTCGGTTTTTTCTGCAGATGAACTCTTTTGTCACCGAGAAGAATACCAAAGTGGAACAGGCCGGTCATATGAACGCCAAAAAGGAGAATCAGCAATCCTCCGATTTTCTCCACCCATTCCAGTCCTTCTCGCAGGAAGCTCTGGATGCTACTGGAGGCGATGCCGGCAATAGCGCCAAGAAGAATAAAGACAACAGAAAATCCGAAAATAAAACAGAGTGAGTGAAGCAGGACCGTCATGCGGACCTTGGCGTTGGGATGCTCTTCCTCAAGCTGGCTGAAAGAGAGCCCGGTTATGTAGGTCAGATAGGAAGGGATCAGCGGCAAAACGCAAGGTGAAGCGAACGACAGAATCCCGGCGGTAAAAGCAAGCCAGTAAGTTATTTCAGCAGTCTGTTGCAGCAATTTTATTTTCCTTTAATCAAACCCTGAAAGTAGGCGATAGTTTGAGGGGTGGACCAGTCGAGTGGTCCGATAATTTTTTCAGCAACGGTGCCATCTTTTCGAACGATAAAAGACTCGGGGAACTTGAACACGCCGTAACGGTTCTGCACGACACCCTTGTCATCATAGAGGATGGGGAAGGTGTAGGTTGTCTTCTTCAAAAAAGCAGGAACAACGGTTCGACCCTCTTTCTCGGTGTTGATCGCCAGCATGACAAAGTCATCGCTGGCCATGACTTCGTTGAGCCTTTCCATCGATGGCATCTCTTCTATGCATGGCGGGCACCAGGTTGCCCAGAAATTGACCAGGACAACCTTGCCACGTAAGGCTGACAAAGAGACCTGGTTCCCTTCCGTATCTTCAAGTTGAAAATCAGGAGCAAGGTCACCGGCAACAACCGATGCGGTTGACGGCATGTTGGAATAGATATAGACGGCACCACCGATCACCACGAGTAAAACTATTAGCAACACCAGACGACTCATATCGAACCCTTCTCTTTCTTCTTCGTTACAGGATTATTGATTCACCTAAAGTTACGACCACTCCAAATATGTAAATTGGTCAGGTCATGACGTCAAGGTTTAGCATGAAAACTCTTGGAAAAAAATTCACATTCATACAAAGGACCATGCTGCATGATCAGTTCTCAGTGTGCTGGCAGAACTACTGTGGCAAAAGGCACAGCGCTTGAATCAGCTCAATGCTTTTTTGATTGCAGGAGACAAAAAGTTGAAGCGATTTAGTGCAACAGGACAATTGTACGCAAGGCGGTCAGTGACTGCCGGAGAGGTAATTGGTGAGCTGGAGCCGGGCCGCTGAGATTCTCGACACTGAAGCGTTCAGCCTGAATATCCGGCGAATCCGGTGTATTGATAACCGTTATAGAAACTTTGTTCTTCGCACGATTTTGATTCGAAGAAGTAATGGCAGAGGAAATAGCGGGTAAATCAATGCAGTCGCCCTTGGCAGAGGAAAAAACCACCTTTGCATTGGGTGTATGCTTGAACCCTTGATGCTCTTCAGGCTCAGAAGGACAAGGCATCCAGCACTTGCCACCCGGAGTGGACTCCAGGTGGGGGTGTGACTCGGCGTCCTTACACCAGAAGAACGCATTCCCGGTGCCGGTCATGAGTAGCAGATAGATCAGAACAAAAAATCGAACGACCCATTTTGTGTGTAAAGAGTTTTTCAACATAAACGAGATGCTAAGCCGCTTTTCCCAGCTTTGATTCCCATGACAACTCTCTTGAAGATAAGGTCAAGATAGTGTTGATGGTGCTACAAAAGGGGCGGATCAAAACTGCCGCCCCTTTTGTAGTGAAATACGCTATTCGACCTGACTGATCAACCACCACCGTAAGAGTGCAGGCCGGAAAGGACCAGATTAACACCCAGGTAGCAGAAGAGTGTTGCCGCAAAGCCGATGATTGACAGCCACGCCGCTCGGCGACCGACCCAGCCACGGGTGAAGCGGGCATGCAGGAACGCAGCATAGAGGAACCAGACGATCAGACTCCAGGTCTCCTTGGGGTCCCAGCTCCAGTAGGTTCCCCAGGCGTAATTAGCCCAGGCCGCACCGGTGACGATGCCGAGGGTCAACAGGGGGAAGCCGATCATGATCGCTTTGTAGTTGATGTCGTCCAGGATCTTGGTGCTGGGGAAAACACCGAGAATTCCGCCGATCGGCGACTCGGAAGCATGCTTCTCCTCTTTGCCAATCTTGATCAGATACATGATTGAAACGCCGCACGCCACGGCAAATGCAGCATAGCCGAGAAAGCAGGTGATAACATGATAGGTCAGCCAGTTGCTCTGCAGGGCCGGCACCAGCGGTTCAATGGCAGAGCTGAGGGAGTACTGCGCCCAGATCATGCTGGCAAATGCGAAGGGGACGACAAAGGCACCAATGGCCGGTTGTTTGTATTTAAAGTCGATCAGCATATAGACCAGAATAATCGACCAGGCGAAGAAGACCACCGACTCGTAAAGGTTGGTTAATGGTGCACGACCGTCAATGCCGAGCATCTGGTACGATTCATACCAGCGCAGTCCAATGGCGATGGTATTGGCGGTAAAGCCTGCCAGCGTGACAACTCTGGCGATAGTTGCTACCGATTTGCTTCGGGTTGCGACGTAGGAGATGCACAAAACCATCGAAGCAAAGTATGCGAAGGTCGTTATGTTGAAAAAGAAAGAGCTGGTCATGGTAATCCCTCCTCAGGATCAGGATTTGTTTTCGATGGTTTGAGCAAAGCTGTTCTTCATCTCATCAAAGGCCATGGAAAAGGCCGGTTGATTTCGATGGGCACTTGCTGCGATGCGAACACGGGTCTTGCCTTTTTCCTCGTCCAGGCAGATCCAGATCCGGCGATGCGAAAAGAAGAATGCGCCGCAGGAACCGAAAACCATCAGGAACGAACCGAGCCAGACCACCCAGACGCCGGGGTCTTTGGCAACCGACAGACCAGTGTACATGGCTGGTTCTTCATAGCCAACCAGGGAAAAGCTGAAGTTGCCATCCCGTTTCTCATCAAACTGAGGGAATTGTTTCAGAATGATGAAAGGCGAGCCGCGTCTGCCGTCCGGTGTGCTGACGTGTAGCTGTGCTGCCGGGCCGTAGCTCTGGTAGGCGTCGGTATAGTCGGTGACGGCGAAGGCATAACCGCCAGGCAGTGGGATGTTCTGCCCCTGGGTCGCTTTGAGATTCAGAACTTCACCGCTCTCCCTGATCTTGACCTGCATTTTGAAGCCAGCGTCCCCCGCAGTACCGTAGCTGGATTGGTAGAAAGTGATTCCCTTGTAAGTCAAAGGATCGTTAACTTCAATGGTCTTGGTGACAACTTCCTGGCCGTTGTCGATGACCACCAGGTCACTTTTGTAATCTTTAGGTCTGCGGCCGCCATCGTAATAGGTCACTCTGAAGTCATCGCAGCGAACTTCAAAGCCCAGGTCCAGAGGTACGTTTGATCCGCTTGGCCAGACCTGACTGGTGCTGGTTCCCTCGGATATGTTGACATAGGCCTTATAGCCCCAGACGGTACCAATGATCGCACCAAGCATGATAATCAGAATCGACAGGTGCGTCATGTATGCACCGAAGCGGGAATAGATCCCTTTCTGTGCAAACAGGTACAGTTTGCCATTTTCTTCTGTCAGGGTCGGTTTGGCGAAGATTTTGCCCAGTGTTTCCGCAAGACGTTGCCCGAGTTGCTGAATATCTTCCTTGCTGGTGAATTCCGCACGGTTGGCTGAATTCTTCAATGTTCCTTCACCGGCGATTAATGCCGGTGCGGTGAGAAATTTCCAGGCACGGGGGAAGTTTTTGATTGAACAGCAGATCAGGTTGACGCTGAACAGGCCAAGGATACCGACAAACCACCAGGAGTGGTACATATCCGTGAACTGCAGTGTCTTGAACAGTTCGTAGTTCGATTGACCGTATTCGCGGATATATTCTTCAGGCTTGGCGTTCTGCTGAAGAACGGTTCCGATAATTGAGGTGACCGCCAGTAGTAGCAGGGTGATAATGGTCAATTTAAGGGAGCAGAAAAAGTCCCAGATCCGGTCCGTAAAGTTTTGCTTATTGCTTGTCAAAATAATTCTCCTGAAATCAATCCCTGTCATGCTTAAATAATGATGACAGATTCGGTGATCATAACCGGGAGCCCGGTTTACGTCAATGCGTGACCACTGAAATTCAATTCAGAAGAACCGTTGTTTTGACTCCCATAAGGGTTTGTGAGGTGATCGTTGGAGGATGCCAGGAGGCCAGAAGGAGCGGTTGCGGCAAACTCTTTTGTTTTAACGCCTGTCCGATGCGAAGGTCAGGCATTGGCAGACGAGAACCAGTCAAGATCGGTGCAAGTGAATTGGTATGGTTGGTCAGCACCGGGCCGCCAAGCGAACGGTTGGCCGCTTGACTCTGGTGGCAGGAACGGTTCGGAACGGCGGCTACCTGCTCAGGTGTCGGGAGAGGCAGGTGACAGCTGGCCACATGAGATATCGTACATACCTCGTGCGGGGAGGATGCGCGCTTCGAGGTGTCCTCTTTCATGCAGTTGTAGGCACACTGTATGACCCCGCTGGAAAGAACCATGAATATCAGGATCCCAAGCAGGCAGAGATTTGTTATTTTTGAGCGATCGGACAAAACGAATAAAACTCCAGACAGTTCTCACATTTTCGAAGTTTGGAACTGTAACCTGAGCAGGTATTTATTGCAAGAACATAGCCTCTCAGGCGAACAGAAAGGCGCGAAAAGACAAGCGCCGGTTGTTCTTTTGCACAGTTTTTAGAGCCCGGCTTCTTTCAGTTGCTGCAGAAGCTCTCGTTGCTCAGGTTCAATCTGTTTTGGCACTTTGACATCGATGACGGCGTAGAGATCGCCTGCACTTCGCCTTCCGGAAGCCGGAACGCCAAAACCGCGCAACCTGATTTTTTGTCCAGGCTGCATCCCGGCCGGAACTTTGACCCGTTTCGGCTGGTCAAGAGTCGGAACTTCAACACTGGTGCCGAGACAGATTTCGCTGTAGTTGATAGCGACATGGACCAGCAGATTGTCTCCATCGCGGCTGAAAAGCGGGTCAGCATCAACATCGACCTGCAGGATCAGGTTGCCCGGCTTGCCCCCTGTCGGACTCGGTCCCCCTTTGCCGGCAACTCTCAGTTTTGATCCGGGCTCAATCCCTGCAGGAATCTTGACCTTCAGCTGCTCATTGCGCCCTTCATGCTGATAGGTGAGGTGGCGCTCTCCACCGGTAATTGACAGGCGAAAAGGGATGCTGATCTGCATCGAATAGTCCGGCCCGTTCTGCTGTCGATGCTGGCCTCTATGACCTCCGAAACCACCGCGACCACCCCGGCCTCCGAAGAGTTGGCTGAACAGGTCCTCGCCGCCGAAGCCGTTGAAAATATCGCCGAAATCGGCATTGCGGAAGATGTCTTCCTGGCTGAAGCGTTGATGAAAGCCGGAATCGCCGAACTGGTCGTATTGAGTCCGCTTCTGCTGATCAGACAGCACCGCATACGCTTCGGAAATCTTCTTGAACTTCTCCTCGGCCGATTTGTCGCCGGGATTGCGATCGGGATGATGTTTTTGCGCCAGTTTGCGATAGGCTTTTTTTATCGTAGTGGCGTCTGCCTTGCGGTCAACGCCCAATGTTTCGTAATAATCGTC
>Ga0102946_1000737_pt1 | contig 11393 bp, 13 predicted proteins | sample SalPon2A_A_D1_MG_FD_78209 | JGI IMG/M metagenome (GOLD analysis project Ga0102946, IMG submission 78209) | Soil microbial communities from South San Francisco under conditions of wetland restoration - Salt Pond MetaG R2A_A_D1_MG | ecosystem: Environmental > Terrestrial > Soil > Wetlands | place... | reverse complement strand
TTTCCGCATGCTCGACCCATCAGAGCTGCCGGCCACTGTCAATGACCTGCGTGCTTCGAAGAGTCCTCTGGTGGTTGTTTCCTCGGGATCTGAGGCTCTGCTCGATGCCTCCGGAGATCTGCTGCGAGGTTTGCAGTGGCAACAGGCGGCAGTCGTCGACGAATCGGCATATCTGGCCTCACCTTCGCCCGGTATGGATGTCCTAATCCTCGGTTGGCCGCAAACCGCTCTATTGAGACCTGAGCTGCCGCACGAGGTCGTCGAGTCTGAACAGGGGTTTGCAATCGATGGTAAACTGGAAGAAGAAAACCGCGATGTCCTCTTCATGGTCCGGAAAAAGGATAATGACGCTCAGGTCATCGCCTACTTCCTGCCCGGCTCTGTTGCTGCTGCACGTGATACTGCCCGGCGCATCCCGCACTACGGCCGTTATAGTTACCTCGTGTTCCGGGATGGCCAAAACCGGGTCAAGGCAACCTGGGAGCCTGACAATTCACAGTTGGAAGTACTCTTTTACAAGGACGAAGCGCGATGAAATCGACAGGTAAAATGACGCTGAGCATACTGGCCGCCTGGATTGTCTGGCTTGCTCCTGCTGCAGCGTTGGCTCACCCGCACCTTCTGGATGCGAAAGACAAAATTGAAGTTTCCCCTGCAGTCATGCTCGACGATCTGCGTAATGCGCAGGTCATCTTCATCGGTGAACTTCATGACAACGTTGGTCACCACCAGGCTCAACTGGCGATCATCGATGCTCTTGATAACGATACCAGCCCTCTTGCTATTGGCCTGGAGATGTTTCGCCGTGACAGTCAGGAAGATCTCGATGTCTGGACCGCCGGAAAATCATCTTTTTTGGAGTTTATGCAGGCCTATCAGAAGAACTGGGGTATGTGGCCGGTATACAGAGAAATATTCATACATGCCCGCAAAGAAAATGTGAAGATGATTGGCCTGAATATCCCGCGCACCATTACCGGCAAAGTGGCCAGAAACGGTTACAAATCGTTGTCGAGTGAGGAGCGTCTGCTGCTTGGCAATGTCCAGTGCGAGGTCAACCAGGCTTATGGCGAATATATCCGGCGGGCCATGGGGGGGCATGGCGGCCACGGAGACCAGTACCTCTATTTCTGCGAAGCACAATTACTCTGGGACACCATTATGGCAAGGAACCTGGTCGATTTTCTCAAAGAGAACCCGGATTTCCGGGTCGTGGTGCTGGCCGGCAGCGGCCACGCATGGAAATTCGGCATTCCCCGGCAACTGGTCGAACAGGCCGAGATCAGCTACCGGGTGATTCTGCCCGAGATTATCGGTCGTATCGACCGCCGTAATATTAATGACAAGGTTGCCGACTACTTGTGGCTGGATGTGGGGGCTGACGGCTGGGGATTCTAGGGACGGGTCGTGGAACGAGGAATTCTCAATCCTGAGCCGGTTCCGCCAACAAAAGTCGATTTTTCGGCGTTATCTCTGACGGGATTTTCTGCGTGAAGATCCTGTAGCCTCTGCCCCTCAACCGGTTGGCCCTTGTGATATCCACTGCCATGGGGCCATCGATCCAGCCGTCAAGGCTGCCCTTGTCCGATTCAACCAGGTTGTGGCAGCAGGGCAGTACGGCGACACGCGCCCCTGCTTCTGCAGCCCGGTTCAGGACCAGGTCAGTAAGGGCACCGCACGCATGTACTGAGACGACCAGATCGAGCTTTGAAAGCCGGACGTCTTCCAGCGAATTTTCTTCGAAAGTTATCCTCCCTCCCAACCTCGGCCAGCTCTTCACCAGGACCTCATGCAATTTGCCGGCAGAGGGCGGGATCGACAGGTCTACGGCCAAAGCCTCCGGCGAGGTGTCGTCGAGCAGTATGAGCAGGGCAGCAGTCAACCCGTGTCCGCACGCAAGGTCAACGACGCGCCCGCCACGAAACCGGCGCCTGATCCTCCGGGCGACTTCCCACGCTTCAAAAAGTTCCTTGCGCGGCAGGCATGCGGCTTCACAGACAGCTCGTCCCACCTTGTCGAGCAGGGTGTCGCCGGGAAAGAGAAACATCTCCTTGTCAGTCAGGCGGTTTTTCGAGGAACGTTTCATAAAAACTGGTGCGGGGCCAGGGGAGTGAGGTAAGAGGAAACAACAGAAAAGAATTCCGCATCTCGCATCACGCGTCTCGTACCTCCCGGTTGTTTTGGCAATCGATACAAAAGGGCGCTTCCGGCTGTGCTTTAAGTCTGGCGTAGCCGATCTCTTCTTCGCATTCCACGCACAGGCCGTATTCACGGTTGTCGTATCGACGCAAAGCTGCTTCGATGCGGTTCAAGCGGTTTCTGGCAGTACGACGGTTGGCCTGCACCATGCTCTGCTGCTGCAAGGCATCCATGCGCGAGAGCCTGCCGATCGGTTGATCGAGGCTGACCGGCTTCGACCCGTCGGTGGAGTCTTCGAGTTGTTGCAGCAACTCACTACGCAGTTCGAGTAACGCCCGGTGCAGATCACTCCGTTGCTTGTCCGTCAGCTCGTGCATGATTGGACCGGGAGACTCTCGACGAAGGTGCTGATTGCTCTGGCGCCAGCCTCTGGCCGGGCCAACAGGATAATGTGCGGGCCGGCAATCTGGTCCAGTTGCATTTGCGGAAGATGATGCTGAAGCCTGGCTGCGGCACGTTCGGGAACCAGTCTGTCGTGACTGGCCTGGAGGTACAGACATGGTCCGCTGAAGTTCGTCTCTGGCGGAGGTGGCAGCTCTGCAAGAATCTTCAAGCGCCGTGACAAGGCTGACAACTTGACGCTCGCCAGGGCTTTTTGAAAAAGTGCGACGGCCTCACGGTCTGCAGAGCCAAGGCAGAAGAAGCGGCAGAGAAGATTTGTCGCGAACAGTCTCAGGAGCGGACCCTGGGGCAGCAGGCGGGCCAGGTCTAGCAGAAAGGGCTTCGGGTAGCGATCCAAAGTTGCGACAAAAACGACCCCGTCCAGGTTTGCCGGGGGATTCGCCAGCAGCTGCAGACCGATCGGACCGGAAAATGATTCGGCAAGCAAAACGAAGGGCTTGTCTTCCGGCAACCTGGCCCTGTTGAAGTCGATATGCTCCTGGAAGGTCATGGGCCTGTCACCGGGATAGCGCACGACAATCGGGGCGATCGATTCGGGCAGATATTCAAGCAGCGGCTCGAAGACCATGCCCGTGCCGTCGAGCCCGGGGAGCATGACCAGGGTTGTTGTTTGTTTGACCATAATGCCAGTGGTCCAGGTGAAAGGTTGTATTAGGCTGCGTACGTAGAGAGTTTGAATCGTTTTAACAACTCAACTCTACACATCAATGGTTCAAGAGCCCTATTTCGATTTCCTCCGGTACAGGTCAGTCTTCAAGCTCGAGACCCGATCGAGAAAAAGCAGTCCGTCGAGGTGGTCAAGTTCATGCTGGATGGCTACAGCCTCGAACCCGCTCGCCTCTATGACGCGGAGCTGGCCAATGCGGTTGGTGAATTCGACGACGATGTGCTCGGCTCTGGTGACGTTGCCGGTATAGTCGGGTACGCTCATGCAGCCTTCGCGCATCATCTTGCTGCCGGACATTTCGATAATCTTCGGGTTGACCATTTCGAGCAGGCCGTGATTGTTGTCCCGGCCGAGCTTGCTTTTGGAGACATCGACGACCACGACTCGCTTCAGTACGCCGATCTGTGGTGCGGCAACGCCTACCGAATGGCCGGCATCGATCATGGTGTCGACCAGGTCCTGGATGACCCCGACAATGCTTTCGTTAATCTCATCGACCGGTTCAGATATCTGCTTGAGGATCGGGTCAGGATAAACCCGGATGGTACGCACAGCCATGATCAGAGTTCCACGGTCGGGATGGTGCGTATGCTGATGTCGACCTGCAACTCATCTCGGATCGGTGACAGCCAGCCGTCGACGTCCTCTTCTTCGACTCCTTCAGGTAGGGCTGCTTCGATGACCATTACATAAACGGGGCGATCTTCGGTGCCGACCAGCTTGGTGTTCAGATCGGTGATGTTGACCTTCTTCTCGCCAAGCACATTGGCAACCCGGTAAACGATCCCTGGTTTGTCGGAGCCGTATACGGAGATCATGCAGAGGTCGCCCTCGATGTGCGAGCGAACTTCGCCGCCCGGCTTGAGGACCCGCAAGGCAACGGTCAGGTCAGCATCTTCCAGAGGCTTGAAGGTGTCGCCAAAACCTTCCAGGTCGGTGATTTCCGGATGATCTAGAATCAGGATCATGGCAAACTGGCCACCGAGAATCGAACAGCTTGAATCGGCAAGATTACAGCCCTGATTAAACAGAATTTCGGTTACCTGGGAGACGATCCCGGGACGATCGCGGCCAACAATAGTCAGGGCGAAATGGTTCATGACAGACTCCCTCTTTGACACATTGGTTGAATGACTTTATCTTTCTAGCATACATCTGCCGATAAACTCCACTTTTTGGTTCGTCAGACGAGATACGTGGCGTGTGGTTTTTGATCACCCTCGAGCACACACTACCTGCGACGCGAAAGTTCAAGATATGTTAAATCACAAAGATTTAAAAATTGATTATTATCGCGGCTCCGGACCCGGCGGCCAGCATCGCAACACCAGCGAGACGGGAGTGCGTATTACTCATCTGCCGACCGGTATGGTCGCTACGGCTACGGAATCACGTTCCCGGCACATGAACCAGCAGCGCGCCATGGCACGCCTCGAGGAAAAACTTGCCGCTCGAATGAAAAAGCGGCGACCGAGGATCAAGACTCGCCCCGGCAAGGCTGCTATTGCCAGGCGCGTGGATGCCAAGCGCAAGCAAGGAGAGAAGAAGCGTGGTCGCCAGAAACCTGGCTGTTGACGGCGACAAAGGACAGCGTTGCGCTGGGCATGTCTGGATCGTCAAGGCGGCAACCTCAACTCAGGCAATACTATCCCACTAAATGCCTGCCTTTCCCCCGTAGGTGACGAGGCTCTTGAGAGCCTCTCCTTTTGTGGAGGGTTATAGAGGTAGCTGTGATTTCGTGCTTTTCCGTTGCAGATTACACTGAATGGGAGGCCCCCTGTAATGTGCCGGCAAATTATGATACGTCATTATTGGATATCTCAGAAATCCGGCAAAGGAGATGCCCTCCGCAAGGAGAAGGCACTTTTGCATACTTTTGTTGCCGGACAAAAGTATGGCGTCCGGCGGGACGCGACCCGCCGGTTTTATCTTTCAGAAACAACAAGGGCAACAGATTAACCCTCTGTTGCCCTCTATCATCAAGTCCTGCTGAACTCTGTCAGCACCTGAAGCGCCCCGCTAGGGCTCATATATATTTTCCGACGGTTAATTCTTGCGCAGTTTTTCCGTGATAATCCTGATTGCCAGCCCGGCGGCCATGGCGCGCAAAACACATCCCCCGGCCCCTTTATGCCCGCCGCCGCCGTAATTGCGGCAGAGTTCACCGACATCGACCGTGCAGGAGTCATCGAAGATGCTGTGACCGATGTTCAGGGCCACGAATTTCTTGCCCGGGCCCCACTGGATGCGCAGGGATACGTTGCTCTTCGGGAAGGTCGTGTAGACGAGGAAGCGATTGCCGACGGGGGGGTCGTCCAGGTCGCGGAAGTCGGTGACGACAACCTTGTCGTGGATTTTGGAGTGGGCCAGCAGGAACTCGCTGAATTTTTCCTGGTCGCGGCGAAAGGCTATGGTCTGTTCACGTAAATCGAGGTCGTTGAGGACTTCGGCAGAAGACCTTGTTCGCAGCCGTTCGACCAGACTGTTGAACTGTCCGCGGAAGTCGCCTTTCATGCCGGTCCGCGGGTCAATCAGGAAGCCGAGCAGGATGACGTCCTGCGGGTTGCTGACATCCTCCATGGTCAGGTCGGCAGAATCAAAACGGTCGGTTTCGATGACCAGGTGCTCGAAGCGTTTCAACTGCTCCGAATCATAATAATCGTAAATCACCCGCGCGACGCTGGGCGCCGCCGCATAAGAACCTCTGTATTGACCCTCCGGCATGACCGTGTGGGCGTGATGGTCGAACCACATGCCGCAGCGTGGATCATAGGGCAGGTTGGCCATGATGTCTTCGGGGGTGATCTCGATCTTGCTGTCGGTAACATCCTGCGGGTGGACCAGAAGGATCTCGCTGATCTCCTCCATCTCGGAGATCAGTACTGATGCGGTCAGCCCGTCCAAATCGCCTCGCGTCACCAGTCGCATGTGGTTGTCCTCCCTGGATAATAGAAATTACCACTTACATAACTACCATTAATTCAAAATTCGGGCAATCGGGCTTTGTCCAAACCAAACCGGTGGCAGTATCCGGTAAGACTTTTATCCGGTGGTATGTTGATTCAGTAAACCAGGCGCTGTAAAAGCCCGTTTAGCAGGATGGTGCCCAGCACCAGGCCGAGATATAGATGCAGGCCGATGCGGAGCTTTTGAGCGGTTTTCTCGATAAACAGGGTCTTGCGCTGGACCCGTGTGGTCCAGATGGCGAACGCGATCGCCAGACCTGCAACCAGGCTTTGCAAAAGTGGCAGTTGCACCAGCCTTAATGGCGGCAGCAGCAGAGTGGCGGTGATCATGCCGAGAATCCAGAAATGACTGATGCTAAGCAACTGGTGGCCCGACATCTTGTTCGGCAGGACCTTGAACCCGGCGCGCAAAAGCTCTGCACGGTCGGGCATGGCCAGTAGCCAGTAGTGGGGCACCTGCCAGAGGACCATCAGCAGAACCAGTGAAAGGGGGCGGGGGTCGAACGGATCACCGCCTGCGGCGATCCAGCCGATCAGCGGCGGCAGGGCACCACAGGGTGTGCCGGCGATCACGGCCAGGGAAGAAATACGCTTCAGGGGCGTATAGACGGCCAGGTACCAGACGGTGGCCGCCAACCCCATCAGGCTGGTCGTGGTGCCAGAGGTGGCAAGCAGGACACCGAGTCCGCCGCTGGCCAGCAGCAGGCCTACTGTCATGCCGGCTCCCGGGCTCAAGTCACCGCAGGCGAGTGGCCGGCGGCAGGTGCGGCGCATCAGGGCATCGGTGAAACGCTCCTGGACCTGGTTCAGGACCGAGCAGGCAGCACTTAACAGGAATATCCCCCATACAACCCCCCAAAGCATTATCCAGGGCAGGTAAGGGCTCGCTGCCAGCGCTCCGGCCATCGCCGAGAGGGCAACCATCGTCGAGAGCGGCAGACGGATCAGGCGGCTCAGGGCCGTCAGGTTGGTCATGGTTCCGGAATGACTTTGCATGTTATTTCAACGTTTCCATCCAGCTTTGTATCGCCTTGATGTCGTCATCGCTCAGACCCGGATAGGGCGGCATGGCGGCCGGGTAACCTTCGGCAACGTCCGCACCCGGCTCCCGGATCGCCCTGATCAGGTAATCCGTGTCGGCCTGGACCTTGACCGATTGGCCATCTCTGGTAACGGTACGCTCGCTGCCGATCAGCGCCTGGAAGCTCGGACCAACCTTGCGGGTGCCGTCGGTGCTGTGGCAGCCGAGGCAGCCATTCTGCTCGACCAGGGTCTTTCCGCGATCTGCGGGGGCAGCCGACGCAACAGGAGCGGCAGATGTCTCCGGCGGCATGGTCGCCTCTTGCTTTGCAGATTCCGGTTCGGCAGACGATTGAGCACCCTGCTTTTCCTCTGTTGCTGGCTCAGCCTGAGCCTCGCCGCCTTTTGATTTCATCAGGTAATCAATAATCCCGGTCATATCCTCTGTCGGGATGCGCCCGGCATATGGAGGCATGGCCGGCGGGAAGCCCTCGACGATGTCTGCACCCGGCTCGAGAATGGATTTTTCAAGATAGATTCGATCTGTCGTCAGGGTCCGGCTTTCGCCATTGGTGAGGACAATCACCTGACGGCCGCCGATCCCCAGGAAGGACGGGCCGACCGAAGGAGTGCCATCCAGAGAGTGGCAGCCGAGACAGCCGTGCTTCTGCAACAAGGCTTTGCCGACATCCGCTGCGACCGGCCTGTCGTCGAGCCATGCAGAAAATTCGGCAGCGGGGATCGCTTCCACGGTCGTGATCATGTCGGAGTGGGCGACGCCGCAGTACTCGGCACAGAAAAGATCGTAGCTGCCCGGCTCGTCAGCGACAAACCAGGCATAGGTCTCCATTCCTGGTACGCAGTCGCGCTTGACGCGAAAAGCCGGCACATAAAAGCTGTGCAGGACATCTTCGGCAATCAGTTTAACTTTTACCGGTTGGCCGACCGGCACATACAGTTTGTCAGCGGTCTTGCCATTCTCGTAGGTGAAGAGCCAAGACCACATGCGAGCCGTTCCCTTGACCGGGATGGCGTTGTCCGGAACCCGTCGCAGCGAGAGGTAGCCTTCCCAACCGTACCAGAACATCACCATGACCAGGATCGAGGGGATGATCGTCCAGGTGACTTCAAGCCATAGATTATGGTCTTTCTGGCTGAGTGGCGTCGGGTAGCGTTTGCGGTTGTATCGCCAGGCCAGGTAAACCACGGCAACCGTGATGCCGAGCAGAGCAACGCCGCTGATGCCAAAAATGACGTAGAAGGCCTTATCGACAGCTTCGGTGGTGGTAATCAAAGGTTGCGGATTCACGTCAACTCCTATCGATAAAGAACGTCAAAAAAGGTCAGGCCGATAAAGATCGCCAGAATGGCCAGTGCCGATAGAAGCGCAATCTTGAAAAGGCGACTTTCGTATTTCATGTGCATGAAGATCGCAACCACCAGTGACGACTTGAGCGTGGCAATACCGAGAGCTACCCAGATATTAAGCGGGCCGAGGTTGTACTGGGCAACCCACACGGTGATGCCGGTCAGGATAAGCAGCGCGATCCAGATGCCCATAAAGGTTTTATATGGAACGATGTGTGCGTGTTCTTCGGACATAACTACCTCATTTGAAGGCTATTTAACGCAAAGGCGCGAAGAAAATCGAACGTCTGATTGTTTAAAAGCAAAACCTTGTTTTCTCCTTGGCGCCTTAGCGTCTTGAGTGAGCACAGCGAGCGGGCGTTGAAAGTTTCTGATGCTTTCGTCCCGCCTGGCTCGTTCCTTTCCTCTAGTGCAAAATCAAATAATACAACGGGAAAATGAAAATCCAGATCAGGTCGACCAGATGCCAGTAAAGGCCGGCGTTTTCCAGAATCACCCAGTCATCTGCGTTGACCCGGCCGCTCTTGATCAGGAGCATGGTCCATGCCAGAACCAGGGCGCCGATGACCACGTGGATGCCATGCAGTCCGGTGGTCAGGTAGTAGATGTTGAAAAAGACCATCTCGCCGGGCTGCAGCTCTTTCAGGTGCGCCGAGCCGGGATAAATCCCGTGGTGAATCTTGGCGCTCCACTCGAAGTACTTGTTGATCATGAAGATCGCGGCGCAAGCAATCGTACTGCCGAGCAGGCCGAGGCAGAGTCGTTTGGCGCCGCGACGCAGGGCGGTGATAGAAACGGCAACAAACAGGCTGCTGGTCAGGAGGACCAGGGTGTTGCCGCCGCCGAACCAGACGTTGAGCTCCTTGCCTGCCGTTATGAATTCCTTGGGATAGCGTGCCAGGTAGACCGAGTAAAGTATGAACAGCCCACCAAACAGCAGCACTTCGGTAAAGAGAAAGAGCCACATGCCGAACTTGGCACCGGTATAGTCCTTGTGTACATGCCCGCTCATAGAATGCCTGCCTTCTTGAAGTCGTAAGGGCCGTGTGTGACTATCGGGTCCTCTTCACCGAAATTTTCGTGCGGCGGCGGCGATGGAACCTGCCACTCGAGGCTGGCTCCTCCCCACGGGTTATCACCAATCGGGTCGCCCTTGAAAAGACCGCGGAAGATATTGACGAACATCAGGATCAGGCCGATGGCCAGAATCCAGGAGCCGATCGTGGCTATTTGGTTGATCCCGGTGAACTCGGGGACATAGTCGTAGTAGCGGCGCGGCATCCCCTGCATACCAGCTATTTTCATTGAGATATAAGTGATGCAGAAGCCGACGAAGATGATCCCCCAGGCAACCGTGGCAATTTTTTTGTCGTACATGCGGCCATAGATTTTCGGCAGCCAGTAATGCATGGCGGCGAAAAACGCCATGCCGGTGCCACCGAACATGACGAAGTGGAAATGGCCGACGACGAAATAGGTATCATGTACGTGCACGTCTGTTGCTGCTGCGCCAAGCACCAGGCCTGTCAGCCCGCCAATAGTGAAGAGCAGAATGAAGGAGAGGGCGAATAGCAATGGCGGGTCGAGCAGAACCGAACCCTCGTACATGGTCGCCAGCCAGTTGAAGACCTTGATCGCCGACGGGATAGCAACGGTAAAGGTTAAAAAAGAGAAGACCAGCACGGCCATGTCGCTCATGCCGCTGGTGTACATGTGGTGCGCCCAGACCAGGGAGCCGGCGAAGGCGATGGCGATACTCGAGACAACGATCGCCTTGTAACCGAAAGCCGGTTTGCGGGCGAAGACCGGTACAATGTCGGAGACCACCCCCATGCCGGGCAGGACCATGATGTAGACCGCAGGGTGCGAGTAAATCCAGAACAGGTGCTGAAACATGATCGGGTCACCGCCCTGGGTCGGGTCAAACATGCCGGTGCCAATCACCCGCTCGGCGAAAAGCAGGGCGACAGTGATGCCGATGACCGGGGTGGCGAGAACCTGGATCCAGGCCGTGGCATAGAGCGACCAGGTGAAGAGCGGGATGCGCATCCAGGTCATCCCCTCGGTGCGGAGCCTGTGGATGGTGGTAACGAAGTTCAACCCGGTCAGAATCGACGAGAACCCGAGGAAAAACACCGCGATCGCCGCCAGTGACACGTTGGTGCTGGTTTGGGCAGAGAATGGCACGTAGAAGGTCCAGCCGGTGTCGGGTGGCCCGCCGCCGGTAAAGAGCGAAGTCACCGCCATCAGGGCGCCGATGACGTAGAGGTACCAGGAGAGGAGGTTAAGCTTCGGAAAGACGACGTCGCGAGCGCCGATCTGAATCGGCATGATCAGGTTGCCGAAGGCCGCCGGGATTCCGGGGATGATGAAGAGGAAGATCATGATAACGCCGTGCAGGGTGAATGTGGCGTTGTAGGTCTGGGCCCCCATGATCGTTTCTCCGGGGGCGAAAAGTTCCAAACGGATCAGAAGCCCGAGAATGGCCCCGACGCAGAAGAAGGTGACGATGCACCAGAAGTACAGCAGGCCGATACGCTTGTGGTCGGTAGACAACAGCCAGCCGAAGATGCCGGGGTAGTTGCCTTCACCGAAAAAGCCGCGGTTGTTGACTGCCGTGGCAGTTACATCACTCATAAGTTCTTATCCTTATTGGACTTTTTGCCGCCGAACATCAGGAAGGCGGCGAAGATGACCAGGGTCGTCAGAATGGCTGTGGCTGAAACGCGCAAGATGTTGAATACATAAGTCTTCTGCTCCGGGTCGAAGCT
>Ga0102946_1000736_pt1 | contig 11396 bp, 10 predicted proteins | sample SalPon2A_A_D1_MG_FD_78209 | JGI IMG/M metagenome (GOLD analysis project Ga0102946, IMG submission 78209) | Soil microbial communities from South San Francisco under conditions of wetland restoration - Salt Pond MetaG R2A_A_D1_MG | ecosystem: Environmental > Terrestrial > Soil > Wetlands | place... | reverse complement strand
TGGTAGTGCTTACCAGGACCGTGAGCGACATGGATGTCGCGACCGAGCCCCCATGGATGGGTTCACGGCGTGTCCTGGTAAGCACTACCACCCAGCGCAGCCCCACTCCTGTTAAATCGGAGAGAACAGGAACACCCGCATTGTTCGAATGCAACAGTCACATCTCATGCAAACCTGATCTAATGCCTTTTAATCCCAGCAAATCATTTGCTTATAGAAAGGCTCGCTACCGACTGGTGAAATATGCGGGCTAGTTTACTTAACCACCTTCAGGTGAGAACGTGGCGGCGGATCATCGGAGCCATCCACCGGTGGCGGCGGGGTATCATCCTGGGCAAACATCATTCCCTGGCCGTTTTCACGAGCATAGATCGCGATAACAGCGGTCATGGGTACGCTGATCTTGTAGGGTTTTCCAGAAAACCGGGCATGGAAATTAATAATTTCGTTTTCCAGTTGCAAATGCTCGGTTGCACCGGTGGCTATATTCAGAACAATTTTTCCCTGCGCAACCGCATGCCGGGGCACGTCAACACCGTCACATTCCGCATCGACCAGAACGTGTGGAGTCAGTTCATTGTCAGTAATCCACTCGTACAAAGCGCGTAGCAGGTAGGGCCTGTTAGACGTCATGCCTTGTGGTTCAGAACTCATCAACCTGCCTTAATTATCTCGATACCTGGATCAGGCGGCATTCAGAATCATTTCACGTTCGGCGCGGGTCAGGCTGAGCTTGAAAGATTTGCGTGAAATCAGGCGCTGGATATAGCCCTGAATCGTCGCACCCGCTTTGCCGAGGTTGATTCCATATACAGGTAAACGCCAGAACAATGGCGCCAGCGTGCAATCAACCAGGCTCAATTCGTCACCGAGAACAAAATCTGAATGTTTGAACAGTTCGTTAGCCGCAACAATGCTCTCTTTCAATTGCTGACGGATTTTATCAGCCTTGGCGCCGCTGGCATTTTCCAGCGCTTCAGCCATCGGGTACCAGTCACGTATTACGCGATGATGGATCAGGCGTAAGCGGGCGCGTGATACCGGGTCTACCGGCATCAAAGGCGGATGCGGGTAACGCTCATCCAGGTAATCATTGATGACACCGGCGTTATGCAATAACAAATCCCTGTCAACCAGCGTTGGAGTTTCGTTGTACGGGTTCAACTCCGCCAGGTCTGCCGCTGCGGATTCATCGTCAGTGATATTGATAATGTCAACATTAATACCCTTCTCTGCCAACACGAACCGGACCCGGTGACAGTGAATGCTACGGTCGGATGAGTAAAGCGCCATGGTGGAACGACCTTTTATTGCTGCTGTCACCAAAATTTCTCCTGTTGGTGTTTTGACGAATAACGCCGGATGTTAATTAAAATCAATGAACGTCACGCCAGTATTCTGCTTTAAGCAAATAGGCGATAAACGTAAATAGGGTAAGGAATAGTATCACCCAGACACCGATACCCTTGCGTTTTAATTTTGCAGGTTCGCCTGCATAGTCAAGAAACGCCGCAATGTCACGGGCCGTTTCTTCATATTCCTGGGCTGATTGCGAACCCGGTGTTGTCAATTCAAAGTGATCAATTACTTCATGGGTAAAACCATCCTTGCTGGTCTCCTGACGGTAAACCGGCACCTGGATGCCCTGTAAGGTCCATAACACGTGTGGCATGGAAGCATTGGGCAGCATGGTGTTATTCCACTGACCATTCTCATCCTTGTAAAAGCCACGCAAATAAGAATACACCCAATCCGCACCTCGTGAACGTCCGATCAGGGAAAGATCCGGCGGTGTTTTTCCAAACCAGGCCTTGGCCTGATCCGGATGCATTGATATATCCATGGTATCTGCAAATTTCGAACTTGAGAAAACCAGGTTCTGCATGACCATGTCTTCAGTCAGCTCAAGATCTTCAGCCATACGGTTGTAACGCATGTAGCTCAGTGAATGGCAGCCCATGCAGTAGTTGACGTACAACTTGGCGCCACGCTGTAAAGACGCAGTATCGTTAATATTGGCACCCGAGTGTTCGACACCTGCACCACCCGCCGCAGAGGCCGTAGCACTTGAGATGGCCAGTAGCAGGATCGTTAAAAACAGAGTTTTGGCTAGTTTTTTCATCAGTGTGTCACCCGATCCGGTTCAGGTTTTGTTTTAGCGCCCGGACTCATGAAAAACAGCAGGACAAAAAACATGAAGTAAACCAATGTCCAGACCCTCATTTCCCAGGTCTGGGCAGGTGTACCTTCCGCCATGCCAAGCAGGCCAAGACGTACAAATGCGATGGTAAACAAGGCTAAAAGCACCTTGTACCATGTTCCCTTGTAACGTATAGATTTAACCGGCGACCGGTCAAGCCAAGGCAGGAAGAACAGGATGACAACCGACGCACCCATCAACAATACACCCATCAGTTTATCCGGCACGGCTTTCAAAATCGCATAAAAAGGCGTGAAATACCAAACCGGTTTGATGTGTTCCGGTGTCACCAGCGGGTCGGCCGGTATAAAATTATCATGCTCGAGGAACATGCCTCCGGCCTCAGGCCAAAGGAACAGTACAAACGAAAACAGGATAAGGAACATGCCAACACCAAAAATATCCTTGACGGTGTAGTAAGGGTGGAACGGAATGCCATCCAGCGGTTTTCCATCTGCATCCTTGTTCTTCTTGATTTCGATACCATCGGGGTTGTTGGAGCCGTTCTCGCGCAATGCAACAAGGTGCAGTAACACCAGGCCAAGCAGGGCCAGTGGCACCGCAATGACATGCAGCGCAAAGAACCTGTTCAGGGTTGCATCGGATATAAAATAATCACCACGAATCCACTGGGTCAATGGTTCACCAATTTTCGGGATGGCGCCAAACAGGTTGATAATGACCTGCGCGCCCCAGTACGACATTTGTCCCCACGGAAGTATGTAGCCGAGGAACGCTTCGGCCATCAGCGCCACGTAGATAAACATGCCAAAAACCCACAGCAACTCACGCGGTGCCTTGTGAGAGCCGTACAAAAGGCTTCGGAACATGTGCAGGTAAATCAGGATAAAAAAGAACGAGGCACCGGTGGTATGCATATAACGGATCAACCAGCCCCACTCCACGTCACGCATGATGTACTCAACCGACGCAAAGGCTTCGAGCGCGGATGGCTTGTAATGCATCGCCAGCAAGATACCGGAGAAAATCTGGATGACCAGTACCAACAGGGCCAGTGAGCCCATGTAATACCAGAAATTGAAATTCTTGGGCGCCATGTAGCCCGTCATCACGTTGTTCCAGAAAGCGGTTACCGGCAAACGGTCATCAAACCAGTTCAGAAGGTCATTGGCTTTCCTCGAGAGGCTGCCTGCTGCTTTGGCCATTACGCTGCTCCTTTCGGGCTTACGCCGATGATCAGGGTGTTATCGTCAAGAAAGCTATATGGCGGGATACGCAAGTTGGTAGGTGCCGGCACGCCCTTGTAAACACGCCCTGACAAATCAAACTTGGATTTATGACAAGGACAATAAAATCCGCCGTTCCAGTCTGCATCAAATGGCTGGGGACCGACCTGCGGAATCATCTGCGGAACACAGCCGAGGTGGGTGCAGTGCATATTGACAATCAGGAATTCTGGTTTCAGCGCACGCGGTTCACCCTTGATATAGTCCGGTTGCTCGGCTTTCAGGGATTCCGGATCAGCCAGAGAAGCGTCTGTTTTTGAAAGACCGCTGACCATTTCCGCAGTTCGTCGCAATACACCGATAGTCTGACCACGCCACTGAACCTTCAGCAACTGGCCTTCATTCAGCTTACCCAGGTTGACCTCGACCGGTACACCAATAGCCTGCGCCCTGGCACTTGGCATCCAGGACTTGATGAATGGTATGGCGGCAAAACCGACACCGACACCGCCCACGACAGAAGTGGTAGCAACCAGAAACCGGCGCCGTCCTTTGTTTACGTCATCAGATGACATTAAGTTCTCCAGCAGAAAAACGCCCCATGCAAGGACTGTTACTCGTATTCGGGAATTTCAATTTCTTTTGATTAAAGCAAGCTCTTGAGGACAAGACGCTTGTAAGTCTCGAAGCAATCATCCTGTCCCTCACCTGAATTAATCTGATATTTTACCGAATCGAACCATGCGAGACAAACGATTTGCCGATAGAATTGCGTATATAAGCACCGGTTTTTTGTAGAAAACCGGTATTGAATTCAAATTGATGGAAAATGACCGGGATGAATCGACCTGAGAGTAACGCATCTGACAGAAAAGCAACCACGGGATCAGTGCTTGGATTTTTGACGCGTTCGGTCATCGCAGGCCTCGCGCTGGCCTTTATCGTCGTGTATTTGTGGCCCAGCGTCAGTGAGCGATTTGCCCGTCAACCCGAAGCATCGGTGAATGTACCCGCAGTTCCCATGGCGCCGGTTTCCTATGCCGACGCGGTGGACCGGGCCGCACCTTCAGTTGTCAGTATCTACACCAGGACGGTAGAACTGCAGCAAGTCAGCCCGCGTTTGCAAAAACTTCTCGGTAGTTCTTATGTTTCCCGTTCCCGTCAGGATATGGGCTCAGGTGTGCTTGTCAGCGAGGACGGCTACATCCTGACCAATAATCACGTGATCAGCCAGGTGCAAAATATCAGCGTGGGTTTGTGGGATGGTCGCTTTGCCACCGCCCAGGTTGTGGGTAGCGACCCGGAAACCGACCTGGCAGTACTCAAAATTGAGCTGAGCGGTTTGCCCGCTGCACCGTTGGCGACAGAAACCAATGTCAGGGTCGGTGACGTGGTATTGGCCATCGGCAATGCATTTGGTCTGAGCCATACGGTTACCATGGGTATAATCAGCGCCACCGGCCGCAATGATCTCAGATCGGTGCTTTACGAGGACTTTATCCAGACCGATGCCGCGATCAATGCCGGCAATAGCGGCGGAGCCCTGATCAATCACCTGGGTGACGTGATCGGTATCAATACACGCAACCTCGGTCAGATGCAGGGTGCGCAGAATATCGGTTTCGCCATCCCCATTGCCATGGCCAAGGACGTCATGCAGCAGATTGTTGAGAACGGCAGCGTCCGGCGGGGTTCAATCGGGGCCCTTTTCAGTGACTTGCCGCTGTCTTTACAAACTGATGGCAGCGCGGTGCGCCGTGGCATACAGGTACGCGATGTGACACCCAACGGGCCGGCCTGGAGTGCGGGTATCCGGCCAGGTGACATTCTTTTAAGTATCGATGGTGTTGAAGTGGATGATGCGAGGGCGCTGTTGTTGATGCTGGCCCAACGCCAACCGGGCAGCAGGGTTGAATTCCTGGTCCAGCGTGAAGCGGAACAGTTTGAGACCTACGCAACGCTGATTCAACAACCGCCGTTACGCTAGGAACCTGCGCAGTAGGAATACTTTCTACCACGCAGGCTCGCGACCTGCATATTTCACCAGTCGACAGCGGGTCTCTGGTTCCTTACAAAACAAACAACTTACTTCTTACCCCGTAGTTTGTAACTTTGAGTGGCCCTGGGCTCATAGCCCTTGGGCGGGTTAATCTTCAAATGGTTGCTAGCGCTGTTTTTACCCAGGGTTATGCGTACGGTGTAGTCACCGGGAATGGCATACAGGCTGTGACCCAACCTGACGGATTCGCTATACGGCGTTTCCGCAAGACTGGGTATTTCATCCTGGCCGGAATCGTCCGCTTTATCATCCGCACTCTGCAACGCGGCAGCCTCTGCAGCAAGTGCCAGTTGTTGATCTACCAGCAAATCCCATTCAAAGCTGTTCATCCCTTTTATCGTTTTGCTGCTCAGTTGTTGAACAACCGCATCATTCGCATCGATAATTTCGATTTCGGCCGTACCGGCACTATCACTCCAGTATTTGATCGTCGATATGGGTGCCTCGTCAGGATTGAAATACCAGCGTGATCGTTTACTGCGCCAACCACGGCTGGCTTGCACATCATCGATATAGAAAACCTTAAGCGCTGTATCGAGCCCTGCTTCCACGAGATCCTGCAACGGTAAAACGTCAACAATCCAGATACTGCGGCCATGTGTGCCAGCGACCAGTTCACGTTCACGCGGATGGATCACGAGGTCGTGTACCGGGACATTGGGCAGCCCGCCTTCCAGGGCCGACCAGGAGTCGCCCCGATCCAGGGAGATATACACACTGCGATCGGTGCCGACATACAGGATGTTCTCATTCACCGGGTCTTCGCGGATAACGTTAACCGCCTCATCCGGCAAACCCTTGCTGATATCCCTGAATGTTTTGCCCAGGTCATCGGTGCGATAGACGTAAGCGCGGATATCGTCATTTCGATAGCCGTTGAACGAAACATAGGCCCTGTCGCGAACGTGGCTCGAGGCCTCTACCCGGCTTACCCAGCGATCCTTTGGCAGTTTTCCTGCCACGTCCTGCCAGCGAACACCGCTGCTGTCGGTAACCCAGACCTGTCCGTCATCGGTACCGGCCCAGATCAAACCGAACTGCAAACCGGATTCAGACAAGGTGGTCAGGCTGGCGAAGGGTACATCACCACGGTTTTTCGAACGACTCAGGTCCCCGCTGATGGCCGTCCACGTCTCACCCTGGTCCATTGATCGATATAAAATATTGGTACCGAAATACACGATATCGGCATTGTGCGGCGAAAGAATCACCGGTGCATTCCAGTTATACCGTAACGCCTGGTCTCCAAATTCCCGCCGCGGGCGCACTTCGTCACGACTGCCATCGACACCGAGGCGAACGTAATAACCAAACTGCGAACCGGTGTAAGTGGTCTTGTTATCGCGTGGGTCCACTGCCACATACATGCCGTCACCACCGTTAATACGTTTGCAGTTGGCGCCGGTCTGCCAGCGGTTGGTCGAGGAACAGCGAATCGTGCCATTATCCTGCAGTCCACCATACACATTGTAGGGTTCGGCCATATCGACATTGACCGTGTAGAACTGTCCCAGCGGTTGGGCATCCAGCTTGACCCAGGTCTTTCCACCGTCATAACTCACGTCTGCGCCACCATCATTACCGATCATCAGGTGATCGGGGTGCTCCGGGTTGATCCACATGGATTGATGGTCGCTATGAACATCGCGTCCCTGTACCGAGAACCAGGTTTTGCCGCCATCCTCTGACTTGACCACCGGCACACCAAGAACATAGACATGATCAGGATTGCCGGGAGAAACCCGGATTTCGCCAAAATAATAGCCGTAGGAATAAACCACGGCATCCAGCGGACCATCGTGGGTACTCTTCCAACTGGCACCGGCATCATCCGAGCGCCACACCTGCAAACCAACAATGTCGGTATTGAACAGGTTGGCATTGGCATCACCCAGTTCATCGAGGATATCCTGGATACTGACCTGGTCGGTTTTGACCCATTCGATCAGCTTGTCTGCATTGATACTGACATCGAAATCGGAACTGCGGATGAAACCTTCGATCTCGTCCTTGTCCTGCGCGAGGAACTCTTCTTTGCTCATATTGCGCAAACGCTTGGCATTGACGGGACGGTCGCCCATTTCCCATTGGTCTTCTGGCAGAGGTTGCTGGTTATCAATACTCGCATAAAGTGTGTCCGGGCTGGCCGCGCTGACCGCGAGACCGATGCGTCCTACAAACTCACCGCGTGGCAAACCGCCTTCAAGATGTGACCAGCTGTCGCCACCGTCTACGGATTTGTAAATCGCCGAACCCTTACCCCCCTCGGAAAAATCCCAGGCACTGCGCTTACGTTCCCATGATGCCGCGTACAGGGTGTTCGAATCATCCGGTTTGAAAACGAGGTCGATTACGCCAGTCCAGTCACCGCCTTCGAGCACCTGCTGCCAGCTTTTACCACCATCGGTGCTGCGAAAAACACCGCGCTGCCCTCCGGCTGTGTACAATTTGCCGAGTGCAGCGACGTAAATCGTGTCTGAATCATTCGGGTCGATCAGGATCCGGCCGATACGGTCGGTATCTCCCAACCCCATATAGCGCCATGTCTGGCCGCCATCATCAGAACGATAAACCCCCATTCCACCATAGGATGAGCGGGATGAGTTGTTCTCGCCCGTACCCACCCACACCGTTTCGGGATTATTCGGGTCAACCGCTATATCACCCATGATCATGGTGACCTGCTTGTCGAACAAGGGTTCGAACGTATGGCCATTATTGGTGGTCTTCCACAATCCACCGGAGGCATAGGCGACATAGAAGGTATAGGGCTGACCCGGCACGACCTCCATATCAACCAGGCGCCCGCCCTGCACTACCGGGCCAACACTACGCCAGGTCAAACCGGCAAAAGATGAGTTGGCTGCCAACTCCCGGTGCTTCTGCCAGGCTGCATACTTCTCTGCATAATCAGCGGGAGGCGCGGCTTGTGGGCGTGCCTGGATAGCCGTGCTTATCAGCAGGGCCAAAAAAAGTAACGGGGCTAAAATCAAATTGTCTTTTTTCATGGTAATGTCCCAGGTTTCCTTATTGAGCCGCGCGTGAAAAAAGATCACATCCGGGCCCGCAATCAATCTCTGCCGCTGACCGGTTTAAGTATTCAGCGGGCAGGCTAAAAACTCAGGTAGTGCCTCGGCACGTGTCGAAAAAGCAACCAGTGCCGGATAATCAACCGGCTGCAGGTTTACCCATTCGGTATGTTGCATAAATCGCCAGGCAACAGCGGTTGATATGTCCGCCTGACCTGGCTTATCGCCAAAAAACCACTTATTTCCCATTGCTGCATGATCAACAAGCGCTGATTCCATCAGGCCGGCGGCGCCTTTGAGTTGTTGTTCAAGCCGTGTTATCCAGGGTTTGTATTGAAACCCTTCGGGGCGTTGCGATGTTTCGTAGACCAGTTGAGCAACCTTCTCCATTGCAACCAGGGCGGTTGAAACGTATTGCAGTGCTGAAAGGTAGTCACGCCTGTTGGCCGGCATCAGGCTGCGCCCGGCAATATGCGATTCGAGGTAGTCGATGATCAGGGCTGAATCGCCCAGCACCTGGCCATCATCGAGCACCAGTGTGGGTACCTTGACCATCGGGTTGATGGTTCTGAATTCTTCAAAGTCCCGGAAAACTGATAACTCGCGGTGTTCGTATTCAATATCTAGGAACTGCATGCTGATCGCCGTACGGCGCACGAATGGGGAATCCAGGTAACCGATCAATTGCATACGCCGTATCCTTGTTCAGGCCTTGGGCAAGGTGACGCCCCGCTGGCCCTGGTATTTGCCCTGCCGGTCTGCATAAGTGGTTTCACACTGTTCATCCGACTCAAAAAACAGGAATTGTGCAACGCCTTCATTCGCGTAAATTTTGGCGGGCAGCGTGGTCGTGTTGGAAAACTCCAGTGTCACGTGACCTTCCCATTCCGGCTCAAGCGGTGTGACATTAACGATGATACCGCAACGGGCATAGGTGGACTTGCCGAGGCATATCGTCAATACATTGCGGGGAATCCGAAGGTATTCGACGGTATGTGCCAGGGCGAAAGAATTGGGCGGGATGATGCAAACATCGTCGATTACATCGACAAAGCTGTTCTCATCGAAATTCTTCGGATCGACCACCGCAGAATTGATATTGGTAAAAATCTTGAAATGATTGGCACAACGGACGTCGTAGCCATAGCTCGAGGTTCCGTAGGAAATCAGGCGTTCGCCATTGGCCGTCGCACGCACCTGTCCGGCTTCAAACGGCTCAATCATTGCGTGTTCTTCCGCCATACGGCGAATCCAGTGATCGGATTTAATACTCACTTTTATGGGCTCCGAAGCGGGTCATGTTGAATCTGACATGCTGCATTAGTTCTGAACAACAATTTCGGGCATCTGCAATGTCATGCTGCGCGGCATTAGCGATAGGGTGCCCGCAGTTCGCAGGGCAAGACTGCGATAACTTTTTGCAATGGGTGAGTCCTCGTTTTGCATCATCGTGGGTGTACCCGCATCCAGTGATGAGCGGATTTCCATCGTCAGTGGCAGCTGGCCCAGCAGCGGAATCTCAAAGTCCTTCGCCATCTGTTCACCACCGCCGTGACCGAATATGGCCTCTTCATGTCCGCACGCCGTACATATATGTGTACTCATATTCTCGACAACCCCCAGGACCGGCACATTCACCTTGCGGAACATATGCACGGCACGACGCGCATCCAGCAAAGCTATATCCTGTGGCGTGGTGACGATGACCGCACCTGCCACCGGAATTTTCTGGGCCAAAGTCAGCTGGATATCACCGGTGCCCGGTGGCAGATCAATGATCAGGTAATCAAGCGGCCCCCAGAGCGTATCACCCAGCAATTGTTGCAAAGCGGAGGTAACCATCGGTCCGCGCCAGATCATCGCAGTATCTTCAGCAACCAGGAAACCGATGGACATCACCTTCAGCCCATGGGCCTCTTTTGGAATGATATGTTCACCATCGGTGCTTGGTTGTCCTTTCACACCCAGCATGGAGGGTATGCTCGGGCCATAAATATCTGCATCCAGCAAGCCGACACGCGCACCTTCGCGCTGAAGTGCAATTGCCAGGTTAACCGCCGTGGTGGATTTGCCAACACCGCCCTTGCCAGAGCCCACCGCAATGATATTTGCAATGGATGACAACGGCTTCAGGTCTTCCTGCACCTTGTGCGGCATCACCTTGAAACTCATGTTGACACTGGCGCTATCAATGCCGGGATCGTTTTCCAGCCGTGCCTTGATCCTGGCTGCAAGCTCCGCACCACGGTCAACCAATGGGTAGCCAAGGCGGACATCTACACTGATGCGATCTTCATGTATTCCCACTTCACGAATGACCCCTGCCGATACCAGGTCACGACCTGTGTTGTCATCGATTACATCGGCCAGGATAGCCATTACGGATTCATTATTCATGGATATTCACTCTCTAAGTCAGATGCGGATATTTCAACAAGCGTGACATTGTACTCGCTAACCCGCATATTTCACCAGTCGGTAGCGAGCCTCTCTATAAGTAAATGCTTTGCGGAATTGAAAGGCGTTAGATCTGACCTGCATGAGAGGTAACTGTTGCATTCGAACAATGCTGATATTCCTGTTCTCTCCAATTTGACAGGAGTGGGGCTGCGCTTATGTTCTGGATGAACGATATATCGCGATGCGAGTCCAGGGATGGACTCGGTAGAGCGAAGCAGGACGCCCGAGCCGAGAGCACATGGATGTGCGGCGCGATTGTTTCAGATTTGCATACATGAGTTTGAATAGCTCCCTAGTCCTGTTCTCTCCGATTTGACAGGAGCGGGGCTGCGCTGGGTGGTAGTGCTTACCAGGACGCGCTTATGTTCAGGATGAACTGTATGCCGCGGGCGCAGGGATGCGCTGGAGCGGCCGAGCACATCCATGTGTCGCTCATCCTCGACATCCTGTCTCGTAAGGTC
>Ga0102946_1000735_pt1 | contig 11404 bp, 8 predicted proteins | sample SalPon2A_A_D1_MG_FD_78209 | JGI IMG/M metagenome (GOLD analysis project Ga0102946, IMG submission 78209) | Soil microbial communities from South San Francisco under conditions of wetland restoration - Salt Pond MetaG R2A_A_D1_MG | ecosystem: Environmental > Terrestrial > Soil > Wetlands | place... | reverse complement strand
GATCGGGTTCGGTGGCCTGTGGCTGGCACCGACGACGTGGACCATCGCGTGGATGCTGCTGATCGGCATCGCCATGACGAGTTTCCCCATCTCTCTGCTGCTGATGACCCTGCGCAGTCGCACCCCGGGCGACACCCAGCAGGTCAGTGCCTTCGCCCAGGGCCTGGGCTACCTGGTGGCGCTGCCGGGACCCCTGCTGTTCGGCGTCCTGCACGACGCAACCGGTGGCTGGGACGTGCCGTTGGCGATCATCGTGGCACTGGTCGTGCCGGTTGCCTGGGGCGGCTGGGTGGCCGGAAGCAACGTGTTCATCGGGGACGCGGGAAACGCGACCGCCACCACCGAACTGGAGGCATGATGGAGAACCCACCACTGCACCTGTCGTTCGTCCTGTCGGCGACGACACACACCGACCTCCCGCCCACGCGCGCCGAGGTGGCGGTGGTCGGCCGCTCCAACGTCGGGAAGTCGTCGCTGATCAACGCCCTGGCGGGCCAGCACAAGCTGGCTCGAACCTCCAAGACCCCCGGCCGCACCCAGTTGCTCAACCTGTTCACCTTCGACGACGGCGATCCGCGGGAGTTCGGTTCGCTGGTGGACTGTCCGGGCTACGGCTACGCCAAGGCCTCGAAACGGGATCGTGCGGCCTGGCAGGACATGGTCGACCTGTACCTGTTGGACCGGCCCGGCCTCGTCATGACGATGGTGTTGGTCGACGGCGAGGTCGGTCCCACGAAGTTGGACGTGGAAATGCTGGACTGGATGCGAGAGTCCGGCATCGCCTTCACGATCGTCGCGACCAAGCACGACAAGGTGAAGTCTTCGAAGCGCACGCGTCGGCGGCGCGACCTGGCCAAGGGTGCAGGTGTCGACGAACGAGCCGTCGTCTGGACCAGCGCCGAGCGCAATGTCAACATCGGCCTGCTGCGCGGACTCGTCACCTCGTGGATCGGGTCTCCGGAACCCCGCTAGGACCCGCCTACAGGACGTGGGCCAGGGTGCCGGTCGCACAGTCGTAGACGAAGCCGTGGATCTCGTCGCGATGCCGCAGCGTCGGTGACTCGCGCAGGCGTGCCACGCTGGCGCGGACCTCCTCCTCCAACGACGTCATGGAACCCAGCGCCATGGACGGGCGGGCGCCACGCTCGGCCTCGATGGCCGCAGCGGTGGCCTCCTCGTCGTGGCCGAGCACGCCACAGTCGGTGTGGGCCACGACCAGGACGGCGGTGGTGCCCAGCGCGTACTGGCTCAGCAACAGCGATCGTTCGACGTCGTCGGTGACGAGCGCACCGGCGTTGCGGATGAGGTGCTGCTCCCCCGGTTCCAGGCCGAACGCCCGTGGCGCGTCGATCCGGGCATCCATGCACGTCACCACGGCAACCGACTTCGATGGCTGCTTGGGCAGCGACGTGTCGAGTTCGCTGGTGCGCCAGCGGTCGTTGGCAGCCAGGATGTCGGCAACGAGATCGCGCGGCACGGTGTGCTCCGATCGATGAATCGCGGGGTCGCGGGGGTGGTGTCGAGCATGGGGTCGGCGTGGTGGATGTTCAGGCAGTGGCGTCCAGCACGACCTTGCCGACGGTGCGGCGCGCGCGCATGTCCTCGTGGGCACGAGCGGCTTCCGACAGGGGGTAGGGGTCGTCGGTGATGACCCGCAGGTCCCCGTCGTCGACGAGCTGCAGCAACTCGGCCATCTGCGGTGCCAACATCCCGGCCGGGTCGTTCATGGCGTGGGCCAGCCAGAAGCCCACGACGCCCTGCGAGCGGGCCATCAGGGCGGGCGGAAACACCTTGGACGGCGCTTCACGCGAGGCCATCCCGAAGTGGATGAGTCGCCCGAAGGGTGCCAGCGCCTTCATCGACGAGTCGGTGGTGGTGCCGCCGACCATGTCGAGGACGACGTCGACCTTGCCGCCCGCGGCCGTGCGAATGGCCTCGTTGATGTCGTCGGCGCGCGAGTCGAAGGTGGCCGTCGCGCCCAGTTCGGTTGCCAGGGCCCGCTTCTCCTCGGTCGAAGCCCCTCCGATGACGGCGCCGGCACCCCAACGACGTGCCAACTGGACGGCCAACGTGCCCACCCCGCCCGCCGCAGCGTGCACGACCACCTGCTCGCCCTCGACCATTCGCGCCGACGTGCGCAGCAGGTGCCAGGCGGTCAGGCCCTGCACCAGCAGCGCCACCGCTTCACCGTCGCTGACGCCGTCGGGCACGTCGAAGGCCATTGCGGGATGCAGCAATGCCTGCTCGGCATAGCCTCCAGTCCCGACGAAGCCACACACGCGCCGACCGTCCGACGTCGTGCCGACCACCTCGGTCCCGGGGACCAGCGGCAACTCCTGGGGAGCGAGGTAGGAGTCCTCGGCCTGGTGCGTGTCGGCGTAGTTGACCCCTGCTGACGAGACATCGACGAGCAGCATGCCGTCGGTCGGCTGTGGGTCGGGGAGCTCGGTGATGGTCAAGACCTCGGGTCCGCCGAATTCGGTGATCTGGATCGCGCGCACGTGTTGCCTTGGTCGGGGGCAAGGGGCTTCCACGGTAGGCCGAGGCGTGGCTGCCTGCACCCAGCCCCGTCGTCCCGGCACGTGCGCCCACACCGTCGCCCCTTGTGCGAGACTTGCCCCACCTGACCTCCAATCACCAGCCATCTTCGCACCGACTGGGAGCACCGTGCCCGACCGCCGTCGCACCACCATCCTCATCGCAGTCACCGGGGCGATCGTCACCGCCCTCCTGTCCATCGGTGCAGCCGACGGGCTGCCGAACTGGCCCGTGTACCTGGGCGTTGTGCTCATCGGACTGGCCGCGGTCGTGTGGATCGATCGGCGCCATCCGCTGTCGTGGTTCACCAAGGTCGGGCTGGCCGTGTTCGCCGTCGGGCACGTGGCCGGCGGCATGGTCCCGGTCGGGGACGGGGTGCTCTACGCCGCGTGGATCGTCGAGCCGGTCGTTCGCTACGACAACGTCCAGCACGCCATCGGGTTCGGCGTCGTCGGTCGAACTGCCTGGGAGGTGCTGCGTCCGCGCCTGGGACCCGCCGGCGACGACCCCACCCTGAACTGGTGGATCATCCTGCTCGCGGCGTGCGCCTTGGGCGCCTTCAACGAGATCATCGAGTGGATCATGACCCTGCTGATTCCCGGGACCGACGTCGGCGGCTACGACAACACGGCACGCGATCTCGTGGCCAACCTCGTCGGCGGCCTGGTCATGGCAACATGGACCTCGCGCCACCCCCCGGAGCGGATTGCGCCGCCCGGACGTCGTCACGACACCAGCATGGTCACGGAGCCCGCATGACACCCACCCCACCCGCCCGCGTCCTGGCCGTGTGCCTGGGCAACATCTGTCGATCGCCGGCTGCGGAAGCCGCGATCCGCGAGGCCGCCGCCGACGCCGGCGTCAGTGTCGAGGTGGACTCGGCCGGCACCGGGCACTGGCACGTCGGGAACCCGCCCAACCCCCGCATGGTCGCAGCCGGGGCCCGAGCCGGCCTGGCCATCGATGGGCACGCCCGCCAGGTCAGCGCGTCCGACCTCGACGACTTCGACCTGGTGGTGGCCATGGACACCGACAACCTGGCCGAACTCGAGCGCATGGCCGGCGGTCGTGACACGACCGCCATTCGACTGTTCCGCAGCTTCGACGACGGGGCCGACGGCACGGACGTCCCCGACCCCTACTACGGCCAGGACGAGGACTTCGACCACGTCGTCAACATGGTGCGGCCGGCCGCCGCGGGCCTCGTGCAATGGCTGCAGGCCCAGGACCGCCATTCCTGACCCTCCCGAGCCATTGGGACCCTGTGCCTCACTGCAAACGTCCTGGGCGGCCCGTGCCATCCCCGCGACTCCGACACGGCCACGCAACATGCCCGAAACACGAGCGGCGTAGGTTCGGCGACTGCCGATCCGACTGCCGATCCACGAGGGACCTCGCGTGCAGCGCACCACCATCCGGGCAACCGATGCCACTGCCACCGCCGTCGCATCCAGTGCTCCTCCCCCGCCGGCGACCGCCGGCACCGACGGCGGCCACGCCGCCACCGGCGACGGCCACGCCGCCACCGGCGTCGGCCACGCCGCCACCGGCGGCGGCACCGCCGACGACGGACCCGCCGCGCGCATCCTGACGGTGTGCCTGGGCAATGTGTGCCGCTCACCGGCAGCCGAGGCGTTGCTCGGCGAAGCCGCAGCCCGGTCCGACGTCCCCATCGAGGTGGAGTCGGCCGGGACGTCCGTGGCAACCCCCGGACGGCGCGCCAACCGGCGCATGCGCCGGGCAGCCAGTCGCATCGGCGTCACGGTGAACAGTCGCACCCGGCAGGTGCGCCCCGACGACCTGCAGCACTTCGACCTGGTCGTCGCCATGGACCGGCGCAACCTCGCCGACCTGGTGGCAATGCGAGCAGAGCATGGTGGCCGTGCCGAGATCCGCCTGCTGCGCAGCTTCGATCCATCAGCGACGACGCTGGAGGTCCCGGACCCGTTCCGCGCGCCACCAAGTTTCCACGACTCGGTCCTGGCGTGCATGACCGGGTCGATCGACGGCGTGGTCGCCTGGGCGGCTGATCGGGATTCGTCCCCCGCGGCTCGCGCCGCGTAGTACCACCACACCACCGTCGATGCCCTGTGCGGCTGCCAGCCGCCCGGTGCCGATGAACACCAACGCCGGTCACAGGGTGGCCAAACGGCGCAGCCTTCTGGTTCGGGTCTCGGCGGCGTCACTGTGTCACGCACCCACCCGAGCATCGTCCGCGGGACAACAGGCAGCCATGGCAAGGTCCATCGCGAAGTTGGGACCTCAGCGCAAGAGTTGAGCGGCCGAGTTTTCTGGGACTGAGAGCTTCGCCAACCCGTTCACGCGACGCAATGGCGTGCCAACCACCGCAACCGGCCATCCGTGCCCGACTACCGTTGCAACCATGGCCGTCCCACACCGGTCACCCCGCGATCTGCGACGGCCCGTGGCATCACCGGGAATTCGGGCCTGGGGAGGTTGGGGCGATGACCGTGGATCGGAACTCGGGCGCAATGATCCGAGTGTTTGGCGGCGCAAGCGTTGACAGCGCGGGCGAGCCGGTGAACATCGGCGGGCCCAGACAACGACGCCTGCTGGCCCTGCTGGCCCTGCGCGCCGGTGCCGTCGTGTCCGTGGACTGGCTCGCCCAGCACCTCTGGGATGATCACAACCGACCAGTGGAGACCACGCCGGCGCTCCGCGTGTACGTGTCGCGGCTGCGCGCTGCCATGCCCGGCGACGCAGCGGAGTGGATCGCAACCGCTCCGTCCGGCTACCGATTGGCGGCACCATCCGACGTCGTCGAGCACCTCCACTTCCGCAACCTTCGAACGATGGCAGCGCGCGCGAGCCGTGCCGGCGACCCGCAGACGGCCCACGACGTGCTCGCCGAGGCGCTCACGTTGTGGCGTGGCGATCCGTTCCGTGAGTTGGACGACGTCGCCGTCGCCCGCGCCGAGATCGAGCAGTTGCACGTGGACCGGCTGGAGATGCTCGAAGAGCGATGGGAGGCGGCGCTCGCGCTGGGTCGTCACACCCAGATCACCGGGGAGCTCGCGGCATTCACCTTGGAACACGGTTTGCGCGACCGCGCCGTGCGCCAGCGGGCACTGGCTCTGCACCGCAGCGGCCGCACGGCAGACGGAGTCGCTGTCGTTGCCGAGCATCGGCGGCTGCTGGCCGACAAGACCGGGCTCGATCCCTCGCCGGCCATGGTTGCCCTCGAGGAAGCGCTGCTCACCGGGGATCCGACGCTGGACGTCGGACGGCCGCTGCGTGGCTACACGATGCTCGAGCAGACGGCCCGCGGAACATTCTCGGTGGTCTGGAAGGGTCTCCAGCCCTCGGTTGACCGACCGGTCGCCATCAAGCAGATCCGCGCCGAGCTGGCGTCGCGACCGGGCTTCATCCGCCGCTTCGAGTCCGAGGCACGCCTGGTCGCGCGCCTCGAACATCCCCACGTGGTCCCGCTGATCGACTACTGGCGTGACCCCGGTTCGGCGTACCTGGTCATGCAGTGGATGGCCGGGGGCACCCTCGAGGACAAACTGCGTGCAGGGCCGCTCGAGCTCGAGGAAACCCTTGCCTTGGCGAGTCAAGTGGGCGCAGCCCTGTCCGCCGCACATGCCCGAGGGGTCGTCCACCGTGATGTCAAGCCGGCGAACATCCTCTTCGACGAGTTCGGGAACGCGTTCCTCGGTGACTTCGGCATCGCCGCGACGCCCACGACCGGTGGCCACGACGACGTCAGCCGGGCAGACCCTCAGGGTTTGGCAGTGGGGACTCCCGCATACGCTTCGCCGGAGCAGGCCCGTGGAGACCGGCCGGGGCCGCCAGCGGACCTGTTCAGTCTTGGCGTCGTCCTGGTCGAGTGCCTGACCGGCGCCGTGCCCGAACGGCGCGCGTCCACGGACGACGCCGATTCGTCCTCCCAGCAGCTCCTGACGGGTCGGCCAGCGGTGCCCGAGAACCTGGGAGTCGCACTGCAACGGGCGACGATCGACGACCCACAACGACGCTTCTCGACCGCCGATGAGCTCCTCGCTGCCCTCGGGGTGGCTCCCCGGCCGGTCCTCGGTTCGGCTGGCGACGTCGGGTTTGCACGGTCAATTGACCTGCCCGATCCCTACGTCGGGCTGCGAGCCTTCGACGATGGCGACGCCGAACGGTTCTTCGGTCGCGACGCCTTGGTCGCGGAGGTGACGGCACGGCTGCGGAACGTGGGACCGGAATCGCGGTGCGTCGCTGTGGTGGGCCCGTCGGGCTCCGGCAAGTCGTCGGTGGTGCGTGCCGGGGTGGTGCCGGCACTTCGGGCGGGGGCCGTGCCCGGGTCCGAAGACTGGTTCGTCACGACGATGGTCCCGGGCAACGATCCGTACGCCTCGCTCGAGGCTGCCCTGTTGAGGGTGGCCATCGACCCGCCTGCGTCGCTGCCGGACCGGCTCCGCAGCGGCCCGACCGGGATCGTGGAAGGGGCTCGTCTCTGCATGCCCGACACCGATGCGGTCGTGGTGGTGGTCGTGGACCAATTCGAGGAGGTGTTCACCAACTCGCCCGGAAGCGTCGTCAACTCGTTTCTGGCCGCCATGGCGACAGCGGTGAACGACGACAAGTCCCCGCTCAGGCTCGTGCTGACCGTGCGTGCCGACCACTACCACCGACCGCTTGGGCATCCGAGCTTCGCGGGGGTGCTCAAGCGGGCTGCGATCGACGTGACCCCGATGACCGCAGTTGAACTCGAGCAGGCCATCACTCGGCCCGCCCGGCCGCTCGGAATCCGCTTCGAGCAGGGCCTCGTCGCTCGCATCGCCGCGGACGCGGTCGGAAGGATCGGGTCGCTGCCGCTGCTGCAGTACGCGCTTGGCGAACTGTTCGACCGACGCGAGGGCGCGCTGATCACCAGCGTCGCGTATGACCGGATCGGTGGTCTCACAGGGGCACTGACCTCACGGGCGGAGCAACTCCACCTCGAGGGGGACGACGACGAGCGCGCGGCGACGCGGCGGCTGTTCGGACGCCTGACCAATCCATTGGAACAAGGGCCGGACATTCGTCGTCGGGTCCCACTGGCCGACCTGGAGCATGACGCCCCGACCCGCGTCGTCGTGGCACGGTTCGGCGAGGCACGGCTTCTGACGTTCGACCGCGACGAGTGGACGCGCGCTCCGACCGTCGAGGTCTCGCACGAGGCCCTGCTGCGGGAGTGGCCGCGGCTTGCCGACTGGCTGACGACTGATCGAGACCTGCTCCGGACATCCGAGCAAGTGGCGGCTGCGGCCAGTGCCTGGGACGAGGGCGGGCGGGTCCCCGCAGACCTTTACCGGGGCGGTCGGCTGGAGGCGGCAGCCACGCTGGCGGCCAACTCCCCCGAGCACCTGCGACCGCTTGATCTTGCCTTCATCGAGGAATCGACGCGCTTTGCTGAACAAGCCCGTTTACAGGACGCGGCACGGCTCACTCGACTGCGGCGTCTGGTCGTGGGCACCGCCATGGCGCTCGTCGTGGCGGTGTTGGCGGCTGGTGTTGCGATTGGCCAGCGGCAACGGGCTGTCGCGGCCGCCCGTGAAGCAGAACTGCAGTCGCTCGTCGCGCTGTCGGGATCCCAGATCGACCAGGATCCCGACCTGGCCATCCTGCTGGCACTCGAGGCACACCGACGCGCCCCGGGCAGCGCCACGGAAGGCGCTGTGCTCGCGGCGCTCGCTGGCGGTACGGCTGTCAGCAGGATTGCGAGCGTGCCGATCGTCGGTGACCTGGACGAGTGCCCCTGGGTGGGCACGGACGCCACGAACGTCCCGCAGTTCGGTGTCGTCGACGGACTGCTTGCCGTCGGTGGGCCGGGCGACGACACCGTCTCGTTCCTGGGACCAGCACCAGCGGACTGCGTGTACTGGTTGATGAACCCGGAGCGGTCACGGATGGTGGTGATCGGTCCCGAAGAACCCGGACAACCACTGGCGATCGACGCCCCGCGACAGCTGTATCACGGCGAGGGTGTCGACCTGGGGCCGGGACTGCCGTTGACCAGGGACCAGTGGGTGCTGGCCACCGGCTTCCTGGCCCAGGACCGGTTGGCGCTGGTCGACTGGGCCGAGGCTCGAGCCTTCGTGGTGGACGCGATGACTGGCGTCGGGATCGGTACCGGGGTCACCGGCGAGTTCGTGAGTGGCAGTGCGATCACCGAGGACGGGATGCGCTTCGTGGTCGGCTTCGCCAACCCGAGCGATCCGGACAGGACCGGCGAACTCTTCGTCGTCGATGCAGCGACTGGCGAGTCATCATTCTCGATCGTCACGAGCGCACCGCCATCCGCGATCGACATCGACGAGCGGACAGGCGACATCGTGGCTGCCCTGGAAGGCGGCCGGGTCGTGCGCATCGACCCGGCGGTGGGCGAGATCCACGACGTCTCGCGGGTGACGACGACCTCGCCGATGCAGCAGCTGCGCGTCCTGGACGACGGCCGGATCATTGTCGTGTCCGCCAGCCAGATCGAGGTCATCGAGAGCTCGGGCGAGGTTGGTCGCATCGTGCCGGTCCGAGACATCGAGGAGATTGGCGTGACCGTCGATGGCCGAGTCCGGGCCACGACGAGCGACGACCGCTGGGAGACCTACGACGTCGACGGCAACGCACTGACCGAAGCCACGATTCCCTTCGGCGAGCGCGGCACCGTGGTGATCGCGCAGGGACGAGCCGTGGTGACATATCCCCCCGACGGTCGACAGGAGGTCATCGAGCTGTCGACGGGCGCGCGCGAGCCGCTCGAAGTCGGACCTGCCGATGGCGTCCTCATCGGCGCGGAGCCCTACCAGGGTGGCTTCTGGGCGTTGACCGTCGCCCCGTTCACGATGACCCACTGGCGCGACGGCGATCTCGTCGCCGAGGTCGAGCTTCCGGGTTCGGTGCCTGAACCCACCGGCGGCTTCATCGTCGCCTCGTCGCGTCCTGACGACCCGTGGCTTCTGTGGATCGAGGAGCGGGGCTGGCGCATTTCGTTGGACCCCGGCGATGCTCGGGTCCTGCAGGAGTTCGGGCCGGCGGAGGCTGCGGCGGCCGTGCCGAGCCTCGACGGCGGGGCCCACACGATCTCGCCGCTCGGAGTGGTCACCACCCATGGGCCAGGAGGCGATGTCGTCGGGACCTTCGACACGGACCTGGTTGCCGTCCGCGGCGCCGTGCCAGATCCGGCCTCGGATCGCTTCTTCGTGTTCTCCGGGATGCGCAGCGGCGTCGTGGTCGTGGACCCGGTGGCACAGACGACACGGCAACTGTCGATCGGGCAGGTCGTGAGCAGCCTCACCGTCTTCGGCGACGCCGCGCACCGCATCGTGGTCGCGACCGAGGACGGTGCCGTCAGGCTCTGGGACGTGGCCGACGATCGTCTCCTGGGCGTCGCCTACCAGGGCACCGGCGCCACCTCGGCGAGCTCGTGGTACGACCGCGCCACCGACACGGTGTGGGTGGTCACGGGTGAGCGGCTCGTCCAGATCCCGGTGGAACCCGAACGCTGGATCGCGAAGGCCTGCGCAGCGGTGGGTCGCGACCTGACACCAGACGAGTGGGACCAGTACGTCCCGGGAGGAGGTGACCCAGTGCCCGTCTGCACGTTGTAATGCAGCTGTAGGGCAGATCTGGGAGCGTCCATGGCACGAGGCGGCCGAACTCGTCGGTAGCCACGACCAGGAGACAACAACGATGACCCGGACCTTGCAGACAACCCGGCGAGCAGCCCTCGCCACGATTGCCACGGCAGTCCTGCTGGCCACGGCACCAGCGAGCGCGCTGGCAGTTCCACCCGAAGTGGACCACCTCACCATCGACGATGCGTTCGTCGACACCGACCTCTGCGGATTCCCGATCGACGTGGTGGCGCAGGGCACCGTCACCATCAGGTCGTTCTTCGACAAGCAGGGCGAGTTGGTCAAGGGCATCGCCCACGTCAGTCTCAGTTTCACCGGCTCGACGGACAGCGGCGTGGTCCACCAGAGGACCCGCGCCAACGAGCACAGGGACTTCACGGGTGATGGTCCGCCGACCCTGCGCATCACTGGTCTGCTCGGCCACGTCACGGCTGCAGGACGAGTCCTCAGCATCGAGGCCGGCCAGTCCGTGGAGGTGCCGCCCGGCAATCGCGTCTCGTTCTCGGGCAACGAACTGGCCGAGGAAGACGTCGCGGCCAGGTGCGAGGCGCTGTCACAGTGACCGGGTGACGCCCGGGCCCCACACCACTCCGATCGCGGGAAGTGCCCGTGCCCGCGATCGAGTGGCCTACGGTCGGCGGACGCCACAGAGGAGGGCGCCATCGCCATGCACCACAGTCATGGGCTCTTGCTGTGGCGAGAACGGGCCGGTGCCATCGAGGTCCTGCTCGGCCACATGGGAGGCCCGTACTGGGCCCGAAGGGACGCGGGGGCCTGGACCATTCCGAAGGGCCTGGCCGAGTCCGGCGACACGAATCCCACCGCGACGGCCGAACGCGAATTCCGGGAGGAACTTGGCCAACCGGCACCCCCGTCCGACCCCACCCACCCGGACCTCGACCTGGGGTCGCACCGCGCCAGCGGCAAGGAGATCCACGTGATCGCCCGCCGGGGTGACCTCGATCCCGGCGCCGCGACCGGCGGCACCTTCACGATGGAGTGGCCACCGAAGTCGGGTCGCGCACAGGAGTTCCCGGAGGTCGACCGTGCCGCGTGGATGGGCACCGCCGACGCCCGCGTGGCGCTGGCCGGCAACCAGCGCGTCTTCCTCGATCGGCTCCTCGACGATCTCCTCGATCAGCTCCTCCTCGACCGGCGGCTCCTCGGTCGCGACGATCTCCGGCTCGGGCTGGAGGAAGAGGAGGTAACCGACGACCGAGGCCCCAGCGAGCAGGAGCAGCCCT
>Ga0102946_1000734_pt1 | contig 11408 bp, 8 predicted proteins | sample SalPon2A_A_D1_MG_FD_78209 | JGI IMG/M metagenome (GOLD analysis project Ga0102946, IMG submission 78209) | Soil microbial communities from South San Francisco under conditions of wetland restoration - Salt Pond MetaG R2A_A_D1_MG | ecosystem: Environmental > Terrestrial > Soil > Wetlands | place... | reverse complement strand
ATCGCCGGCTTTATGTTTGCTGGCTCAGCAAGCGCGGCGGTCAAGTGGAGCGACGTTTTTGACGGTAACTATTTCTCACCATCGGCAGATGGACGCGGTATTTCCGTGCTTTCAGCGCCCCAGGCAGATGGTTCAACACTGTTTTTTGGCGCGTTGTTCACCTACGACGAAAACAACGAGCCGGTCTGGCTGATTCTGTTCTCACCGTTCCTGGAACATGAGTTTGAGCGTAACGACGTGGACATCCTCCTGTATTCAGGTGGCGAATTTGCCGGTGACTTCGACCCAGCGCAGGGTGTTTCAGTTGGCACAGCTTCGGTGACTTTGAATTCCTGTAACAGCCTGTCTGTAAACCTGGATATGAATGACGATTCCGGCTTCCCGGATTCAGACCTGGGTGATCTTCGACCCGTGGACGGACCAGCCGAAAGCTGCGTTTACAGGGAGGAGTTCTCCAGTTGTCCTGCGTTCTCAACCCCGTTGGGACTGGTGCCTCGTGGTTGCGTACTGAGTGGCGTGATTACCGATGATATCGTCCTGACGAACGAGATCACATGGGTTCTTGATGGCCTGGTTCGGGTTGGTGATGACAACGCCAATTCGGCAACCATCTGGATTGAACCAGGTACGGTTATGATCGGTGCCGGACAGTCTGCTGACTACCTCTATATCAGCCCTGGCTCACAGATCTATGCCAATGGCACACCAACTGCCCCTATCGTGCTGACAAGTCCCCAGGATGGCTTCAGTGCTGAATTCGGCAGCCCAAACCCCGGAGATGTTGGCGGCCTTGTCATTTCCGGAAACGCACCTGCCAATGCATGCCCGGAAGCCCCGTTCAACTGCTTCTCGGAATTCGACCAGAGCCAGCGTTTTGGAGGCGATGACCCATATGACTCCAGTGGCGAAGTCAGCTATTTCCAGGTTCGTTACGCGGGAATTGAATTCCAGCCAAATGCCGAAGTAAATTCCTTTACTTTCCAGGGCGTGGGCGCTGGCACTAAAGTTCATCACCTGCAGGCGTACCGTGGCCAGGACGATGGCGCTGAGTTTTTCGGCGGCACAGTTAACGTTAAATACATGGTTGTTACCGAAGGCGGTGACGACGCGGTCGACTGGGATCTTGGTTACACCGGTCACCTGCAATACGGCCTGGTGATTCATGGCGAAGGGTTCGGTGAAGGCTTCGGTATCGAGGGCGCCAGCAACCCGGACGGCTTTGACGCCATGCCTCGTGCTACCCCGACCGTGGCCAATTACACCTTCCTGGGCAATGGCAATGGTGACTCTGGCATCCAGTTCAAGGACGGTTCAGGCGGAAATATATACAACACCATTGTCGATGGCTTTCCAATTGGCTGTATCCAGTGGAATGATGCCCCGGCGACTTACGATGCAGCAGGCACACCTGCTTCACCGAATACCGATGTGAGTTCTTTCAATGGTGTGATCATCAACTGCGGCACTGACTTTGTCGATGGCGACGATGCGCCTTATTCGGTTGGAGATTTCTTCAACAGCAACGCATTCGAAAATAATGAGTCTGCAAATCCGCAACTGAATGGTTACATGCCCAATGCAAACTCCCGGGCATTGAGAAACAGTGTCAACATTGCTGAAATCACCGGCAATGAGTTCTTCGACAACACATTCTACCGTGGTGGATTCGACGGCCAGAGTGACTGGACCGACGGTTGGACCCACCAGGTATCAGGTGGTCAGTAAACGTAAAAGACTGAAAAAGTCGAAACCATGAAAAGGGCCGGGAAACCGGCCCTTTTTTTATGTGTCATTCGAGCACGCCACGCTCGCAAACACGGTGCAAACTGGACGGAGAGTCAGGTATGGACAGTTCGGCAATCTGATGAGCTGCCGCCAAACCGGCCTGATGATTCAGGAGGATTTGACTGTGCTGAGCTGTTCCATGACCTCATCGAGGCTGGTGTGACGAATGTCACGGCCATGCACCAGGTAAAACACATACTCGGCGATATTTTCACAGCGGTCACCCATTCGCTCCATGGCACGGGCCGCCCATAATATTTTCAGAATGTCGGGAATGTTCTTTGCATCTTCGGCCATGTAAGTCATGAGATGCCTGGTAATGGACTGGTACTTGTTGTCGACCTTGGCATCCGCCTTGACCACTTCGACCGCCGTTTCGACGTCTGTACGAGCGAAAGCGTCAAGTACCATCCTCAGTTGCTGCCGCACCAGCGTTGCCATGTGTTCTATTTCCTGACGAACTTCACTGCGCATCGACCCGCTGGAATCTTCCACAACCATCTTGGCCACACGCTTGGCCTCATCGCCGATTCGCTCCAGGTCAGTGATGGTCTTGATGACCGCCATGACAAGCCGCAAGTCGGATGCCGCCGGCTGGCGCAGAGCCAGGATACGGGTGCATTCCTCGTCAATCTCAACTTCGAATGAATTCACCCGAACGTCATTTTGAACGACATGCGCAGCCAGCTCGGAATCCCCATTGACCAGGGCAAGCGTGGCGAAACGAAGCTGCTCTTCAACCACGCCGCCCATCTGGAGAACGTTGCTGCGAACTTCTTCGAGTTCCGCATTGTACTGCTGGGAGATGTGTTGACCGAGATTGAGCTTGTCCATCTTTTGAGTTCCCTTTCAAAGCAGCCTGTTTACAAAATTATCGCGCCATGCGCCGTGATGCAAGAAACTGCCAAATCAGGCGGACAGAATCAGGCGGACAGAATGACTTAACCGTACCTTCCGGTGATGTAGTCCTCAGTGCGCTTGTTACGAGGGTTGGTAAACACCTGGTCGGTATTGTCATACTCCACCATTTCGCCCAGGTACATAAACGCGGTTTTATCTGAAACCCGGGCCGCCTGCTGCATGTTGTGCGTCACAATTATGATTGTGAATTGCGCCTTGAGTTCATTTATCAGCTCTTCGACCTTGAGGGTGGAAATCGGGTCGAGTGCAGAACATGGTTCATCCAGGAGGATGACTTTGGGTTGAACCGCAATCGCGCGGGCAATCACCAACCGTTGCTGCTGACCGCCGGACAGGCCGAGAGCAGACTCATTCAGCCGATCCTTTACCTCTTCCCATAAAGCAGCACCTTTCAGGGCACTCTCGACCGCCCGATCGAGTTGCTGCTTACGCTTGATGCCCTGGATCCTGAGGCCATAGGCGACATTTTCAAAAATTGATTTGGGAAACGGGTTCGGTTTCTGAAAAACCATGCCAACACTGCGACGCAATTCAGCTACATCGACCGACGCGTCATGGACGTTTCGTCCATTGACCGTTATTTCACCCTGGATCACACAATTGGGAATCAGGTCATTTAGCCTGTTGAAACACCTCAGCAGCGTGGATTTTCCACAGCCGCTGGGGCCAATGAAAGCGGTCACCTGTTTTTCCGGAATATCAAGATTGATATCCCGCAAGGCCTGCACCTTGCCGTAGTGAAGATTTAAATCACGCACCGTCACCGCAACCACGTCCTGCTCAGACTCTTGCTGACTTTCAACCTGAAGCTCAATCTGTGCATTGTCATCGGCAGCTGTATCGGCAGCCGCAGATGTATGCAAAGGCAGTTCCCTTTCCTGGTTCAAGTTTCGAGTCCTTTGTATCTCTCGCGCAGACGGTTTCGAAGTCGAATTGCCGCAGCGTTCAGAAGTAACGTGACCAAAACAAGCAGCATTGCGGTAGCGTAAACCAGTGGACGTGCTGCTTCCACATTCGGGCTCTGGAATCCGACGTCATAGATATGAAAACCAAGGTGCATGAATTTGCGTTCAAGGTGCAGGAACGGAAACTGTCCGTCAACCGGGAGTGATGGCGCCAGCTTGACCACACCAACCAGCATTAAAGGCGCGACTTCTCCTGCGGCCCGGGCCACAGCAAGAATCAAGCCGGTCATTATTCCCGGGCTGGCCACCGGCAGCACTGTTCGCCACAGCGTTTCCCACCGGGTTGCGCCCAGTGCCAGGCTGCCCTGGCGTAAAGATGACGGAATTCGGGACAAACCCTCTTCTGTGGAGATGATGACGACCGGAAGCGTTAATAGTGCCAGGGTGAGTGAAGCCCAGAACAGCCCGCCGGTTCCAAACGTTGGCATGGGCAACGCTTCTTCATAGAACAATTCATCGATGGTGCCACCGACCGCATAGATAAAGAATCCCAGGCCAAAGACACCGTATACGATGGAAGGCACGCCAGCCAGGTTGCTGACTGCAATCCTGATTGTGCGGGTGAGCAAACCCTGCTTTGCATACTCACGCAGATAAATTCCTGCTATTACCCCGAACGGAAAAACCACGACAGTCATGATAAAAACCATCAGCACCGTTCCGAATATGGCCGGGAATATCCCACCTTCAGTGTTTGCCTCACGAGGTTCCTCTGAAACGAACGCCCAGAAAGCGCCAAAGAAATGCATGACCTTGTGGCTGAAACTCATATCGTTTGGACGCCAGGCTTTAACAACGTCAGCCATGCTGAGCTGCACCTGCTCACCTTCAGCAGTCTCAAGAATGACGGTGTCTTTCTGAATTTGCTCGTACAGTGAAGTCAGCCGGGCTTCATATTTCAGATACTCAGCTTCCAGCGCGTTGCGCTCCGACTCTATTTCCGAAAATGGTTCCGTAGCTGATACCTCATCGAGCAGAAGACGCCTTTCCTGTAACCGCAGTTGCTCCATTCGGTGGTTGATTTTGCCAACCTGGTCGCGCTCAATTTCACGAATGTTCGCCCTCAGGCCTGCAGTCTGTTCAATTCCCGCCTGGAATTCTTCCCACACATCGCTGCTTTGCAGTAGCTGGCCATCGCGTCTGAGGCCGCGCACATAACCGATAAAAACGCCCCACTCGGCACGTTCAACCACAACCGCACTCAGGGGGCGGGTTTGCTGCCGGATATTGGGGGTGAGTATCCATCGGAAATCCTGGTCTTCAAGATCGCGGTTGCCGATTTTCAACAAAATGCGCTCTATTTCGTTGGCATCACTTTCGATGGCTGCCCCGGACTCCTGAAGGCGCGCCAGGCTGATGGTTTCACGATCCCGAACCTGTCCCATCAGGGTCATGCGTTCATTCGATCGATCGTCATAGACGTAGCGATCAACCGGTGTCGGCCAGAAATGGGCGAACCCCCTTGCCACCAGCATGCTGACAAGCCCGCCGACCAGCAAAATCAAAATGGCAACCGCGGCGGCATTGAGCCAGATCCATGGTGCGCCTGATTTTATCCACTGTCGCATGATCATCGTGTGTGCCTAGAGGCTGGAGTACTTCTGTCGCAAATGCTGACGCACAACCTCAGCGCCCGTATTGACGATGAAAGTGAAAACAAACAGGACCAGTGCGGCCAGGAACAATACCCGGAAATGCGAGCTGTTGACCGCTGACTCTGGCATCTCGACCGCGATGTTGGCCGCAAGGGTGCGCATTCCTTCAAACACATTCCAATCCATGATGGGCGTATTGCCACTGGCCATCAGTACAATCATGGTTTCACCCATTGCGCGCCCGAATCCGATCATCAGGGCAGAGAAGATGCCCGGACTGGCGGTTGGCAGAACCACGCCGAGAACGGTCTGCCACGGGGTCGCTCCCAGGGCCAGCGAACCCATCGACAATGACTTTGGAACCCCGTAGAGCGCATCCTCGGCAATCGAAAAAATAGTCGGAATGACAGCAAACCCCATCGCACAGCCCACGACCAGTGCATTGCGCTGGTCATAGTCAATTCCTGCCTGCTGGGTCAGCCAGGTCCGCAAATCGCCGCCAAAAACCAATCCCTGAACGGGATCCGCCAACCAGATGGCCAACATGCTGAGAATCACGATCACAGGGATCAGCAAAAGGGGTTCTGTGCCTTCACTGATCATTTGCTTGAAGTGTCCGTTATAGCGATGCCATCCCCACGCAAAAACCAAAACACCCACCGGCACCAACAAAAGCACCATAAAAATTCCTGCCAGGTGCTTCTCCAGAAACGGCGCAAACCAGAGACCAGCGAGAAAACCCAGGACTACCGTTGGCAGTGCGGCCATGATTTCAACCGCCGGCTTTACCACCTCGCGTATGGCCGGTGCGAGGAAATAGGCTGTATAAGCCGCAGCCATCAGCGCCAGGGGCATTGCAAAAAGCATGGCGTAAAGTGCTGCCTTGAGTGTTCCAAACACCAATGGTGTCAGGCTGAATTTGGGCTCGAAATCTGTGTTTGCTGCTGATGATTGCCAGACATAATCCGGCTCAGGGTAGTTTTCGTACCAGACCTTTTCCCACAAGTTGGACCAGGAGACGTCGGGATGGGGGTTCACAATATCCTGTAACTCAAAGTGTCCCGTTGGACCTTCGACCAGGATCCCATTGGCACGAGGCGCCAGGCCGACACGCTCGGCTTTCTCACCAAGCGCAACTTCCAGCACCCGTCTTTCGGCAGTGCTGTGATAGAAGCCCAGCCTGCCCAGAGCATCCAGCGCGATAAATCCTTTACGTCGCGGCTCCGCAACAATCTCCCGGATGGCCCCTGGTTGTGGGGGAAACTCGCGAACCAGTTGTAAGTTCGTGCCCTGATTTTCACTGCGCACAGGAAAGGCTTGCCTGATCCTGCCCTCACTATCTCCTGCCAACACTGAAATTCCGCCAAGGAGCATGGTTAGCTCGGTGATTTCGTCCCCGGACAGTTTCAGGGCTTGCCGATGCTCCAGGGTATCCAGATCAAGGCGGTGAACATTGCCAGGACGGTCTCCGAGATAGATCCAGGAGCGATTGCCGCTTACTGCGACAGTGGTCGGAGAGATCTCCAGTTGACGAGACTGGCTCGCTGTTTCCAGCGCCAGTTCTCCGGTCAGCATGTTTACTCGCTTTTCGGCCCGATAGACACTCAGCAAGCCGTCTTTGGTGATGGCCGCTATGGTCAACTCGCGTTCATCGTCGACCATGGCGATATCAACAACCGCACCACCAGCGGATATCAATGGACCCGGGCCATAGGGATATTCGATCGTCGGCACCACAACCCGCTGGTCAACGCCCTGGCTGTAATCCATCGAATACCGGTGTGCCAGGACATAGACCTGACCTTGCGAATTAACAAGCGCCACCTGATCGGGACCAGCGGAACTTCCAACCGCAAGCACCAGGTCCTGATCACCCACATCCAGCCTGAAAGATTCGATCAAATCTCCGGAGGTGATTTCGAAAAAACGGGCAGTGCCTTCCCGGGATATTCTGAACCCAACCTCCTTCTGTTCTTCCAGTGAAAGCCAGACAGGTTGGCTTGCGACCCACGACACGCGGTCCGGCGTTGAGATTTTTTCAGATGAAGCCGGCGTAAAAAGCGGAAAAACCACCCACAACAAATAGAAGAAAATCATCCCGATGGCGGCAATGACCAGGATCCCACCCGATGCGATGGTCCAGCGAGCCAGGGAGTCTTTTCTGGAGCGCCAGCGGTGGTGCTTGCTGGATCCGCTCACCTCTTGTTGGAAGCCGTCAGGTGTCACGGCACTGATTGTAACCAAGCAGCCTGTGCATTGTTGCCTCCGGAACGCTGGCAAAGTTTCAGATTAGAGCCAAAATATTTCAATTTGGTGACATCAAAATTGTTTCGTTCTTTTTGTCATTACGTCTTGATATATCTCCACAACTACTGATAATCAGGGACCCCCTGGAATTTCAGCTACTGGAGAAGCAAATGACAACGAGTTACCTGAGCGGAATATTCGGTGCCTCGCCGGTACGACCGCTTCAAAAACACATGGAGAAAGTCATTGACTGTGTAGCTGAATTCAAGCCATTTGTTGATGCCATGCTGGCAGAAGATCAGGACGAGCAGGACCGTCGTCACCTGATGATTATAGAGCGTGAGAATGAAGCCGACCTGCTCAAGAAAGAGTTGCGGCTGCACCTGCCCAAGAGTCTGTTTATGCCAGTCGATCGCAGAGACGTACTGGAGGTGCTGGCCTTCCAGGATCGGGTTGCAGGAGGCGTGCGCAGCGCAGCAGGTCTCATCATTGGCAGGCGAATGAATTTTCCCGAACCCCTGCGAGATGCTTTTCGGGCCCTTGTGGTCAGGTGCACGGACGCCTGCCACAGCGCTTATTCAGCGATCTGTCAGCTCGACGAATTGATCGAGACCGGTTTCGGTCCAAATGAAATCGAACTGGTCAACGCGAAACTGCAGGAGTTGGACGACATTGAGCAGGATACTGACGAACAACAGGTCTCACTGCGACAGCAGCTATTCGAACTGGAGAGCGGGATCCCGCCTGTCGATGTCATTTTTCTATACGACATCATCTCCAAAACCGGGGGAATAGCTGATCGGGCTCAAAGAGTCGGCAGTCGATTCCAGCTAATGTTGGCGAAATAACGAGAGGAAAGGCCATGGAGTTCTCCATCTGGTATTTAGTGCTCGCCGCCGCATTTGGCCTTTTCATGGCCTGGGGCATCGGCGCTAATGACGTCGCCAACGCCATGGCCACTTCGGTAGGGGCTCGAGCACTTACCCTTAAACAAGCCATTGTCGTGGCTGCTATTTTCGAATTTGCCGGGGCATTTCTTGCCGGGGGCAATGTCACAGCGACGATTCGCAAAGGAATCATTGATGCAACGCCGATTTCCGGCAATCCCGAGATATTAATCTTTGGAATGTTAGCTGCGCTGCTGGCAGCCGGCACCTGGTTATTGATTGCCTCTCATCGCGGCTGGCCTGTCTCGACCACGCATTCCATCATTGGCGCCATCGTGGGTTTTGCCGTGGTGGGTATTGGCGCCCATTCCGTGCAATGGGGACAGGTTGGACAAATCGCCATTTCCTGGATCATCTCTCCAATGCTCTCAGGTGTCATGGCTTTCCTGTTGTTCATGAGTGTTCAGAAACTGATCCTGGATACGGATGATCCTCTGGGTAAAGCGCGGAGATATGTGCCCTTGTACATCTTCCTGGTCGGCTTTGTCATGGCCCTGGTTACGCTGGTCAAGGGTCTCTCGCATGTAGGTATTGAGGTCACCACAGCCCAGACCTACCTGCTGGCCATTGGTGCCGGGCTAATCACCATGACAATCGGAATCTGGGGCATCAGTCGAATTCAAACCGTGGAGATAGAAGAGGATGAGTCTCGATTTACCACGGTAGAAAAAATATTCGGCATCCTGATGATTTTTACTGCTTGCGGCATGGCATTTGCGCACGGCTCCAATGATGTTGCCAATGCAGTCGGCCCCGTCGCTGCCGTGGTTTCCATTGTCAGTTCAGGTGAAGTTGCACAACAATCGCCACTGGCAACCTGGGTTCTTCTGCTGGGTGCCATCGGTATTGTCGTCGGCCTTTCGACTTATGGCTGGCGGGTGATCAAGACGGTGGGGCGCAAAATCACTGAACTGACACCATCGCGTGGTTTCGCTGCTGAACTTGCAACTGCAACGACCGTGGTTCTGGCCTCCGGAACCGGGATCCCGATCTCTACAACCCATACCCTGGTCGGTGCAGTTCTGGGAGTAGGCATGGCGCGCGGCATCGGCGCTCTCAACCTCGGTGTGGTCGGGAAAATCATGCTTTCCTGGGTGGTGACTTTACCTGCGGGCGGAATTCTTGCCGTGATTTTCTTTTATATTCTCAAGGCGATCTTTTCATCCTGACGCATAATGCCTGTTCGGCCTGCCAGAACACTGGTTTGCGATGAAACAAAAAATCTACATTCGCCCTCTTGAAACGATCGATGCAGATGGCATCAGTTCGTCCGCAAAACATCGCTCCGAATTCAGGTTTTCGACTGCCAGGCTGAACGAAATTCTGACGGATCGTTGTTTGCTGGAAGCCAGGCTTGGAAGACAACCGGCTGCCGTTGCCGGCCTGGACCTGGGTCGCCTTGCCATTGATGGTCCATGGAACATAGCGACGCCCACAAACCCTGATGTTCACCGCAAAATCATCGTCGCATTGGAACGATTGGCTGTCAGCTATGGACTCAAAAGGCTCTGTGCGCACCCAAACAAGAGTCTGACCGGGATTTTCAGGGATTGCGGTTACCGGCAATCCGGGAAAGGATGGTCACGCTCCATCATCAGGCGCACCACCCGTTTCGGACGCATGGTCAGGGATATCGGAAAAGAACTCGGTATACCGGGTGACTACGGCGCTCTGCATCGGCTTCGCCTTCAACCGGAAGCTGTAAAACTATCCTCAATCGGCAAAGACATTTACGAAAGGCAACAGAAAATGACGCCTGGGGCTGCTGATTCGTGGAAAAAAATGGTCAAAGCCGCCAGCGCGGATGACATCATCATCCAGCCTGTGTCCGCCTTCCGCTCGGTTGATTACCAGGCCGGCCTTGTGCGTCGCAAGCTGGAAAAAGGCCAGTCGATGGAGCAGATCCTTTCCGTCAGCGCAGCACCTGGTTACAGCGAGCACCACACCGGCAATGCCATCGACATCACCACACCCGGTTACGATGTACTGGAAGAGCCATTCGAGGATAGCCCTGCTTTTGAATGGCTGAGCGAGAACGCTGCTGATTTCGGATTTATCCTTTCCTACCCCAGGAACAATCGCCATGGTGTCTGTTACGAGCCCTGGCACTGGTGCTGGCGGCGTTAGGTATTCTCAAATACATCCCTGTAGATTCGGATGCGGCCGCGACGGCGTCGGCTCCTGATTACGACACTTCGTGTCTTTCATCACGTCGCCTTTGGCCTGCTTCCATGCCGCATACGGTTTTTAAAAGACACGCCCGTGCAACTGCATTGGAGATGCCCTTCAAAAACCCGTCGTAAATACATCCCTGTAGACTCGGATGCGGCCTCCCTGCCGCATACGGTTTTTGAAGGGCATCCCCAACACAGTTCGAAGGTGAGTGCGAGACTGAAACCTCTGGTATTCCTGCCACGCGTTCTTGCAGCGATTCCATTCCCCACCCTCAGTTCCAGGCAGAGTGGATCTGTTTGAAAACACGCTGTGAATACATCCATGTACGCTCGGATGATTCATCCCTGAATCATACGGTTTTCAAACAGTCCCACTCTGCCCGGAACTGTCGTGCCTGGAAAAAGCGCTCCGCGGCGTGATTCATCGACGAGCCTGCCGAGGACGACATGGATTTTCAAAACTCTCGCCAACAGGGATGTTGGCGCGAAGCCTCCAGGGAAGGATTTACGGCGGGTTTTGAAAAGCCTTGTCGCTCTCGGCTTCGAAACCACTGTTTTACGTGTGTTGAAGTCAGATGGACTTCGACAGGCGCTTTTTAATGCAGCGAACCCGAAACCTGGACCGTCTTATCTGATTCGTTTTCAACTTTGGCTGCAAGGTCGAAAGGCAGATTGATCTGCTCCAGCCCCAGTCGTGAAAGCAAACCTCTCAGCTCAGTTTGCAATAAGGGGTACAACTGACGCGTCAGGCTGGCGTGGTTGGCCGTGAATACT
>Ga0102946_1000733_pt1 | contig 11418 bp, 7 predicted proteins | sample SalPon2A_A_D1_MG_FD_78209 | JGI IMG/M metagenome (GOLD analysis project Ga0102946, IMG submission 78209) | Soil microbial communities from South San Francisco under conditions of wetland restoration - Salt Pond MetaG R2A_A_D1_MG | ecosystem: Environmental > Terrestrial > Soil > Wetlands | place... | reverse complement strand
GCCAATTCCTTTTCCGCCGCCTCGCGGGCCAGCCGATAACCCTCGTCATACAAACGCAGGTTCTTGTTTGCCTGGTTGCTGTAATTGGCGGCCAGCCCGTCCCAGGCGGCGGCATAAGACGGGTCGATGGCCAGTGCCTGCTGGTACAGTTTGATGGATTGTTCGTAACCGGCGGCCGTGCCCTGCCGCGCCAGGTAGCGTGCCTGCAGCGCCAGCGCATAGGCACGCGGGTCAATCTCCTCGGTCGAGGGCGCCGCGTGCAGTAACGTGATTTTGAGCTGTTCGACCACCGCCGCCGAAATCTCGTCCTGGATGGCGAAGATGTCATCCAGCGAGCGGTCGTAGGTTTGTGACCACAAGTGACTGTCGGAACGCGCATCGATCAACTGCACGGTGATGCGCACTTGTTCACCCGCCTTGCGCACCGAACCTTCGAGGATATGCGCCACTTTCAGTTCCCGGGCGATATCCTCAACCCGGATGTCCCTGCCCTTGTAGGAAAAGGCCGAGGAACGCGATATGACCCGCAATTCGGGTATTTTGCTGAGCAGGTTGAGCAATTCTTCGGCGATGCCGTCGGACAGGTACTCTTGGTCGCCGTCCGGTGACATGTCGTCAAATGCCAGCACCGCGATGGATTTCTCTCCAAAGGGTTCGATCAGCGCCGCGTAACGACCATCCTGCCGGGCCTGTTCCAGCTGCAAGGCGACTTGCGCCTGCCCTTCCGCTTCCCGTTGCGGCGTGAGTACGAACTTGTCGAAGGCGAAATACATCAGGGCTACAGTCAGCACCAGCATGATCGCGCGGTCCAGGGTTTTGCTGCCGCTGGCTTCGCTGTCCAGCCTTTGATCAACCGTTTCCTCTTTCTTCAACCCTTCCGGAGTGAGCCTGAACACCCAGGTAAGAACGAGTGTGGGGATGAAACCAATCGTCAGCGCGATCACCACGATACGTGCCGGGGCGCCATCGAATCCAAACAGGGGGAAAATAGTTCCCGCAACCTGGATCAACAGCCAGGCCACGGCGCCATAGGCGACCGCCATGCGAAAAACGTTGCGGCGTTTGAGTTCGTTGAACAAAGACAAGGCCCGGTTTCTCCATGCCCGTCGAGGTGACAAATCGTAACGCCTGCAAAGACTTCTGCCAACAGGAAAATGACAGGCGCCATCGAGCGGAATTATTGCCGCGACTTCAGGCGACAGGGCCTGGTCAAACAGCTTGATGGGCACAAAACATCCGCCATCTACAGGTACAATTCTGGCAATATGGCGTCCGAACTGCCTATACTCATGCCACGAAAGGTTCCGGGAGGGGGTTGTCATCCAAAAATTCATTGAAGAATTGCGTCGGCGACGCGTTTTCCGGGTGGTTGTGTTGTACGCCATCGCCGGCTGGATCGTGATCGAGGTTTCGGCCACGGTGCTGCCAGGCCTCAACCTGCCGGACTGGACCACCACGATGGTGATCCTGCTAGTGGCGCTGGGTTTCATCCTGGCAGTCGGGCTGGCCTGGGCTTTCGATATCGGTCCCGAGGGCATCGAGCGAACGCCGCCAAGCGGTGAACAGGCGCCAGTTCCCGTAGCACCGACACCACCTGCAACAACGCCTGAAGCCGCTCCCGTGCCCGCAGAACCGGTACCTGCTCCGGTCCCAAAGGCCGTTTCGTCACCGGTGGCGGCCGCGCCTGACGAGGACCGTCGTTCGATCGCGGTGTTGCCTTTCGTCAACATGTCCGGCGATCCGGAGAACGAGTATTTTTCCGACGGCATAGCGGAGGAGATTCTCAACCTGCTGGTGAAGCTGCCGCAGCTGCGCGTGGCCTCGCGTACTTCTTCATTCAAATTCAAGGGCGAAAAAGTCGATATCCCGGAAGTTGCTCAGAAGCTGGGTGTCAGCACGTTGCTCGAAGGCAGTGTGCGCCGCGCCGGTGACCGTGTTCGCATCACGGCGCAGCTGATCGAAGTCGGCACGGATTCACACCTCTGGTCGGAGACCTACGACCGGGAGATGCGCAACGTGTTCGCCATCCAGGACGACATCGCACGGAGTATCGTGGCCGCACTGGAAGTGAAGCTGACCCCGCGCGACCGCCGTGCGCTGCAATACGTGGCGACCTCCGACGCGAAAGCCTACGACTATTACCTGCGCGGCCGGCGTTTTTTCTACGAATTCACCCGGCGGCAGTTTCACAACGCCATCCGCATGTTCCGTAAGGCCATTGAGCAGGATCCGAATTTTGCGCTGGCCTATGCCGGCATGGCGGATGCCTATTCCCTGCTGTACCAGTGGGCGGATTCCTCGGAAGAAAACATCGGCAAGGCCAACGAGGCCAGCATCAAGGCGATCACGCTGGACCCGGATTGCGCCGAGGCCAATGCCGCCCGCGGGACCGCACTGGCCATCAGCGGCAAGCACGATGAGGCCGAGCGCGCGTTTGAAAACGCCATCCTGCTGAACCCGTCGCTTTACGAGCCCTACTATTTTTACGGCCGGGATTGCATGTCACAGGGCAAGTTCGAAAAGGCGGCGCGGTTGTTCAACGAGGCCTGCCGGATCAACCCGGATGACTATCAGGCTCCTTCGTTCCTCTCCATGGCATACGCCGAGTTGGGACGCCGCAGCGAACAGATGGAAGCCACCCGCCAGACGCTGGAACGCGCCGAGAAACACGTCGACCTGCATCCGGACGACGGCCGCGCACTGGCCTTCGGCGCTTACGCCCTGGTGGAACTGGATCAGACGGACCGCGCGCGGGAATGGGCGAAGCGGGCGCTGGAAGCTGACAAGGATGAGCCCGCGATCATTTACAACGTCGCCTGCATGTATGCGCAACTGGAAGAGGTGGACGAGGCCATCACCTTGCTCGAGCGATCGATTTCGCAGGGCTACGGCCACCGCGCCTGGCTGGAGCACGACTCCGATCTCGCGCCGTTGCGCGGTCACCCACGATTCCAGGCGCTGCTCGACCGGATGGGCTGAAGGCGCAGGGGCCGGATCCGCGCCCTTGAAACCACCCCGCTTTTGATCCTCCAATCCTGTACCTCTATAATAGGAGGTTGGCCCAAAAAACCTGACGGTGACACATCTTTTCCATGACAACCCCGGGCAGAGATCCATATCTCGCGCCCCATAGGTACCCCGCCTGATGTGCGGCATCTGCGGCGAGATCCGCTTTGACAACCGGGCGCCCGATCTGAAAGCCATCGAAGAGATGAAACGGCAGATGGAGGCCCGCGGTCCGGATGACGGCGGCACATTCTCTTCCGGCCCGATGGCCTTTGGGCATCGCCGGCTCAAGATCATGGATCTGACTGCCGAATCGGAACAACCCATGGTCGACAATTCCCTGGGTTTGACCATCGTATTCAACGGCGCGATCTACAACCATCCCGAGCTGAGAGACGAACTCAGGGGGATGGGATACTCCTTCTTCTCCGAAGGCGATACCGAGGTCGTGCTGAAGGCTTACGACGCCTGGGGAACGGATTGCCTCGATCACTTCAAGGGAATGTTCGCCTTTGCCATTCGCGAACGCGACAGCGGGAGAACCTTTCTGGCCAGAGACCGGCTGGGGATCAAGCCGCTGTATTACAGCCAGACCAACGATCGATTCCGTTTCGCCTCGTCTCTTCCGGCACTGGTTCGGGCCGGTGAAATCGATACCGAAATCGATCCCGCAGCGCTCAATTTCTATCTCAATTTCCACGCTGTCGTGCCGCCGCCGTACACGATTTTCCAGGGTGTGCGCAAATTGCGGCCGGGACACTATCTCATCATCGAAAAGAACGGGAAGGTAAGCGAGCATTCCTATTGGGGGCTTAACTTCAAGCCGGACGACTCGCTCGATGAAGCCCAGTGGCGTGAAGCGCTGCTGGAACAATTGAGGGCCGCCGTCCGCCGCCGCCTGGTGGCGGCTGTCGACGTGGGCGTGCTGCTGTCCGGGGGCGTCGACTCCAGCCTGCTGGTCGGCCTGATCGCCGAGGCCGGCATTAGCCATTTCAAGACCTATTCGATCGGTTTTGAAACGGTGGGCGAAGAGAGCGGGAACGAATTCATCTATTCCGACCTGATTGCCGAAACCTTCGGCACCGAGCACCATAAGATCCGCATCGCTTCCAAGGAGTTACTGGAGCATCTTCCGGATGCCATTGCAGCGATGTCCGAACCGATGGTCAGCCACGACGCCATCGGTTTCTACCTGCTGTCGCGCGAGGTTGCCAGGACCTGCAAAGCGGTCCAGAGCGGCCAGGGCGCTGACGAGGTGTTCGGCGGCTACCATTGGTATCCACCGTTGTCCGGCAGCGATCAGCCCTTCGAAACCTACCGGCGGGCCTTTTTTGATCGCGATTTCGACGAATACCAGCGGACCGTTTCACCCCATCTCGTCAGCGTCGACCATGCCACGGAATACGTACGCAGTCATTTCTCCGGCGTGGAAACCGGCGACCCGGTGGACAAGGCGCTGCACCTGGATACCACCGTCATGCTGGTGGATGACCCGGTCAAAAGGGTGGACAACATGACCATGGCCTGGGGACTGGAGGCGCGCGTCCCGTTCCTGGACCACGAACTGGTGGAATTTGCGGCGACCATCCCGGCCGAGCTGAAGGTTCGTGGCGAAGGCAAGTACATTCTGAAGGAAACGTCCCGCGCCGTGATACCGGCGGAAGTGATCGATCGCCCCAAGGGCTATTTCCCGGTGCCGGCCTTGAAATATCTGCGAGGCGATGTTCTGACCATGGTCCGCGACAGCCTGCTAAGCGACCGGGCGCGAAACCGGGGCCTGTTTCAGCGTGGATACGTCGATCACCTGCTGGATGATCCGGATGCGCATATCACGCCACTGCGCGGGTCCAAGCTCTGGCAGCTGGGCCTGCTGGAAAACTGGTTGCAACTTCAGGGTGTCTGATAAACCAATGAGCAAGAACCGTAGTTCAGATAGCGCTGGCGCCGTGGTTGATTGTGGATGGGGACGGGTTCTGTTCGCGGACACGTTTGATGATCCGGAAGCGATTGCCAGGGAAATGCGGAAAGAACGTCCTGGCGAACGGGACATCGCGGCCTACGTCACCGATCCTCACGTGGTGCTGTCTTACGCGCCACAGCAACTCTTTCTCGACCCATCGGATACGCTGCGACTGCCCCTTTCGGACCTTGGTGACCGGCGGCAGATCGAAGGGATCAAGATTCGCCGGGTGCGGACCAAACCGGAAGCGAGGGCGATCAACGATCTCTACCTGAAACGAGACATGGTGCCTTCCGATGCGGACTTCATCTGGCAACATCGAAGTTCCAAAGAGCTGATTTTCCTGGTTGCAGTGGATACCGGCTCCGGAGAGGTGGTTGGAACCGCAACCGGGCTAGACCACGCGTCCATCTTTGAAGACCCAAACAACGGCTCCAGCCTGTGGTGTCTCGCTGTCGATCCAGCGGCCATGCTGCCCGGCATTGGTGAGGCGCTGGTCCGGCACCTGGCCCGCCACTTCCGGCGAACCGGCAGAAGCTACATGGATCTGTCGGTTATTCACGATAACCGCCAGGCCAAGGCGCTGTACCGCAAACTGGGCTTCGAGGCGGTGCAATATTTTGCCGTGAAGATCAAGAACGCCCACAACGAGGCCCTGTTTCTCGGGCCGGAGCTGGAGGAAAAGCTCAACCCCTACGCCCGGATCATCGTCGATGAGGCGCGTTCGCGCGGCATCAACGTGGAGGTGCTGGACGAGGAGGAGGGTTATTTCAGACTCTCGCGCGGCGGCAAGAAAATCGTGTGTCGTGAATCGTTGAGCGAACTGACCAGCGCCGTGGCCATGAGCCGCTGCCAGGACAAGTTTGTCACCCATCGTTGGTTGAGCAAGGCCGGTTTCGACACGCCGGCTTTCCAACTCGCGGGCAATACCCGGGCGGACCGGGAATTCATGGAGCAGCATGGTGCCGTGGTGGTGAAGCCGGCGATCGGGGAGCAGGGCAAGGGCATCACGATTGGCGTGAATACAGCCGCAGACCTCCAGAGCGCAATCAGACGCGCCCGGAAGTTCGGCGATCGGGTCGTTCTGGAATCATTCCATCCCGGAGAGGATCTGCGCGTGGTGGTGATCAACGAGGGCGTAGTGGCGGCGGCGATTCGCAAACGCGCCCGGATTGTCGGGGATGGAGAAAATACCGCGCAAACCCTGATCGAGAAACAAAGCCGGCGGCGCAAGGCAGCGACCGATGGCGAGAGTGAAATTCCGATTGACTCAGAAACCCGGTCTTGCCTGGCGGAACAGGATTACACGCTCGATGATGTCATTGCAGCCGGCGAAACCGTGGTCGTGCGTAAACAGGCCCATATCCACACCGGCGGCACCCTGCACGACGTGACCGACTGCCTGCACCCGGACCTGGTTGAAGCGGCAAACCAGATCGCCCGGCGGCTGGAGATCCCGGTCGTCGGCCTCGACTTTATCGTGACCGCAGCGGATAAGCCTGATTATGTGGTCATCGAAGCCAACGAACGCCCCGGCCTGGCCAATCACGAGCCCCAGCCAACCGCCCAACGTTTCGTTGACCTGTTGTTCCCGCTGTCCATCAGCGCCGCAGAGCGCGATCCCAAACAGAAGCAATCCGAATGAGCACATGCAATGATTGATTCCGACCGGATCAAAAGCACGCTGCTCGACCTGTTGGCCATTCCCAGTCCCTGTGGATTGACCGACGAGATCGTGCATTATGTCAGTCGCACTCTGAAGCGCATTGGCGTGGACCACGAATTGACGCGGCGCGGAACGATCCGCGCCCTGTTGCCGGGCAAGGAGCCGGCGCCGGCGAGGGCGATCGTCACCCATGTCGATACCACCGGCGCCATGGTTCGCCTGATCGGCGATGATGGCCGCTTGCGGGTGGCTCCGATCGGCCACTGGTCGAGCCGTTTTGCGGAAGGTGCGAGGGTCACCGTCTTCAGTGAACGAGGCGCCTACCGCGGCTGCCTGCTGCCGACCGTGGAATGGGGTGTATCGCGCGATGCCGGCGTCGATTCCGTTCCCCAGGACTGGGATCACATAGAGCTCAGGCTGGAAGAAGCCGTATTCAGCGCGGACGATGTACGCAGTCTGGGCATCGAAGTGGGCGATTTCGTCGCCCTTGAAAGCCACCCGGAGGCGCTGGATAACGGTTACATCGTCGGCCGGAATCTCGACAATAAGGCGGGAACCGCGGCCGTGATCGAATGGTTGCACCACCTCGTCGAGGAGGGCATCCAGGTGTCTCATGACACGCACGTACTGTTCACGATCACTGAAACCACCGGTGCCGGCATGGGGGGCGCAGTGCTCCCGGAGGTCTCCGAACTGCTCACCGTGGACTTCGCGTCGGTTAAAACCAGTGAGAAAACGCCGTTTAAACGGGTCACGCTGGCCAGCGGCGACGCCAGCGGACCCTATGACTTCCATCTCACGGCGCATCTGCGGGCGATTGCCGAACGCGAGGACATACCGCTTCAACAAAAATATCTCCGGGCTTTTCACAGTGACGCGGCGGCCGCGTTGATCGCCGGCCACGACGTGCGTACGGCCGTCATCGCCTACGCAGGCGACGCCTCGCACAGCATCGAGCGCACCCATCTCGACAGCCTGATCAACGTCGTTCGACTACTTCAGGCCTTCGTCACCAGCGAACCGACGTTTGCGCGCGATGACGAACTGACGACCGTGGACGAGTTTTCGCACCAGATCGATTCGGAAAAGCTTCCGCATGCCGAAAAGGTACCGGAAATGGCCGACGTCATCGGGGCGAAAAACAGCCGACGCGGTGACGATGAAGCCTGACCTTCTGCCCATCGACGAGGCTTATCTGCGTCAACGCTTGCTGGAAATGCTTGCCATTCCCAGCCCGACCGGCTTCACCAACGAGCTCTCCCGTTACCTGTGCCGGGAACTGGAGCGACTGGGGGTGGAGCACAAAATTACCCGCCGGGGTACGATCATTGCGCTGATACCCGGTGCCGAGCGCGGCAGGTGCCGCGCGGTGGCGAACCACCTGGACACGATCGGCGCGGTGGTCACCGAACTCAAGGCCAACGGGCGCCTGGGGTTGTCCCCGGTGGGAACTTGGTCGAGCCGCTTTGCCGAAGGCGGGCGCGTCACGGTTTTCACGCAGGCTGAGGCGTTTCGCGGCCAGGTATTGCCCTTGCTGGCTTCCGGCCACGCCTTCAACGAGAAAGTCGACAGCCTGCCGGTTTCCTGGGACCAGGTCGAGGTTCGCCTGGACCAGCATTGTAACGATCATTCGGGCCTGGAACGGCTTGGCTTTCGCAGCGGCGACTTTGTCGCGTTCGACGCTGACCCGGAACTATCGGAAACCGGGTTCATCAGTTCCCGCCACCTCGACAACAAGGCCGGCGCCAGCGCCTTGTTGACGGCCCTCAAACTGATTCACGGGGGTGAACGGAAACCGGCCCTGGACTTCCAGGCCATATTCACCATCACGGAAGAAGTGGGCACCGGCGCCGGCTCTTCGCTTTCGGACGAAGTCATCGAATTCGTTGGCATCGATGTGGGCCCGGTTGCGCCGGGCCAGAACGCCCGGGAAACCGGCGTCACCCTGTGCGCCCAGGACACCAGCGGACCCTTCGATATTCATTTGCTGCGCCGGCTCAAATCGCTGTGCCGCCAGTTCGATATTGATTACCAGGTGGACTTGTTCCGTTATTACTACTCCGACACGAACTCCGCCATCAGGGCCGGCCACGATGTGCGCGATGCGCTGATCACGTTCGGCACCGACGCGACCCACGGTTACGAACGCACCCACCTTTCGAGCCTGGAGTCGGTGGCGCGGCTGGTGACCGCTTATGCGTTCAGCGAGCCGGAGTAAGGCCGAAACCTGAATTGGATTCTTGAAAGAAAACGAGGGAACGTGAGAAATCCGGACTGGTCAATCAAGCTTTCTCACTCTATAATCTAGACAGTCTAGATAGATATAGAGGTGGAAAAAATGGCGTGGCAATTACAGGATGCAAAAAATCGCTTTAGCGCCCTGGTCAAGGCGGCTGAAAATGAGGGGCCGCAGGTGATCACCGTGCACGGCCAGGAGAGAGCGGTATTGCTCTCTGCCGAGACCTACCAGCGTCTCGTGCAGCGCAAGGGGAGCTTGTTGGATTTCTTTCAGCAGTCACCCTGGGCGAAAACCGAGATTGATGTTACCCGTTCCCGTGACACGGGCCGCGAAGTCGAACTGTGAATTATTTGCTCGATACCTGCCTGTTATCAGAGTTGCGCAAACCGCAGCCGGATGCCGGGGTGGTCGCGTGGGTTTCCGATGTTGACGAGACCCGACTCTTTATCAGTGTCTTGAGTCTCGGCGAGATTCAAAAAGGCGTCGCCAAACTGGTGGATGGCCAGCGCAAAAATGTATTTCAGCATTGGCTCGAACAAGATTTACTGGTCCGCTTTGAGGGACGGATTCTGCCTCTGAATCTCGATATGGCGTTGGAATGGGGGCTCATGAGCGCGGCAGCCGAGGGCAGGGGTAAGCCGGCCCCGGTCATCGATGCCCTGCTAGCGGTGACGGCGCTGGTGAGTAATCTCACCGTGGTGACACGTAACGACAAGGACTTTGCCGGTTTTCCGGTGAAGGTGCTGAATCCGTGGAACCATGGGTAGCGGGTTTTCTGAAGCGCGAGAAAAAGTAGACCGAAATCATCTCGCGGGATATTCAAGTGGCATAATGGAAGCGCCACCACAGTTCAAATACTCGATTACCACCAGGAAGGAACAAAAGGCCTCAAAGTCTCGCGCTGCCTGACCCTGCAACTGACGATAGCTCGGTACCAAATGGTTCCCGGCCTCGGTGAAGAGCGCTGAGGCCTCAGATTTTTATGCCTGTTGTTTTTCGCTCGCAACCTGCTTATGTCGGCGCCGTAAATCGGTACAAGTGAGCCCGTCGACCGCCTATGCGCTCAGCGAACCGGAGTAGGGACCTTCCTACGTCACCGGCTTGCGGACTGGAAACCGCTCAGTCCTTGCAGCTGGGCGCGATGCGTTCGCCGGTCACCACCAGTGCGCCGGCATCGTAGACATTGGCGTCGGCAAAGCGAAACAGCGTCATGCCGCTGGGCATCATGACAATGAAATTTCCGCCCAGGCCCTCCATGCGCGAGGCGATCCGGCCACAGTTGGTGAACGGTTGGGCCAGGGACGACCAGGTTCCATCCCGGTATTCGGTGTCTACCCAGACGCCGGTGCTCAGCCGGGTTCGCTCCGCGGTCGCCAGGGCCGGTTCCTGCTGGTGGCGCATCAGTTGCGCGGTGCGCTGCCGGTGCAGCAGCTGGGTATTTTCGAACCTGCCCTCGTTATGGAACAGCGCTGCGATGCGAACGATGTCCTGGGCGGTGGGCAACAGGCCCCAGCCCAGCGGAACCGGGCCGGGCGTGGCTGGATTGATTCTGAGTCGCATCGACGGCAGCCAGCGGATGCCGATGGGCTGAAACACCTCTTCGTTCAGCATGTCCCACAAATCCGCCTCCGGGCCTTCCTTGCTCTTGAAGTAATTGTCCATCGCAACGGCCAGAATCATCGTGTGCGCCGAGTTGTAGCGCATCACCTCGCCCGGCCCCCAGGGGTAGTTACCGAATGAAAATGCGCCTCTCAACCGGTTGGCCATCAGCGGGGAGTAATTGAAGGTCTGGTAGTGCGGATTCGATTCATCGCCCTCATCGGCAAAGGTGACCTGGGCATGGCGGTCGGGGTAGGCATCGCCCACGCCGGTGGCCATCGACAGCGTGTCGCCAAACGTCACCTGGTCCCAGCCGTTGTGATCGGCCGTGACCTGGATGTGATCCCGGATCAGTTCATCGAACACGGAATCGCCGTATTTTTCAGCCAGGCGCAGCAAGGCGAGTGCGGCGCCGGCGGTTTTGCTCACCGAGAAGGCGCCGTGGCGCATTTCCTGCGGATAGGGGTGATCGCCGGTTCGTGTGTAGGCCGGCTGAAGATACAAAATTCCGTCCAGCACGATACCCGACTGGCTGATCCTATCTGGCGGCACGCCCCGGTTGAAATCCGCCAGGGCATCCGCGCCAACCTGGTTGCTCAACTCGGACATCGGCTTCACCGGCAGACGCATGGCCATGTCCCGGCGCCAGGCGCGCTCCACCCGGTTGGCGTCGTCAAAAGTCTCCGGCTGATAGCCTGGGTTCAGTACACCGCGAAAATTGACATTCCCGGCCCACGGCAGGTTTTCCTGGGTCGCCTGAAAGTGAACCCGCGAAATGCTGTTTTCGTCATACAGAAACGTCATCAGGCCATGATGCGCCTCGTTCCATTGCTGGTGGGTGAAGGTGAAAGGAATGGCGGCCCGGGATTTGCCGCCATCGCCCGGTTCCGACCAGGTGCGCCCGGTGGAAAAGACGATCTCCCACACCGAACCGCTGTGAGCGCGCAG
>Ga0102946_1000732_pt1 | contig 11424 bp, 13 predicted proteins | sample SalPon2A_A_D1_MG_FD_78209 | JGI IMG/M metagenome (GOLD analysis project Ga0102946, IMG submission 78209) | Soil microbial communities from South San Francisco under conditions of wetland restoration - Salt Pond MetaG R2A_A_D1_MG | ecosystem: Environmental > Terrestrial > Soil > Wetlands | place... | reverse complement strand
CTCGTAGCATGCTCTGCAGAGATCTGCGACCAGAGACGGTTCAGCACCTGCCAGGACAACAAAGGTGATGCCACGTTCTTTTTCCTTGAGCAGCAGATTGCGCCAGGCTTGCTCGTCCCTGTTTTCCCGGGCAAACTGTTTGTCGCCGACATAGTAGTAGCATCCCTGGCAGCGAATATTACACCGGTTGCTCATGTCATAGGTGGATTCTCGCAGAAAGAAATAGCGGCGAACCTTTTGCCAGCGCTCTCTGATGTGCGGATTGGCGAGTATATCGGCAAACGAATACTCTTCTCTGGTGGTGGCCATCTATTCGCTGTCGTTGCGTTTATCGTCGAGATACTGGGCGATTATCCGCACGGTGGTCAGCTTTGGGTAATCATCCTCGTCAATTCTTACCCCGAATTCGTCGCGAAGTACCAGGGCGACCGTGGCAAGGTCCATGGAGTCTACGCCGACTTCGTCAACGAGATCAAGGTCCGGATCAAAGGTTTCCGGGGTTACGTCTTCGAGTTTGAGTTCATCTATAATGATCTCTGCGACGCGAGAGATGGTCTGATTTGTTTCGGTATTCATGGGCTAATTAAGAGGACCTCTGAGTAAATAATATTCTGCCGGAACAGACATCTTCGTCGTCGCTGGTAATTGTGAACATATACTGATGTTTTTCATTTCCGCGGGTGATGTGAATGTCGAGTTGTTCATCGGGCGTTACTATTCGTTTAAACTTCACACGGCTCAAGCCGCTAAAAGTAAGTTGCTCCTTTTCGGTGGCGATAATACAATCCAGAACCGCTTTCAACTGGGCTACTCCGGGAAGTATCGGTCTGCCGGGAAAGTGACCCGAAAACCAGTGTGAGGTTTTATCGTATGTGATACTGGAGTTCATCGCTTAATCTTGTATTGTATATAATAAAGGGTGAGTATAGCAAGTAAGATTATCAAATCAAACTGAAACTTTCGTTGCAGGCCAACTAAGTTGGGGAAAGAGCGTGATTGCTGAGAGCGGAGTGCTGAAATGTTGATGGTTTGTGAGCGCTCACTTCCTTTGAGCAGCCGTGACTAAAAACCCGGAGGTGCGACGGACAGACGGTTTCGACGGCAGGGGACGAGCCCCTGGCCGTAGCTTTTACGCAGAGGTCTCGGGGATCAGTTGGCATACCGGAAGAAATCGATGAGAAAGGTTTTTCTCCACCCCTCCATCTGTCTCACCATCTCGGTTCTGCAGGACTTGTTAAGAATTTTGACCAGCTTTTTGAGCTCGGAGCTGTTGCCGATAAGCATTGGATCGATACCCTGAACCGTGCTTTTCAACTGGATGAATTCATTGAGGCGTTCGAGCATGACGGTGTTTTTCTTGTTGAGCCGTACCGAATGATCGGGCTGGGGACGACTTTCAGTCGGGCATGCCAGTCCAGTTTTCACGCCCTCCAGCAGGGTTGTGCCCCAGCGTTCGGCGGCTTTGGCTGAAAGAGCGGTTTTGGCTGTCAACTGCTCCATGGTGGCGGGGCGCTGTTTGCTGATCTCGATGAGGACACTATCGGAGATAATGTGTCCACGGGGCCTGTCGCTCTTCTTGGCGACGCGCTCCCGCCACAGGGACAACTCCCGCAGTATGGACAGGCCCGTGGCATCGAGGCTTCTGGCGCCGCGTATCCGCCTGTAGCGGTTGTTTGACGTCAGACCGTTGTAGTTTTCGGGCATGTTGAGCAGATCGAGTTCCTCCTGCAGCCAGGATTTGATTTCCGGACCTATGATCCTGTTGATCAGTATTATTCTGGCGGCGCGAAGGTAGCGGACGTCGTCGAGGGCGTAGTTAACCTGCTCATCGTCCAGCGGCCGCTTCAGCCAGTTGGTCCTGGTCTCGGTTTTAGCGAGAGTGATGTCCAGCAGTTCCTGGATGAGATTGCCAAGCGAAAGAGTGGCAGACAGACCGGCAAAACCAGCGGCAAGCCTGGTGTCGAAAATGTTTTTGGGCACGTATCCCGTCGCCTGATGCAGAATTGCCAGGTCCTGCGGGGCGTCGTGGAGAATTTTTATAACACTCTGGTCGGCGAGCAGCATCCCCAGAGGTGAGAGATCGTCGATGGCGAGGGGGTCGATAAGGTGACAATCCTCGTCGGAGAGAGCAAGCTGGATGAGGCCAAGACGCGGCAGATAGGTGCGGGTCCAGATGAATTCCGTATCGATGGCCACGGCATCGCTTGCCCTGGCTTTATCGACGAGTTCCAGCAATGTATCAGTAGAAGTAATCATATGTGTGATTATCCTGGAGTGAGGTGTAGATGATTTATAAGTGTGTCTTCACCGGTGGCCGGTGGCAATACCCAATACGGATACTGCGCAGTTATATCTTGTGACTTCTAAGAGAAAACACTAGCATAATGCTCAGAGAGAAGTCTCTCAATCTTTTTTTTGTACCGCCGCTGAAAGGCTGTTTGTACCTGAGCCAAAACCGTAGTAATATGACCCGACATGCATTAAGGTGGAATGTACCATGCCTTACTATGTTCTCAAAAGAATTATTCTAATGATCCCGACGCTTTTTGGCGTTATGGCAATCACCTTCATGGTTACCCAGTTTGTACCCGGCGGTCCTGTTGAAAAAATGATCGCCGAGATGGAGGGACTGGGCCAGGGCGGCGAGGTCGGCTCGGGCAGTTCGACGGTGTACCGCGCCGCCTCCGGACTTGGGGCCGACCAGGTCGAACAGCTCAGGCAACTCTACGGCTTCGATAAGCCGCCCCTGCAACGTTTTTTCTCGATGATCAAGCGCTATCTGGTTTTTGACTTCGGCTCTTCCTACTATTATCAGAAGACGGTAATGGAACTGGTTATATCCAAGCTCCCCGTTTCCATGTCACTGGGACTCTGGAGCTTTGTCATCGTCTACGGCGTCTGTATACCTTTGGGTATTGCCAAGGCCGTGCGGCATGGTTCGACCTTTGACGTCTTCAGCAGCACCATTGTCCTGGTCGGCTATGCCATTCCCGGGTTCGTACTCGGCATAGCCCTGCTTGTTCTCTTTGGCGGGGGAAGTTTCTGGAACATTTTTCCCCTGCGGGGAATCGTCTCCGACAACTGGAGTGAACTATCCCTGATCCATAAGATACTCGACTATCTCTGGCACATGGTGCTGCCGATTGTCTCCAGCGCCGTCGGCAGCCTGGCGGTGATGACCATGCTCACCAAGAACTCCTTTCTCGAGGAGATCGGCAAACAGTATGTTCTCACCGCCAGGGCCAAAGGTCTGGAGGAGGGCAAAGTTCTCTACAAGCATGTCTTTAGAAACGCCATTATCCCTATCATTACCGGTTTTCCCGGATATTTTCTCGCGGCGTTCTTCACCGGCAGCCTGCTCATCGAGACGATTTTTTCCCTTGATGGTATGGGCTTGCTGGCCTACGAGGCGGTTTTAAACCGTGATTACCCCATCGTGCTGGGTACTCTCTACTTTTTTACCATCCTCGGTCTGGTCGCCCGACTGCTTTCCGATCTCAGCTATGTGATGGTCGATCCCAGGATCGGCTTCGAAAAACTCGAATAGGGACGGAGAGATGAACGAAGTCTCATTACAGCGTCCGCCGAGCATGGCCAGGCGGAGATGGCGCCGGTTCCGCCGGAACAGACGAGGATATTACAGCCTTATCCTCTTTACCATTCTCTTTGTTCTCAGTCTGTGTGCCGAACTCATCAGCAACGACAAACCTTTTCTGGTGAAATACCAGGGCGGCTACTATTTTCCTATTGTCCGAACCTATGCGGAGACCGTTTTCGGTGGCGATTTCGAGACCGAGGCCGACTACCTCGATCCCTTCTTCCGGGAACTGATTGCCGGCCCGGACAACTATGCCGTTTTCCCACCCAACAGCTACAGTTATGATACCATTAACATGAACGTCGGTGGCCCGGTTCCTTCTCCGCCGAGCGCCGACAATTATCTGGGTACCGACGATCGGGGCAGAGACGTGCTTGCCAGGCTCATCTACGGGTTCCGCCTCAGCGTTCTGTTCGGACTCAGCCTGACCGCCATAGGCACCGCCGTAGGCATTATTGCCGGAGCGGTGCAGGGGTATGCCGGCGGGCGAACAGATCTTTTTGCCCAGCGTTTTATCGAGATATGGAGTTCCATGCCGGAACTCTATTTGCTCATCATTTTCTCCTCGGTCTTTTCGCCGAGCATCTTTTTGCTGCTTGCCCTGTTGAGTCTGTTCAGCTGGATGGGCCTTTCCGACTATGTCAGGGCAGAGTTTCTCCGGGGCAGAAACCTTGAGTACGTGACCGCTGCCAAGGCTCTGGGCGTGGGCAATCTGAAAATCATGGTCAGACATCTGCTGCCCAATGCCATGACCCCGGTAATCACGTTTCTGCCTTTTAGAATGTCGGCTGCCATCCTCGCCTTGACCAGTCTCGATTTTCTCGGTCTCGGTGTACCGCCGTCGACGCCGAGCCTTGGGGAGTTGCTTGCCCAGGGCAAGGCCAATATCGACGCCTGGTGGCTGTCTCTTTCCAGTTTCGCTGTCCTGGTGGGCATGCTTGTGCTGCTGATCTTCATCGGTGAGGCTCTGCGCGACACCTTTGACCCCAGGCGCAAGTGACGCCACTATTTCTCCGAGTTGAAAAAAACGTCGCTGGTTTGGTGACCGGCTATGGTGGCGGGCCATGCCGCCGGTGACGGCAATCTTTTCCGGACAGGAAACGACGATGTCAAGACAGTTTTTTTTAAACCGGAGAGGCGCAGGTTCCACGTTGACACTTTGTTGGATTGACTATATGCTTGATGCCGGATTGCCTTTTTGGCGCAGAGAATTACAGAAGGAAAAGAACAACCGTGCCAATGAGGAGAATGGGGCTAGCCGCTTGGCCCACAATAGAGATAACGTGCAATGCAAAACAATCCCATACGTAAATTAGGCGACATCGGCCTCTATGTCCTTGAGGATCTCGGCAGGATGGGCATCTATCTTCTGAGGATGGTGCTGGGCAGCTTCAAAAGGCCTTTTCGCCTGGCCGAATGCGCCAAACAGATTCGCTTTGTCGGAGCTGGCTCGCTGGTGGTTATCTTTTTCACCGCCATGTCCACCGGCATGGTTCTCGGTCTGCAGGGCTATTATTCCCTTTCTAAATTTGGGGCGGAGGGCATGCTGGGCTCGGCGGTCTCCCTGACTCTTATGATGGAACTTGGGCCGGCGCTCACCGCCCTGATGGTGGCAGGAAGGGCAGGTTCGGCGATGTGCGCCGAAATAGGAATCATGCGCATATCAGAACAAATTGACGCCCTCGACTGCATGGCCGTGGATCCCTATCGCTACCTCATTAGCCCCAAGTTTATAGCGGCGCTGATATCGGTTCCCCTGCTTACCGCTGTTTTTGACGTAGTGGGCATTGCCGGCGGCTACATTGCCGGCGTTCATCTCATGGGGGTCAACCCCGGCAGTTTTATCGACGGCATGCAGACCAGCGTTACCAATCACGATATCCGCCTCGGCTTCATCAAGTCGGTGGTCTTTGGCATATTGGTGGTCTGGATCTGTACAGGCAGGGGCTTTTTTGTCGGCAAGATCCGTGGTGCCGGCTTCGGAGCTGAAAGTGTCAGCAGGGTTACCACCCAGGCCGTGGTCCTTTCCTCAATTTCTGTGCTTATTTTCGATTATCTCTTGACGGCGGTGCTGTTATGAAGGATTCGGCCATTGAATTCAAAAATGTCGTCAAGTCCTTCGACAGATCGGACGGTGGCATACAGAAAGTGCTCGATGCCGTCAATTTCCTCATCCCCGCGGGCAAGACCACCGTTATCGCCGGGGGGTCGGGGCAGGGGAAAAGCGTCACCCTCAAGCTTATTCTCGGGCTGATGGACCCGGACCAAGGCGAGATCCTGGTTGACGGAGAGGATATTGTCGGTTTAGGCAGCAGTGCCCTCAAGCGCCATCGCAGCAGATTCGGTGTTCTATTTCAGGGCTCGGCGCTGTTCGATTCAATGACGGTTTACGATAATATCGCACTGCCGCTGCGCGAACGGACCGATCTCTCTGAAGAAGATATTGGCCAGAAAATACATCAAACCCTTGAACAGCTAGAGCTCGACGGGGCCGAAAAGAGGTACCCGGCGCAGCTCAGCGGCGGCATGCGCAAGCGTGTCGGTCTGGCCCGGGCGTTGCAACTCGACCCGGAAATTATGCTTTTCGACGAGCCGACCACGGGGCTGGACCCGGTCATGACCCAGGATATCTATCAGCTGTTTGCTGCCACGCAGCAGCGCGTCGGTTTCACTTCGGTGATCGTCAGCCACGATATTCCCCGGGTGCTCAATCTCGCCGATCAGGTGATCATCCTTCAGGGAGGAAAAACCGACGTCTTCGACAGCCCGGAAGAGATCCAGCTTTCGGAGAAGGAGCATATCAAGGAATTCGTTAAAACAACAATGGGGCAGATTTACCAGAGCCGATTGGTGGAAATATGAAAAAGAAGAGTGTTGAAATTATCGTTGGTCTTTTTATGATTGTCGGTTTTCTGGCCTTTGTCTACCTGGCCTTCAATCTCGGAGAGGTATCGCTCTTCGCCGGTAGCAGGACATATGTGATCGAGGCGGAGTTTGCCAATGTTTCCGGCGTAAAGAAAGGAGCATCCGTGCAAATAGCCGGCGTCGTTGTCGGGCAGGTGGAGGATATTTCTCTGGTTGACAGCTATGCCAATCTCGATCTGCGCATCGACAGGGATATACAATTGCCTGAAGATACAATGGCTTCGGTGAAGTCCCAGGGGATAATCGGCGACAAATATATCCAACTCACCCTGGGCGGCGCCGAGAACATGCTGAAGGAAGACGATCTGATCGTTGATACCGAATCGTCGGTGGATATTGAGTCGCTTATTAGTAAATTTGCCTTTGGCAGCGCCGAGTAGGCCTGTATGGGGATGCTGGTAAGAGTGTGATCGTGTATAAAGGTGATACCATGAAAAAAATCATACTGCTGTTCATGCTGATCGTTTTTGCAGCCACCTCGGCCTTCGCTGCCGACGACACTGGCGGCGCATCTCAGAACGATACACCCAACCTTCTTGAAGAAAACTATCTCGACGATGACTACGAGGATACCCGGGAAGAGCTCTATACCATCGAGGAGATCTACGATCCGCTGGAGCCGGTCAACAGGGTGCTGTTTCAGTTCAATGACAAGCTGTACTTCTGGGTTTTGAAGCCGGTGAAAATTGGATATTCCTACGTCCTTCCGGCGGAGGTGCGTGAGTCTTTTGGCAATTTTTTTAACAACCTTTCGGCTCCCATCAGGCTGATAAATAATCTGCTTCAGGGTAGGTTCCAGGACGCAGGGGTGGTCTTCAGTCGTTTTCTCATCAATTCCACCGTCGGCGTCTATGGCCTGGCCGACGTGGCCTTGCAGGAATACAACCTCGAACCCAGGATTGCAGACTTTGGGCAGACCCTTGGCTTCTATGGGATCGGCGAAGGGCTCTATCTCGTCTGGCCGCTGCTCGGTCCCTCCAACATTCGTCATTCCGCCGGCCTTGTCGGCGACCTGCTCGCCAGCCCGGTTACCTATTTGGATATGACAAGCAATCAGTCTGTATTATATTATAGTGTGAACAGAATAAACAATCTGTCCCTGAGCCCCGGCGTGTATGAGGAGATTAAGAAATTTTCCCTCGACCCCTATGTGGCCGCGAGACAGTCTTTTTTTGATTTCAGGCGCAATGTGGTCAAAAGGGCTACCAACGAAGAGACAGATTTCTAGCGTGAATATTTGGCGAGGCGTGAAGGCACCCGCACCTTCAGAGTATCATTAAGATTCATTCAATGCACAGGGTTGAGTTATGTTGTGTCTCCGTACGTTTACAGCTGCTATTGCTGTCTTTTTTCTTTTCCAGGCTCCCGCTGTTTTTGCCGATGCTGAAAGTCCCACCGCTCAGCTGAAGCCGACGCTGCAGCGCCTTGTCGACATTCTTTCCGATCGCTCGCTTGAGGGAAAGGACAATAAAAAGAAGAGAAGGGATCTGATTATGTCGACCATCTCCGAGCGTTTCGATTTCCGGGAGATGTCGAAAAGGGTACTTGGATCCACCTGGAGAGATATCAGCGAGGAAGAACGCGACGCGTTCACCGTGCAGATGACCAAACTGCTGGAGAACAACTACATAGGTCAGCTCGAGAATTATTCCGGCGAAACCGTCGAGTATGTAGGCGAGCGGGTGAGAGAAGGCCGGGCCCAGGTATCAACGTTGATCGAGAGCCAGGGCAACAAGTATCCCGTGCACTACATCATGAACATGGACGACGACAAATGGATGGTCTACGATATCAATATTGAAGGGGTCAGTCTGATCAGGAACTATCGGGCCGAATTCAAGTCCATACTTCGCCGTGAGAACTATGAGGGGCTGCTACAAGTGCTTGAAGAAAAGAACTCTTCTTTCGAGCAAAGTTGATGATGGGAAGGGGGTATTGCAGTGCTGGGTAAACTGAGCGAACAGGACAGAGATGAGGTTTTCCCCCACCTCAGTGAGTATAATCTCGACCGGGGGGACATTCTTTTTCTGCCGGGTGATAAGGCGGATGGCGTATATTTCGTCAAATCGGGACGGCTCGGGGTGCAGTCGGAAACGGGATTTGCCGATAAAATGCAGGTGGTGGCTTTTCTCGACGAAGGCGCTCCGGTCGGTGAAGGCGCCCTGGCCGGAGAAACCGCCAGAGAAGTCAAGGTTGCCGCTGTCGAGAAAACGACACTCTACCATCTGTCGACCCAGGCCTTTGGCGAGCTGGAGAAAACCAATTCGGCCCTGGCGGTACAACTCCTTAAAAGGCTGCTGGGCATAGCGACAGTAAGACTCCGGGCAAATTCCAAGAGACTTGCCCGGGTCCTCTAGCCCCCCGATATCTTCGGTTTTCGTTTACGTTACCGACACCTTAGGCGGTAGAGGCCTCAAATCATCTCAACCTGCTGAATTTCGTTTTTTCAGAATTTTTTTCTGGCCATTCTACAGAAAATTGATTACTTTTTCTCATTTCGTCTTTCTGTTCGGAGACGATGGAGCTCAAAGGTTGGTGGTGTGAAGATCCCATGGAGTGAAATATCGGCAGGGGGACTGCGAAAAGTAGTTGCCGACACTGGATGGTCCAGGCGCTCGGGTTTTGATTTTCGTAAAGCGCCCCAGGCGGAAATTGTCTTTCGGCTCAGTGATGACATAACTGCCGTGCTCGAGGGGAAAATACAGGCCGAAGTAACGTCCTCCTGTGGCCGTTGCGGTGTGCCTGTGGATGTGAAAATTGACGAAAATTTTAAGTATATTTTCAGACTTGAAGAAGACAGCATACTTTCGCAACAGGAAGTTGAGCTGAGCGAGGAAGATATTGATACGGTTTTCCTCGATGAGCCCGAAATTTATGTCGACGAGGTGCTGGCGGAGCAGTTGATCCTCTCCCTACCGTTGAGGTTGCTCTGCGATAAAAACTGCAAGGGGTTGTGTCCCCGTTGTGGCGTGTCACTCAATGAAGAACAGTGCAGCTGCGAGGTGGAACAAACACAGTCGCCTTTTGCAGTATTGAAACAATTAAAAAAGTAGCAGCACATGCTGCATGGCGCATATGCGCATACAGTGGAGGAAATCATGGCCTTACCAAAAAGAAGACATTCCCATTCCCGTACCAGGAAAAGACGTTCCCACGATGCCTTGAAGGCACCGGGTTTGTCCCTTTGTTCAGAGTGCGGCGAGCCCAAAGAACCGCATCGTCTCTGTGGCGGCTGCGGAACATATAAGGGAAGAACGGTATTCCATATTGATACGGATTTAGAATAGGAGTCCGGCGTGCGCATTGCCCTGGATGCCATGGGGGGTGACTATGGGCCAGAAGAGTTAATCACCGGGGCAATACTTGCCGTTAAACAGGCCGGAATCGAAATAGCTCTTGTAGGCGATACGGAATTTCTCCGCACCCACATCGATAATCTCAAAGAAGACAGCCGAGTTATATCATCCCTGAGTCTTGTCCATGCCTCTGAGGTCGTTGGTATGGATGAGTATCCGGTCGATGCCATCAGAAGAAAAAAGAATTCTTCGATCATGGTGGCCTTCGAATTGCAAAAGCAGGGTGAGGTTGAAGGCGTTGTCAGTGCCGGTAACTCCGGGGCTACTCTGGCAGCGGCCTTACGCAAGCTCGGCAGGGTCAAACATGTAGTCCGGCCCGGAATAGCCTCCATGTTTCCGACGCTCAAACGCCCCGTTGTCATAATGGATATCGGTGCCAATGTAGACTGCAGACCGCTGCACCTGTTTCAGTTTGCAGTGATGGCCTCGGCCTTTTCCTCGGTATATGACATTGAGCATCCGCGTGTAGGTATCCTCTCCATAGGCGAGGAAACCGGCAAGGGCAACAGCCTTGTCAAGGTCACCTACGAGATGCTGCAGAAAAGCTCCCTCAACTTCATCGGTAACGTTGAGGGCAGAGACGTTTACAAAGGGGACGTGGACGTCATTGTCTGCGACGGCTTCGTGGGAAATAATATTCTCAAGGTGAGCGAGGGGCTCGCCGAAGCCCTCATGCAGATGCTGGCCAACGAAATAATGAAGTCTCCGCTGGCCAAACTGGGATACCTCCTTGCCAAACCGGCATTCAAACGGTTCAAAAAGCGCGTCGACTATACGGAATACGGAGGAGCACCTCTTCTCGGTATCAACGGTACAGGTATAGTGTGTCACGGCAGGTCAAACGCCCAGGCTATCAAAAACGCAATACTGGAAGCCGTAAAAATGGTTGAAAACAATGTCAAGGACAAAATCTCGAATGATCTTGAGAAAAATCAGTTCCGTGCGGTGGAGATGTGATGGGAGGCGTGATTCTGGGAACCGGCTCATCCCTTCCCCGGAGGATGGTTTCGAACAAGGAACTGGAAAAGATCGTTGACACCAGTGATGAGTGGATTCGGACTCGAACCGGCATAAAGCAGCGACACATCAGTTCCGAAGGCGAATATACCTACGTTTTGGCCAGCCGGGCCGCTGAAAAGGCGCTGGAGATGGCGGGGGTGGCGGCCGCCGAGATCGATCTTCTGGTGGTGGCTACCATCAGCTCACATATGCTCATGCCCTCGTCGGCCTGTTTTGTCCAGCGGGAGATAGGCGCTCACAAGGCCTTCGCCTATGATATTAACGCTGCCTGTTCCGGTTTTCTTTACGGCCTGGACATGGCCGATCAATATGTTCGTGCCGACAGCAGCAAAAAAATACTGGTCATCGGCGCCGAAACACTATCCCGCCGGGTGAATTGGGATGACCGCAACACCTGCATTCTCTTTGGTGATGGTGCGGGGGCGGCCGTGATTGGCGCCTCGGATAACATCAACAGGGGCATGATCGGTTCGAATCATTTTTCCGACGGTAGCCTCTGGAACCTTCTCGACATGCAGACTGCCG
>Ga0102946_1000731_pt1 | contig 11435 bp, 4 predicted proteins | sample SalPon2A_A_D1_MG_FD_78209 | JGI IMG/M metagenome (GOLD analysis project Ga0102946, IMG submission 78209) | Soil microbial communities from South San Francisco under conditions of wetland restoration - Salt Pond MetaG R2A_A_D1_MG | ecosystem: Environmental > Terrestrial > Soil > Wetlands | place... | reverse complement strand
TTCAAATGCCGTCACGTCACCGCCACGAAGCTCCGCGCATACTTTCGTCAGCGCCGCCGTCAGCGTCGTCTTGCCGTGGTCAACGTGTCCAATCGTGCCCACGTTGACGTGAGGTTTATTTCTTTCAAATTTTGCCTTAGCCATTGTCTGTTCCTCTTAAAACAGCTATTCGTTCACTGCCTGATATCAGGCGGTTTTCTTAATGATTTCTTCTGAAACGCTGTTAGGCGCCTCGGCGTAATGCTCGAATTCCATGGTGTAGGTCGCACGACCCTGGGTTGCAGAACGCAGATCCGTCGCATAGCCAAACATTTCACTCAGCGGCACATGCGCGTTGATGATCTTGCCTGCGGGGCCGTCTTCCATACCCTGTACGATGCCGCGACGACGATTCAGATCGCCCATCACGTCACCCATGTAATCTTCAGGCGTTACAACTTCAACTTTCATCATCGGCTCAAGCAGAACCGGGTCGGCAATCAGCGCAGCATTACGGAACGCCATGGAACCGGCGATCTTGAATGCCATCTCATTTGAATCGACCTCGTGATATGACCCGTCGTACAGAGTCGCCCTGCAATCCAGTATTGGATAACCGGCTATCACACCGTTATTCATTTGCTCCTGCATGCCTTTATCAACCGCGCCGATGTACTCGCGTGGCACGACACCACCGACAATGTTATTGACAAATTCATATCCAGCACCTTTTTCCAAAGGTTCGAGTCGAATTTTGACGTGGCCATACTGACCTCGACCGCCGGACTGCTTAACAAACTTGCCTTCGGCCTCAACGCTCTTGCGAATCGTTTCGCGATAAGCAACCTGCGGACGGCCAACATTGGCTTCGACCTTAAATTCACGACGCATACGATCAACGATGATGTCGAGATGCAGCTCACCCATGCCCGAGATAATGGTCTGGCCCGATTCTTCGTCGGTATGCACCCGGAAAGAAGGGTCTTCCTGGGCCAGCTTGCCAAGTGCGATGCCCAGCTTTTCCTGGTCGGACTTGGTCTTCGGCTCAACCGCAACAGAGATCACCGGATCCGGAAAATCCATGCGCTCGAGGGTGATGACATCATCAAGTGAGCACAGGGTGTCTCCGGTGGAGACATTTTTCAGGCCAACAGCAGCGGCGATGTCGCCAGCGCGCACTTCCTTGATCTCTTCACGCGTGTTGGCGTGCATCTGCAGAATTCGACCAACACGTTCTTTATTGGTTTTGACCGGGTTATAAACGGTGTCGCCTGAATTCAGCACACCGGAATAAACACGGAAAAAGGTCAGCGTTCCAACAAACGGGTCAGTGGCGATCTTGAATGCCAGCGCAGCAAACGGCGCTTCGTCTGAGCTCTTGCGAACACCTTCGGTCTCGTCTTCTTTGATACCGCGAATCGAAGGCACGTCAATCGGTGAGGGCATCACCTGGACGATGATGTCCAGCAGTGCCTGAACACCCTTATTTTTGAATGCACTGCCACACAGGCACGGCACGATGTCATTGTTCAGGGTGCCGACGCGAAGACCTTCGATAATCTGCTCTTCTGTGAGGGTCGCCTCTTCGAGGTAGGCATCCATCAGCTCTTCGGAAGCTTCCGCAGCCGCCTCAACCATTTCTTCGCGTGCGGCTTCAGCAGCAGCAAGCATATCTTCAGGAATTTCGCGGGCCTCGTAAGTCACGCCCTGGGATTCGTTGTCCCAGTGAATGGCCTTCATGCGGATCAGGTCTATGACACCTTCGAAATCCTCTTCAGAGCCGATCGGCAACTGTAAAGGAACCGGACGCGCACCCAGGCGTTCCCTGATCTGTCTGACCACGCGCAGGAAGTCAGCGCCGGTACGGTCCATTTTATTTACAAAGCAAACACGTGGCACACCATAACGACTGGCCTGCCGCCATACCGTTTCAGACTGGGGCTGTACGCCACCGACTGCGCAGAAAACTGCTACTGCACCATCAAGCACGCGCAGGGAACGCTCAACTTCAATCGTGAAGTCAACGTGACCCGGGGTGTCGATGATGTTGATGCGGTGTTCCGGAAACTGCTGATCCATACCACTCCAGAAACAGGTGGTCGCAGCGGATGTAATCGTGATTCCGCGCTCCTGTTCCTGTTCCATCCAGTCCATGGTGGCAGCGCCATCATGTACTTCACCGATTTTGTGTGAAACACCGGTGTAGAACAGAACTCGTTCGGTGGTAGTCGTCTTGCCAGCATCAATATGAGCCATGATGCCGATGTTCCGATACCGCTCAATGGGCGTTTTACGTGCCACTTTCCTATACCTCTATTCTTTAGTGAACCGCGCGGCTTACCAGCGGTAATGAGCAAACGCGCGGTTTGCTTCCGCCATGCGGTGTGTGTCTTCCCGTTTCTTGACTGCTGCGCCACGCTGCTCAACAGCGTCCAGCAATTCACCGGCGAGCCGGTCGGGCATATTCTTTTCACCACGCTTGTGCGCAGCTTCGATAATCCAGCGCATGGCCAGTGTCTGGCGACGCTTCGGACGAACTTCGACCGGCACCTGGTAAGTGGCACCACCAACGCGACGAGACTTAACCTCGACTGCTGGACTGACATGCTCGAGTGCTTTTTCAACCAACTCGACAGGCTCAGCCGTCTTGTTCTTTTCCGAGATGTGATTCATCGCGCCGTAAACGATGCGCTCTGCCACTGATTTCTTGCCACTCATCATCACCATGTTGATGAAACGGGTGACCATTTCGCTGTGGAATTTCGGATCCGGCAAAATTTCGCGGGAAAAATTAGTCTTTTTTCTGGACATCTTCTTTTATCCCCGTGGTCTCTTGGCGCCGTATTTAGAACGGCCCTGGCGACGGTCACTGACACCCGCTGTGTCAAGGCTGCCTCGCACTGTGTGATAACGCACACCCGGCAGATCCTTTACACGACCGCCGCGGATGAGCACAACACTATGCTCCTGCAGGTTGTGGCCTTCGCCACCGATGTAGCTCGTTACCTCGAAACCGTTGGTCAAACGCACACGCGCAACCTTGCGCAGCGCAGAGTTTGGTTTCTTCGGCGTGGTGGTATACACACGTGTGCATACACCGCGCTTTTGCGGGCATCCTTCGAGTGCCGGCACGTTGCTCTTGTAGAGCTTCGGCTTGCGAGGCTTCCGTACGAGTTGGTTAATCGTCGCCATATATCCGTTCCTGAAATTAAAAAAAGCAATCGGGAAATCCCGAATGCCATGTCTCAGATAATGTCAAACGCCCAACCCCCGAGACTTTTTCTGGGATTGGGCGCCGTTGGTTCCGGCCCACGCGCCGGCGACATCGGCTCTCCGCAACAGTTTCAGAAGGTTCTCCGACTGCGCGGCCCTCCATGTGGGAGGGTTTGCATTACCTTAGCCGGTCAATTATGCCAGCACTTGCTCAGTGTGGCAACCCCGGAATCGAAAAAGTTTGAATGATCTGTTTCAGACAAGTCAGCCCCGGTTGGTGAGCCGCCAAAAACGGCTCACCAGAGGGCTGACCAAAACTACTTATGAAATCGAGCGTAGCCGCCTTCGCGGACGACTCTCGAGTCGTTCGCGGAGCAGGGAAGCGAAGACTCCCTTAATCTTTACCGTCTTCGTCGTCGGCTCCGGCAAACTCTTCAGCAGCCACTGCTGCTGCCAGAGCAGCGAGATCAATCTCGGGCTCTTCTTCCACCACGCGCTTGCGCGACTTGTGATACGCCATACCAGTACCAGCCGGAATCAGGCGGCCCACGATGACGTTCTCTTTCAGGCCACGAAGATGATCGGTGGTGCCGCGGACGGCTGCCTCGGTCAATACACGCGTGGTCTCCTGGAAGGAAGCTGCCGAGATAAATGACTCGGTTGCCAGGGATGCCTTGGTGATGCCCAACAGGATGCGCTGGAATTCGGCCGGGCGGTTTTTCTCGCGCTTGGCCAGCTCGTTTTCTTCCAGTACGCGAACGTAGTCGAGCTGATCACCACGCAGCAGCTTGGTTTCACCCGGGTCAGAGATTTCGACCTTACGCAGCATCTGGCGAACAATCACTTCGATGTGCTTGTCGTTGATCTTCACACCCTGCAGGCGATAAACGTCCTGAATTTCCTTCACCAGGTAGGCATCAAGTGCCTCGACACCCAGCAGGCGCAGAATGTCATGCGGATTTGGTTCGCCGTCGACAACGGTTTCACCTTTCTCCACACGTTCACCTTCGAACACGATGATGTGACGCCATTTCGGAATCAGTTCCTCGTAGTGTTCACTATCATCCTGCGTAATCACCAGGCGTTGCTTGCCCTTGGTGTCCTTGCCGAAGCTGACGATACCCGAGACTTCCGCCAGGATAGACGGCTCTTTCGGCTTACGCGCTTCAAACAGGTCAGCCACTCGCGGCAGACCACCTGTGATATCACGGGTTTTGGAAGACTCCTGCGGGATACGCGCCAGTACGTCACCAACGTTTACATCCTGTCCGTCTCGCATCTGAACGATGGAACCGGATTGCAGGAAGTAATGAGCGGGAATTTCCGTATTGGCCAGACACAGCTCCTTACCCTTCTTGTCGAGCAGGCTGATCATCGGACGCAAATCCTTACCAGCAGCTCCGCGCTGCTTCGGATCGGTCACGATCAGGCTGGTCAGACCGGTGATGTCATCGGTGTGCTCATTGAAAGTAACGCCTTCAGTGAACTCATGGAATTTAACAGTACCCGCCACTTCGGTAACGATCGGATGGGTATGCGGATCCCAGTTGGCGACGATATCACCAGCATCAATCTTCTCCTGATCGCGCACGGAAATAATGGCACCGTAAGGAACCTTGTAACGTTCGCGCTCACGACCGTGATCATCGATGACAGAAAGCTCACCGGAACGAGATACCGCAACCAGTTTCTTGTCTGCGTTTTCAACAGACTTGAGGTTATGCAGCCTCACCGAACCACCAGACTTGGCCTGGATGTGATCAACTGCAGCTGCCCTCGATGCCGCACCACCAATATGGAAGGTACGCATCGTTAGCTGGGTGCCTGGTTCACCAATTGACTGGGCTGCAATAACACCAACAGCTTCACCAATGTTTACCAGCTCACCGCGGGCAAGATCGCGACCGTAGCAGGAAGCACAAACACCATGCTTGGTTTCGCAGGTAATGGTGGAACGAACATGAACCATGTCCACACCCGCTTCTTCAAGTGTCTCAACCCACTGCTCATCGAGCAGGGTGTTACGACCACAGATTTCCTCGTCTGTGCCGGGCTTGTAAATCGGCTGCGCAATCATGCGACCGAGCACTCGCTCTGACAATGGCTCAACAACGTCACCACCTTCAACGATCGGCTGGATCAGCACGCCCGCTTCGGTTTTACAATCAACCTCGGTAATCACCAGATCCTGGGCAACGTCAACAAGTCGACGTGTCAGGTAACCGGAGTTCGCTGTCTTGAGCGCTGTATCTGCCAGACCTTTACGAGCGCCGTGAGTGGAAATAAAGTACTGCAGTACGTCCAGCCCTTCACGGAAGTTCGCCGTAATCGGCGTTTCGATGATCGAGCCATCCGGCTTGGCCATCAGGCCACGCATACCTGCAAGCTGACGAATCTGGGCAGCCGAGCCTCGGGCGCCTGAATCAGCCATGATAAAGATAGAATTCATTGAATCCTGTTCAACATCCGATCCGTCTTTTGCCTTGACCACGGTTTTACCCATGGTTTTCATCATGGCCCGTGCAACCTGCTCGTTGGTGCGGGACCAGATATCGACAACCTTGTTGTAGCGCTCACCGGAAGTCACCAGGCCAGATACATACTGGTTCTGGATCTCAACAACCTCGGCTTCAGCACCTTCAAGAATGGTCTTCTTCTCGTCCGGAACCACCAGGTCATCAATACCGATGGAAACACCCGCCATGGTGGCGTAGTGGAATCCTGAGTACATCAGCTTATCGGCAAAGACCACGGTCTTCTTGAGACCAAGGCGGCGATAGCAGGAGTTGATCAGGCCGGAGATTTCACGCTTCTTGAGCGCTTTATTGAGCATGTGGAAAGGCATGCCAGCCGGCCGGATGTCAGCCAGCAATGCACGACCAACGGTGGTCTCAATCAGGTTGGTCTCATGACGCTCATCGCCGTGCTCTGAAACAATGATTTCATCAATACGCACCTTGATTCGCGCATGCAATCCGACCGCCTTGTTTTCAAACGCACGATGGACTTCTTCAATGTCAGAGAAGTACATGTCTTCGCCAGCTGTGCCTTCAAGCTGGCGCGTCATGTAGTAAAGCCCCAGTACAACGTCCTGGGTGGGCACGATGATGGGCTCGCCATTTGCCGGTGACAGGATGTTGTTTGAAGACATCATCAGGGCACGGGCTTCGAGCTGGGCTTCCACGGACAAGGGTACGTGCACCGCCATCTGGTCACCATCAAAGTCAGCGTTGAACGCTGTACACACCAGCGGGTGAAGCTGGATCGCCTTGCCTTCAATCAGCACCGGCTCAAAAGCCTGGATGCCAAGACGATGAAGGGTTGGTGCACGGTTAAGCATGACCGGGTGTTCGCGGATTACTTCCGAAAGAATATCCCAGACCTCGGCGCGCTCAGCCTCTACCAGTTTCTTGGCAGCCTTGATGGTGGCGGCCATACCGCGTCGCTGCAGCTTGCTGAAGATAAACGGCTTGAACAGTTCAAGCGCCATCTTCTTGGGCAGGCCACATTCATGCAGTTTCAGTTTCGGACCCACCACGATCACGGAACGACCCGAATAATCGACTCGCTTGCCGAGCAGGTTCTGACGGAAACGACCCTGCTTGCCCTTGATCATGTCAGCAAGCGACTTCAATGGACGCTTGTTGGTGCCGGTAATGGCACGGCCGCGACGACCGTTGTCCAGCAACGCATCTACTGCTTCCTGCAGCATGCGTTTTTCATTTCGAACAATAATGTCAGGCGCGTTGAGTTCCAGCAGTCTTTTCAGACGGTTGTTTCTGTTGATCGCACGACGATAGAGATCATTCAGATCCGAGGTTGCAAAACGGCCACCATCCAGGGGTACCAGCGGACGCAGGTCCGGCGGCAGAACCGGCAGAACCGTCAGGATCATGTACTCAGGACGATTTCCGGATTCGATGAAGGCTTCAACCAGCTTGACGCGCTTGGAAAGACGCTTGAGCTTGGTGACAGAACGGGTCGCGCCAATGTCCTCGCGCAGCTGGGCCACTTCGTCATGAAGGTCAATGGTGCGAAGCAATTCGAAAATGGCTTCTGCGCCCATCTTGGCATCAAACTCGTCACCCCACTCTTCCACGGTGTCGAGATATTGCTCGTCGGTCAGCAACTGGCCGCGCTCGAGCTCCGTCAGTCCGGCATCGAGAACCACGTAGGATTCAAAATACAGGATGCGCTCAATATCACGCAGGGTCATATCCAGCATCAGGCCGATACGCGAAGGCAGCGACTTGAGGAACCAGATGTGGGCAACCGGACTGGCCAGCTCGATGTGCGCCATACGTTCACGGCGAACCTTGGTCAGCGTGACCTCGGTGCCACATTTTTCGCAGACGACACCACGATGCTTCATGCGCTTGTATTTGCCGCACAGGCATTCGTAGTCCTTGACCGGCCCGAAAATAGCCGCACAGAACAGACCGTCACGTTCCGGCTTGAATGTCCGGTAATTGATGGTTTCCGGTTTCTTGACTTCACCGAACGACCACGACCGGATCAGATCCGGAGGCGCAAGGCCGATGCTTATTGCGTCAAAATCCAGCGGCTGGCGCTGCTTGTTGTAGAGATTAAGTAGGTCTCTCACTTTGAAACTCCTCTCGATGAAGGTTGACTGTCAGTTAGCGAAATTGGCTGCACTAACAGCACCTATTCCTCTTCGAGTTCAATGTTGATCGCAAGCGAGCGGATTTCCTTAACAAGTACGTTGAAGGATTCCGGCATACCCGCCAGCATTTCATGATTGCCATCGACGATATTCTTGTACATCTGGTTTCGGCCGCTAACGTCGTCCGACTTGACCGTCAGCATTTCCTGCAGCGTATATGCCGCACCGTATGCTTCCAGAGCCCAGACTTCCATTTCACCGAATCGCTGGCCGCCGAACTGGGCTTTACCACCCAATGGCTGCTGTGTGACCAGGCTGTACGGTCCGGTGCTACGCGCATGCATCTTGTCATCAACCAGATGGTTGAGCTTGAGCATGTACATGTAACCCACCGTCACAGGACGTTCAAACGGGTCGCCTGTGCGACCGTCGTAAAGCGTGGTCTGGCCTGACTCAGGTAATTCGGCCAGTCTGAGGAGATGCTTGATCTCTTTCTCGCTGGCACCGTCAAATACCGGTGTCGCCATGGGCACACCGCCCTCGAGGTTCCGGGCCATGGTCATCACTTCGTCTTTCGTGAAATCACTCATTTTGACCCGGCCTTCGCGGTCGCTGTTATACACAGCGTCCAGGAAATCGCGGATTTTGGTTTCGGCGCCTTTCTCTTCCATCATCTTGCCGATGCGGATTCCGAGGCCCTTGGCTGCCCAACCCAGATGGGTCTCCAGCACCTGACCGATGTTCATTCGCGAAGGCACACCCAGCGGGTTCAAAACGATGTCCACCGGCGTCCCATCTTCGCTGTACGGCATGTCCTCGGTCGGTACGATCATCGAGATCACACCCTTGTTACCGTGACGTCCGGCCATCTTGTCACCAGGCTGGATACGACGCTTGACGGCCATGTAAACCTTGACCATCTTAAGCACGCCCGGCGCCAGGTCATCGCCCTGGGTGATCTTGCCTTTCTTGACCTCAAAGCGCGCATCAAACTCCTTGCGCTGTTCCTTGAGCTGATCGGCCATTTCCTCCAGATTCTGGTTGGCTTCCTCTGCCCGCATGGTGATCTTGAACCAGTCTTCACGCGGTAAGTCAGCCAGGTAAGCAGCTGTGATCTTGCTGCCTTTCTTGAGGCCGGCAGGACCTTTATCTGCAACTTTTCCAGTCAGGGAATTTTCCAGACGATTGAAAATTGCGTCTTCCACGATGCGAAGCTGATCGTCCAGATCCTTGCGAACCTGGCGAAGCTGCTCTTTCTCAATGGAACGGGCTCGATCGTCTTTTTCCACGCCATCACGGGTAAACACCTGCACGTCGATCACGGTTCCGTCCATTCCGGAAGGCACGCGCAGCGAGGTGTCTTTCACATCCGACGCTTTCTCACCAAAGATCGCACGGAGCAGTTTCTCCTCAGGTGTCAGTTGTGTCTCACCTTTGGGTGTGACTTTACCGACAAGAATGTCTCCGGCTGAAACTTCAGCGCCGATATAGACAATGCCTGACTGATCCAGCTTGTTGAGGTTGTGCTCACCAACGTTGGGAATATCAGAGGTGATTTCCTCTGAGCCCAGCTTGGTGTCACGCGCAACACAAGTCAGCTCCTCGATATGGATGGTGGTGAATCGATCTTCCTGCACCACACGCTCTGAGATAAGAATCGAATCCTCGAAGTTATACCCATTCCACGGCATGAACGCGACCAGCATGTTCTGGCCAAGAGCCAGTTCGCCCAGGTCGGTCGAAGGACCGTCGGCAAGCACATCGCCCTTTTGGACCACGTCGCCAACGCGAACCAGCGGACGCTGGTTCATGCAGGTGTTCTGGTTGGAACGCTGATACTTGGTCAGGTTGTAAATATCAACACCCGGATCACCTGCAGGTACTTCATCATCATTGGCCTGTACCACGATGCGACCGGCGTCGATCTGGTCAACCCGTCCGCCACGACGAGCAACAGCAGTAACGCCGGAGTCCGTTGCAACCGCTCGTTCCATTCCGGTTCCCACCAGGGGCTTCTCGGCCCGCAGGGTTGGAACAGCCTGCCGCTGCATGTTTGATCCCATCAGGGCCCGGTTGGCATCATCATGCTCCAGGAAGGGCACCAGTGATGCAGCCACCGAAACAATCTGCTTGGGCGAGACGTCCATGTAGCTGATATCGGTGGGTTCCTTAAGTGTGAATTCACCCATGTGGCGACATGGAATAAATTCGTCAGTGAACTTGCCATTTTTGTCCAGCTCGGCATTGGCCTGGGCAATCACGTAATCGCCCTCTTCAATGGCCGAAAGATATTCAACCTTGCTGGTTACTTTGCCGTCCGCGCACTTGCGATATGGCGTCTCGAGGAAGCCATAGTCGTTGGTGCGGGCATATACAGCCATTGAGTTAATCAGACCGATGTTCGGGCCTTCAGGGGTTTCAATCGGGCAGACACGACCATAATGCGTCGGGTGCACGTCTCGAACCTCAAAGCCGGCACGTTCACGCGTCAGGCCGCCAGGGCCGAGTGCAGAAACACGACGCTTATGCGTCACCTCGCTAAGCGGGTTGTTCTGATCCATAAACTGGCTGAGCTGTGACGAACCGAAGAACTCCTTGACCGCAGCCGCAACCGGCTTGGCATTGATGAGTTCCTGCGGCGACAAACCTTCGCTCTCAGCGACCGAAAGACGCTCGCGAACCGCACGCTCAACTCGCACCAGTCCGACACGGAAAACATTCTCCGCCATCTCGCCTACACTGCGCACACGACGGTTACCAAGGTGATCGATATCATCCACGCTGCCTTTACCGTTACGAATGTCAATCAACACACGCAGCACATCAAGAATGTCCTCACGATCCAGTACTGCAGATCCCTCGACTTCCTTGCGTCCGACACGACGGTTAAATTTCATTCGTCCTACGCCTGACAGGTCATATCGCTCGTCAGTGAAGAACAGGTTCTTGAACAGGTTCTGGGCGGCGTCCTTGGTTGGTGGCTCACCCGGGCGCATCATGCGATAGATTTCTACCAGCGCTTCCAGCTCATTGCTGGTCGGGTCAATATTCAGCGTGCTGGAAATGTATGGCCCCTGGTCGAGGTCGTTCACATACAGAATTTCCAGCTTTTTGACATTGTTTTCACGCAGCGCTTCCAGGAGTTCCTCGGTCAGCTCAGCGTTGGCGTCGGCCAGAACTTCACCGGATTCCTTGTCGACGATGGTCTTGGCAATGATTTTGCCCAGCAGATAATCGTCGGGCACATCCAGGGTCTTGACCTTGGCAGCCTCGAGCTCCTTCACGTGGCGAGCAGTGATGCGCTTGCCAGTAGGAACAATCACCTTGCCGGTCTTGCCCTTGATGTCGAACAGCGCTGTTTCACCACGCAGACGTTCAGGCACCAGTTCAAGATTGGCACCTTCCTTCTTGAGTGAAACCCCGCTGGTTTCAAAGAACGTATCGAGGATTTCCTCGTTGCCCATTCCGAGAGCGCGCAGCAGGATGGTGACCGGCAGCTTACGGCGACGATCGATTCGGGTGAAGATGCAGTCCTTCGGATCGAACGCAAAGTCGAGCCATGAACCACGATAAGGAATGACACGCGCAGAAAACAGCAGCTTGCCGCTGGAGTGCGTTT